>Ga0209251_1002394_pt1 | contig 13167 bp, 8 predicted proteins | sample SaaInlV_100m_DNA_6_FD_184665 | JGI IMG/M metagenome (GOLD analysis project Ga0209251, IMG submission 184665) | Marine microbial communities from expanding oxygen minimum zones in the Saanich Inlet - Saanich Inlet SI073_LV_10m_DNA (SPAdes) (version 2) | ecosystem: Environmental > Aquatic > Marine... | reverse complement strand
GGCAGACACAGACTCGTCGGGCACGCGAGGCTGAGCTTCGGAGTCATGCTTGTCGATGTCGGCCATAGGGCGTGCCTGCGTTTTGTGTTTGGCTATTTTTGGTTATTGTTGGCTATTGATGGTTATTGTATGTCGATTTTTGTAAACCGCTGTTAACTGCTGTTGGCTATTTCTGGCTATTTCTGGCCACTGGCGGCTATTCAGAGCCGTGCTTCTATTATTCACATTAGTTTACACGGAAGTGAGGTGCAAGAAAGCGGTGAAATTGAACACAGAGTGAGCGTGTTGCGATCGCCAAAGGGGAAATTTGCGTAATTATTTGACCACGGCAAAAAGCCGAGTATGCTGTATGTATAACCAGTAAAATTTGCGAGACAAAAACTTAGCGCGCTGTACGCCAAAAAGGAAACAGTGCCGCAGTGTCATGAGAGCCCAGACATGAAAAGCGATTCTTCCAAGAACAGCACAGGCCTTGCGGATTTTCACCCCGCTAGTCGGGCGTGGTTCGAGGAACGTTTCGGGCAAGCGACAAAAGCGCAAGCCGACGCTTGGCCGCAGATTCGGGCAGGGCGGCATACTTTGATCGCCGCGCCGACAGGCAGCGGTAAGACTCTCGCGGCTTTTTACGCCGCTATCGACATGCTTCTCCAGCGCGGCCTTAATGGCGAACTGAGTGAAGGCGTCCAAATTCTCTATGTGTCGCCGCTCAAGGCACTCAGCAACGATATCCAAAAAAATCTCGAGCAGCCGCTCAATGGCATCGCCGAGCAGCTGCATCTGCAGGGCTTCGCTCCGGTTGATATTCGCATCGCCGTGCGCACGGGTGACACGCCCCCGAGTGAGCGTGCGCGTATGGCGAAAAAGCCGCCGCATATTCTCGTTACCACTCCCGAGTCCTTCTACTTACTGCTCACCAGTGCGAGCGGCCGCGCGATGCTGTCTACCGTGCGCAGCTTGGTTGTCGACGAGATCCATGCGCTTTTGGGCGACAAGCGAGGCTCGCATTTAGCGTTGTCGATGGAGCGGCTTCAGCATCTCATAAGTTCTCAGTCGAGCGGCAACACGAAAGACCAAGGCGGTCGGACGCTCCAGCGTATTGGGCTGTCGGCAACGCAGAAACCAATCGACCTTGTTGCAAACTACTTAGTGGGCAATGCAACAGGGCAATCCGAATGCGACTCGGGTTCTCTGGGTGAGGTTGAGTTTGAGGACGAGGTTGAGGGTGCGGACTCGCGCTGGCCGCAGGCAGATTGCGCGATTGTCGATTCGGGGTTTAGGCGCGAACTGGACATCCGTATCGAGGTGCCTAAGTCGCCACTTTCGGCGCTGATGAGCAACGAGGTGTGGGACGAGCTCTATAGCCGTCTCGTTGAGCTAATCGAGAGCCACGATACGACGCTGGTATTCGTGAACACGCGCAGGCTCTCCGAGCGGCTTGCGCTCGCGCTTGCCGAGCGCCTCGGCGACGATGTCGTCTGTTCGCATCACGGCAGCATGAGCAAAGATCACCGGCACAACGCCGAGCAGCGGCTCAAGGCGGGAAGCCTTAAGGTGCTTGTTGCGACGGCGTCGATGGAACTCGGCATCGATGTAGGCTCGGTCGATCTCGTGGTGCAATTCTCTTCACCTAAAAGCATTGCGACATTTTTGCAGAGAGTGGGTCGTAGTGGCCACTCGATCAATGGCACGCCGAAGGGCATTTTGTTTCCGCTCACGCGTGACGACCTTATCGAAGCCAGCGCGCTGGTGCACAGCATTCGCCGAGGCCAGCTTGACGCCATTGTTATGCCCGAAAAGCCGCTCGATATTCTGGCGCAGCAAATAGTCGCCGAGGTGTCGGCGCAGGTTCACGACCGCGGGCGAGACGGTGGCACCACCGGCGATGAGCCCGTCAATAAACAGCCCGTTAATAAACAGCCCAGTAAGGAAATATTCCGACCCCTGGCAACGGCCCTAGCCGCGATGCGGACAAGCGGCTCGACGAAGCTCAGCTCATCCGCAAAGCCAGCCCCAACACCCGCCTCACCGGAGGTGCGTAAAGCAGCACTCGCTGCCGCTCGAGCTGGGCTGCGCGGCACAGACGCTGAGCCGGCGAGCGTGAAGAGCGATGTGTACCAAAAAGAGACTGAGGAGACTAAAGAGACTAAAGAGACTGAAGAGATTCAAGAGAAAGAGTCCTCTGAACCAATGACGCCTCTGGATAGCTGGTGTATCGACGAGCTTTACGCACTGGTTATCAAGGCTTTCCCATTTAGGGAATTAACCAAAGAAGAATTTGAAGAGACGCTGCGCATGGTTGCCGATGGCTACACCAGCCGTCGGGGACGGCGTGGCGCGCATCTACACTACGACGCGATTAATCGGCGGCTCAGGCCGCGGCGCGGCGCTAATCTTATCGCACTGACTAACGGTGGCGCGATTCCAGATATGTTCGATTATCAGGTTGTGCTCGACCCCGAAGACACGGTGGTCGGCAGCCTAAACGAGGACTTCGCGCTCGATTCGATGGCGGGCGATGTGTTTACGCTGGGCACTCACGCTTGGCAGATTTTGCGGGTGGACGGGCTTAAAGTGCGCGTGAGAGATGCCCAAGGCTTGAACCCTACTGTGCCTTTCTGGTTCGGCGAAGGGCCAGGTCGCACGGTCGAGCTGTCGCAGTCGGTGTCTAATTTTAGGCAGCAAATAGGCGACCTAATACTCGACGAGTCTGCAGACGCGGCGATGCAATGGTGTATCAACGCCGTCGGCTTGCCGCACTCGGCTGCGTCGCAAGTGGTGGAATACCTGCACGCAGGAATGGCCGCGCTGGGCGCGATGCCAACTCGCGACACGATAATCATGGAACGCTTTTTCGATGAAGTGGGCGACATGCACGTCGTAATCCATTCGCCCTTTGGGAGTCGCATCAACCGCGGCTGGGGTCTCGCGTTGCGCAAGCGCTTCTGTAAGTCTTTCAATTTCGAGCTGCAGGCAGCAGCAAATGAAGACAGCATCGTGATATCGCTGGGGTCGGTGCATAGCTTTCCGCTCGACGAAGTATTTCGCTATCTTCAGACTACAACGGTGCGCGACGTGCTCGTGCAGGCACTGCTCGATTCGCCCATGTTTGAGGTGCGCTGGCGCTGGAACGCGACACGATCACTGGCGATTCAACGCAATCGTAGCGGCAAACGCGTGCCACCTCAGTTTCAGCGTATGGACGCCGAAGACCTAATCGCTCACGTGTTCCCCGATCAAATCGCCTGCGCCGAGAATCTCACCGGTCGCCGCGATGTGCCGACACACCCGCTCGTCGATCAAACCATTCACGACTGCCTCACCGAGGCGATGGATATCGACGCGCTGATAGAGCTTGTGGGTAAGATCGAGCGCGAGGAACTCACGCTAATCGCCAAAGACCTGCGCGAGCCATCGCCGTTTGCGCAGGAGATTATTAATGCACGACCCTATGCTTTCTTAGACGACGCGCCAGCCGAGGAGCGGCGAACGAATGCGATTCGAAATCGAAGCTGGGCCGACCCTGCCGAGGCGCGCGACTATTCTCTGCTGGATGCCTCTGCTATCGCGCGCGTGCGCGAAGAAGCTTGGCCGCTCGTGCATAACGCCGAAGAACTTCACGATGCCCTACAGACTCTCGGCTATATCACCGCCGCTGAGTTTGCCGATAATGGCTTCGAGAAATGGCGTGAAAGGCTTGTACTCGAAGGAAGGCTTCATCAGCTAGTGCAGCATCCCCAGGAGCTTCTCTTCGCCACCGAAGACTTGCCAAAATTTAGGGCGCTGTTCCCAGAGTGCTGCGTGCAATTCGATACGCCTTCTTTCCTTGAGGGTGTGTGCTTCGAGCCCGAAGAGGCTCTGCGCGATCTGGTGCGCTCGCGCTTAGAGGGTTTGGGGCCGGTTACAGCGCAGCGGTTAGCCGACGAAGTCTCACTGCCCTGCGTAAAAATAGACGCGGCACTGCTTGCACTCGAAGTCGAAGGTTTCGTGTTCCAAGGCAAGTTTACGCCGCGTGCTGAACAGGCAGGCGACGGGCCGGTCGAATGGTGTGAGCGGCGCCTCCTGCAGCGTATCCATCGTTACACGATCGACTCACACCGCAAGGCAATAAAGCCCGTGTCGCTTCAAGTCTATACGCAGTTTTTGTTCGACGAGCATGGCCTGCAGCCCGTGCGCGACGACGATGAAATGCCGCGTTCTTCGGCCGAGCCGAGTCTCGATGGCCAGACCCAACTCCAACGCTCTCTTGCGATGTTGGACGGCATTTCGGCGCCTGCGGCAAGCTGGGAAGCCGACCTTTATCCGTCGCGGGTCTCTGATTACGATCCCAACTGGTTAGACGTCTTGTGCATTAGCGGCAGGGTCACTTGGGGACGCTATGTGCAGCCGAGCGCATCGCAGCGTGCGCTGCACAAGGGCAGTTCGGGGCCGGTTAAGACTACGCCGATCGCCATTATGAGTCGCGCCAATTTGGATATATGGCAGGCAATGGCAAGAGCGCAATTAAAAGAGGCTGATGAAGGCCCGCGCAAAACGCGAGTCGGGCAAGGCGCGCCAAGCGGCAAAACATTTTCGAACACGGCCCAGCGCATCGAGGCTGATCTGCTAACCAATGGGGCGAGCTTCTTCGACCAGATCCAGTCTCGTTCTGGTCTTTTAAAGGCGCAGCTCGAAGAGGGACTCGCCGAATTGGTTGGCGCGGGGCGGCTAAACAGTGACAGCTTTACTGGCCTACGGGCATTGCTCACCCCCGCCGCAAAAAAGCAGGGCGCGCACCGACGGCGCAGACGCTCGCCGATGTTCGGCGTCGAGGAAGCGGGTCGATGGAGTCTGCTGGAAACCTTCGCGCCTCGGCCAGCTGACACAGCAGATACCGATGCAATGGCCACGGCTCGAACCGAAACCGAGGCTGAGAACACGCGGCGCAGCTCGGCGACACCGGTGATTATTCGCCAGCCACGGGCGAGTCGTCCTAATAATTCTCGCAGCGGTTGGGACGTGCTCGACGACGACCAACTCGAGCGGCTCATCTCGATTTACCTGAATCGCTGGGGCGTTTTGTTTCGCTCAATAATAGAGCGCGAATTGCTCGCACCACCTTGGCGCGTGTTGCTAAGAGCGCTCAGGCGGTTGGAGCTGCGAGGCACGGTGCGCGGCGGACGCTTTATTGCCGGCGTGGGCGGGGAGCAGTTCGCTTTCCAAGAAGCGGTCGATGGCTTGCGCAGCATGGCGAAGGAGGTTGCGGCAGCAAAGCCTCGCTACCACAGTCTAGCGGCGAGCGATCCGCTGAATCTGCTCAATCTGATACTGCCAAGGCGCAAGCTAGCCAAGCTGCTCAACAACCGCGTGTTATTCGAAGACGGTATTCCCATCGCCGTGGTTGAGAGTGGCGAGGTCAAATTTTTGCGCGAGGTTGCGCCAGAGAGGCAGTGGGCATTGCAGCAGGCGCTGGTGCAGAAAAACTTCCCACCACGACTGCGCAGTTATCTTGGGGCAGGCAAAGCAACGCTTAAGTAACGTCCGACTCGGCGTCGGCGATACGCGCAAGCCGCTCTTGCTCCTCTTTAATCGCCTCGGCTATTTCGCGCATGACGGCGTCAACATCGGCAGTCTCGCCATCGTCTTCGAACTCGCCGGTTAACACGGTGTTGGGCTTTAAATCGCCACTTTCGAAAAGCGCCCACATCTCTTTCGCATACTCTGTGGTCGCCAATTCGGGGGCGAATTCGGAATAGTAGTCGCGAAGTTTATTCACGTCTCGCAGCAGCATAGACTCGGCGTTGTTATTGGCCGCGGCATCGACAGCCTGAGGCAGGTCGATGATTACGGGACCGTAGTCGTCGACCAAAATATTGAACTCTGAAAGGTCGCCATGCACGATGCCAGCACAGAGCATTTTTACTACATAGCCGATTAACGCGTTGTGGTCTTCGATAGCCTGCTCGCGGGTGAGAACAACCTCGCTGAGGCGAGGAGCCACATCACCTTCGCCATCGGTAACCAGTTCCATAAGCAAAACGCCGTCGACACAGGCATAAGGCGTGGGGACACGAACACCGGCAGCGGCTAGCTTTCTGAGCGCGTCGACTTCGGCGTTATGCCAAGTCTCTTCTTGCTGCGCGCGGCCGAACTTAGAACCTTTTTCCATCGCGCGCGAGCGACGGCTGCTACGGGATTTACGCCCCTCTTGATAGAGGACAGCCTGTTTGAAGCTGCGCTTGGCGGCTTCTTTATAGACCTTTGCGCAGCGCACATCGTCACCACAGCGCACAACAAAGACATCGGCCTCTTTGCCGCTCATCAGGCGGCTTAGCACCTCATCGATGAGCCCTTCTTCGAGAAGGGGAAGCAGGCGGGCTGGGATCTTCATTCTTACTTAGGTTCCTTTTAAGTTAAGCAGGCTTTTAAGCTATGCATGCTATGCATCGAGGCGGCGAATCCCCTCTGCATTGCGACAGGTTTTAGCCAGCGCTCGAGGGTAGACGCTCAAGCGCTGAGTCATTCTATTCCTAACGCGGCGTCGATCTCCAAATCGATCTGTTCCCGATCGAGCAATGCATTATATAGGGTATCGACACTCACCGCGTTAGCAACACCCAGCAATATGCCGAGCACCGCACCGCGATGGCAATTATCGCCGCCAAGATTAGCGTTGGCGAGTAGTGCGACCTCGGGCTGGTCTACATATTTGTAGGCGAGGTAGAGCAGGCCGGGCCATGCGCCATCGATATAGCAGGCCGATGAGAAGAGGCCGCCGATTACCTCGCGGTCGTCTTTGGCCTTGGCGGCGAGTTCGGCGACACGGAAATTCGCACTAAGCCTGCTCGTGGTAACCAAGAGTTCGCGCACAGACGTCGAGTCGTCTCGGGTGAGCAATGCCTCAAGGAGCGCCGTGTAGTGAACACACACGCCTGCCAACACTTCGTCGGGATGTGTCAGGTAAAGGTGATCGACACACTGTTGTTGCAGAGCGTCGATTGACTGTCCGGCGAGACGCCCAGCGAGGTAGATCGCGGCTATCGAAACAAGTCCGCCAATAGAGGGAGTGTCATGGGTCACCGCGGCGCAGCGATGCGGTGCGTTGCCGGCCTCGAGATTGGCAAAAAACCCGCGATGATACGACTCGGCATAGGTGTCGGGATGCAGCGCGGGGTCGGCTGTCATGAGCTCGATATAGGCATCGAGGAAAGCATCGCGATCGTAGTTGCCCTGGCGAACCGCAAGCGTTCGCAGCAGGGCGCGAGTGCAGTGCGCATTGAGTGTATTCGAGCCCGCTTGCATTCCATGATGATAGTGAGTGTTCGCTACGCCCCAAAATTTTTCGCGCCCTTTGAGGATTACCTCGCCTACAATCTTACGCGGTTTGCCATGGCGATTGCCGCGAGCAGCAGAGCTTCGGCCGCCTTGGCTCGTCGAATGCAGCGACATAATCGACGATGGATGAAACTCAGGCGCCGCCTCGAACTGGCTTATGCCGCCGGGAAATTGCCGCTCGATATCCATCGGGTTGTAATACCAGTGAACCGGCATCGCAAGCGCGTCGGCTACGAAGAGGTTGCGCAGCCCGGCTTGGGCGCGGCGTTGGCCTAAAGAATTGAGAGAGCCAAGAGGGCCGGATTGGTCTGTCGAATCGAGCTGATTTAGCGTGCTGTGTGGTTGTTCTTCCATGGTCTGATCTTCTCTTTTTGCGAGGGCAAGATGCTCTTGTCATTACAACGGTAGCCGACTCTCGCCGGACTAGAAAAGGGAGAAAGAATTAGCGCATAAAAAAATCCCGCTACCGCACGAGGCGATAGCGAGATTCGTTTTTTTGGCGGGAGCAAAGACTCTTCTTTCTCAGGGAAGACTCTCTTCAACCGACTGTCTGGCCTTCGCCAAACTCACATCAACTCGCCACAAAGTGTCTTGCCGATGTTAGTAAAGCTAAGCTAGCAAGCCTGATTAAAGGCTCCCTTCTGTGATTGACTATTGATGGGATCACCTCCTTTTTCTCTTTACAGGGTAGAGACGAAAGTCAGCAAGCTCCCCCCGAAAGAGTCACTGACTAAGAACCTGATCGTTTTATAGCGCAGCTTAGCCGAGGTGTAAAGCAGGTATTTTTGCTTACTAGTTTGAAACTAAAGTCCCGGGAAAAGGCGAAGAGAAAGGTAGGCGAGTAGCGCGATGACAACTAGCTGGATGCTGACCACTAGGGGTTTTGCGCGCAAGAGCTGCCAGAGCGTGGGCGCATCACCCGACGCGCGGAGTTCATCAAAGCGGCTGCGTTCGCGCTGCGTCCGATCGGCTTGGTAATCGTCTAAAAGGGCGCGGGCGCGAGGAAAATCGTCGGCGTCGTGAAGCCACAAGCCTGGCATCGAGATACCCCAGTTGCCGGGGGTTGTCTCAAAGTAGTCGATGTCATTGAGTTCGAGTAGTTCTCTGACCTCTAGCGCCTCGTCGTCGGGCACGTTGCGCAGCTTAAAGAGGAGCTTAGACATGGACGTGCACCGAGGGAGTAGCCAGCATCAGAAAGAGTGAACTAGGTATTTCGCTGCCGAGTGACCGATCGGGCAGGGCGGCGCCGAAGAGCGAAGGTCAGCGTCGGTCGCGGGTGGAGCGCCTAAACGCAGTATTGCCGCTTTAGCTGGTCTTGTGGCTTAACACGATTTGGCGTGGCCCGCTTGTCGTAGTCTGGCCGCTTACGCCTGAGGGAATCTGTTGAACCTTGCCGCCACCTTTAAGAAACGCGTCTATATGTGAGGTTAGGTCTTCGCGGTTGCTCGTCGCTGCTTCTTTCTTTGATTTATTTGCCATCGTACTTCCGTTATCGGTTGTCGTTAATTTTTTCTGCGTAAGTCACAAATTATACACTAAGAGCCCATTTCCGGCTAATTCTGAGGCAATCTGCTGTGCTAAAGTGGCGCCTTGCCTCTAAAAAGAATGGATTCCGCCCATGCCCCCCGAGACCCTGAGCGACCTTGGTGTCATCAGTCTGCTCCCCGTTGCCCTCGCCCTCGTGCTGTCTATCGCCTCGCGCAATGTCATCCTTGGCCTGTTCATAGGGCTTTTTACCGGCGTGCTTCTCGTCGAAGGGTTTTCTCCTATCGCCGCGCTTACGTTGATGGTGCGCGATTATTTGGTGCCGCAGGTCACCGACAGCTACAACGCAGGCGTTCTGGTGTTGCTCGCTTTTATTGGTGGCTTTGTTGCGCTCATGGAAAAATCCGGCGGCGGTGCTGCGTTTGCGGCGCGCGTGATGCGTTTCATTACAACCCGCGCGCGGCTGCAGGTAGCGGCTTGGCTTGGCGGGATTCTTATTTTCTTCTCAGACCTCGGCACGCCCCTCATCATTGGGCCGACTTTCCGGCCGCTCGCCGACAGCCTGCGTGTCTCGCGCGCAAAGCTCGCTTACATCATTGACTCGACCGCCTCGCCGGTCGCGATTCTAGTGCCTTTCATCGGCTGGGGCGTTTACATCATGGGGCTGCTGAATCAGCAGATCGAGTCGCTTGGTGTCGATGCGAGCGATTACGCCCTGCTTCTCTCGGCGCTGCCGTTTCAGCTTTACGCGTGGCTCGCCTTAGCTGCCGTGCCGCTGTTGGCAATAGTTGGCGTCGAATTTGGCCCAATGCGCCGCGCCGAAGACACAGCGCGCGCAGGCAATCCTCTGCAACAGCCGAACGACTCTGCGCTTGAACAAGTAACACTCGCCAATGCTAGGCCTTCGTTTGTTTGGCTGCCGTTGGTGGTGTTAGGCGTCACGCTTTTTTGGGTGCTAGGGCCGCTCGGCTTTCCGTTTGGGCGAGTGAGCGGGTCGGATTTTCGGGCAGGGCTAGCAACCGCTTATCTTCTCGCTGCACTTACGCTTGTCGCACTGATGGCGTTGAATCGCGCCCAATCGCCGCTGCGCAGTCTGCAGGTTTATTTGGATGGCATGAGCCGCATGATGCAAATCGCCATTATGCTGCTGCTCGCGTGGGCGATGGGCGACATGATGACGACACTCGGCGCAGACGATTTCGTAGCGACGCTAGTGCGCGACAACGTCGCTGCTTGGATACTGCCGCTGCTGATCTTCGTAGTGTCGTGCGCCATCTCGTTTGCTACCGGCTCGTCGTGGGGCACCTTCGCAATTATGTTGCCGCTTGCCATGCCTGCGGCATTTGCAATCGATGCGCCGCTTGCGGTGTGCGTGGGCGCTGTGCTCTCGGGCGGACTATTCGGCGACCACTGCTCGCCGATCTCAGAGACAACGATACTCTCGTCTGCCGGCGCCGGCGCCGATGTCTTCGATCACTTTCAAACTCAGCTACCCTATGCGCTCGCCAACGGCGCGCTCTGCGTTGCGGGCTTTGTTGTTGCTGGATTAAGCGGCAGCGTCACCGTGTTGCCTGTACTGCTGTCGATTCAGATTATCGGCATGCTTGCGTTTAAACGGCTGTCGACTGCGCGGTAATGCGCAGCCGCGATCTGTCGATTAGCGATTGGCTGACAAGCATTTAACGGACAGCGAAAGGCATTCATTGAGCAAGCATTCGCGGTGGTTAGTGTTCACTCTCGGCACTGGTTCTTTTTCTACGACGCTCGAAATACTCCGAATAGTAGTCATCAGGCAGCTCACCGACGATCTCATCAAGCGACTTTCGGTAGATAACCTTAATTTTGGCGAGCAGCTCGAGATCTAAATGGCAACCATAGTTGCGGATGGTCTCGATGTCCTCGAGCTGCTTGCGCGACACGCCCAGCAAACGCGCACCTTCGTTCATCGAGTGGCCGGCATCGACGCGAAGCTTTTTGATGGCGCGTTTAACCAAAACAGTGATGGGAGAGAATTTCGTAAATTGCGAGTGTTCCATAGCTAGTTGCCTGGCTGAGAGAGGGAGTTGCACGGATTGATTGTCATGCACGCCTTTTAGGTGACCGTTAGTGTGAGCAAAGTTGCTCATTCTGATGAAAATAAGTTACGGATTTGGAGATTTGGCTGTCAAAAACAAGCCGCCTTTTAATTCCTCAGCTCTCTAGTCACAATCCTGTAAAAATCAGTAAGAGAATTCTCGCCACCGCAAGACACTCTGTCACACCTAGTCACATTTAGACACAATTAAGTTTTTGTAATGAAAAACAGCTCAAAAGGGGCTGTTTTTTGACTTAAATCCGCAAAAAGCGTGTCTTTAGCGGGAATTCGAATTACAGATTAATCCTTGTGCCTCTCGCGCTAGGCAGTCGGCTAAAACTGCATCGTATCGCTTTCTTTCAATGCGAAACCGCTTGCGTGTCTGCTAGACTCACGGCATCAAACCCCTATTACCCCTCTGATTGAGGGTTGGCGGGAGGCCTGAACAAATGAGGATCACAACTTTTGAGCAATCTAGACACAAGTAACGCCCCTGGCGGCCACGCTGATCAGGACAAGGCCGCGGATGCAGCTAACCTAATAGCCCTCAACAAGGTGGTGAGTTTTCACTACAAACTGGCAGAGGTAGCGCCCGATGGTAGCCACGGCGACTGGATGGAAGAGTCGAGCGGGGGCGAGCCGCTTTTCTATCTTCACGGTTTCCACAATGTGGTCGTCGGCCTAGAGCGCGCGCTCGAGGGTGAGGCTGTCGGTAAAAGCATCGAAATCACGCTGAAGCCTGAAGAAGCCTATGGCCCTCGCCAGCCAGATTCGGTTCAGCGCGTGCCGATTAAACACCTACAATTACAGCAAGGTGCCACTAAGCTGAAACCCGGTATGATGGCTGCGGTAAAGACCGACCGCGGAGTGCGCAGTGTGGTGGTCTCTAAGGTGGGTAAATTCAACGCCGACGTCGACTTTAACCATCCACTCGCCGGACGAACGCTTTACTACGAGATAGAAGTTGTCGGTATACGCGATGCAAGTGCAGAAGAGATCGCGCATGGACATGTGCATGGCCCAGGCGGGCATCACCACTAGTATTTCCCGGTACGGTAAGCTTCCAAAAGCAGTCGCGGGCAATCAACAAGGTAACCAAGAAAAATAATATTCAGGAGAATAGCGATGAGCAACGATGGCCAAAATAACGACGAGCTAAACCAGAATACGCAAACTGCCTTGCCAAATGAAGGCGCATCGATTAACCGACGCTCGCTGCTAAAAGGCGTTATGGGCGCTGCCGGTGTTGCCTCGCTTCCTAGCTTCGTTTTTCCTGCGCTCGCGCAGGGCGAACGCCTCGTCCCTTTTACCGATGTGCCCGATACCTTTAAAGTTGGCCCGGTGCGACCAAACGCAGTTCACTATCTCGATACACGCGAGATTGATTCCTATTTTACCGACAACGAAGACTTCTACCTCGTGCAGCATTACGGCCAGCCCGAAGTTGATAACGACTCCTATCGTCTTCGGGTTACTGGCATGGTCGACAAAGAGCTCGATTTATCTCTGTCAGATCTGATGGCGCGTGATGTATTTGAGCAACAGGTTGGTTTCGAATGCGGCGGAAACGGCCGCAGATTGTTTAATGGTTTGGTGGGTAACGCCTATTGGCGAGGCGTTACGCTTCACCGTCTGCTCGAAGAAGCGGGCATACAGCCCGGTGCAAAAGAGATCGTCTTTTTTGGCTCAGACATTCAAACCCAAGAAGTACCCGCGCGTGGAGTGGAGGTCGAGAAAGCATTCGCACGCAGCCTGTCTATAGAGGACGCGATGCGCCCTGAGAATATGCTCGCTTATGAAATGAATGGAGAGCCTCTGCCGCATTATCACGGCAAACCAGTGCGGCTACTCGTGCCAGGATGGTATGGCGTGGCCAACGTTAAGTGGCTCACTCAAATTCATGTGCAAGACACGCGCTACATGGGTCGATTTATGGGGCGCGACTATGTGACCCTTAAGAAAGAAAATGTAGGCGGTGTAGAGCGCTGGGTCGAGAACTCGGTCTCCGAAATGAACCTTAAGTCGACGATCGTAAGGGTTGTCGAGAATGGGGGCGATTACACGATACAAGGCTTCGCGCTCAACGACGGCACGCCGCTAGAATCGATTGAGGTGAAGGTCGACGACGGGCCATGGCGCCGTGCTCAGATCAATCCGCGCTCGACGAAATACGCATGGAAACTCTTCAGTTTCGACTGGCAAGATGCGACCCCGGGCGACCATACGATTGTCTCACGGGTGACTGATATCAATGGCAACGTGCAGCTTACCGAAGCAGAGATGCCAGAGAAGCCTGC
>Ga0209251_1002393_pt1 | contig 13168 bp, 10 predicted proteins | sample SaaInlV_100m_DNA_6_FD_184665 | JGI IMG/M metagenome (GOLD analysis project Ga0209251, IMG submission 184665) | Marine microbial communities from expanding oxygen minimum zones in the Saanich Inlet - Saanich Inlet SI073_LV_10m_DNA (SPAdes) (version 2) | ecosystem: Environmental > Aquatic > Marine... | reverse complement strand
TAAGTTGGTGCGCACTAGAGATCCAGCAGAACCCGTGCCCACCATCCGATTTGAGCAGGAAGGAGAACAGGTTGGGTGCATTGAGGGTGCAAATCTCCGCAGGGCGTCCCTGGATGCCGGCGTTAATCCCTACAAAAGCCTGAACAACCTGAACAATTGCAGCGGTGTTGGCCAGTGCGGCACCTGCGTGATGGAAGTGCTGGAGGGGCAAGACAATTTGTCTCCGCGCAGCGACGTTGAAGAGGTTTACCTCGCCGATCGCCCCGCAAACTTCCGCCTCAGCTGCCGCACAACCGTGTTTGGTGACATCACAGTGCGGACAAAGCCTGATGAGGGCGTGGGTCGCGGTTCCAACAGTCTTGTCGGTGCCATTAAATCGTTGTTTGGCCGCTGATCTTGGCTGAACCGCTTTTGGTTTACAGCTACAACCGCTGCAGTACGTGCAGAAAGGCCTTGGCCTGGCTCACGGATCAAGGACTGGCCCACGACGTGCACGACATCGTGGATCATCCCCCGTCTCGAGACGAGCTCGTTGCTGCCCATGCCTTTCTGGGAGATCGAAAGCTGTTGTTCAACACCAGTGGGCAGAGCTATCGCGCTCTCGGATCGTCCGTTGTGAAAGCCATGACCGATGCCGAAGCCCTCGATGCCCTGTCGAAGGACGGGAAGCTGATTAAGCGTCCGTTTTTGAAACGACCTGACGGAAGCTTTTTGGTTGGTTTCAAGCCCGAGGTTTGGGCGTCCGCTCTGCAGAACTGAAATTCAGTCCGTCCAATTCACTGATCAGAGCATCAACATCGTCTTGATCCCTGAATTGGCGGAATCCAGATCGTTTTAGATCCTCCAAAAATGAGGTGAGAAGCTCTTGACTTCGTTCCAAAACCGGACCTTGCTCCAAGGTCACAGCAAGTTCTTCCCAAAGACGGTCGAGGGCATCGGTGCCGAGGGTTTCCAATGTTTGGTCCCGTTGACCAATACGGGTTCCGGCTCCCCGAGATAGGTCCAGAACAGAATCCACCATCCCGGTTGCCAGCTGCCGGCTGAATTCAGCTTCGGCGGATTGAAGTGCTGCCACACGACGAAGCGGTTCGGGCATCACGCTCCGACTCAAGCTTTGTTGGAGCAAATGTCCAATTAATGCCACCAGCTGAGGCCGTAAGGCAGGCCCAACTTTGGTTAACAACAGCGGTAGCCAAAGTCTGAGTAACTCGAGCAGTTCCCGATCATCATTGGCGTTGCTGGTCTGATGGCTGCAAAGGCTGCGCACGCGCTCTGGCAATTGGGGGGATCGGATCAGCTGTTGAAAGGTATCCACCACGCGAATGGTGATCACTTCGAACAGCTCAACGGCCAACAGAGCCACAACGGCGCGGCTAATCACTGCACGGAGCGGTTCCAGTTGGATGAGGCCAGCCCTGGAGAGACGCTCCGTTACAGGAACAAGGCGCATCCAACGGGCGAAGGGAAGCAATAGGGGAAGGTCGATCCAGCGCCGCAGAACCGCCTCCCGCCAGCGAATGGCTGGGTATCGCGATTTCAGCCGAAGACAGCGCAGAACGATATCCAGCAGAAATAGCAGTTGAAATGGGGCGTCAACCCGCCAACTCAAGTCCGTTGGTCGACCGTTCTCGTCAATGCTTCTCCGGTAGTTGATTTCAACAAGTGGAAGGATTTGTTGGTTCCAGAATTGGCGTTCGCGATTCCATTCCCGCTGATTGAGGTGGGCCTCACTGAGGAGAACGTCAGCCGATTGTTGGGCTGAGTTCAAGCCGGTTCGAGCTCGGAGGCGGTTTTTCAGTTGGTCGAGGGCGCCAACATTGCTGGAACTCAAAAACCGTTGCGAGCTGATCAGCTCCTGCGTGAGCGTTTGTTGTTGCTTGAGCAGGCTGATGGTGGCTGAACTCAAGCTGCTGTCTGTTTGGAGTGCCTGGTCGAGGCGCTTGAAGCCATCGAGATAAGCCTGGGTTTCGCGGAGTGGCTCAATCCCTTTCAGTGGATCCAGGACGGGGGTGATGTCGGGTAGCCAGGGAAGGGGGACCACCAGTGGAAGGGATGCAACCGGATACAAGTTGCGCTGCAACCAAAAATTGCGGAGGGGGATGTAGCTCAGATCTACAAGCACCCAAGCCAAATTCAAGGTGGCGATCATCGCCACCATCCGGTCCCATCGACGCCACGCCCCAGCGTTTTGCTGCGGCTTCAGTCCTTGCCAGCGGGGACGGATCATGAGTGATGCACGTTGCTCCTATCGTGGGCGATAAGAACGAGCTTGCCCACATTGAACGCGGAGAAAGGACCTTCGGGTGTGTCAAGCAAAGTCAGTGCCATTTGGGAGTTTTGGGCCCCATTTCTGTTCACTGTTTCCATCTATCTCCTGATTCGGCAGTTCGCCTTTGAGGCGCGTTACATCCCATCGGGATCGATGCTTCCAGGCCTTCAAATCGGCGACAAATTGATCGTTGAAAAGCTGTCCTACAAATCACAGTCGCCGCGCCGAGGCGACATTGTTGTGTTCAATTCACCCAGTGCTTTTGATCCGGTGTGGAAGCTGGATGCCGGTAGCCCTGATCCCTTGAAGTGTGGATTGGTCACCTTCCCTGGGGTGAGCTGGTTCGTGGATCGGGTGCTGGTGCAGCGATATCCGGAATGCGAAGCATGGATCAAGCGCGTTGTTGGTGTGCCTGGCGATGTCATCGAGGTGAATTCCCAGGGGCAGGTGTCGATTAACGGCAAGCGATTTGAAGAGCCCTACGTCTCCAATTTCTGCATCACCGACCGCGGCATGCCCGGTTGTAAGGGCCTGTATGCAGCAGTGCCCAAGGGAAAGGTGGTGGTCCTTGGTGATAACAGGCGCAACAGTCAGGACGCCCGCCGTTGGCCAGGGGGACCGTTCCTTCCGGATGATCAAATCATTGGCCGCGCTGTGTTCCGGTTCTGGCCTCCGGCTCGAATGGGTCCCCTTAGCGATTGAGCCCGCACGCGATCACGCGTCCTTTGAGCGTTTGGCCCAGATAGGGCATGTTGGCCCCACGGGGTGCTTGGGGATCGTCCCGGCGGACGGTCCACTGATGGTGCGGATCAAACAGCAGCCAGCGTCGACTGCCGAGGCGCAGGCCCTCCGGAGGTTGATCGATCAGGGCCGATGGGCCAAAACTCAAGGCCTGCCAAAGGCTTTCGATTGGTGTGTTCCGCTGCCTCACAAGGGCATCCCAGAGGGTGGGGAGCACAAGGTGATGGCCGCATAGCCCTGGAGGCCGTTGATCCGGAGGTAGCAGCATGTCCTCGTCATCGAGGGACACAGCGTGAACTGAAATGGCTGTGATGGTTTGACAGAGCACGGCATCGATCAGCCGTTCTCGGTCTTCGGCACCGCCGAGGGAGGGACGAATTCTCCAGCCGGGATCGCCTGCTGCCAAGCCATTGCGATCCGCAAGGAGATGCCACCAGTTCACGCTGCTCAATGGTGGATCGTTTCCAAAGGCCACGAGCTGCTCCACTGCTGCCGCCGTGGACAGGTTCATCAGGCGTAGTTGTCGATCGGGGTGGCGTTGATGCAACGTCAGCAGTTGGCTGATGGGAAGGATCTCGCTGCTGATCGGGTCTGGGGGCCATCCAGCCCGCAGCGTCTCGACCCCCTCGCGCACCATGCCAGCCCCCTGTAACACAGGGTCCCTCGGGGCGACGAGGACGGGGCAACTGCCCATTTCTCCGAGCACCAAGCCCTGTTCCAGCAACTGGGGGGAAATCAGGGCATCGTCGTCGGCTAATCCGATGGCGCCATGTTCGAGCAAGTCGCCATGGGGTGCCAACGTTTCGGATGTTCCACCGTGGCTAAACCCGCCCCAAAGGTGAAGTTGAACCCCGTTCTTGGGATCTTTGCAAAAGCCCTGAAGGCACTCCGGTTGATCGCGCCAGGTTCGACCGCGGGGCAAAAGAGCCACTTGTCCATAGCCGGCTGCTGCGGCGCAACGCCGCAGGCTTTCAATCGTCTCCTGATCACCACTAAACGGTGTGTCCAGAACGGAGTGGGGATCCACTAAGCATGGAGCCACCAGCTGATCAGGCGCTTCTATGGGAGTCAATCCCAAGGCCTTGGCCTTGCGGCGGGCGTCGCCGTCAAACGCCGTCAGGACTCCCTCCTCAATCAGCACAGCCCCCTGCTCAACCGTCTGTCCGGTGCCTCGCAAGATGCGAACCGGATCCAGCAGCAGGGTGTTGTCCATCACGGTTAGAGGGCGCCTGCGGCTGTGCGGTCAATCACGCTGCCGAAGTGGGATGTGAGATTGAGGCAGGTCACCACCGCAGGCTGGCTTGAATCCAGGGCGATGTCGACAACGGTCACACCGCCATTGCCCTGTTTGACAGCCCAAATGTCCGCTGGTGTGAGTCCCAGGAGATCGCAAAGGATCGTCTTGTTCACTGCATCGTGGGCCACGACAAGGGCCGTTTCTTCGGGTTTCAGGCTGGCAGCGATGTCGCCCCAGCTTTTGACCGACCGAGCCCAAACGTCTTGAATCGTTTCGCCCTCAGGCATTTGAACGGTCTCTGGACTGTGTTTCCAGGTGTCCAGCAGTTCCGACCATCCATCACGGATTTCGGATTCCAGCTTCCCTTCCCAGAGGCCGTGTCCGATTTCTACCAATCCTTCCGTTTGGCTCAGAGGGACGTTGGCATGGGCTTGGAGAATGATTTCAGCTGTTTCGGTTGGCCGCGACATGGTGCTGCTCCAGGCCCGATTGATCGTCACATTGCTCAGAAAGTCTCGTGCAGCAGCGGCTTGGCCGCGACCGTTGTCATTGAGAGGGATGTCGATCTGACCTTGGAAACGCCCGGCTTTGTTCCAATCTGTTTCTCCGTGGCGGACCAAAATCAATCGGGCACCATCGCCTTTGGGGGGAAGGGGTTGGAGGTGAGTGGTGTTGTTCAGGCATTCGATCTGCACTTGAGGACCCTCACCCCCAACGCCGGGGCGCAGATTAAAAATTGATAGGGAGGTGTTGTCGACCCGTAACCGTCGGAAGCCCCGCTCCGGCTCACCGAGTAAGGCGAGCATCAAACAGCGCAGGATGGCGTTATGGGCCACCACAAGAACGGTGGTATCTCTCTCCACCGGATGGCGTTGGATCAGGTCCTCGATGAATTGGCGTGCCTGCGCTTGAAGTTCAGCAAGCGGTTTGTAGGTCGAGCCATCGCGACGCTTCAATTCGAGTTCCAGAGGTTGGCGTTTCCACACGCTGTAGGCCTCTGGATGGCGTTCGGTTAACTCATCGATGCTCAAACCTGACCACGGTTCGAGATCAACCTCCAGCAGTCCGTTGTCAAATGTGGTGGCCGGTGCCGCTCCCCCACGCCCCTCTAGGACGGAGGCGGTGGTGGACGCAGCGCGTCGAAGCGGTGAGCTGTAGACCACATCGATGCTCACTTCTTTGAGGGAGCGTCCCAGCGCTCTGGCCTGGTCGTGGCCTTCGTCCGTGAGGTTGGAGAGGTCGTCGCGCCCTTGGATCCGGCGCTCTTTGTTGAAGCTGCTTAGACCGTGACGGACCAGGAGAAGGCGAAGGGACACCGTTTGGCTTCAATGCGCGGCCATCGTATGGGGCAAGGGTTGCAGAGGGACAATCAGAAGACATCGCCCTCACCAGGTGTCCAGTTCGTCACGCCAGGTTTCTCCGCGTTGGAAGGTGCTTCTGGCGGCTCTGTCGTTGCTTTTGGCAGGGGCCATTTGGCTGTCAGGGCTGGTTGACAGTCTTTCGAGGCCATCGGTTTCTCCGTCGCTCACCCTGCAACAGCAGGAGCTGTCGTTGTTGGCTCAGCCTGCCCTGCCTCCGTCATTGCAACCGGTGCTGTTGGGCGAAGATCCTCGCGATGCCTTGCTTCAAGCCTTGCAGGCCAGCACTCCAGCCGACCGGAGTGATCGGCAGCAATTGTTGTTGGGATTGCTGCAAGAGGATCAGGGGGCGCTTGAACTCGAGAACCGCTGGCCAAATGATCCGCTCATCCAGCGTTTGATCTGCGAGCGACAACGATTAAGCGTTGACGGGTGCATTGATGCCGATGTGGCATCAGCAGCGGCGTGGCGTCTTGCCGTGAGTGGTCTGCTGCCCCTGCTCACGGTGCTGGTGGGCAGTTTGCTGTTGTTGGTTCAAATCATCCGTGCGCTGCGGGGGCGGCTTCAGCCCTGGCCGGCCATGGAGGGGCCAGGGCTCAGCCTGATCGATCTGGTGTTGTTGGTGGCCGGTGGCTTTGTGGTGATCAGTGCCGTAGGCGTTCCGTTGGTCGCCCTGCCGTTGGTCACGAGCGTCACCGCAGGATTGGAAAGTCCACGGCGCGAGGCGGTCACGGTCGTGATCAATTACAGCGTGATGGCCCTGCCGAGTTTGCTGATCCTTTGGCGCCAGCTCAAGGCACTGCCTCGAGATCAGGCACCCCAGGGGGGATGGCTGCAGTGGCGCTTGCGCCCATGGCCCGGAGCGATCTCATCAGCCGTCGCCGGTTGGTTGATGGTCACGCCTGTGGTGGTGGTTACAGGTTGGCTTTTGGTGCGCTTGGTCGGCGACCCCGGTGGCAGCAATCCCCTGTTGGAGCTGGTTTTGGGAAGCAAAGACCCGCTGGCACTGTTTTTGCTCGGATGGACCGCTGTGGTTTTGGCGCCGCTGTTTGAAGAGACGATTTTTAGGGGGGCGCTGCTTCCGGTTCTGGCCAAACGCTGGGGCACAGCGGGGGGCGTTGTGCTAAGTGCCCTGTTGTTTGCCATGGCCCACATCAGCATTGGTGAGTTGGCACCCCTAACCGTTCTTGGCGTTGGCTTGGCATTGCTGCGCGTCAGTACGGGCCGACTGCTCCCATCGGTGTTGATGCATGCCCTTTGGAATGCCATCACCTTTCTCAATTTGCTTGTGCTTTGAGCCTTGCCGCTGCTTGGAGCAGGTGGTTCACTTACTTATTCGCTAGTCCCAGAGTGGTAGCCGCTCCGGAAAAGCGTTCATCGGCCCGGACCTTAAAGCTCATTCAAGGTTCTTTGTCGTCTGGACGCGTTGCCAGGCGGTCGCCCTGGTTAGGGGGTGTGCACCGTTTGATGGACGGCACCCTGCTGGGGGTTGTTGGTGCTGCTGCTGTGTTGGCTGGTTTGACGTTGCACTGGCAGCACCGTTGGACGGTGGCGTTCAATCGTCTTGAGTCCACACGCATTCAGGCCCATCGCTTGACCGAATCAACGGCTGTGATGGAACAGCATTTGTTGCGGAGCACCACGCAGCCGGCCAGCCTCGTGCCGACGCAAGTCACCAACCTGGTGCATGTTGAGCGTCCCATCTCCACAACCCAGCCATCCGCCAGTGCATCGTTGGGCTCTTCGATTGGTGAGGTGATGTTCCAGCGGCCACGCACGGGGTATTAATGACGAGACGCTCCCGCCCTGAGCAGCGGTCGCGTCGTCCGTCGCGCACGACCACGAAGCGCACACGTTCACGGGTTGTGTCGTTGGCGCAAGTTCCGCCGAACCGGTTGTGGATTGTTTTTTTGATCCTTTGCACCGGCTTGGTGGGTTTAGTCGGCCGGATGGCCTGGCTGCAGTTGGTGCAAGCCCCGGCCTTGGAGAAGCAGGCACGCCAGCTTCAAACCCAACGCACAGGTCCCCTGGGGCAACGGCGACCGATTGTTGATCGCACCGGTCGGTTGGTCGCGATCGATGAGAAGCGCTTTCGTCTTTGGGCGCACCCCCGTTATTTCAACCTTCCTGGCGATAACCCCAACCTGGTGCGTCCTCCCGAGGATGTGGTGGAGGTTTTGGCTCCTCACTTAGCGATTCCGGCCTCTGAGCTGTTGAAGTCGTTAAAAACACGCCCCTCCGGGATCAAGTTGGGCGAGCAGATTGATCCTGAAACAGCAAAACGCATTCAGGCCCTAGGCATCAGCGGGCTTGATCTCGAGGCCTATCCCCAAAGGATTTATCCCCAGGCATCGCTGTTTGCCAATGTTGTGGGCTTCCTTAATGACGAGCGCGTCCCGCAGGCGGGGCTTGAGCAAAGTCGAGATAGCGACCTGGCGCGACAGGAACAGGCCAGGAGCCTCAGGCGCGGCGCCGATGGCACGCCTTTGCCCGACAATCTGGCTCCGGGGGTGTTTTATGGCGACGACCTAAGACTTCAGCTCACGCTGGATTCGAGGCTGCAGGAATTAGCGGTGAAGGCGCTTGCGGCCCAGGTGGCCAAATGGAAGGCCCAGAAGGGAGCCGCGATTGTGATGGACGTCACCAACGGCGAGCTGTTGGTGTTGGCGTCGACGCCGACGTATGACCCCAATCGGTATTGGAGTTTTCCGACCGGACGTTTCCGCGAGTGGTCTGTTCAGGATCTTTACGAACCTGGATCCACGTTTAAGCCGATCAATTTGGCCTTGGCGTTGCAGGAAAAGGCGATTCAACCCAACGGTCGTGTCAACGACGTTGGTCAACTGAGCATTGGTGGCTGGCCGATCAACAACCACGACAAGAAAGCCAATGGCTTGATTGATTTTGCCAAGGTTCTGCAGGTGTCGAGCAACGTTGGCATGGTGCAAGCGATGCGCCAACTCGACGATCACTTGTATTGGTCGTGGATGCATCGATTGGGCATTGATCGACGTCCGGATACCGATCTACCTGGGGCTGTTGCCGGTCAGCTGAAAAGCAAGGAGCAGTTCACGACCCAACCGATCGAACCGGCCACAACGGCCTTTGGTCAGGGTTTTTCTCTAACCCCCTTAAAGCTCGTGCAGTTACACGCGATGATTGCCAATGAGGGGCGATTAGTGAGCCCCCACATCACGCGCGGCTTTCGTTCCGGTGCCGCTCTTGCGCCCGCAGCGCCTCCTTCCGGCCAACAGTTGCTTCGCCCGGAGGTGACGCGCACCGTTTTGAAGTGGATGGAATCGGTGGTGGATCAAGGCAGTGGTAGGGGGGTCAAAACCCCGGGTTATCGCATTGGCGGGAAGACCGGCACAGCACAAAAAGCCCTGAATGGGATCTATTTGCCAGGCGCCAAGATTTGCAGCTTCGTTGCCACGTTGCCGATTGAAGATCCGCGTTACGTGGTTTTAGTTGTTGTAGATGAACCCCAAGGAGCCCATGCTTACGGCTCAACGGTGGCAGTTCCTGTCGCCAAACAGATTATTGATGCGCTGTTGGTTGTGGAGCGTATTGCCCCATCCAAGCCTGTTGATTTGAACAAGCCAACGAAGAGCTGACGGCCTGAAAATCGCGGCTACTTTACGACCATTAGAGCCTTCCGCACCATGGCAAGTCTGCTTGAGCAGCTCTCCGAAATGACCGTTGTTGTGGCGGATACCGGTGATCTGGAGGCGATCAAAAAGTTCACGCCTCGGGATGCAACAACCAACCCGTCACTGATTTTGGCCGCGGCGCAGATTCCGGCTTACCAGAGCTTGATTGATGAGGCTTTGCGTTCATCTCGCAAGCTGATCGGAGAGAACGCACCTGTTGAGGAGGTTGTGCGTGAAGCACTCGATGAAATCAGCGTGATTTTCGGTAAAGAGATCCTCAAGATTGTTCCTCGCCGCGTGTCGACGGAAGTGGATGCCCGTTTGAGTTACGACACGGAAGCCACCATCGAAAAAGGACGGAAACTGATTCGTCTTTACAACGATGCGGGCATTAGCAACGATCGTGTCTTGATCAAGATTGCCTCGACATGGGAAGGCATTAAGGCGGCCGAAGTGCTGGAAAAAGAAGGCATTCACTGCAACCTCACTCTCCTATTTGGTTTCGGTCAGGCGGTTGCTTGTGCAGAGGCGGGCGTCACGTTGATCTCACCATTTGTGGGACGTATTTTGGATTGGTATAAAGCAGAAACGGGCCGTGATTCCTATCCAGGAGCGGAAGATCCTGGTGTACTCTCCGTCACTAAAATCTTCAACTACTACAAGAGTTTTGGTTATAAAACGGAAGTGATGGGGGCTAGTTTCCGCAACTTAGATGAAATTGTGGAGTTGGCTGGTTGCGACCTTCTAACCATTTCACCCAAACTTCTGGATCAGCTTCGGGAGACGAATCAGCCCTTAGTTCGTAAGTTAGACGCGTCGAATCCGGTTGGAGGTGATCAAAAAGTTGAATTGGATCGAGAGGGTTTTGATGCCTTTATGGCAGAAGATCGCATGGCGACCGACAAGCTTGGCGAAGGCATCAAAGGCTTTAGTAAGGCGATTGAAACCCTGGAGCAGCAACTTGCCCATCGACTTGCTGAAGTGGAGGGTGGAGCGGCATTTGGCCATGCAGTTCAGGAAATTTTCCTGCTCAACGATTTCAATGGCGACGGCTGCATTACCCGTGATGAATGGCTCGGTAGTGATGCGGTTTTTGATGCCCTCGATCAGGATCACGATGGCCGCTTAACACCTGATGATGTCCGTTTGGGCTTTGGTGCTGCATTGTCGTTAACCACAGCTTGATTGATGGGGATTCACTTTATTTGAGTCCCCTGTATCAGTATTTGTGGCGACGATATTTGATTCCTATTGCGTGAAGTGCTGTTCAGTTTGGATCTAGCACTTCACGTTATATTTTTATGAATGCATTTTGTGAGCGAGTGCGATTGATCTGGATGGTTTTTATCAGGACAATTATCTATCAATTGATTCAAGATTTCTGCTCGATCCGTCCCCTTCATTCATAATCATTCTTGTAAGGCAATGCAGTTGTGTCGTTGTTGCGCGTTGTTCGTCTTGGCCTTCGTCTTGGACTATTTCAGCTGAGCCTTGGCATCCTTGGGGTGTTGATGCTGGGCTTGTTCAATAGGCTGCTGATTGCAGAGATTGGACTGCCTGCAGCCGTTGTTGCTTTGGCGATTGGGGCTCAGCAGCTGATGGGCTTCACCAGGGTTTGGTTTGGCAACCGGTCCGATCAAATCGCGGGAGGGGGCCTGAGGCGTACGCCGTTCATCGTGAAGAGTGCTCTGGCCTTTTCGTTGCTGTTTGGATTGGCGGGCTGGGTTGTTTTGCAGCTGGCTGAAACTGTGGCTCTGCCAAGTCGGCCGTTTGTGGGTGTTTGGATCGGGGTGCTAACGCTGATTTCCCTTGCACTTGGTACGGCGATTTCTGCTGGAGGTACAGCCTTTTCGGCTCTGATTGTGGATCTCACCTCAGAACGTGAGCGTCCCCGTGTGTTGTCTGTCGTGTGGGGGATGCGTCTGCTGGGGGTTCTGCTGGGCAGCGCATTTGTTACTCGAATTTTCGGAGCAGCTTGTGAGGAGGGGGCCAGTGGAGATGCCGTTATTGCAGGTCTGGAGCAGTTGATTGTGGTGAGCCCGTTGTTGCTGTTTGGGCTTGTTGTTTTCTCAGTCGTCGGACTGGAACATCGTGTGGTTAAGCGCGACTCCATCACTCAATCGGGGATGGCTGATGTTGCTAATGATCCGAAGAAGAATGTGCCTCTACTCCAAGTGCTCGGCCGCTTGCGGGCTATTCCTCAGTTCGGACGGTTTGTGGGGGCCTTGTGCCTATTTACCTTCAGCATGTTTCTCAATGATGCTGTGCTCGAGCCCTATGGCGCTGCGCTGTTTGGCATGAGTCTTTGTGCCACTACGGCACTAAACGCATTGATGGCCATGGGATTTTTTGTGGGACTTGGCTTGAGTGGATTCGTGCTCGTCGAGAGAATGGGCAATATCCGCACTGCGCAGCTCGGCGCCGTTCTGGCTGTCACGGCTTTAGCTCTGATGTTGCTGGCGGCGCCAGGGCAGTTGTTGGGCTTCTTCAGGCTTGGTGTAATGCTCTTTGGCCTATCGCTTGGCATTTGTATCCATGCCAGCTTCACCTTGATGTTTAGCTTTGTGGAAGAAGGCAATGTTGGAGTGTTGCTTGGGATCTGGGGTGCTTTTTATGCCTACTCCCGTGGCTTGGCCACCATCGGTGGCGGTGGTTTACTCACGTTATTTAAAACTTTGAATCCAGATCATGTTTTTGGCTCCTATGGCGGTGTTTTTGGCCTACAGATTGCCGGCTTTTTGGTAGCTGCTGTTTTGATGCGTCGGTTGGATGCGGATGCCTTCCGTACGAATGTGCGATATCGATTTGGGGAGCTGGTTTAGAAGAGTGTGGATCGATCAGATCTGATTATTTGTTAATTTTGATCATGTTAAATATTCGTGCTTTTAATTTTTGGAAGTGATTTGTTCTTTCTGCTGGAATGATTTTAATAATAGGTTTTTAACAACTTCTGCTGAAGTGAGCACGGTTGTGAAATCAATCCACTAGACAGACAATCCTTTGATTTCGGAGGATGTCGGCGCTCCAGCTTGTGTGGTTCAAGAGGGATCTCCGGACCGTGGACCACAGCCCTCTTGTCGAAGCGCTCAAGCGCGGGCCCGTGTTGCCGCTTTACGTCGTGGAGCCTGAGCTATGGCAGCAGCCCGATACGTCGGAACGGCAGTGGTTGTTTTGTCGCGAGTCGCTGCTTGATCTTCAACAAGCTCTCTCTGAACTGGGTCAGCCGTTGGTTGTGCGCTGCGGTGATGTGGTGAACATTCTTGATCGGGCGAGGCAGCACCTCGGCATCGATGCGCTTTGGAGCCATGAAGAAACAGGCAATGGCTGGACCTATCAACGGGACAAACGTGTGGCGGCTTGGGCGAAACAACACGGCATCCCTTGGACCGAAATCCCGCAATTTGGTGTGACGCGGCGGCTGAAATCCCGCAATGGCTGGGCGAAGCGTTGGGAAGCGCAGATGGCCGAGCCGCTGAGCTCGTCACCGACTGCACTGCCGAGATTGGATGATCTTGATCCCGGTGCAATTCCCGATCGTCCCCATGGGGCGATGGCTCCAGACCCTTGTCCCTATCGCCAACTGGGTGGTCGTAGCCAGGCCCTGCGTGAGTGTCGTGATTTTTTTGATCGGCGGGTCGAGCGCTACTGCAGTTCGATTTCCAGTCCGAATCGGGCCTTCACCGGCTGTTCGCGGTTGTCGGCCTACCTCACCTGGGGATGCCTATCGATGCGCGAGGTGCTGCAGCAGAGCCGAACGATTCAGGGTCGAGGTGTGAACAGTTTTGGCTCGCGCTTGCACTGGCATTGCCATTTCATCCAAAAGCTGGAAGACGAACCGTCGATTGAGTTTCAGGATTTTCATCCGTTAATGCGCGGGATCCGAGATCTGAATCAGGATCATCTGCAGGCCTGG
>Ga0209251_1002390_pt1 | contig 13182 bp, 7 predicted proteins | sample SaaInlV_100m_DNA_6_FD_184665 | JGI IMG/M metagenome (GOLD analysis project Ga0209251, IMG submission 184665) | Marine microbial communities from expanding oxygen minimum zones in the Saanich Inlet - Saanich Inlet SI073_LV_10m_DNA (SPAdes) (version 2) | ecosystem: Environmental > Aquatic > Marine... | reverse complement strand
GCGCGCGCGCGCCCGCCGCAGCCGCCGCCGCGCGCGCGGCGACGAGCCACTGCGTGGCGTCGGCGTCCGCCCCGCGCAGCGCGGCGTCGCGCGCGCGCGCGCAGTCTTCCAGCAGGGCCGCCGCGAGCGCCCGCGAGGTTTTGGAGGAGGTTCCGAGTTCGTCGTCGTCGTCTTCTTCGTCGTCGTCGAACGTAGACGCGCTTTTGCTTTTTCGTTCGTCGCGCTTCCCGTCGTTCGTTCGGGTTTCTCTCTGGTTTTCCGAAAGCGCGAAGCGCGACCGCGGCGGTGGAGACGGCGCCAGTCGGGGGACGTGCGTCGCGACGAGCTCGTCGATTCTGAGAAGCGCGTCGTACCACCGTCTTCGGTCCAAAAAGACTTTGGCTTCGTGCGCGACCGCGCACGCCGTGTGGCAGGCGTGCGCTTGTTTCGCCGCGCGCGCCAGTCGCATCGCGACGGCGCGTTCGCGTTCGGCGCCCGCCTCGGCTTCGAGCACGGGCGCGCCTGCGGCGACGAGTTCGTCGTGTTGCGCGCGCGCCTGCGTGGCGAGTTTCCGCAGCAATTCGCGCACGCCGCCGAGCTGCGCGACGGCGGCTGTGAACGCCTCGTAGTTCTCGTGAGCGACGCACAGGCTCTTTACCTCCAAATCGTGCTCGTCGCGAACGAACGCCAGCGCGTTTAGAGCCGCGTCGCGCTCGGAGAGAAGTCCTGGGGCGGACGGCGGCGACGAGACGTTCTTTTCGCGAAAAGAAAAGACGTCTTCGGAGCGTTCCGTCGCGGAGCGTTCCGCGCCGAACGTCACGCCTCTTGCGGAGAATCCGCGTGGGTTTGTGGTATTCGCGCTGTCGCGCACGGACATGTTTTCGCGCAACAGCGCGAACCGCACTAACGTAGTCGGGTCGACTTTTTTTGTCTCGGAGTCGGCGGTTTTAGCGACGGCGGCGCGCGCGGCGACGAGCAACGCTTCGGCGTGTTTTTTTTCGTGCGCGTCGGACGTCGCGCGGAGTATCGCGGGCGTCAACGCGGAGGCGTCCGTCTCGGGATGGCCTTCGGAGTTCCGCTCCCGCGTCTCCCGCGCCACCGTCGCGGCGTTCGTCGCCCACCCCGGCGTCCCTTTCTGCCCGCCGCGGCTCGCCGAGTCCTTCGCGCTCGCCGCGACCGCGATGTCCACCACGCGCTCCCAGACGTCCGGGTCGAAGTTCGAAGGGCACGGCGGTCGGGGCGCATCGCGCGGCACGGGGGAGAAAGGCGTCGCGGGCGTGGCCGGCGTGCCCACCTGCGGCGACGCGGAAACGCTCTTCCGACGCCGCCGCGTCGAAGCGCGACGGGAGGGCTTCATAGCCGCTCCCGTCGGGCACGCGGCCCGGGCTGTGAGAAGGCACGAGGAAGACAGACTCGATGTCATCTGCACGCGCGAAAAGCCAGTCGTTGCGCGCGAGTCGCAGTCGCCGACGAAGATGCTTTCGTCGGCCTGTGTGAAAAACACAGGCAGCTTCGTCATCAGTCTTGATTTTTTACTCGCAAATGGACGGAAAAGCGCCACACGCCGTGTTCTTCTGAAAGGTCGTGGTCCGCGGCATTGGTCGCGACGCGACGATGGCGTCTCCGGACGACCATGACAGCTTCCGCGCCGCGACCAAGCGGCGCATCCTCGATGACATGCTCGGCAAAGTCGCCGCGTCGGGGGGAGGCGAGTGGAAGGTGCTGATCGTCGACCCGGTCACCATGCCCGTGGTGTCCGCGTCCTGCGGGATGAGCGATTTGACGAATCAGGGGGTTTCGCTGGTGGAGAACCTCGCGCGAGGCCGCGAGCCGCAGCGACACCTGGACGCGGTGTACTTCATCTCTCCCTCGCTGGCGTCGCTGCAGGCTCTGTGCGGGGATTTCGCGGACAAGGACAAGGAGCAGCGCCTCTACGCGCGCGCGCACGTCTTCTTCTCCTCGCCCATCTCGCCTGCGCACCTCGCGACGCTCAAGCAATGCAAAGGACTCGTCGAGAGCCTGGCGAGCCTCGCGGAGCTCAACCTGGAGTACCAGACCAAGGACATGCACACGTTCACCACCGGCCAGCCGGGCGCGCTGCAGACGTTCTTCGGGAGCGACGCGTCAAACGCGGTTCAATCCGTCTCCGCCGCCGCGGAAACCGCCGCGACGCGGCTCGCCACGCTTCTCGCGTCTCTAAACGAGTTCCCGACCGTTCGCTACAAGGACCGCGGCGTGGACGGCAAAGACGGGACCTCCCCCGCCGCGAACGTCGCGCAGAGGCTGTACCGGATGATGCTCGCCTTGCGGAACAGACAAAAAACGACGTCTTCGGGCGAAAGAAAGGACGCTTCCGGAGGTATACCCCCGTTCGGAAGCACGTGCGACGTGCTCATTTTAGACCGCGCGTGCGACCCGGTGGCTCCGCTCGCGCGCGAGTGGACGTACGAAGCCATGGTGTTCGACCTGCTTCCCGTGTCGCCTCTCGGTCTGTACGAGTACGTTATCGATACAGCCAAGGGTGTGCAGAAAAAACAAGCCGTTTTAAACGAGAGCGACCCGCTTTTCGTCGAGCTCAGGCACGAGCACATCGCGCGCGTTCTCAACGCGCTCGCCGAGAAGGCGAAGGCGTTTTCGAAAACCGGAGGCGGGCGCCTCGACGCGGACGCGAGCACTGGGTCGCTCAAGCGCGCCGTTGAGTCATTGCCTCGGTTCATGGAGGCGCAAGCGAAGCTCTCGGTGCACACGTCCATCGCCGCGAGCGTCAACGCGATGCTCAAGAAGTACGGCCTGGGAGACGTCGGGAGGGTCGAAGAAAGGGTCGTGTTCGGCGAGGCGACGTCCAAGGACGTCGTCGCGCTCTTCAACGAGTTCGCCGCCGCGAACAAAAGCGCTCGCGGCGGCGCGGTTTCCTCTTCGTTCGCGGGCAACCCGTTCGGGGACCCGAACGACCAAGGTGAGAAGCCGAAAGGAAGGGAAACCGACATGCGTCCGGCGGACAAGCTGCGGCTGCTCCTTCTGTACGCGGCGTCGCACCCCGAGAAGTTCGACGACGCCGAGAAGGCGCGTTGGAGCAAAGCGTCCGGCCTGAGTCTGGGGGACGTCGCCACGGTGTCTTCGCTGGAGCGGTTGGGCGTCAAGGTTTCCAAGCCCAAAACCATGAGCCTCGGCGCGGCGGCCGCGAACGTCGGGTTCAAGACCACCAAGGCGAAGCGGCCGACGGTGCACGAGCGCAAGAGTGAGTGGGACCTGTTCCGATTCCTCCCGGCCGTGCACCGTCTGGCGCAGCAGATGGACGCGCAGACGCTTCCGCTGGCCGAGTATCCCGAGCTCGGGGGGGAAGCTGCCGGCTTCGCGGGCGGCGCGGGCGCTGTGCCGGGAAGCCCCGCGCGGGTCGCGCCGCCGGGAGGCGCGCCCAAGACCCCGGGCAAGTCCGCGCGCACGGCGCGCGCGGGCGCGACGTGGGCGTCTAAGCATCGGAAACCGAGCGTCGGCGGTTCGTCCATGGGGAGCGACGCCGAGTTCGGCGGCGGTCTGGGCGGCAGCGTGGGGAGTCTTTCTGGGTTGGGACTGGACGAACTCGGTCACACTCAGAATCACCACCACCACAAGCACAAGCGGTCGGGGAGCGTGATCCCGCCGCGGCGGCTCATCGTGTTCGTGGTGGGCGGCGTGACTCGCGGCGAGATGCGCGAAGCGCACGCGTTGTCGCGCGAACTCGGGAGGGAGGTTTTGATCGGCGGGACGGAGGTGTTCACGCCGGAGACGTTCATGGGCGAGCTCGCGCGTCTCGGCGGGGGCTTCTCGGGGGCGCTCGCGCGGAACGACGAGGAGGTGGACCTGGACGATATCGTCATCGAGTGAGTCGGCGCCTTTGCGAGCGGAACGACGTGGGAGCGAGACGCCCGGAAGACGTTTTACGAAATTTCAGTACTCTTCGTCTCAAGACGACGGTCTCTTGGACGGTTTTTTTCCGCCTCGCCTCACTCGCGCTCTTCGTCGCTCTTCGCGACGCGCCACTTTTCCTTCTCCAGGTCGATCGTGTAATCGCGGCGCGAAATCCCGGTGGCGCGCTCCTCCAGCCAGGGGAAAACCCACGGCTTGCTGCCGAGCACCCAGCGGCGCAACGGATGGTCGTACGCGCTTTGCGAGTTTTTCGTCACGGTCGCGAAGAGGGACGGTTCGTCGTCCTTCGTGCACACCTGGACTTTCCTGGTGTCCTTGCGGACGAGCACCGTTGGGTTCCAGCGCATGTCGTGGTACGTGATCACCGCCGCGCACGCGCAGCCGACGCCGACGGCGGCGATCAGGGGGTACACTTCGGGAACTGGCCGGAGGGACGTGTTGAAGCGGGTCACAGAAGAAGAGGGCTGACGCCAAAACTTTGGCCACGAAAGGTCAGGAAGGGAAGTGCGGTGGTGGCCGTGGTGACGAGCGCTGGACGACGACGCGCTGGAGACGCCGCGGTGTAACCCCGCTTCGAGCTCGCCATCGTGGCGAACGCCGGAACGACCCATGTCGAGTGGTGAAAGGAGTGAGCGGTGCGTGCGTGTGCAGCGTGCGTGTTTGTGTGGTCGTGGGACCCGGGCAGCTTTTTGTTCCTCGAGACCACGACGCGTTCGTTCGAGTGTTCCCAGAATACGTGACGTCTCGCGGAAGCGTTTCCACTCCGCCTCGCGCGGGCATGTCCATCGCGCGCATGGCGGCGGCGCTGTCGGTCTCGGCGGTGTCCGCCGGCGCGAAGCCCGGCGGCTGGTTCGTGTACGTGGTGGAGACCAAGAGCGGCAAGCTGTACAGCGGCATCAGTGTGGACGTGAAGCGGCGAATAGAACAACATTGTGGGATGCGGAGCGGCGGCGCCAAAGCACTTCGAGGCGACCCGCCCGTGCGTCTCCGGTACGCGGAGACCGCGGCGGACCGCTCCGAGGCGACAAAGCGTGAGATGGCCATCAAGCGCATGCCGCGCGCCGAGAAACTCGAGCTCGTGGAGGCGCGAGGGACGAACCCGCGCGAATCGAACGAGGGAATGTTTCTGGCGAACGTCGTCGCCGCGGAGGACCTCGCCGCCATGGACCCCTTCGCGTCGTGAGGCACGTCGGAAGGACCGAGACGGTATCGAGTAGACGAGCGAGCGAGCTACCGCTAGACTATATCACTATGTACTACGCGCGCTGCGCACGTCGCGTTTCGACCATCTCCCGGAAGAGCGCCGCCGCGCGCGTCGCGGCTTCCGACGGAAGGTCCGGAGACTCTTCCGTCTCGTCTCCCGAAACCAAACCGAGCTTCGACAGCTCAACACGCAGCGTCTGCTGCGTGGCCTCTGCGCTCATCTCCACGGGTGACGGCGCGAAAGTTACTTCCTCGCCGCGCGCGGCCGCGAGAGCGAACGCGCGGCGGCGCGCTTTCGCCTCTTCGGCGAGTCGGCGGTCGCCCTCGGCCACCGCCGCCGCCGCCGCCGCAGCCGCCGCCGCGATCGGGTCCCTCGTCTTCTCCGTGAGCTCGGAGGCTCTCGGCGCGGAAACATCTTCGACGTGCGAGTCGGCAGCTTCTCCACTGTTTGATCGCTCATCCGAGGCACCGGCGACGTCTCTCTCCTCCGCCTGCCTGGCCTCCGCCTTGGCCCGGCGCTCGGCGCGCTCCACCGCCGCCGCGCGCGTCGCCGCCCTTCGTCTCTCGTCCCGCGCGAACACCAGCGACTCCTTGGCTTCCTTCTCCGCCTGCTTGCTCTTCCCACCCCGCCGCCACGCCTCCGCACCGAGCCGCTCCATCGCGGACACCGCCTTGTCGTCCAGGCAGGTGAGGCTCGGCAGTGCCGACACCAGCGCGCGGCGGTAGTCGAGGCCCAGAGAGTGTTGAAGAGGGTTCCCGCGCAGCGTCAGCGCGCGTAACGACGGACACTCGGCGAGAACTTTTAGCACGTCCTCGTCTTCGTCCCGAAGCTCGTTCTCGCCCAGGTCCAACGTCTCGAGGTCGGGAAGCCGCGACAGCGCCTCGATCGCAGACGCGTCGCGCAGACGATTCTTCGCGAGCGACAGCGTCCGCAGGCTGTTCGGGAAGGCGTCGTTCGATACGCGAGAGATGCGGTTACCGGCGAGCGAGACGCTGACAAGCGACGGGTGCCGTCTGGCGAGCCGGGCGTCGTCCACGCTCGTCAGCGAGTTGCCGTTCAGGTGGAGCACCGCGAGCTTGCGCATGGCTTGGAGCCCGTCCCCGAGCGTGGGCCTGATCCTGTTGTTCTCGAGGTGCAGAATGGTGACGCCGGTGAAGGCGTCCAGGCCCGCGACCGCGCGCCACCGCTTATCCGACAGCCACAAGATGTCGTTCACCTCGGGCAGCATGTAGCCGTCTGTCTCGCGCGCCATCCTTGCCACCACCTCGTGCGTCATGAGCGGGAAGCCCTCGGCGTCGTGGGGGTCATCGGGCAGGCTGCCGCCGGGCACGCGCTCGCCGACCATCGCCGCGGGCGCCCAGGGACTGGGGCAGGACCTCCGGCGGTGCCGAGCGATGACGTCAACGTCGGCTGGTTTTATTCTTTTTGTTGTCGGCGATGCCATGATGGCGCGGGCGCCGAACGTCGGAGAGTGCGCGAGACGGCGCGGCGGCGTCCGCGCTCGGAGTCGATACCGATACGTATCACATTTGGTAGACTACGTACGTGCGTATTAATAGTACGGTAATAAGAGAAGACTCGATGGGCGCGGCAGATGGACGCGACACGCGCCGCGGTCGCGATGGAGGCGACCGAAGCGCGCGCCGCGTCCGTCGGCGCCGCCCGTCGGCGACGACAGACGCGCGGGCGTCTGGCAAAAAGCGTTTTTTCTTTTTAACAGTCGCGCGCGGACACGACAGTCTTCGCCTCGGCGTCGAAGGATCGCCGCGCCGCGTCGTCGTCCACGGAGACATCCAACGCGACGTCTTCTTTCGCGGCGATCTGCACGAGCGTCTTCGCGCGCGCCACCGCCTCGTTCAGGGTCAAGAACATCTCCACTTTCTTCTTGCCCGCGGCACCCGCCGCGTCGGACTCGGCCTTATCCGTCACCAGCCCCGCGGTTTCGAGCGCGTCGCGCGTCGGACCGTTAAACTCGCACAGCACGAGCGTTTTGCCCCGCAAGGCGCATCGGGCGCGCACCTGCTCCAGCACAGCCACGCCCGATGAGTCCACGTGCGGCATCGCGCCGCCGTGCACGATGATCACCCTCGGGTCGAGCTCCGAGCTCAACGCCGCGAGCTCGTCTTTGAAACTCTCGGCGTTGGCGTAAAACAGCGGCGCGTCCATGCGGTAGATGAGCGTCTTGGGCACTTGCTTGCCCTCCGGGAACCGGTCGCGGTTGCGGAACGTCGGCGGGTCCTCGCAGATCTGCACTAACACGGCGCTGTGCGGGGACGCGACCCTCTGTACTAAAATCACCACGGCGAGCCCGGCGGATACGAGGATACCCTGCAGCAAGCCCCAGAACAGAGTGCAGAGGAACGCCACTACGACCAACGCGAAATCTCTTTTGTCCGTCCGCCACAGGTGTACAAACTCTTTGAAATCCACGAGCGTCGCCACCGCCACGACGATGATGGCGCTCAGGATGGGTTTCGGGAGGTCCGTGAACAGGGGCGTCAGGACCAGCACGGTGATGACCATGAACGCAGCGGTGACTAAGCTGGCGAGCGTGCTCTTAGCGCCCGCCTGATAGTTCACCGCGCTGCGGCTGAACCCGCCCGTGGTGGGCATGCACTTGAAGAAGGCGCCGACGACGTTGGCGAGGCCCAGCCCGACGAGCTCGCGCTGCGCGGACATGCGGTAGCCCTCCTTCTCCGCGATGGTCTTGGCGACCGCGAAGGACTCCAGGAAGCCCACGAGCGCGATGGACGTCGCGGTGCCCATCACGTTACCGATCTCGCCCCACAGCACGTTCTGCGGCGCCGGGAACCCCGCCGGCACCTTCCCGATCACCTTCACGCCCTTCTCGGCGAAGCCGGCGTAGTGCGAGACGAGGATGAAGAAGACCACCAGGAAGAGCGCCTCCGGGAACCGTTTCAGGACCTTCACTTTTTGCTTGACTTTTTTGGCGGCGAGGAGAAACACGATGGACGAGAAAGCCACCCCGAAGGTCATGCCGTGCGTCTCGCCGAGCTTGTTGAAGAACGGATCGAGGATGTCCTGCAGCCGCTCGCTGCGCGGGAGCGAGAGCTTGAAGATGTCCTTCAGCTGCGAGCACCCGATGACGATGGCGGCGGCGCTGGTGAAGCCGCTCAGCACGGGATGCGGCAGGAAGCGCGCGACGAACTCGAGCTTGAGGAAGCCCATGCCCGCCTGGAGCAGCCCGACGACCAGCGCCAGCGTCGAGGCCAGGCGTTGATACCGCTCGGGGTCCTCGGCGGGGTTCTGGATCTCGGAAAGGCCCGCGCTCGTCAGGAGCGCCACCATGGCGACGGGGCCGACGGCGAGCTGGCGCGACGAGCCGAAGAGCGCGTAGACGAGGATGGGCATGATGCAGCTGTAGAGGCCGATCTCGGGCGTGAGCTGCGCGAGCGCGGCGTACGCCATGCCCTGCGGCACCACCATGACCGCGACGGTCAGGCCCGCGACGACGTCGCTCTTGATGTCGTCCCTGGACAGGCTCTTGAAGACGCCGATGAAGGGGAAGAGCTCATCTAAGGATTGGGGAACGTTGGCCTTGATGATGGCCTTGATGGAGTTCGGATCGAGGACGTTGGACGTCATCGTGTCGACGGGTCGGGCCGACACAGACGCGCGCGACGAGTTGTGACGAAATGCGCGCCACGAAAACGCGTTTTGTCGCCGAATGACGGACATATTTGTCACGAAAGGCGAACGGCGAAGAATTAAACCCTGAACAGACCGTACAAGCGCCGTATGATGATGTCACTTCGGCGTCACGAGAAACGCTCGACGAAACGCGGAAAAGAAAAGTTGACATTGCTTCGCCGGACTCCTCGGGACCTCGCGCCTGTCGGCAGACGTTGCGCGCTTTTTTTTCAACGACGGACACCGGGGCTGCACGCCTCACTCGCGTCGTCGCGCGCACTGCGACTTTTCCTTCGCCTCGACGCCGCTCGACTCCCCGCGTTTATGGTTTATCGACCTCGGCGGCGGAGGGTTACTGGACGTCGGATGTTACGTCCTGGCGATGGTGGACATGTGTTTTCGCGGGCGGATACGCAGTCGTCCAGTCGGCGAAAAGCGAAAAGCGTCCGCGATCGTCAAAGAAGGCGTCGACGTCGCCGGCGGAGCGCTCCTCGCGTACGAATACGAAAAAGAAAAAGGCGACGGAACCGAAATTCGCGAGGCTTTGGCGACGTGCGCGTGGGGTATCGCGGCGCGCGGCGAAGAGACGTGCTTCGTGGCCGGCACGAAAGGCTCGATCAAGATCGTGTCGCCCATGCATTGTCCGGACACGGTCGTCGTGACGGACGCGTCCGGAGCGTCCGTCACGAAGACGTTCGCGCTTCCGCCGGCGGTAAAAACGGACGCCTACCACTATCGCAACTCGCGCGGTTTGATATACGAGGCGGACGCGGCGGCGGAGTGCCTGCGACGCGGGGACCGGGAGTTTCGAGAGTTCGACTGGGACGACTCGCGACGCCTGGTACGGAGGATGGACGATATCAGAGATCGCGTGGGGGTGAAGTACCCCGAAAAAAAAAGGACGTGAACCCGTAAAGCGCGTCTCCGAAGACGCATATGTAAAAAAAAACGCATCACCATATGTCGACTCGGTCCGCCTCCGCGCGAAACAGCCCGTCTCCTTCCCGCACGCCGAAAGCCTCGACGAACTCCGGCATGTTGGACACCGTGCCGTTCACGCGCACCTCGCACGGCGCGTGCGGGTCCACCGCGATGTATTTCGCCGCCAGCTTCGCGGTGATGTTCTGGCGCCACACCGTGGCCCACGAGAAGAAGAAGCGCTTCTCGGGCTCCGGCGGGAAGTTCTCCGGCGCGCCGTTTGGATCGCCATCCGCGCGCGACATGCGCCACGCGCGGTACGCCAGGCGCAGCCCCCCGAGGTCTGCGATGTTCTCGCCCTGCGTGAGCTCGCCGTTCACCACGCGGCACTGGCACGCGTTCGAGGCCACCGCTCTTATCCCGGGCTTGGTCAGCGAAAACGGACCGCGAAGCTTCTCCTCGCACGCGTCGTCCTGCGTGTGCACGACGGTCCGCCCCGCCTGGTCCACCATCACCTTCGCGCGCTTCACGAAGTCCGCCGCGTCGCTCGTAGACCACCAGTCGTTCATGTTCCCGTCTTTATCGAACTTGCGGCCCTGGTCGTCGAAGCCGTGCGTGATCTCGTGGCCGATGACGGCGCCGATGCCGCCGAAGTTGATCGCCGGGTCCGCGTTTGGGTCGAAAAACGGAGGCTGCAGAATCGCCGCCGGGAACACGATCTCGTTCAGCATCGGGTGGTAGTACGCGTTGACCTGCTGCGGAGCCATGAACCACCGCTCGCGGTCCACGGGGGCGTCCACGCGCGCGATCGAACGCGCGTGCGCGAATTTCTTCGCGGCGACCACGTTGGCGTAATACGAGCCGTCCTTTTGAACGACCAACGCGGCGTAGTCGATCCACTCGTCGGGGTACCCGATTTTCACGCGGAACGAAGACATCTTCGCCAGCGCCGCCGCCTTGGTCGCTTCGCTCATCCAGGGCAGCTCGCGCAGACGCGCCTCGACCGCGGCGGTGACGTTCCGCACCAGCGCCTCCGCCGAGGCTTTCGCGGACTCGGGAAAGTGCGTCTGCACGTACGCCTTCCCGACGAGCTCGCCGATGAGGGCATCGGCGTGGCGCACCACGCGCTTCCATCGCGGCTTGAGCTCCTTCTCGCCGTTGAGCTCCTTCCCGAAAAACTCGAAATCCAGATCCACGAACCGGTCGTCCAGGTAGTCCGACGCGCGGCACACCGCGTGGAACGACGCGTACGCCAGCGCGGCGGCGCTGGACACCGAGTCCCCCGAGTCCGAGTCCGACGCGCCGCACACGGCGCCCGCCGCGCACGCCAGCGCGGGGGGCCACGAGACATTGATCTCGCCGGGATCGGATTTACCCGACGCCTCAAAGTACGCGCGCCAATCGAACGCGCCGTCGTCTCCCTTTTTCTCGCCGCTTCTTCCCGACCCGCCGCCGGGGAGCGTCTCGAGCGACGCGAACTTGTTGTACGTGCGCTCGGCGTCGCGGCGCTCAGCGGGGGTCAGGTGCGACCGCGCCAGACGCGTCTCGAAGGCGAGGACGTCGCGCGCGGCGGCGGCGGCGGCGACGGCGTCGGGGTACGTCTCGGGCATCGCCAGCGCGAGGGTCTTGGCGACGTGCGCTTCGTACTTGTCGCGGATCGCGACTCGGTCCGGCGCGTCCGAGAGGTAGTAGTCCCGGTCCGGCAGCGCCAGGCCGCCCTGGCCGATCGCGGCGAGCGACCACGCCGAGTTCTTCTTGTCCGGCGAGTCCCCCACGCCGAACAGGATGGAGACGCCCGCGGCGTGCAATTCAGCGGTCGCTGCCGCGACCGCGGCGAAGTTCCGCGCGCCCACCGCGTTTGCGAACTCGCGGCAGATCTGCAGCGTCGGCGCCAACGCCGCGTGCGAGTCCTGCTCGTTCGCGCGCATGCCGCTCTCGAACCACGCGTTGGCCTTGCCGTCGTCCGCTTCCATCGAGGATCTGGTTTTGGCGAGAGCCTCATCCGCCAGAGCCTCGAAGACGCCCCACCTGCCGTACGCGGGGAACTTACTCATGGGGTTCTCGGCGAGCCAGTGCGCGTTGACGTGCCGGTACAAGTCATCCTGGGGACGCGGGGGGGTCGGGCCCTCGCCGCCGCCGCCCATCTTCACCGTCTGTGGCGTGCGGTCGCGCCGTGACGAAGTGACGTTTCGGGATCCCCTTCGGTCGTTTTTCGGCAATTGTACCTGACGACGCGACGCGTCCGCAGAAGACGGCAGAAGACACGAAGACTCGGTCCGCCGTCGTCCGAACCGCGACCGGGAGAGAACCGCTTTTGTGACGCGCGTGTGGCGTGCGAACGACGAACGCGAACCGAACCGTGTGACATCAACGCTTGTATACGTAAAACCCGCGAGAGTACTCCTCGAGTACTCTCTTAATAGCTGATCGTGGGCGGCGGCGGCTTGCGCGCCTCCTCGAGCTCGCGTCGCGTCCACTGCGCAAACTCCCACAAGCTCTGCTCTCCCCCGATTTCGCGCATGTCGCCCAGCACGTCGGCGTCTCTGCGCCCGGGGCTCAGGTCGACGCGCCCGGAGCCTATGACGGTGACTCCCAGCCCCTCCGCGTCCGCGGTCTTCTGGACCAACGAGGGAGGCATCGCTTGTGTGGTGCATATGCCCTCCGAGGACTCCAAACCGCGCGTCGCGCGCATGAACCACACGAAGCGCTCGGCGTCGTCGCGCGACTCAAACGCAACCGCGTGTTTCTTCGGCTCCGGTTTCACTTTCCCCGAAGAACCGTTCGGATTCGGAAGGTACGCGGGCAAACCCGGGTGGGTCATGACCATGGTCATGATCCGCGTGTCTTTAGTAGCCGGGTCCGCCTCGAAGATGGGGAACACGGCGCGCAGTTTGCGCCAGTAAAAAGGGTCATCCTCGGAGACGTGCCGCGGTGTATTTTTTTCGCCCGATTTTCCGCTCGACACGTCGTCGCGCGGGTCGTACAGCTCATCCTTCGTGAACTTCCCATCCGCGAGCCCGTACTTCTCGATGACGCGCATGCACATCTCGTCCAGGTCCTCGGCGGAGATCGAGCGGTCGTCGCCGTACATCTGCTCCAGCCTTTGGATCTCGCGAGCCACCGCTTCCGCCTTATCCGGGGTCATACCCGGCGCGCTGCGGAAATCGTCGCCGCCGTCGAAAACCGCGTCGGGGTGCGATATCTTCCCGCGCGGCGGCGGCGGCTCTCGGGGCGACGAGGTTCGAGCCGCGCGGGTCTGGCGTTCGGCGGGGGCCGCGTCGTGTGCGCCTCGTGGCGGTTCGCGCGTCGTATCCGTCTCACGAAGGTTTTTCGCGTTCGGAGCATCAGACGACTTTTTCGTCCACTCGGGGTGGTCCGGTCGCGGGACCCCGACGGAATCGGTACCGCCGGATGAAAAAGCGCCGCCGGCGTTTGGGGCGGTGTCCGCGCGCGCTTTTTCCGCCGCGCCTTCGTGTCGCGCGTTTTCGTTTTTGTTTCGGTCGGGGGCGGGCGGGGGGGCGCCC
>Ga0209251_1002388_pt1 | contig 13187 bp, 22 predicted proteins | sample SaaInlV_100m_DNA_6_FD_184665 | JGI IMG/M metagenome (GOLD analysis project Ga0209251, IMG submission 184665) | Marine microbial communities from expanding oxygen minimum zones in the Saanich Inlet - Saanich Inlet SI073_LV_10m_DNA (SPAdes) (version 2) | ecosystem: Environmental > Aquatic > Marine... | reverse complement strand
CGTGCCGCGCGACGCTTGCGATCTTCTCGCTCAGATGGTAGCTCGAACAGGAAAGAAAAAATTATGCCGCCGCAAAAACCGACCGCCGCCGTGACAAAAATTGTGATAATGATTTGTAATTCCATGTCCATCTCCTTAGTTGATGTAGCCATTCTAGCAGAATGGGCGAGCGGCGCAACCCCCTATTGCAATTATTTTATGTGAATATTCCCATAAAAAAACAGGGGGAGGGGGGTTAAAAGACTTGACAAGCGCGATCTCGCGCGGGCACCCCCACACGTACAACTTTGGGTATTTTCGTACCTCGGAAAAAGAGGGCTTGACAAAGTAGCTCAAATAAAATATACTTCAATCAATCGGAGAAAAATTTATGACAATTACACTGAATTGGACAAGCTATGAAGGCAGAGAGGAGCTATACGCCCCTCCTGAAGATTCTGATGAAATCGGAGGACTTCGCACAAATTATTATAAGCTAGGAACTTGGCACAGCGAAGAAGGCTCCGGAAACATAGAAGTTCCTTGTAATGAGAATGGCGAAAGTATCTTAACAGATGAAGAGATTGTAGAACAATGGCATCTGTAGACGTAAAACTCACTACCAAGTTTATCGAAGTTGGAGTAGTCAGCGGTGCGTTTACTACGACTTATGGATACAATTCTTTCGATACAACGCAAGCAGGCGACTGTAATGAAGTTGCGAATGGAAGCACTGATACTGCTATTCCAAATGTTTATGGCGGCAGTGATAATATAACAAGAGCCCACCACTTAATCTCCTCGGGCGGTGGATTTACATACTTATTCCTAGACAATGATTCTAATAGTACTTGGTCCAAGCTTCGTATAGGCTCTTTTAGTGCGGAGAGAACTTATTTAAGGTCTGCCGCAACCTTTACTGACTTGGGCACTGAGGGTAGATGGTACTGGAGCGCAACTACTAATAGCTATGGAACTACAGCCGGAGCCGATGTTCCGCTTACAATTCTTGGAACTGTAGAAAATGCTCTTACAAGCGTAGCTCAACCCAATACCTCGATAACTTCAGGCGATACTTCAGAACCCTGGCAAATAAACTCAGGAGGAGGAACTAGCGGACAAAGATATCGTATAGTTCTTGTTTCAGGAACAAACGCCGACGGGGACTCTGCGGGTGCGATTTTACAGTATGGCACTTATACCGGCGCATCCCTTACTCTTACTTTAAACAACGGCGATCTTCCTACAAGCGGAAATACTTGTAACTATAAAGTTGAAACGTCTACAGGTAACTCAGCTTTTGTAGAAACTGAAAGCGGATTCTGGGCAGATTGCACAGGAACTGGGTCGACGTTTAGTATAACTCGAGCCGCTGGAATTGTAGCTCCCGTCATCAGTAGCGTTACAAATAACAACGCGTCCTCGCCAAACGTAACTGCAACTGTTAACCTATCAAGTAATGGCAGTGGAGGAACTCTTCAGTACGCACAAACTACTGGAACCGGAGTTCCCTCTACAGGTTGGCAATCGTCTGCAAGTTTTACGCAAGCTCGAGGAACCACACGATATTATTGGGCTTCGCAGGCTACAAATACTGCAGGAGCTTTCGACGGGCCTGAAACAGAAGTTGTAGGGTATATTTCTCCAGACACTACAATTAGTGTAGCATCAACAAGCATAGAAATTACAAGTAGTGCTACAAGCTTTTCCCAAACAATTTCGAATGAAACTGGAAGCTCTACGGCTAATTCTACAATAACTGAATATAGAATAAAAGACTCGAGCGCCACTCACGAAAGTAGAACGAACTACGGAAGTATAACTGTAACAGATGCTCCGACTACTGAAGGAATTCCAAAGTCTTATTCAGTTGAAGCAAGAGTTACAAGTGCAAATGGAGGCAGCGGTTCTTTCATTAACTGTTCTGGCTCTTCTTTTACGGTTACAAAAACTTCCTCTTCGTCAGGTAATGATCCTACATTAGACACGTACGGATTAGCGATCTATGATAACAACGGAGACTTAATAACTTCTTTCACTGCAGGACATACTGTACTAAGAAAAGTATTTGTCACATCTTCAGCGGTTGCACTAAGTACAAGCACTCATACAGATATAGATACCGGATTAACTGGAGTAACAACGAGTAACTGTGTTATAGCATTAGAGGGTGAAACAAGCACTCAAGGCACTACGGGGTCAGTAAGACTTCCTGCAACTTTTGTCACTGGAGGAAACTCAAACATACATGTTCGCGTAGGAAGAGTTACGAGTGCACAGAGTGTAAACGTAGAGGTACTACAGCATTCAGGAGCTACATTAGGAGTTGCTTCAACAAGTTACGGAATGAGTATAAAAAATGGAAATGCAGAAACTGTAATTGATGAAAACTCAGAAGTGTTTAGTGTTCGTGAAATAATTGATATAAATACAAGTTTAAGTACTCAAGTCTTGTATTCTACAAGCACAACTAATTTTATATACTTAGAGCTAACTCAGGGAAGGTACCCAGGTTCTGCAGGGCCGCCTGTACCTGCAGTAAATTGCAGTCAATCTGTTTTAATAATTCCTCCTATTTTGACAGGAGTAAAGCACCCTGATGGGTCTTACAAAACAGTGCTCTTAACTATGCCAAAGCCTACTAGCTTATCAAACTTTAAATTGGCCATGCTTGTTCCTGCATCTTCGTCCCCAGAGTACTATGGAGGTTCCGCTTCGAGTTATGGACTTGAATTTAGAAATACGTCAGGAACCGTCATTTGGAGAAGTGACTTTAAACAAGCAATTGCAAATAACATCATAGATGCAAATCAGTTTACTTCAGGAACAAATCAAAATGGTAACTACGATGTTACAACAGGACGAGACGGAGTAATTGCTCCTGTTGCAACAACTTCAGATTTTGAACTCAATCTACTTAGCAGTGATACTTCTGTCTCCCTTACCGGACTAAATGAAATGGATCCTGCTAAGTCTTATGTTTCCGGATCTCTTACAGCAATGTTTGTAGACTACTATAAAGGCAGGTATCTGGACCCAGAACAAAGTATTGATACTCCCTCTGGAGGAGGACAACATTTAGTAGGACTAAGAGTAACCGGCAATACAACAGCTACTTTAGGAACCTATAGATTTAGAGACGGGTCAACCAATACTAGTAGTTACGGACAAAGAAATCCCCAAAGCTACCACCCAGAAGGGAACTTTGTAGTATTTCGTATAGCTTAGAAAAATATTCCTTGACATTGAACCCCCTCTGACATATAATTGGAGAATAAGAAATTGGAAACCCCAAATGTTGAAAGTAACTTATAAACATTGGAAAAGTGGAGCCATACTGGAAACAATCGGAACTATGCCCAAAGGAGTTAATAACGGGCTGAGTGACCGCATTGTTGTGAAACAAGCAGACGGCACTTATAGAGATATTATTAAAACAACTATTATAAGGGTAGAGGAATGCAACCCAAACTAAATTATTTATTTGCTCTATTATTGGTAGCAGTTCCAGTACTAGCGCAAGAAGAGACAACAGAAATAGAACCGATTGTTACAGAGTCGACAGTAACTTCCAAGACGGATACAACGTTGAAGTCGCCTCCACCATCGGCAATAAGTCCTACAATCAACACAAGTAATAGCGACTTATGTACTTTCGGCGTAGCGGGTGCGGTGCAAACTCAGATACTCGGTGTATCAACCGGCACGCAGATTACGGACGATAACTGCGAAATGCTGAAAAACGCGAAAACTTTGTACGATATGGGAATGAAAGTTGCAGCGGTATCAGTCATGTGTCAGGACCAACGAGTATTCGATGCAATGATGAATGCTGGAACACCTTGCCCCAAAGATGGATTGATTGGGGAACAAGCAAGAGCAGCATGGGAAGTATCGGATGAAGAAGAGCCTGAAGAGCTCAAGGAAAGAATAAGGGAACTTACGAGTGACGAAAAGACTCTCATTGGCAGTGGCATCGTTGCTGCTCTGGCCCTCCTACTCTTACTCTGAGGAAGTTTACGGCACGACCAACAACGCAGCCCAGTTTGGGTTAAATTGGGTAATGACAAATGTACTACCCGAATATACAGGTCTACAAGTAAACGGATTAGTGTATCAGTACACGGCAGTAAAAGATCCTGAAAGCGGAATGATTGTATACGTACAGAATGAATATGCAGATGGTAGTGGATATATTTTTCGAAATGCGGATGACTGGACAGGACTACCAGGAAACACTATAAGACGAAAGTTTGCGTTTCCAAACCTATCTGGAGAACTCTGGGGCCCTGGCTCGATAGAAGTCGAAGGTACAGGAAGTGTTGTTGATCCTTCAGTGGTTTATACATATAAGTATGATCCTTGTTTTGACCCACAATCAAATCCAAGCTGCCCCGGATACGAAGAGCAGGTTGAAGTACCGGAGATAGATTTTTATGATCCGCTCGAAGACCAAATGGTTATAGATGAGTTGGCTCGACAAGCAGAAATTGATCGCGAAGAAGAAGAGGAAGATAGACGACGTAGGCAAAGAGAGAATCTTATAGATAATACTCTTGAAAAACTACTAAGTGACGATGGACAAAATCCCGGATTGATAGATCCAGTAGCCGAAGCCATGGCTCTCGCACTTACATCTCGTGTACTTCCTAAAAATTATTATGGTATTCTAGAAGGTAAGGAGTACTTAGATAGTGTTGTACTCGATGGAGGAACTATTGCAGACAACAGTAAAGCTCGACGAAGTAATTTAGCACAACAACTACTTCATCAGCAAATGGTAGACTCCCAATATGAGTCAAGTCAACAGGAGAATAAGTAATGTTGAAACCCGTAATCATTTTAGCGTCCTCACTTCTAGCAACAGAAGCGCTAGCACAAACAGAGATTGTCGGAAACGTAGATTCAAAGTGTATTATCATTAGTGAAACACCAGGAGTTTATGGTAACCCGAATCCTTATCAACTTACCACTACACCTACTGATGGTGGAGTACAGCCAATCATTCGATATGACGTACTTGCAGCAGACTACTACAAAGCTGTGATCGAGCATCCGATTGATTTTTCTTCAGCCCCTACACTCGACGATGTAGTGAATTGGACTGGAGACGTTGAAGTATCAGAAATGTCAGACACAAACATGGCAGACTACGATACAAATAAAGTAGAGTATAATAATACGCACGAATATGAAATGACCGTTGCAGGAAGCACATGGTTTAAGATTTCATCTCTTGCGGACTACGGCTTTGCAAAATCGTTTCCTGCAGGTACATATACTGCAGTAGTTGAAGCGGAGTGTATTCCTCTTTAATGAAATACTTAGTTTTACTCCTATTGTTTGCAAGTGGGTACGCAAGTGCCCACGAGCTTACACCTACGTATCCTAAGTTACGTTCGTCGTACCTAGAAGATGTACTTCAAACTAATTTAAAAATGTGGAATGCTCGCGGAGATGTAAAATATTATAAGATCGAAGTTACGGACGAAAACTGGAATGATGTCCCATTTATAACTGATGAGAAAACATTTAAGTTAGAGCACTTCGAACACAGAAATATTGAAATATTTCTTCCAAGTGACACAACTGCCACCTACATATGTACCAAGTCACTTTTAGAAAAAGGTAGCGCGCAGAAAAGTATTGTATCATCGAAAGTTTGTTCAAAGATTAAGTGAGGCCTCATATGAGACTCTTATACATTTTATTGCTCATTCCGAGCGTTGCTTTCGGGCAATCAGTGAATCTGCAAATGCCACAGTCTGCACAGAGCTACCAGTCCGATAGATTCCGTCATGGAGATATGGATTGCTCGAATGCGATTGGATCATCTACAAACTTAGAGTTTGGAGTACTTGGACTTATTGACGAACCAGAGTACATTACACAAAGCTATAACACAGGTGGTACTTCTACTGGAGTATACGCTCGTATAACAATACCACTTAATAAACCAAAAGAGAGAATAAATTGTAATACATTATACCAACTTGCACTAGAACGAGAACGTCTCGAAGTGCAGCGGCTCAAACAGGAGGTGGCGAACTTACGTGCGCTTCAGTTTGAAAATGACAAATAAATGGCAGAATTTGAATTTGCAGGAATGAATTTTAAGGGCGGAAAGGCTGCAATAGTCTTTACTGCCCTTTCGACTTTAGGAGGCGCTCTCTGGGCAGGTTTTGAATTTTATGCAGACTACATGAATATGCGAGAGATTGTAGCTAACATTGATGTGGGCGTGATAGAAAGTAGAAACGCTGTAATTGAAACAAAGCTTGATGAAGCCATAGTGTATACTCGAGACATTAAAAATTCTCTCAAAGATGATATTACTCGAATTGAACGAGTCTCGGACTCTGCAGCTTCTCGAGTAAAAGATCTTCAAAGTGACGTAGATGACAGACTTCGAGCTGTGTCAGATCTTGCTCGAGAAACTGAAAAAGATGTGCGAGATACGATGCGAGACCTAGAAACTCGTATTGAATCCGATATGGAAAAGCTCGAAACAGATCTTGAAAACAAACTACAAAAAGCCTTAGACAATCCCTTAGCGGACTAAGGTACCAAAAATAATTCTTGACTTTGCAACTGGTATGGAGTAGAATTGCAACATGGGTAAAGAAGTTACTACAATATCGCCGGAAGGTCTTGAAATTGCGAATTGCTATTTGCAATATGGAAATATACGTGCTGTATGTGAATATATGGGCGTACCTGAAAATCAAGTGGTTGAACTACTTAACAAGCGCGAAGTTAAAAAATACATTGATACGGTATACCTCGATATGGGGTACCGTAACAAAAATAACATTGCGGTTGTACTTGATGAAATGATCGCTAGCAAGCTAGAGGAAGCGCAAGAAACAGGAGTTTATTCTTCTAAAGATTTAGCGGACTTACTACAGATGGCACACAAAATGCGCATGGACGAAATCAAAGCGCAAGCTGAGTTACTAAAAGCCGAGACGACCAGTATTCGTAATCAAACTAATGTTCAGATTAATGATACAGCTCTTCCATTTGGACAAGGCAATTATGGTAAACTTATGGAGAAGCTGTTAAATGGACCTGAATGATAGAGTAAGAGAAATTGAAGTTGAAATGGCTCAACACGAGGCACAGTGCGAAGAGCGCTGGAAAACAACTTTTAATAGGCTCACGGATATAGAAGACTCTCTAAAACGAATCGAGAATAGAATTATGGTAGGCGCTGGAAGCCTCATAGTTTTCCTCGCAGGAGTAATTGTAACATTACTCATGGGATAATGGGTGAGACAACCAATTGAATATGAATTTCAACCAAAAAGGAGTAGATTTTTAAAGGATTTTGTTTTTGCATGCTCTATAGGATTTAATATAGGGCTGGCACTAGGGCTACTAATGTTAGCCTTCTCATAGGAAATAATTATGGAAATTTTTGAAAGAAAAGGGAGCTGGTATGTTGCAGGAAAAGGACGACCTTACCCTACAAAAGCAAAAGCAGAGGCAAGTACAGAGGCAAGTACAGGTGTATTATTGCCTCTACCAGAAGTAAGAGAGTACGACTCAATAGAAGAAGCCATTAAAGGCGAAGACGATTTAATCGCAGAGGAAGACTAGTGCCAGCAGGAAAAGGAACTTATGGTAAAAAGCGCGGACGTCCAGCAAAGAAGGGTGGTAAAAAGAAGAAGTCTATGGGCGGCTTGACTGCAAAGCAGATGAAGCTACCCCCAGCGTTGCGTAAAGCAATCATGAAGAAGAAGCGTGGCGGTAAGAAGAAGTAGAAAGACTGCAAAAAAGCGCCCCGTGCCTACAAATAAGAAGTTGTATGCACGAGTAAAAGCACAAGCAAAGCGCAAATTTGCTGTATACCCTTCTGCTTATGCAAATGGCTGGCTAGTAAAAACATATAAAGCCAAAGGCGGTAAATACCGCATGGGAAAGTAAAATGGAGTTTTTAATTGGATTTGTTGTAGGTGCGGGGACGCATTGGGCCTGGAAGAAGTGGGGCCATAAAATGCAAATGTAATGGCTAAACCTAAAAGTGGTTTAACTAAATGGTTTAAAGAAAAATGGGTAGATATTTCCCGTCCGAAAAAGGGCGGGGGCTATCAGCCTTGCGGTCGAAAGACTTCTAAGAAAGGAAAATATCCAAAATGTGTTCCTGCTTCAAAAGCGGCACGTATGACAAAGGCTCAGAAGAGATCAGCTATACGACGCAAAAGAGCAGCAGGTAACCCAGGAGGAAAGCCGACTATGGTGAAAACATTCGCCAAGCGGAAAGGGAGAATGAGACGTGGCGGCAAGAAAAGGTAAGAAGCGCGATCCACGACTAGCTCGAGCAAGGGTAAAAGGGTTCAACAAACCTCGTCGAACTCCTGGGCACCCCAAGAAGTCCCACATCGTCGTAGCTAAAGTAGGTGACAAAGTCAAAACGATTCGATTTGGCCAGAAAGGTGCTAAAACCGCAGGAAAACCCAAAGCTGGCGAAAGCGCGGCTATGAAAGCCAAGCGTCGCAGTTTTAAGGCTCGTCATGCGAAGAATATCGCAAAGGGTAAAATGAGCGCAGCTTATTGGGCCGATAAGGTAAAATGGTAGTGTTTGAACGTCAACTAAAAGAATTAAACTCAAGCTGGGCGTATAAGTATGATATTGATCAGTATGCCCAACGTGAATACTGGCAAATTATGAAAGAGCACCCTTACGTAGGAGACTGCGAAGATTATGCACTTACATTGCTATACTTAATTAGTGGTAAGTCTATGTGGAAATTTTGGTTTTATTTAATTACTGGTAAAGCACAAATTCGTAGAGTTACTACAAAAAATGGAGGAGGGCACGCTGTTCTTCGTTTTGGAAAAATGTGGGCAGATAACTGGACTAAAAAGTTTGTTACCTGGGAGGAAATGGAAAAACTAGGGCATAAGAAGTATTACTGGTTTTACCTTCCTCAAGACGTAGCACTAAAACTTGCTACGGCTAGATGGAAAAAGTAATGGGGGAAGACTTAGAAAAGGCAGGGTATCATCCTGCGGATGTAAACGGCGACCGAAAAGTTGACGATGATGAAAAAGCAATGTATCTTGAGTTTAAGCGAAAAGAGTTTGAAGACCAAGATGCAATGCGAGATGCTCAACGAAAAATGACGTGGTTTGCTTTAGGTGGAATGCTTCTTTACCCAGCTACTGTTATGATGACAGAAATGCTAGGGTTACATCAAGCAGCAGAAATTCTTGGCTCTATGGCTTCTGTGTACTTTGTATCTGTAGCTGGTATTGTAGCCGCTTTCTTTGGAGCTCAAGCATGGTCTGGCAAAAAGTAGTACCCATACTACTTTTAAGCGGGTGCGTTGCAATGTCACCAAATCTTGAAATACATGAAGATTTGGTGACAGGGCAAGAATATTACAGTCTTGAACTTGGAATATCTTATCCAAAAAAGAAATTTATGACTCCGGAAGAGTGGTTAGACTATCATCAATCTCCGGACAGCCAAAAGGAATCCCTCTATGTTAGCTATAAAGAGCGAGAAGAGATTGAAAAGCGCTGGGAGAATTTTATTGAGAATTGTCTCTTGGCCGCTACGTTGGATTGCTAGTTTCTTCTTAAACGAGTGGGAAGTTACTATCTGGATAGACCCACAGAAAAAAACTTTTTACAATTTTAAATGGCTTGAAAAGTGTGAATCTAAGCACTTAAAAGGCAAACTAACTTCAGGTGAATCCTTTGAGATGAAAACTCAAGATGCGTTCAACTATCAAATTAAAAAGGTAAAGTAATGCTAGGAATGATAAAAATGCTTCCAATTGTACTACTTCTTGCAGGAGCTGGGTATGCGTACCATACTACAGTTGTTAGTCAAAAAGATACAGTTATTGCAAGGCTAGAAACAAACGCAGTTACTCTTAAAGAAAATGCCGTTCGATTAGAAACTGCATTTGAAAAAGAAAAAAGTGCACGAGAGCGGTCCGAAAAGAACCTACAGGTACAACTGCAAGCAGTAGGCGCACTATCAGAGAAGAATAACGCAATGCAAGTAGAAATGGATGGGTACTTATCTATTTTTAAACGACATGACATGACTCGTCTAGCAAGAGCAAAGCCAGGATTGATTGAGCCAAGAATTAATAAAGGTACAAAAGAAGTTTTTCGATCTATAGAAACAGCCAGTCAGGAGGTACAAAATGCGGATTCTCAGTAGTGTACTTTTACTTACTTTGGGAGGCTGCTCCATGTTACAGCCGCAGCCTTTGCCCGCACCAGAGCCTATTATTAAAACAGTGACGGAGTACAAGACACTAGAAATTTATCAACCTCCGTTGCCTAAAGCAATTGACTTACGAGATGTAGAGTTTTTTGTATTGACAGAGAAGAACTTTGAGGAGCAAGTTGCAAAACTTGAAAAAATGCAAAGTGGCACGTATGTGCTTTTTGGTATTACACCACAAGACTATGAGAATATGGCATTTAATCTTCAAGAATTAAAACGCTACATTGGACAGCAAAAAGAAATAATTATCTATTATCGAGAAGCAACACAAAAAGATGTAGATACTGATGCTGACGATTGGTTAGAAAAGAATGAAGAAGTTTTAGAAGACCAACAATCTGAGTAAAGATTATGACAGTACAAATTAGTAGAGCTGATATTATATCAGACAATTTTTTAAACTTACAATCTGAGACACGCTTTCTTAAATTAGCTATAAGTCCCTACCTGGACTTACTAGGCATTACACCATTACCCTCTCAGGTAGCAATTATAAATGCGATAAATAACCCAAAATATCGCTTTGTTTGTGCAGCAGTATCGCGAAGACAAGGTAAAACATACATCGCAAATATTATCGGGCAACTAGTATCTTTAGTCCCCGGATCTAACATTTTAATAATGTCCCCCAATTACTCGCTGTCTCAGATTTCTTTTGACTTACAAAGAAATCTTATTAAACACTTTGACTTAGAAGTAACAAAGGACAATGCAAAAGACAAAGTCATAGAATTGAGCAATGGCTCAACAGTTCGAATGGGCTCTGTAAACCAAGTTGACTCTTGTGTAGGACGTAGTTACGATTTAATTATCTTTGACGAGGCGGCGTTGGCAGACGGACGTGATGCGTTCAACGTAGCTTTACGTCCTACTTTGGATAAAGATAACTCCAAAGCTATCTTCATCTCAACTCCTAGAGGCAGGAACAACTGGTTTGCGGAGTTTTTTGACAGAGGATTTAATGATGAGTTTCCAGAATGGTGCTCGATACGAGCTACTTATAAAGATAATCCGCGCATGTCTGAGACAGATATACAAGAAGCTAAAAAATCTATGTCCGAGGCAGAATTTCGACAAGAGTATGAAGCAGACTTTAACACTTATGAAGGGCAAATATGGAACTTCAGTCACGAAAAGTGTATTGCTAATAATGAAGAGCTTGACACTCGTCGTATGGATGTATTTGCTGGCCTCGACGTGGGTTATCGTGACCCAACTGCATTTTGCGTCATAGCTTACGATTGGGACGAAGAAGTGTATCACGTTTTAGACGAGTACCTAGATGCGGAAAAGACTACAGAACAGCATGCCGCTGTAATTCGAGAACTCTCGGAGAAATGGGAGATCGACTATATTTACATAGATTCCGCAGCACAACAAACTCGATTTGACTTCGCACAAAATTACGATATTTCTACCATAAACGCTAAAAAATCAGTATTAGATGGAATTGCGCAAGTCGCGGCAGTTGTTGACAATGACAAACTTATGGTCGATCAGCGATGCGGTGAAGTACTATCTTGTCTAGATCAATACCAATGGGACCCAAACCCAAACTTAGCTAGAGAAAAGCCAAAACATAATCGAGCATCGCATATGGCAGATGCTTTACGATACGCACTATACTCATTTGAGACAACTCAGAGTGGCTTTTAACGACACCTACAAAAAATAGTGTTTGACAATTTATCTTACAAGGGCTATAATTCAAAATGAAAAAGCTAAAAAGAGATCCTGTAAAATATATACGAGATCGCGCTAAATCAAAATATGAAAAGGGTACAGAGTGCCACATTTGCGGAGCTGATACCGAACTCGATTTTCACCATTTTTACACTCTAGCCCCTTTACTAAGAGAGTGGTTAAAGCAGAAAACGAAAGAACGACCCGAACATTATACTGACGAATATATTGTAATTTGGCGAGACGAGTTTATTGAAGACAAGTGGGCAGAGCTGTATCAGCATACAGCCACACTATGTCACAAACATCATTTGGAACTGCATAGATTATATGGCAGAAATCCAGCCCTAGTGACTGCAAAGAAACAGATGCGCTGGGTAGAGATTCAAAGAGAAAAACATGGCATGGTATGATAGACTAATTGGACGAAATACGGAGGAGAAGTTAAATCCTGCGCAACCATACTATGACCATAAAATAGAACCCTCTCGAGAACGTGTAGTAAATTACGAAAGAGCGTACGAGGATCTTGAAGTTGTAAATCGTGGCGTAAATATGATTGTTGACGATACTTCAGAAATACCTATTTCTGTAGGCGCGCAAGTTCAAGGATTGTCTAGTGTTGTAAAAGGTATAAAGCGTTCACGAGTAGAGCTTTTACTCAACAAAGAGCCAAATCCTTTTCAAGATATTAGCACATTTCGACGTAATTTAATTACTGATTTTTTGTTAGACGGAAATATCTTTATCTACTTTGACGGAGTACATCTTTATCATTTACCAGCAAACAAAGTTACTATCCATGCTGACGAAACAAAGTATATTGAAAAGTTTACATTTAACGAAATAATTAACTATAAGCCGAGTGAAATTATACATATAAAAGACAACTCATTCTACTCTATTTATCGAGGCGTTTCACGTCTAAAGCCTGCTCTTCGTACTATGATACTCATGCGAAGTATGCGAGATTTTCAAGATAACTTCTTTAAGAACGGCGCTGTTCCAGGGCTGGTACTAAAATCCCCGAACACACTATCCGAAAAAATTAAAGAAAGAATGATTCAATCTTGGTCTGCTCGATATAAGCCAGATGCTGGCGGTAGACGACCTCTTATACTCGATGGTGGTATTGAAATTGATAAAGTTTCAAATATCAACTTTAAAGAATTAGACTTTCAGGCAGCAATTGCAGAAAATGAAAAGATTGTACTGAAAGCACTCGGAGTTCCTCCTATTATGTTGGACTCGGGTAATAATGCTAATTTAAGAC
>Ga0209251_1002387_pt1 | contig 13191 bp, 14 predicted proteins | sample SaaInlV_100m_DNA_6_FD_184665 | JGI IMG/M metagenome (GOLD analysis project Ga0209251, IMG submission 184665) | Marine microbial communities from expanding oxygen minimum zones in the Saanich Inlet - Saanich Inlet SI073_LV_10m_DNA (SPAdes) (version 2) | ecosystem: Environmental > Aquatic > Marine... | reverse complement strand
CTCGCGGTTTTAAGGAAGTTTTCATTGATATTCAAAAATGCGATGAATGCGTCAAACTCATCAGTATCTAGATCAATAATATCATAAACCGCATACAAAGCCAGAAGTTCCTTAACAATACGAATCTGATCGTCTTTATATTCTTGTTCTGCAATCCATCTTTTGTTCTTTTCCTTTTTAGAAAAAGCTTGGTACAATGCTGTTATTGGAGATTCAAAAGCACTTATTCCTGACACCATTCGAGTATCACGCATGGCTAATTCGGCTCTTTCTTCTTTGATCTGATTTAATGTTTTTAGAGGGCGAATAACTACCTCTTCTAGTTCTTGAGGAAGCCTTTCAATATTTTCAAAGACTAAGAATTGACAATTGGAATCCGCGAGAATGGTATAATTAAACTTAGGATAACCTTTAATGGATAAAACAATTTGGTCCCCGTTTGAAACATAGGCACTAAAATTACCATTGGGTTGCCCAAAAACACCTTTGCCCGTTGTTCTATTAACTACCATTAGATTATAAAAAGATTGAGGTCTCAAACTGTCAATCAACTTGCCCTTAAGTAGGACCCGCTCACACTGCTGAAAGCTAAATGAAATGAAAAAGAAACAAAAAAATAATGAAAGATAGAATCTCATTTAAATCAATTAAAATACCATTTCAGTGATTCTCCAAAGAAAACAAACAAAAAAACAGGAGAGCATAGACATACAATCCAAGTTAAAACAACTCCAATCTTAAATAGAATTGAAGAATCCATTATAAGAGGCGTTTCCAAAACTGAATTCACATTTTCGGCGACCAGTAAATCATTAGAGCTGCCAGAAAGCTCATTGTATTTTTTTAGCGCAGGATTATAATCCAACACAATGTTGCGAATCATCGAATATTCCTTATTACTTAAGTCTTCATAAGGGACTCTGTAATTTATATTTCCGCGTGTAAATTCCTTTCGAATAATATACTTTTTTTGAATAGACCTCACTCTAAAGGACATCAGAAAACCAAAAAGCATCAAAGGCCAAGAATCCGCAAAAAAACCAGCTGATATTAAAACCAGTGAAGAAACCAATGAAAAAATCATAAGAAACAAATCGTGATCATACTTGACCAATAGCCTAAAAAGTTGCCCCCCGTCAAGTGGATCAAGTGGCAATAAATTAATCATGTTTAAAATCATAAATATTCCACTGAGTTCAAGTAACCATTCCATCTCATAATGAATAGCAAAAATACTGCCAATAATTCCTAGCAATATACCTGGCACTGGACCTCCTAAAATAACAAAGAAGCTCTCCTTTTGAGAGTAAATCTTCTTCACTCCTTGAACAAAGGCACCCATTAACGGCACAAACATCATTTTGACATTTCTATAGTTGAACAATTTCATAAAAAGAAAGTGTCCCATTTCATGAATAAATAAAACGACTATTAAGAAAACCAAGAACTGAATACGATCGGAAAAAAGAATCATAAAAGAGGCCACAAAAAGAACCAATGACAACAAAGTCATACTCCAACCAGATTTATTTTCTTTCTTTGGTAAGGTGGGTTTTTTAGGGTAAAAATCGAATTGTTCTTCCATAATAATTACAATACGGGCATACCTCCACGCATATTTTTCATTTGACTCATCATTCCGGACATGGCCCGAGGATTACTCATCATTTTCATCATTTTACGCATCTCCTCGAACTGCTTAATCAACTTATTCACCTCTTGAACAGATGTGCCACTACCCTTTGCTATACGGCTTCTTCGGGAAGAATTTAAAACACCAGGACTCGATCTTTCCTCTGGAGTCATAGAATGAATAATTGCTTCAATTCCCTTAAATGCATCATCTGGAATGTCTGCACCTTTCATGGCTTTACCTACTCCAGGAATCATACCCATTAAATCCTTGACATTACCCATTTTTTTGATTTGCTCCAGTTGAGAAAGAAAATCATTAAAGTCAAATTGATTCTTTAAAATCTTTCTTTGAAGCTTTTTCGCTTCCTGTTCATCAAATTGTTCCTGGGCCTTTTCTACAAGTGAAACAACATCGCCCATTCCAAGAATTCTGTCGGCCATCCTAGAAGGATAGAAAACATCTAGCGCATCCATCTTTTCACCAACCCCTACGAATTTTATTGGCTTGTTGACTACTTCCTTAATGGTTAATGCAGCTCCTCCCCTTGTATCACCGTCAAGTTTTGTCAGAACTACACCATCAAAATCAATTCGTTCGTTGAATGTCTTAGCTGTATTAACAGCATCTTGACCAGTCATCGAATCTACAACAAATAAAGTTTCTGAAGGATGGATTGATTTTTTCAAATTCTCAATTTCATCCATCATCACATCATCTACGGCCAATCGTCCAGCGGTATCCACAATAACTACATTAAAGGCCTCTGCTTTTGCCTTTTTAATGGCTTCACTTGCAATGTTTATGGGATTCTTTTCCTCCTTATTGGAGAAAACCTCTAGGTCTAGCTGTTCACCTAATACATGCAGCTGATCTATGGCAGCAGGACGATAAACATCACATGCTACAAGAAGAACTTTTTTATTTTTTTTCTTTGTCAGATAGTTACCAAGTTTACCGGTAAAAGTCGTTTTACCAGAACCCTGAAGTCCAGACATTAAAATAACAGAAGGGTTTGAATCCAAGTTTATAGAAACTTCATTCCCTCCCATGAGCTTTATCAATTCTTCATGACAGATTTTAATCATCAACTGTCCGGGAGAAACTGATTTAAGGACATCGCGTCCTAAAGCCTTTTCCTTAATTGTATTGGTGAAGTTTTTTGCCGTCTTAAAATTGACATCCGCATCAAGCAATGCCCTTCTCACCTCTTTGAGAGATTCGGCTATATTAATTTCTGTAATTTGACCGTGACCTTTTAAAACCTTAAACGCACGCTCAAACTTTTCACTTAAATTATCAAACATATTGTAAAATTGAAGTTCAAAGATACTTAATTGAATCAATATAGCTTGTTAAGAAAAGCTATAAAAAACAAGTATTAACAATTAGAAATCAATAACAAGATTGTGCTTATCGATGAGCTTACGCATGTTGATTAATGCATAGCGCATTCTTCCTAGTGCCGTATTTATACTAATGTCTTTTTGTTCAGCAATTTCTTTAAAGGACATGTTTTGAAAAATTCTTAACAGAATGATCTCTTTTTGAACCTCAGGAAGATGATCAATTAGAGACACCATTTGTGTTTCAAGCTCCTCTTGCGTTTTGGTTTCTATATAATTCTTTTCCCCAGAGTCAATCTTTTGGAAGATCGAATAAGTAGGATCAAATTGACTCGTCTCAGATACCGTTCGCATCTTTTTCTGTCTACGAAAATGATCAATTACCAAGTTATGAGCAATCCTCATACACCAAGGTAAAAACTTACCCTCTTCATTGTAATTGCCGAGCTTTATTGTGTTGACTACTTTTACAAATGTGTCTTGAAAGACATCATTAGAAAGCTGACCATCTTTCAGTTTAGAATAAATGTATCTGTATATGCGATCTTTGTGCCGTAATAAAAGCGTTTCAAATGCTTTTTCGTTTCCATTAATGTATGACGTGATTAGTTCGCTATCACCTAAATTAGAGAGTACCATTACTTATGTTTTCGTTGTTATTTCAACTATTAAAAGTAAATTTGGTCTATAGGCGTATTATTTAGCGTTATGGCTACTAATTTAGAGTGAAAAAAGGGATCTACCAAATATTTAATCGTTTTTAAACATTTTATGAGAAATCAGATCATTTTGTTTGGTTGGATAACCCTACTTTTATTTCCTATTCCCGGTTTTTGTTTACAATATTATTTTAATGATACTTCTTTTATAGAATTTATATCTCTTCAGGATTTCGAAATTATTCCCATTGTATACGGCATTCAATTTGGTGTTTTCTACGCATTTATCGCCTACCTATTCATGAAAGCTCCTTATTTTGATAAGATCCCTGTAAAAGTAAACAAGCTTGTTCATAACATGAAACTTACAGTAGCTGATGGCTTGTTTCTTTCTTTGTGTGCTGGAGTTGGTGAAGAGCTTTTATTTCGTCAAGGAATTCAATCATTTACTGGTGTAATATTTACATCCATTCTTTTTGTGGCATTACATGGGTATCTGAATCCTTTTAATCTTAGGTTTTCAGTTTACGGCTTAATCGTATTGCCATTCATACTTTTGATTTCTTATGGACTTGATTCTTTTGGAATATGGTTTTGTATTGCGGCTCACTTTGCCTATGATGCTGTATTATTTACCTTTATGATTAAAGAAGGCAAGCAATCGGAAAGCAATAACAAAGAACTGATATGACTTCTATATATATCAATTCACTAAGGATTCTTTGGGTTATATGTGCTGGGTTCATTCTTTTAGAAGATAAATTGGAATTGCATAAAAAGCTAACAGCTATTCGAAGTCCATTTATGGATCATCTCATGGTTTGGTTCACACATGTCGGAGATGGTTTATTTATGTGTTTGGCTTGTATCGTATTTCTTTTTATTCGTATTAAAACTGCAATTATCTTAATGGTCTCTTTTCTTGTCGCTTCTGGCATTACTCAATTACTGAAGCACACTATTTTTTCAGAATATAAACGGCCTTACTTCTATCTTAAAAACGACGATTCATTCCGTGTTATCTCCGACTTCACTTACCATACTGAACATTCATTCCCCTCTGGTCACGCCACTACTTGTTTTGTGTTGTTTACCATATTATCCTTTCACTATCAAAAGAAATATTTACTTCAAATTGCCTTTATAATAGCCGCCATATTCTTTGCCTATACCCGCGTATACTTGAGTCAGCATTTCCTTCAGGATATTGTTGCTGGCTCAGTAATTGGCGTTATAGTGAGCCTATTCTTTTGGGATTTCTTAAACCCTAAACTAACAAAATGGGATAAACCGTTAAAGATCTTGGACAAAGTGACGAAATAATAAAAATGCACCGAAATTATCTTTCTTCATGAAAAGAAGAATAATTAAATTTGTCAAAAAAAAAGATATGCCCAAGATCTCTCGCAAAGCGACCATCATGCCTGAATCTCCGATTAGAAAGCTTGTTCCCTACGCGGAGAAAGCAAAAAAGGCAGGTAGACACGTTTATCATTTAAATATAGGACAACCAGACATTGAATCTCCAAAGATGGCCATTGATGCCATAAAAAACATTGATTTAAAAGTCATTGAATACAGCCATTCTGCCGGGTTTGAATCTTACAGAGTGAAATTGGCAAAAAATTATTCGGCTCAAGGTATACACGTCACTTCTGATGATATACTAATTACTACTGGTGGATCAGAAGCGTTACTTTTTGGACTAATGACCGCCTGCGAGCCTGAAGATGAAATTATTATTCCTGAACCATTTTATGCGAATTACAATGGATTTGCAACAAGTGCAAGCCTTAATGTTGTTCCTGTTTCTGCGAATATTGAAAATGGATTTGCTCTTCCTCCTATTGAAGAAATAGAACGTAAAATTTCGGACAAAACGAAAGCAATTGTAATCTGCAATCCAGGAAACCCAACGGGCTATGTTTACTCTGAAGAGGAGCTACTTAAACTCAGAGAAATTGTTTTAAAACACGACTTGTTTTTATTTGCTGATGAGGTATATCGAGAGTTTTGTTATGATGGAACCAAAGCCATCTCAGTAATGCAGTTAGATGGACTTGACAATAACGTAATTATGATCGACTCCGTTTCAAAGAGATATTCTATGTGTGGATCTCGAATCGGTGCCCTTGTCTCGAAAAATAAAGATGTAATGTCTGCTGCCCTCAAGTTTGGACAAGCAAGATTGTCGCCTCCAACAGTTGATCAAATTGCAGCAGAAGCAGCTTTAGATACTCCTCAGTCCTATTTTGATGAGGTGCAAAAAGAATACGTCGAAAGAAGAAACATTATGGTAGATGGGCTTAATTCGATTCCAGGAGTGTTTTGCCCTAAACCCAAAGGTGCTTTTTATTGTGTAGCTAGATTTCCTGTTGAGAATGCAGAAGAATTTTGCCAATGGTTATTGGAAGATTATTCACACGAAGGACAGACCGTAATGATGGCTCCTGCAAATGGTTTTTACTCAAGTAAAAATTTAGGAATACAAGAAGCTAGAATTGCTTATGTTTTGAATAAAGAAAGTTTAATAAAATCCATAGAAGTTTTAAAGGAAGCCCTATTGGTTTATCCTAAAAGAATTAAATGACTTTAAAAAAAGAAATAGAAGACTATCTTAAAAATATTCCTGCTGAACGCAAAGTTGTTTTTAACTCGTTAATAGAAATCATCCGCACAAATATTCCGAAAGGATTTGAGGAATCATTTCAATATGGAATGATCTCGTATGTGGTGCCTCACTCTATTTACCCTAATGGATATCATGTTAATCCAAAAACTCCTTTACCTTTTATAAGCATTGCCAATCAAAAAAACTTTATTGCATTATACCATATGGGTATTTATGCTGACAAAACAACCCTCGATTGGTTTATAAATGAATATCCGAAGCATTGCAAAAGAAAATTAGATATGGGTAAATCATGTATAAGATTTAAAAAGATAGATGAAATCCCATTTGAACTGATCAAAACGCTACTGAATAAAATGTCGTGTAAGCAATGGATTGACATTTATGAATCCAATATAATATCAAAATGATTCTATGATTAGATTGAATTTTTAAATAACTTTAATCAATGAATTTTGTGATCGTAGATGTTGAAACGACAGGGGGAAGTCCGAAAAGCTCAAAAATAACTGAGCTTGCTATGTACAAATACGATGGAAATGAAATAATAGACGAATATTCAACGCTTGTGAACCCAGAACAAGACATCCCTGAATTCATTGTTCGGCTTACTGGAATCACCAATAACCATGTAAAAAACGCACCCAAATTTTTTGAGGTTGCTAAGGACGTTATTGAGTTCTTTGAAGACTGTATTTTCGTTGCTCACAACGTTTCTTTTGACTATGGTATGTTTCGATCTGAATTCAAAACACTTGGATATGATTTTCGGAAACCTCACGTTTGCACCGTAATTGCTTCAAGGCAAATTATTCCTGGTCACGAATCTTACAGTCTAGGGAAACTCAGTAGAGAAATTGGTATAAAAATTGAAAATCGTCACAGAGCCGGTGGGGATGCTCTTGCTACAACCAAGCTATTTGATATACTTTATAAAAAAGACAAAACACGGCTATCGGCCCTTATAAAAGAAGAACTTAACCCAAAATCGGTTCACCCTAATCTTGATATCAACACTGTAGATTCCATTCCAAATAAAACAGGGATCTACAAGTTTTTCAATGAATTTAACCAAATCATATATATAGGAAAAAGCATTCATATTAAAAATCGGGTTGAACAACATCTAAGAAATAACAAGTCGGTGAAAGGTACTCGCATGATTGAAGAGATATCAAGAATTGAGTATGAACTTACCGGTTCAGAATTGATTGCTTTATTATTTGAATCAGAACTCATCAAAGAGCATCAACCAAAATTCAACAGAAAGCTAAGGAAAAGTAGGTTTCCATTTGGCCTCTTCGACCAAGCAAACAAGGAGGGATATATAGAATTGAGTATTGATTCTATTGGTAAAAATGAAAGTATTCCATTGATTCACTTCAGCACAAAAAAAGAAGGAATTTCTTATTTAAGACATTTGGTTGAGGTGCACTCACTTTGTCAAAAGCACTGTGGTTTGTATAATTCTAAAACCTCTTGTTTTCAATATGAAATTGATGAATGCAACGGAGCTTGTATTGGAAAGGAAAAACCAGCAGATTATAATTCAAGAATCGAATCTTACATTGAAACATTACAATACAACGGAAGAAGTTTTATGATCATGGAAAAGGGCCGTGAACGAAATGAAAAAAGTATGGTTCTAATTAAGAACGGAGTTTATCAGGGCTATGGTTATGCACCCTATCAATATTACACGAAAAGCATGGATCAGCTCAGTGATATACTCTTGTTTAAAAAAGAAGACCGAGATGTGAAGTCAATTATTAATTCTTATCTCAGAAATAATAAAAAGCATAAAATATTTGAATTTCATCAAGAAGTATGAAAGGTAAGTTAACTATTCTTGGATCTGGAACCTCTCAAGGCGTTCCTGTTATAGCTTGTGATTGCGAGGTTTGTCAATCATCTAATCTAAAAGATAAAAGAACGAGGACCTCTGTTTTAATTAACATAAACGGCGAAAACCATGTCGTAGATTCTGGACCTGATTTTAGGACTCAAATGCTTCGTGAAAACGTTAAGTCATTAAAGTCAGTAATCTTTACTCATGAGCACAAAGATCACATAGCGGGACTTGATGACATCAGACCCTTTAATTATTTGGAGAAAAGAGAAATGAATGTCTATGCGTCAGAAAGAGTAAAAGAAGCACTCTTGAGGGAATATCATTACATATTTACAAAAGACAAATACCCAGGTGTACCGAATGTAAAGCTCACGATTTTTGAAAACAACAAATTCCAAATTGATGAAGGCATCGAAATACAGCCGATCGAAGTACTTCATTATAAGCTTCCTGTTTTTGGATTTCGAATTGGTGATATTACCTATATTACGGACGCGAAAACCATTTCAACAGCAGAAAAACAAAAAATTAAAGGAAGTAAGACTATAATTATTAATGCCTTACGTCGAGAGTCACATATGTCGCACTTCAATCTGGATGAAGCTCTTGATTTCATAAAAGAAATGAATCCGAAACGCGCCTATTTAACGCATATTTCGCATCTATTTGGAAAGCATAATGAAATTGAAAAAGACTTGCCTGACAATGTATTCCTGGCATTTGATGGCTTAACTTTAGATTTTACATACTAACATTTAGCCATGGAATAAATCTTAGACATTGAATTTATTCAAATGAAAATAATAAATACCTTCGACGCATGGAGCAGGACAAGTTCATCGATATCTCTCGTTTAATACAGAGTAAAAATCCAAGATTACTTAGATGGCTCCCAAAATTTGTCATTAATTATCTCAAACGTATACTTCATCAAGAAGAAATTAACGCGTTCTTAGAAGAACATAAAGACAAAAAAAATCTTGCATTCTGTGATGAGGTCATGAGGTATTTCAATATTGAAGTTGAAATAAATGATATACATCAAATTCCGAAAACAGGACCGGTTATTTTGGTAATGAATCACCCACTGGGAGGTATGGATGGAATAGCATTCATATCAGCGATTACGAATCATCGTCCAGATATAAAATTCATTGTGAACGATTTACTTATGAATGTGGAGAACCTTAAAGATTTATTTATTGGTGTTAACAAGCATGGTAAAAACAATGTGTCTGTCCGGAATCAGATAAAAAATGCTTTTGATGCAGACCATGCACTTTGCATATTCCCTGCAGGATTGGTAAGCCGGAAATCAAAGGGATTGATTAGAGACCTAGAATGGAAAAAAACCTTTGTAACATATGCAAGGGCGCTCGAGAGAAAAGTCGTACCTATATACATTGATGGGAAGCTTTCTCCTTTTTTTTATAACTTATATAAGATTAGGAAGTTTTTTGGAATTAAGGCAAATATTGAAATGCTCTACCTTTCGAATGAATTATTTAAACAACGAAATCAAAAAATCACCTTTCACATTGGTGCAAGCTTAAATGGGAAAGAATTTCATTCAGAGTTAAACGATTACAAAGCAGCTCAAGAGTATAAAAAGAAAGTGTATTCAATTAAAGACAAGATCATATGAATATTATTGACCCCATTCATCCCAAAGTCATTAAATCAGAACTCAATAGCTCCACTTTCATTCGAAATACCAGAAAAGGCGGGAATGAAATTTATATTGTCAATAATCATAATTCTCCAAATGTATTAAAGGAGATTGGAAGATTACGAGAAATCACCTTCAGAGCCTCTGGAGGAGGGACTGGTAATCCAATAGATTTGGATCATTTTGACACCGACCAAATCTGCTATGAACAACTCATTGTTTGGTCACCGGAAGACGAAGAAATTATTGGCGGCTATCGTTTTATAAAATGTCAAAATGCCATTACCAAGACGGGGGAAATTCATTTGTCTACCACCCATTACTTTAACTTCTCAGAGCTATTCATCTCGAAGTTTTTACCCTACACTATCGAATTAGGTAGAAGCTGGGTACAGCCTAATTATCAACCATCTGTGAATCCAAGAAAAGGACTATTTGCCCTGGACAATATCTGGGATGGTCTTGGCGCACTCATTAAGTTTAATCCGGAAATAAAATACTTTTTTGGCAAAGTCACCATGTACCCGAACTATAATACTGAGGCCCGAAACTTCCTGCTTCAATTTATGAATTATTACTTCCCCGACCGTGAAGCTTTATTAACACCTCACTCCCCTTTAGATTATCATGCAAAGCAAAAAGAAAATCTAGAACTACTCGGAGACTCGGATTTCAAGGAAGCATATAAACTACTAAATACATTCATTAGAGAACGAAATGAATTTATACCTCCGTTAATCAATATTTATATGAACCTCTCTCCTACTATGAAGACTTTCGGCACAGCTGTAAATTCGGATTTTGGAAATGTTGAGGAATCAGGAATATTGGTGACAATCAATGACATTTACGATGAAAAGAAGGAAAGACACATGGATTTTTAATTAAACCTCGTATTTCTCCAAGAGCTCCTCAATATTGTTAATCCCAGTTAATCTCTGTATTCTTTTCTTTAATCTTCCTATTTTAACGTCTACGTGTGTGACATTCAGTTTTCGGGATATGTATGTAGAAGGTTTATTGTAATAATACTTCATTTTCAGCATCATTGCTTCTTGCCTCGAAACCAATTTGAGTACAGATTTCATTATTTCATATGAATTTATATCTCCTGAAAAATCAAACAAAGGAGTATCTGTATTCGAATCTTCCGAAAACTGCTCTAAATGTGTTGTGATAAAGCCGTCAGAGCTGAATTTTATTTTTCTTTTTGCATTTTTCTTTCTAATCTGAGATTTGCAAAAATTAGAAACAACAGCTTTTAACCAAGTTGCTGTATGCAGTAAATCAATTGATTTTGAATATTGAGCTTCAATCAACATAAATAAATGAATAGAAAACTCCTGATATATGTCTTTTTGATCTTCTTGATTGTTAAAATGTGACCTAATCACGCTCACAAACATCAAATCGTACCTATTCATTATCTCATTGAATAAGGAATGATGAAGACGATAGTTCATAGGTTTTATGATGTAAACTCGGTCTGATTTGAAATTAATTTTTCAATTCCGTTTACTTCTAATATATTAAGATCAAAGGATAAAGCGGCTTTCTTTAACATATTTTGTAAAATTTGACTGCTTGACTCTTGTTTGTCTCTAATCAAAAAAGTGCTTCTATTGTATTTCTTCAATAGATAAACAAAACTTGATATTTCTTTCCTGATATTGTGTGCTACCATACCACTTGGATATAGAAATAAAAAAGCATCATGTGACTTTAAGGATTGAAATTGCACCTCCTGCCTTATCAAATGGGGGTTTTGATTGTTCTTGGCAAAACCGAATGCTTGATATAATAGCTCAGTAGGTTCACCAATAACCAGACAATCCTCAAAACCAGGATGGTGCTCAACAATAATAGAGAGAGCAAACGAAAGCTCTGATAAGGTATACTTCCCGTTAAAATCAATTATAGTATCATTATATATAAACTGATTGGGTTCATCTACCGAAAATGGATCCTTTCTCTTGAACTTTAGAGTATGTATAGTGACTTTTGAATTATTGGCCAGCTCTTTATGGAATAGATTGGCATGAGTACCTATTAATAGAATAGATTTAAAAGTAGATTTTTTCATACGCATTTATTAGCTCTAACGAGAATTAATTCAAAATATAACAAGAATCAAGTAATTATTTGAAGCAAAGCAATTATTTTTACGATAATACGTTTTATTTCTATGATCAAAATAGCCTTATCTCTTTGTATTCTTTGCTTGGCATTTGCCTTTAAAGCGCAGACATATAATTTTGGTTTAAACAGCTTTGCATTTTTAAATACCATATACTCTTCGAGATCAGCAGGTTTGGGTTCGAACCTTATTACCATTAGTGATAATGACATTGGTTTATCTGTTGAAAACCCTTCATTACTTAGCTCACAGCATGTTCGGAGCTTACAAATCAACCAAGCCATTCTTCCCTCAGGTGTTCAGGTCGGAATGCTTTGCTATGCGTTTAAAAGCAAACACGGCATTTTCTCTCCAGTGATTCGTTTCCAGAATTATGGAAGGTTCGATGGTACTGATGAATTAGGAAATGCAACGAATTCTTTTTCGGCCATTGAATACTCTCTTGGAATGAATTATAGCCGTGCCGTAGGTAAAACGATAAAAATAGGAGCTGGTATCAACCTAATTGGTTCTCATATGGATGTTTATTCTTCACTTGGAGTACATGGCACTATGGGGGCTACATACAGTCATCCAAAACAAGATTTGGCTGCTTCTTTTATCGTAAAGAATATAGGTTTCCAGCTCGTACCTTATGAGAACACTGATAGAGCACCATTACCTGTTGAGGTTCAATCTGGTATTTCATACAAACTGAATCATGCACCATTTAGAATTTCCTTGCTTGGTCACCATCTAAATCATTGGAAAATACTTTATAACGACCCCAATCTACAACCAACCATTGATGCATTATCAGGTGATACCATTCCTGTTGATCGACCAGGGTTCGGTAAAAACCTTGCTAGCCATTTCTCCTATTCTTTAGAATTACTTGCATCGGATAAATTGGAATTTAGAACGGGATTTAATTATTTCAGAAGAGAACAAATGAAGCTTTTAGATAGACCCGGTCTTTCTGGATTTTCATTTGGAATAGGCATACAGCTTAAAAAAATCAAAATAGATTACGGCATCCTGGTAATGTCCGCTGCAGGATCGAATCATTATTTAGGTATCAGCACCAATTTCGATAACTGGAAGAAGAAAAGGTTTTAGCGTTTAGTGTATGGTGTCGTAGCAGCCCTTAGGGTGCTATGCACTATACACATTGTTGTATGCCGTTTTTATTTTATTCAATTGGACCGAATTTGTTTACCAGTTGTGAAATTACCAAATACTTCGTCTCTATGATGCTGAATGAAATCTAAAGATAATTTAATC
>Ga0209251_1002385_pt1 | contig 13200 bp, 5 predicted proteins | sample SaaInlV_100m_DNA_6_FD_184665 | JGI IMG/M metagenome (GOLD analysis project Ga0209251, IMG submission 184665) | Marine microbial communities from expanding oxygen minimum zones in the Saanich Inlet - Saanich Inlet SI073_LV_10m_DNA (SPAdes) (version 2) | ecosystem: Environmental > Aquatic > Marine... | reverse complement strand
CCCCCCTGGCCTCGGCTCGCCCCGCCCTCCACAGCTTCAGGGTCCGGTCGTGGCCGACGGTGACGCACGCGGCTCCCCCCGGCGCGACGTCCACCGCGGCGACGCGCGACGCGTGCCCGCGCAGACGCCTTCTGAGTGAGAAATCGGCGCCGCTCCACGCCTTGGCGTCTCCGTCGTGCGAGGCGCTCAGGAAGTACCCCCCGCTTTGCGGCTCGTAGCGCACGCTCGTGACGGACTTGGAGTGCGCCGGCACAGTATACAGGCACCCTTTGACATGTCTCAGGTCCCACACCTTCACGGTGTGGTCCTCCGACCCAGTCACGACGTGCGCGCCGTTCGGCGCGAAATCAACGCACAACACGGGTTTGGCGTGGCCTCGCAAGTTCAACACGTTCAAACCAGACCGCGCGTCCCAGACTCGACCGTGCGCCTCGAGGCCCACCGAGCACGCCAGACTGCCGTCCGGGTGGAAACGCACGTCGTACACCGCGCGGCTGTGTCCTTCCTGGCACAGAAGCTCCACCCCCGTCTCGCAGTCCCACAGGCGCCAGGTCTTGTCGAAGCCGGCGGTGGCGAGGAACGCGCCGGAGGGGTAAAAAGAAGCGCGACCGCACCGACCGACGTGGCCGCGCATCTCGCGCAAAAGAGTACCGGACGCGCTCCAAAGGCACGCCACGCCGTCCGCGGAGGCGGTCGCCATGAACAAAGTCGAAGAACTTCCCGTGACGGTATCATCGTTTTCGGGTATTTTTTGTGTCGTGGTATTCGATACCGCCATCGCCTCGTTGAACGCCGCCTCCGTCGCCGACGGGTGCAAGTCGGCGCCGGTGACTCTGTCCTCGGACGCGCGCACGGCGAGCGCCTTCTCGCACCGCGCCGCGCTCCACAGCTTCACCGCGCCCGTCCACGACGCCGAGAGGATCAACGCGCCTCCGTCGGGTTTCGAGAAGCGAACGTCACACAGAGGCCTGTCGTCGCCGACGACGGAAGCCTCCGTCTCGAGGAACGCCGCGCGACGCGCGTCCGCGTCCAGCGACGCGAGCGCCACGGACGCGCCCTCCGGGTCCCTCTCTGGGTCCGGACCGGATGCGCCTTCGCGCGCCGCGCGGAGCCGACGCAGCCTCGCCTCCGCTCGCGGCATAGAGAACGCCGCGATGGCCAGGCGCGCGGCGGCGAGCTCGGCTGTGCCTTCCGTGTAGAACACCTCCTTCTGCGCCACAGCCTGCGACTCGGGAACCACGCCCGCGTCCTCGGGGACGGGAAGCGCGCCCCCATCCGCCGCGTCCAGTTTGGCGAGGATCCTCCGCAGGCGGTCCCTGCGATCGCCCGGACCCTCCCCGAACAGCGTCACGGGCTCGCCGTGCTGCCGCAGCTGCGCGCGCACCTCGCCGTCGTCCGTGGTCACAGCGATGGCCCTCTGCCTGCGTCGGCTCTCCAGCTCGCGCATGAGCTCCTCCTGTCGCTCGCGGGTCTGCTCGCTGCCGTCGCTCAGCGCGAAGCGGTCGCCCACCGCACCTCCCGCGATGTGGATGTTGCCCTTCACCATGCCCTCCACCAGCGCGGCGCGGTCGGGACCGCCGATCGCGCCGAAGCGCACGCGCGCACCGGGGATGGCGACGCCGTCTTCGTCCGCGTCCGCCATCTTCGCTCGGCCGAGCCAGGCGTGAGGCGCCCGCAACCCTAGTAAATGGACGCGCCGCTTCAAAAAGTCGCGAGGTCACTCGTGGCGAAGCGCACCAGCTTGCCGCTCCGCGCGGGAAAGCCGCACAGTCAGCATGTCGTTAAAAATCGCCCAACCTCCTCGGCACAACGACGCGCGCTCCGCACGCGGTGAGAACGCGAGAGACGCCGCTTCCGATGACGACGATGCTCTCCAGTCCATGCGCGACGGTGGCGGTCGCGCGCCCGTGGCGAACGACCGCGCGTCGCGTCTCGATGGCGCCTTCGCGTCGTTTCTCGTCCGACCGAAACGGGGCGGTGATGACCCGAACGAAAAAACCCACCTCGCGCCGATGCGCCGTGGCCTCCGCCGCGGCGGACGACAAGGGCGTCACCATGCTCAACTCCACGGACGAGCTCGAGGCCCTGCTCGCGACTGCCAAGGCGGAGAAGCGCAAGTGCGTGCTCAACGTGAGCAGCAGCAAGTGCGGTCCGTGTAAGCTGCTGCTGCCCACTCTGCAGGCGTACGCGGAGAAGTACCCCGACGTCTTCTTCGCGCGGTTCTACTTTGACTCGGACGACTCGCTCCGGGAGTTGGTCAAGGAGTGGTCCGTGCAGGGCGTGCCCTCGTACCGGCTGTACGACGAAAAGGGGGAGATGACCAAGCAGTTCGCCACGGGAACGCCCACGAAGCTGGGGAACACGCTGTATCTGTTCCTCAGTTGAGCGCGAGGGAAGAGAGACAAGGAAAAGAGAGGCGACAATATACGTCGCGTTCCGCGGCGGCGATATTTGGTAGTCCTACTTTCTAACAAAGTCCCATCGTCCCTAGTCAAAAGTCCGGGGGCTGGTCGAAGGTGAGCGCCTCCAGGGAGCGCGTTTTCGCCTCGAGCTCAGTCAAAAGCCACTTCTCGTTCGAGTCCAACGCCGCGGCGACGGCGTCCATGCGCGACGCCGCGCCCGGCGCAATTAAGACGTCGGCGTCGCCGCCGTCCTCGCCGCCCGACGACAGTTCGTCTTTGACACCCTCCAGCCAACGCGCCGTCGCCGCCAGCGCGGCGGCGACGGACTCCGACTCCCCCATGCCAGCGGAAACGCCGGCGGCCACGGCCGCGACCGCGCCGGAGCCCGAGTCGCCGTCGTCGGCGGAATCGCCGTCATCCGCGAACAACGCGCGCGACCGCGTTTCTTTTTCGTTTCGCGTCGAAACGGTTTTATTCGACGAAAAAGCGTCATCCTCCTCCCACTCACGCTTCATCTTCTCGAGGCTCTCCTGCCTCCTGATGCGCGCGCCGTCCAGGGGCGACGCCGGCACGGAAACCGACAAAGACCCCTTGCTCCTGGCCTCGCGCAGGGGGCTCCGGCTCGAGGCGGACACAAAAACGGGCGCCTCGGACTGCGGCGTGGCGGGCGCCGAGGGCTGCGCTCTCGGCCCGCGCTCGGGCGTCGACGGGACGGAGACCGATTTCGCGGCGACTTCCTGGGACGCGTCTCGTTTGTTTTCGTCTTCCGGCGGTTGCCCGGTTTGGATCGCCGCGAAGCGTCTGATGCCGTCCAGCTCCGCCTGCACGCGCGCGTCGCGCGCGCGGTCCTCCTCGGCGGCGCGTTCGCGCGCCTCGGGCGTCATGAACGCCCAGCGCCCAAACTCGCTCGCCGCCGTGACGTATTTGCCCCAGCGCATGGGAGCCGACGCGCGCACCTCCACGCGCTCGCCGTCCGGCAGCAGAAGCCGCGCCGCGCGCCGGTCGCGCCGCAGCTCGAGCAGCGTGCGGTCCGCGAACTTGACGCGCACGCGACCGTCCGCGTACGCGACGAACGACGCGAACGAACCCTCGCCCGCGCTCTCCTCGACAACCTCCGCGGACAACACCGACCACGGGTCGGGGTCCTCCGCCCACGCGGCGGCGTCCGAGTCGGTGGTCGCGCCGCGACCGAAAGACACACCGCCGTCCGCGTCCGCGACCGAACAGGACGGACCAGGCGTCTGTTTTCTCGCGATACGCGCCTCCGGATCCGCCACAGGGGCGGCGGCGGCGGCGCGGAGCGCCGCGACGCGCGCCGCGAAGCGCCCGAGAGGAACGCGTTCCGCTCGCGGCCCGACGCCCCCGTCGTCGTCGCCCGCGTCGGTGTCTCCGCCTCGGTCTCCGCCCTTCGCCCGGCCCTGGCTGGCCTGGAACTCGCCGCCCGCCTGCGCCGCCTGGAACGCGACGCCGGCGCGCCCCGCCGGCGCGACGCGCGCGGGAACGGCGTCGACGGCGTACATCTTCGCCGCCGCCGCGCCGGAGGGCTCGTCCGGGATGTGCACGACGAACCTCGCGGCGTCCGCGGAGACCAGGACGTCCCCGTCGGCGTCCAGCACCGAGACCACCTCTATCCACGGGCCCGTGGGTATGTCGGCGGTGCCTATGGGTGTGACGGAGCGCGCCTCGCTGGAACGCACTGTGAAGCTCGTCTGGCCGGGCGCGCGCTCCACCGTCGGACGCCGTCCGCTCGTCTTCGCGTTCCAAACGCCGACGCGCGCGCCTCGCGCGAAAGGCTCCGGGTACCCCACCACCGCGGGCGAGCTCCACCAGGGCTTCTCGTTATCGTCTCCCTCGTCCACCCACAGACCGTGCGACAGGCCCAACCCGCGAGGCAGAGCCGTCGCCGAGACGGGAAGCGTCGTGACGCTCCCAGCGCGCGTTTGCGTTTGCGTTTGCGTCATCGCGTTTGCGTCGTCGCGTTTGTCCTCTCGTCCCTCCGGCGCCGCCTGCGTCTCCGGAGACGCGTTCGCGTTTGCGTTTTCGTCGCTCCCCCCTTCTCCGTACACGGCGCGCGTGAGCAGCGCGACCGGGAACTGCCACCGCGCGGGACACGCGTCCGCGCAGAACGTCTGCGTGTGCCACACGTAGTCGTGCGCCAGGCGGCGTTTCGAAGGTGTCCCGTCAGTCTCCGCGGTCGCGTCGGACTCCGCGGAATCGGCGGGGCCGGCGGACGTTTCGGACGCGTCCTTCACCGCGAACAGCAGAGGGTACGTGACGCGCGCGACGAGGCCGTGCGCGGAGAGCACGACGCGCGCGATGCCTTCGGTGGACTCCAGAGCCGCGCCGCCGCCCTCGAGGCGGGTCAGGAACCCGGAGCGCTCCGCGTCCTCGGCGTCCAGGCTCCAGGACGCGTACCGCGCGCGCGCGGATGCGCGGAAGCGCAGATCGGTCTTCTTCCCTTCGGGGGCCCCCGCCCCGTCATCTTCGTCGACGCCGAGCCTGGCGATCGCGGGGGGGAGGAACGGGACGTCCGCGTGCGCGTTGCGGAACTCCAGCGCGGACCGGAGCTTGCGCGCGAAGCGCGTCACCGCGAACTCGCTGAGCTGCCGCAGGGTCTCGCCCTCGGGGGTGGTGACCGTGAACGCCGAGCCCGTGGGGTCCAGCCGGAGTACGGTGTTGTCCCTGAAGTTCACCTTGACGCACCCGTCCTCCAGGAGCACCGCGCGGAGCACGTCGGGCACCGCGCGGGGGTCCACCAGGGGGGTCAGGCCCAGAGAGGCCAGAGAAGGGGGCTGGTCGGTCACCGTCGGCGAGGAAGGGGGCAAGTAATGCCGCGCGTACGTGAAGTGCATCCTCTTGGACGCGGCGAGCGCATCGTCCGCCTCGGCGCGCGCCGCGGACGTCGAGGGAACGTCCCCCGACCGCGCGTCGGTGTCAGTCGCCATCGGCGACGCGGAGTATACCTCTCGAGGGTCCCCGCGCGCCGCGACCGCCGTCTGCGCCGCTGCTCGTGCGCGGGCGAGTCTGTCTTGGAGCGACAGCGCTGATGCCGATTTCAAAAAGGCGTCGAGTCGAGCGTCCATGACTCGTCAACGACACAACGAGACCGATTGATTTGTTTTACACTCGTACACGCGTTTACATTCGACAAGGGTCGCGCCCGTACGGCGGGCGCTCGTTCGCGATTTTCGCGACCCTCTGTTCTTCCGCACCCCGAGTCCCCCTCGTCACGCCTCGTTGTCGTTTTCGACGCGGTGGTACGCGCCGCGCCCGCCGGCGCTCCCGACCAGACTCGCCTCGATCTCCTCCAGCGTCTTGCCCTTCGTCTCGGGCAGGAAAAAAAACGTGAGCGCAAACTGCGTGGCGCTCACGCACGTGAAAAACGCAAACGCGCCGCCCACGGTGAGCCACTCGGTGAGCGTCAGGAAGGTCATGGCGACCGTCCCGCTCGTTAACCGGTTCAGCGCCATGCTGAACGCGGTGCCCTTCGATCTAACCTGGATCGGGAAGATCTCGCTCGTCACCACCCAAGTCACCGGCCCGACGCCGAGCGAGAAGCTCATCATGAACAGGCAAAGCGCCGCGAGCGTGATACCCGCGGTGGCGCCGCCCGCGCTCCCCACGTTCCCCAGGCACCAGGACAGAAGCGCGAGCGACGCGGTGACCGCGCCCACGGAGCTGAGCAGCATCACACGTCTACCGTACACGTCCACCGAGAACTGCCCGATCACGATGCAGATTGTTTTGCACACGCCCACGAGCGCCGCCGCCTGCAGCTGCGAGTGCTCGCTCTTCACGCCCGCCGCCGCGAGCACCTGCGGGACGTAGTACACCGCAGCCTCACTCCCGTTGGCCTGCTGGAAGAACGCCGTGCCCGCGCCGATGAGCAGCGCGCGCCGCGGCGCCGGCTCTAAGAACAAAGCGCGCCACCCCGTGTTTCGCTTCGGAACAAACGCGCCGGCGCCCTCGCCCGCCGACGAGATGGACGCGCGGTGCTGCTCTTGCTGCGCCGCCAGCACCTGCTTGATGTCCGCGAGCGCGGGCCCGGCGGCGTCCGCGCCGCAGGTCTTCACCAGCACCTCGCGCGCCAGCGCTTCCTTCCCCGGGGACCCGTCGCGCAGGAGCCACCGCGGGCTCTCCGGGAGCTTGGGCACCAGCCACGCGTACGTGAGGAAGGTGGGGACGGTGGGGATGAGCATGAGGCCGCGCCATCGCGGCGAGTCGTCGACGTACTCCATGGCGAGGTTCGCGATGTACCCGGAGAGCAGGCCGACGTTGATGGAGATCTCGAACATGGAGACCAGCACGCCGCGCCACTTCGGGGGGGAGATCTCGGCGATGTACTGCGGGCAGATGGCGAAGCCGAGGCCGACGCCGAGGCCGCAGACGAGCCGCCCGAAAAACACCGACGCGAAGGAGCCCGACAGCGCGATGACGAACATGCCGATGGCGTACAGCACCATCGCGAACTTGACGCACTTCACGGCGCCGTGCCTGTTGTACACGACGCCGCCCCCGATCGCGCCGACCGCGCTGATGAAGTTCAGGCAGCCCACCGCCACCTCCTCCTGCGACGACGTGAAGTCCAGATCGCGGGACATGGGGAGCAGCGCGCCCGCCATGACGCCGATGTCGTACCCGAGCAGCGCGGCGAAGATGGAGACCGTGCACACGGACTGGATGGCGAGCCACTCGAGCGTGCCTTTGCCCTCGTCGCCATCCCGGAGGGTCATATCGGGGTCCGGTCGGTCGGAGACGCTGAACGCGCCCGACGTCGCTTGCGTGCGATCGGCGTCGTTCGCGCGTTGTTGCGCGGGAGTATTCAAAGCCGACTCCGCCTCAAGGGGGGGTGTTGACGCGCCTGACCCCCCTCCCGACCGCTGGCGGTTGTGCATTCACCGGCGTCCGCGAGCGGAGGGCGTGACGCGCGCCGCCGTCACGCGACCCGCGAACCCAGGAGCCGAGCCGCGTCCGCGCGATCCTCGCAGTGCGGGGGTGTTTTGTCCGAGAACGAGGTGACCGCGCTGTCGCGATTTGGCGCGAGAAAATTGGCGCGAGTCGCGAATTTGTGACGACCGGCGAAACGTCGCCCGCGTTTTACATTTCACAAGCTCTCTCTCCTCACACAAAAGTCTCGCGCTCGTTCTCTGCTTCACCCCTCGACCGAGACATCCGCGAGCACGCGCAACACGTCGTTGGGCGTGACCATCGCGACAGGCTTGCTTTCGTCGTCGCAGACGTACACGTGGTGCACGCGCCGCGAGACCATGCGCTCGAGAACGTCACGCACCGTCTCGCTCGCCAGGCACGTCACCGGTTTTCGTTTTCGTGCGTTCGTCTCGTTTCGCGCGTCGGACGCGTTTTCAGGCTCGCCCTGGAGGAACTCGAGGACGTCGCTCGCCATCGTTTCGAGGCGCTCGTGGGTGAGCCCCCTGAGGTCGCTCGCGGAGACGTTCGCGACCAAGCGACCGCTCGCGTCGCACACGCCCAGACAAGAGACGCGCTCGAAGTGCATGCGCGCGAACGCGTCGATGGCTTTGGTTTTCCCCGCCACGACGCACGCGACGCGTTCGGGTTTGTGTGAAAATCTTTTCTTCGCCGCGTCGCTAAGGAACGCGTCGGCGACGGCGAGAGTTACGAACGCCTCGACGTTCGCGTCATCGCGTCTGTCCCAGAGGAACCGCACGAGGTCGCTCTGCGAGATGACCTCGAACTGAGACACGTCCGAGACGCGGCTTCCGTCGTCGAACGCCGCGTCCCAGTCGTATACCCCGACGCGGTGGTTGGACGCGAGCGCGCCCGCCGCGGCGCTCGGCAAAAAACGCGGCTCGGAAATCGGGTGCATGAACGCCGCGGAGACGATCGTCAGGAGCGACGCCTGCGCGTAGCCCCGGAAGATGCCTTCGCCGTCGCCCCTGTCGCTTTCCGGGAAATCGCCGCGCGCGGCTCTGAGCGTGCGCGTGAACATGCCCTCGCCGAGCGTGCTCTGCAGCTGCTCGAGCACAGAAGCGTCGTCCGCCGCCGAGTACATCTCCTCGCGGAGATGTCCAGAATACAATCCAACAGTCTCGTTGGCTCGGTTCTGGGGGAGGCTGGGGTTTTCGTGGCCGTACCCCGTGCCGTGCTCGCGCTCGAGCCACCGGGACGCGCGGCTCACGAACAAACCCAGGATCTCGCCGACGTCCACGAAACCGCCGAACTTGCCGGTGGCGCGCTCGATGACGGGGGCGGACAGGATGTTGTGCTTCGCGAGGACGCGGAGTATGTCGCCGAGCGGTTGCCCGGGGTCGACGGTCACGAGTTTGGGGGAAGGGTGCGCGGAGCAGGCGCGCCACTCCAAGTACTGCGCCACGGTCCACGAAGACAGGAGCTCGCGCGCGCGCGAGATGGCGCGGGTCACGGCGGGGTTCTCGGGCGCGGTCGGGGGGGTCTCGATGCGCGACATGTCCAGGCGCGGCGGGAAGTGACGCGAGGCGGCGGTAGTGGCTAAGAGCCAAAAAACCAAAAAAGAGTTTATCGGAGGAGCCGACGAAAAGCTACGACAGGAAAAGCTACGACACGACGAGACGGCGGCAGAAGGGGCGTGCGCGAGGGCGGTCGTGGCACGTAGCACGCAAGCGATGGGGAGGAAACGATGCTCGCACGGCAAGCGGAAAGACAGCTGCGTGGACTGCAACCCCTGCCCGCATGGCAGGCTGAAACGCCACTGCGCGGACTGCAACCCCTGCCCGCATGGCAAGCTGAAACGCCACTGTGCGGACTGCAACCCCTGCCCGCATGGCAAGCTGAAAGGCGACTGCGCGGACTGCACCGGTTGCCCACATGGCAAGCTGAAACGCAAGTGCGCGGACTGCAACCCCTGCCCGCATGGCAAGGTGAAACGCCACTGCGTGGACTGCAACCCCTGCCCGCATGGCAAGGTGAAATACGACTGCGTGGACTGCAGCCGCTGCCCGCACGGCAAGTCGAGAAGCAAGTGCGCCGAGTGTCGACAAACATCCCGGTAGACCGCACGCGAGCGGCTCGTGCTGTTCACCTCATCACGGTCGCTGCGTCGCGGATGTCTCATAGAGAGTCACTAGACTACGTATTACCTTCGGTTCTCTAACCACATTCTTCACGCGTAATATGTCTCGTACACCGGCGTGTGAGCTTCGTCCTCTCGGCGAAAATAATGATGCGTCGATGACAACGATTCGTCGATTTGCGGGACTCACTCCACGGTCACCGACTTGGCGAGGTTCCTGGGCTGGTCCACGTTGTGTCCCCTGAGCACGGTGATGTGGTACGACAGCAGCTGTAACGGTACGATGTTCACCACCGCCTGCAGGCAGTCCTCCACGACCGGCACGCGGATGATGGTGGCCTTCTCGCCGGCGACGCTCGCAATCTCGTCGTCGTCCTCCGAGACGATGAGGATGAGCCTCCCGCCGCGCGCCTTGAGCTGCTGCACCACGGACTCCTGCTTACGGTACGAGCTGTCCCGCGTCGCGACGACGATTAAAGGCATGGTCTCGTCCACCAGCGCCAAAGGGCCGTGCTTCATCTCGCCCGCCAAAATACCTTCCGAGTGCAAAAGAGCCACTTCCTTCACTTTCAACGCGCCTTCAAGCGCAGTGGCGTAGTTGTACCCGCGGCCGAAAAGCAAAAGGCTCTGCTCTTCCTGGAGCGTGCGCGCGAGCTCGAGCATCTGCGCGTCCAGCTCGAGCGCCTTGCGCACCTGGTTGGGCAGCTCCAACAGACTCTGCATGATCTCTTTGCGTCTGTGCGCGCGAGACATGGAGTCCTCCGAGAGCGCCAGCGCTAACATCACCATGGCGACGATCTGGCACGTGTACGCCTTGGTGGAGGCGACGCCGATCTCGGCGCCGGCGTTGATGTGCACGCCGCAGTCGGTGCCGCGCGAGATGGCGCTGCCCACGGTGTTGACGATCCCGAGGCACAGCGCGCCGCGCTCCTTGGCGTACTGCATCGCCTTGAGCGTGTCCGCGGTCTCGCCCGACTGCGAGATGAACACGCACGTGTCGTCGCGGAAAAACGGGCACTGGCGGTCGAGCACGTCCGACGCGAGCTCCAGGGTGACCGGCAACTCGGTGAGCTCCTCCATGAGCTGACGCACGGCGATCGCGCTGTGGTAGGACGTGCCGCATCCGCACAGGATGATCCGCCTCGAACGGCGGATGGTGCTCACGAAGTTGACCATGCCACCGAGGAACACGCGCTCGGCCACCTTGCCGTCGTCCGAGACGACCATGCGACCGCGCATGCCCTGCAACATGGCGTCCGGCTGCTCGTGGATCTCCTTCTGCATGAAGTGCTTGAACGACCCCTTCATGATCTGCTCCACCTCCATCTTGAGCGTCTCCACGGTGCGCTCAACCTCCGCGCTCTGCACGGTGGGCTCGTACGACACGGGCGACTCGATCCCGGAGACGCTGTGCGTGCGTTCCATCCGGTAGATCCCATAGCCGCCGTCGTGCAGGTGCGCGACGTCGTCATCCTCTAAATGCAAAACGCGCTTAGTGTGCTCGACCATCGCGGAGGCGTCCGAGGCGAAGTAAAACTCCACGTGCTGCTTGAGCTTGGGCCTTTTCGACGCGCGCGTACCGTCTTCGCCCGCCGCGGCTTTCGACGTCTGGAAACCCTCCGAGGCGAGCGCGGCGTGCGCGGGGCCGTTGAGCTCGGGCTCGACGATGCCCATCAGCAGCGGCGAGCCGCGCTTGGCGGCGACGAGCTCGCCCGGGTAGTGCACGGACTTGAAGATGAGCGCGAACGCGCCCTGGAGCTGCCTCACCACCTCCATCACGAGCTGGCGGAACGTGACGCCCTGCGTCTTGAACTTGTCGAACAAGTACTTGGTCAGCTTGGGAATGACCTCGGTGTCCGTGTCGGACTCGAACGTGAACCCCTTGCGCTGGAGCATCTCTTTCAAAGGCTGATGGTTGGTGATGATCCCGTTGTGCACCACCAGGAACTCGTTGCTCTTGTCCGAGGTGTGCGGGTGGCTGTTCCGCGGCGCGGGAGGGCCGTGCGTCGCCCAACGCGTGTGCCCGATCCCGCAGTGGTTCTCGAAGTACATGTCGGGGTTGAGGTTCTCCTTCGCCACCAGCTCGGCGAGCCTGTCGATCTTGCCGATCTCGCGAATCACGACCGGGTTGAGCTGATCGGTGCTCGGGCCGTTGTCCACGGCGATGCCGGCGCTGTCATACCCGCGGTACTCCAGCCGACGCAGACCGTTCAGAAGCTTCTCGACCACCACGCTCTGCTTCGTGGGGGTGCCGTAGTTGCAGTACGCGAAGATGCCGCACATCGCGACGTCTGATGTCTCGGGGCGGTCTCCTCGGTCGCGGAGGAGGGGGCGACGGACGCGCCTCGGCCCTCCGAAAGTCGCGCGCGCTCTGCTGGACGCGCTCGGATTCGCGAGACGCGCGTTTACGTCCGCGGACGCGTTCGAACCCTCGTCGGTTCCGTGTCGAAGCGCGCACGCGTCTGCGGTCCTCGATCGAGCCGCGTCTGTCTACGCCGCGCGGCTTTATCGGCACGCGCCTTTTCGCGGACGCGGGTGACTCCAGAACAGACCGTCGATTGGCTCGCTGAAAAAAAGTGTTGAATTGTGGCGCGACAGCGAATGCTGGCGTTTCGTTTCGCCGCCGCGCGGTCGCCCGACCGTTCCCGTGTTTCGTTTCATGACTCGAAACCGACGAAATGCTGCGCTTTTTCTCGGTGTCTGCGTCAGCGAGGGGGAAATGCGAATTTAAAACAACGGTCCGAGACTCGACAATTCACTCTTTGACGCGCGGTACTTCACGTTCCGCCCGAACCCGAGGTGAGCATTCTCGCGACCCTACCCGCACGCGCGCGCGCCGCGTCTCGTTCGGCGCCCCCCGTCCTTCCGCGCGACCCGCGGCGGTCGCATCGGGGTTAATTTCGAATCGCGTTGTGAAATTTCGCGCCCAAATTAACAATCGCCTCGGATTGTCCCCAGAGCGCTCACCTCCGCTCCTCTTCCCCGACGCGAACGCGCGCAGAACTCACTTCCGTCGAGATGTTTGACAAGATGAGCAAGGGCCAGAAGGCTCTGACCGCCTACGGCGTCTGCTTCCTCGCGTACGGCGCGATGTTCCTCGGCCCCATGGTGGGCCTGCCCGCCGCCGACGAAAAGTTCTTCGGCAAGAAGGGCGGTGCGCTGACGCAATCCGCCGCGGCGTGGACCGGCCTCGGCGCGATCGTTCTCGGCCTCGACAACATCTGGGCCGCCCAGAAGGGCTCCAAGAACATCGTCTCTTGGTTCGTCGCCTCCAACGCCTTCGGGTGCGCGATGCGCCTCGGCGAGTTCGCCGCGCAGGGCTCCACCGCCTGGGGCGGCCAGCTCGTCGCCGCCGAGTACACGCAGGGCCTGATCATCACGCTCACCTTCTTCGTCACCGCCAAGTGGTGCATGCTGGACGGCCTCGGCAAGATCAAGAACCCCATCATGAGCTGCGACTCGCTGACGCACGGCTCGCTGCTGTTCGTGTTCTTCTTCTACTCGGCGTACATCATGATGTTCTTCTTCACCGACTTCGTCAGCGATCAGTACATCGTGCCCAAGACCGGCCTGGAGCCCTTGGTGCGCCCGTTCATGGCGTGGAACCTGTCCATGTGGACCTTCGTCACCGCCAACATCGCGCTCGTGCTCGCCGCGGGCTCCGCCAAGGAGCAGCGCCAGTTCGCCCTCGTGCGCACCACCTGCGTGCTCGCCTCGCTTTACTTCATGCATTCCGAGGCGGCCATCTCCGTGCCCTCCGAGCTCACCAAG
>Ga0209251_1002376_pt1 | contig 13232 bp, 10 predicted proteins | sample SaaInlV_100m_DNA_6_FD_184665 | JGI IMG/M metagenome (GOLD analysis project Ga0209251, IMG submission 184665) | Marine microbial communities from expanding oxygen minimum zones in the Saanich Inlet - Saanich Inlet SI073_LV_10m_DNA (SPAdes) (version 2) | ecosystem: Environmental > Aquatic > Marine... | reverse complement strand
AAGGAAAACGTCCAAACTGATCAGCGCAGTCGAGATTGCCCCGGTCATCGCGGCCAATACAGCCCCCATGCTCCACCCGGCATGCAGACGGGGCACAATCGTGCGCGGTACCAGTTTTTGCAGCACCACCGCGTGGGTATTGGCACTCATTCCCACAAAGGACATAGACAGGGTGAATCCGGCGTTCAGCCCCGCCCAGATCACGGGATTGGTCGTGAAAGCGAGCGACACGAGAAACGCTAAGCCGACATAGAGCGCCACCCGTAACACACCCCGTGAACCAAAGCGCAAAATAATGCGGCTGGCGACGAGCAGGGAGAGCATGGAACCCACGGCTCCGACACCCAAAATCACACCCCAGGTGGCAAAACTAACCCCGAGACGATCGATATAGACCGGCACCCAGGCCACCGAACACAGGGCGGTGTGACCCACCAGAATAAACACGAGAAGAAGCGCCGATTGAGCGCGCTGAATGCGGTCTGAGGTTATTGCCACGGTGTCCTTTTTCCTTATCTCACCACAGGCCGCCAGAATGCGCAACGGCGTGGGATAACCCTGGTTTTAGGCCCTAAACCGTAGGTTTATCACGTGTGGCGTGCCGATAATTATGATGCTCCTCCTGGAGCGGGTGAATCACTTGACACCACGCCGTGGTGGTCGAGTGATTTGGCGCACCAAGTGAGCGTCGGCGACTCTGAGGCGACGCCGGTGAACCAGGCGGCCAAAGCCTGGGATGGCTGGTGGGAGCAGCTGGAGAGCTTGGGCGGGAAAAGCCCGCTGATTCACTTCCAAGACCGCAGCGAAAACCGTATTGATATTTCCCGGGGACACCCCGGTGGCTTGGCCCGGTTCCTCGCTGGTTCGCCCACCCTGCTGGGAAACCTCATTCGGGATGACGTTGCCCGTAAACCCGCCCACAAGGCTGCTGCGAGGCTGGTCGATCACGCCACCGAGTTGATGCACAACCGTGGCCTGGACACCCTGGCTTTGGGTATTGGTCTGGTGGAGTGGAAACACGACGGAGTGGATTACACCGGTCCCTTGTTGATGCGCCCGGTGCGCCTGCGACGACGGGGTAAAGACTTTGAACTCACCCTCAGGCGCTCCCGAGTTCGCCTCAACCCAGGTATTCAGCGGGCTTTTGCCGAGCAACTGCAGGTGAGTTTGGATGCTGCGGCTTTTGTGGCACTGACCGATGATGAGGGTGCGTTTAAACCCAATCCCGCGCTCGATCGCCTGAGGGACCTCACCGCTCATCGCGGGGATGTGAGCGTTTCTGCCAGGTTGGTCATTTCTAGCTTTGGTGAAGTCAGCGAACCGATGCTCGCCGATGCTAAGAATCTGCAACACAACATCGTGGATGCGCTCGGGGGGAATCCGCACGCGGTGTCCACCTTGCAGAATTCTCGGGTTCCGGTGGAAGTCTCCCACCCCGATCGACGCTCCGCGGATACGGATCGCTACCTCACGGACGCCAATGGGGAACAAGACGCGATTGTGGCTAATATTCACGCCGGAAATTCTCTGGTGGTTCACACCCCACCGGGAACAGGCGCCACCCAAGTCGTGGTGAATGCGCTCGGTGGCATGGTCGCCAACCACAAGCGGGTTCTCATCATTAGCCCGCGCCCCGGCAGCAGTGCCGCAATAAAGGATCGTTTAGCCGAGGTAGGGCTTGCGGGAATGGCGGTGGAATTAGCCAACCCAGGTCGCGACATCATCAGTTCCATCACGCGCAGCGAGCGAGTGAAAAAGCCGGTATTACGCGATGTGGATCAAGCACTCGAGCGCTTGCGGAAAGTGATTTTGCGCTACCGCGAGGCACTGAGTGCCAAGAATCACGAATTGGGGGTGAGCGCCCTCGAGTGCTTCACGGCGCTCGGGAAATTGTCTCTGGAGAACAATCCCCCGGAAACAACTGCTCGCCTGGATACAGAAGCCCTGGTTTCTCTCGCTGGTGGTCTAGGCCAAGCTGCCGAGTTATTAGCAAAAGCGGCGGAATTAGGGGAGTTTAAATACGGCCCCGATGATTCACCCTGGTATGGCGTGAGCTTTGGTAGCGCCGAAGACGCTCGGAAATCCCACGAACGCGCTCAGCGACTCTCCACCGACCTGATTCCTCGGTTACGAGAGAAAATTGGTCCGATTCTGGATCAAACTCCGTTGCCTGCGGCAAACAGCGTGGGGCAAATGGGCTTGTTCATTCATCTGCTGATGGATATGCGCGACACTCTCGATCGTTTCTTGCCCAGTGTCTATGACCGTTCACTGCGGGATCTCATCATCGCTACGGGCCCGCAAGACCAAGCCAAAGAAATGCCTCGGATTCAGCGCCGGCGTCTCAAGGGCTTAGCCAAAGAGCATGTGAGGCCAGGGGTTCACGTGGGGGACCTGCACGAATCTCTGATCAAGATTCAATCCCAACGCGAAATTTGGAATCGTTTTGTCGAAACCGGTCACCAGCCGAGCGTTCCCAGTGGATTACCCGACGTTCACGTGCTCTATCAAGACATTGAATCCGATCTCCACGAATTAGACCGGGTATTGGGCTCCGCACACGGGGGTAGTCGACTGGCGGATCTTCCCACGGCAGACTTTGTCACCGTGCTGGCCAAACTGGCGGAAGAATCTGACATTTTGCATAGCCTGGAGCGACGCCAGGAAGTGGCGGACTTACTCGCCGGGTGGCATTTGCAGCCCCTGGTGGACGATTTAGCCACCCGACACGTCGAGGGTTCTGCCGTGGCCAACGAATTGGCCATGGCCTGGTGGCGCGGTGCGTTAGAAACCATCTTGGAAAAAGAAGAGGGGTTGCTGGGTTCTGACACAGCGGTTTTGCAACGTCTCGAAGCTGATTTCCGATTGGTAGATGAAGCACATGCTGCGGGCAACGCCCAGCTCTTAGGGTGGCAGCTTGCTGAGAGGTGGAACTTGGGTCTGATGGATTGGCCCGAAGAAGCCACGGCGCTGAAAAAGGTGTTGAAGAATCAAACCGCGAGTGTTCATAGCCTGAACGCGTTGGCACCACACCTCACTAAAGCTCTAGCCCCGGTGTGGATCTCCAACCCCTATGACGCGCACCTGCTGCCCGACACGATGCGCTTTGACGCGGTCTTTGTCCTCGATGCCGCGGCACTGAGTGTGGCAGAGACCGTGGGTGCGCTCAGGCGCGCTCCTCAGGTGGTGGCCTGGGGTGACCCGGTGGCACAAACACCGCGTCCCTTTAGCGTGCGCTTAGCCATCGAGGATAAGACCCCTGAGGGGGATTTCGACACCCTCCATGACCAATCCCTCTTTGCTGCACTGCGCGAACTGGTGCCCACCATGAAACTGGAAACCAGTTATCGCGCCAGCGGGGATGATCTGGCCACTGTTATCAGTAATGCCTTCTATGGCGGAACGAACGCCCACGTTCCGTGGGCGGGTAGTTTCTTGGGCCACCCCTCGGTCGCGCTGGATGTGGTCGAAGAAGGTCACGGCATGCCTGATCCCTCCAGCGGAATTGTGGAGGGCGTGGAGGCCGAGGTGCGGGCTGCCGTGTCCCACGTTATTGATCACGCCGTTTCCAGGCCCGGGGAATCGTTGATGGTGCTCACCGCCAGTGCGGTGCACGCCAGCAAAGTTCACGAAGCGCTCGCCCTTGCTGTGGCGGCCAAGCCAGATATTGCCGAATTCTTCACCAAAGATTCCCGGGAACCCTTTGTCGTGGTGACACTGGATCAAGCAGGTGCTCTCACGAGAGACCGCGTCATTTTCTCGGTGGGTTATGGCCGAACCCCTCATGGTCGAGTGCTCAGTGATTTAGGCCCGCTCTCTCAGCCCGGCGGTGAGCGTCTGCTGGCTGTCGCGTTCACCAGGGCGCGTCGTCATGTGCGGGTGATTAGTTGCGCAGGGGTTGAAGCGCTGCGCGATGAGCGATTGAGTGACACGACGCGGGCATTGGGTGATGTTCTTCACCAGGCGGCTAACCCTCCGTTGGCCCGCGCTTCCGGTAAAGAGCAAGACCCACTGCTGGTTGATTTAGCTAAGCGTTTAGGAGCCCTCGGCATGGTCGTGGAGTTGGATTACCAAGCCCACATTCCTTTGGCAGCGAGTTACGGCGGATACTGCATTGCCTTGGATACCGATACCTCACTGATGCCCTTGAGTGTTCGTGAAGCCCTGCGCTTGCGACCAGCGGCTTTGGCTAAGTCTGGCTGGCACTACGTGCGAGTGCACTCCTTAGAGCTTTTCAGCGCCCCCGATGTGGTGGCATCGCGCATTGCCACCCTGGTGGGGATCACCGACACTGCTGCACTGAGTCATGACGGATAACGACGCTCCGAAAATTCGCAAAATCGGCCCACGCCGCGTGCAAACAACGCCTCAACCGGGTCAGGGCCCAGAGCCTCGCGTGGAGCGAGACGATGTGGAGGAATCCGCCAACGATGAGCGTTTGAAAGCGGACAAACCCCCGCATTACTGACCCTCCAGGGCCACCTCGGCCTGCGGGTTAAGCCTTGGCTGGAGTGGAGCTAGTTTTCTTCTCCGAGGAGGAAGCCGAGCTCGAGGAGCTTTCCTTACTGGCCGCTGGTTTCGCGCTCTCGCTGGAGGACGAACTTTTCTTTGTTGCTTCCGCCCTCGAATCGGTGCGATAGAAACCAGATCCTTGGAAGGTGACCCCGATGGAGTCAAAAACTTTGCGCAGTGGTTTGCCACACTCGCTACACGTGCTCAGGGAGTCATCGCTAAAGGCTTGGTGAATATCAAAAGCGTTGGAGCACGACGTGCAGCGATAGGAATAGGTAGGCATGGCGGGCGGAGTCCTTTAGATGGTGGTGGAGCGAAGGTAGATAACTCTGGTGGGGGTGACAATGCCATCGACTGCTTGATCGTGATGCTCCCGGGGCACATCGTCGACTACTTCATGGTCATAGACCACGGCAAACACGGTCGAGCCGCTGCCCAGTGTGCCCAGTGCGCGATCAAAATATCCACGACCCCACCCCAGGCGCATGCCATCTTCGGCCACACTAGCCGCGGGGACAAACACCACATCGGCATCCGCTAGGGCAATAGGTCCTAAGACTTCGCTGGTCGGAATGGGCATCCCGGCAAAATCGATGCCTTCACTGCCGCCCTCATAGGGAGCCCAATCCATTAAGCCATCTTCGCGAGCGACCGGCAGATAGACAGCGAGGTTTTGGCTCACCGCCCAATCGATGAATTCGCGGGTGGGTGGCTCGTCGTTGGTCGAGAGATAGCAGGCAATGCGCCCTGCGACATATTGGTCCACGACGCTCTGCATCATGGTGAGCAAACCCGCCGCAGCTGCCTCTCGTTCCGAGGTGGTCATGATGCGTCGGCGCTCGCGAACTTCGGCGCGCAGAGCGCGCTTACTGGGGACTATGTCCTCGACCATTCCCCCATTGTACGCCTGCGCATTACGATAAGGGGATGCCTATTTCTAAAGCAGTAATCCCCGCAGCGGGCTTGGGAACACGATTCCTCCCCGCCACTAAGGCGATGCCCAAAGAAATGCTTCCCGTAGTGGACAAACCCGCTATCCAATATGTGGTGGAAGAGGCCGTCAACGCAGGATTGCACGATGTCTTGATGATCACCGGGCGTAACAAGAATGCTTTGGAAAACCATTTTGACCGAGCCACCGAGCTCGAGGCGGCGTTGGAAGCCAAGGGCGACCAGAAGCGCCTACAAGAGATTATTCGCTCCACTCAGCTGGCCAACATTCACTATGTTCGCCAGCGTGACCCACTGGGCTTAGGTCACGCCGTCTTGCGTGCTCAAATGCATGTGGGTCGGGAGCCTTTTGCCGTACTACTGGGTGATGATCTCATTGATGAGCGTGACAGCCTGCTTAGTCAGATGATTGCGGTTCATGATGCCCGCGCCTCCAGCGTGGTCGCCTTGATGGAAATTGATCCTGCTCTGTCCCACCTTTATGGCATCGCCACCGTGGAAACCACGGAGCAAGACGATGTCGTCAAGGTGACGGGTTTGGTGGAAAAACCCACTGCTGATGCTGCACCGTCTAATTTGGCTGTGATTGGCCGCTATATCCTGCAACCAGACGTCTTCCCTATTCTGGAATCCACCCAGGCAGGTTCGGGTGGCGAAATCCAGCTCACCGACGCGCTCAATTCCCTAGCCAGCTCCGGCGAAGCCGGTGGCGTCTATGGCGTGGTGTTCCGGGGGCGTCGCTATGACACGGGGGACCGCCTGGATTACCTCAAGGCCATTGTGCAAGTCGCCACCAGCCGCGATGATTTAGGCCCTGATTTCACCACCTGGCTTCGCGAGTTCGTCGCGCGCGACTAGCCAGCACCATGCAACTGCCCACTCTTCATCACCGCAAGCTTGTCCTGCGTGGGGTGCGGATGCGCGATGCCCGAGCGATGGAGCAGGCACTGGGGGAAAATCGAGCCTGGCTGAGTCCGTGGGAAGCAACGCATCCCCTCATTCGACCGGGTCGATTCGATGCCAAAGCCAGTATTCGCTCGTTGCTGCGGGCTGCGAAAGAAGGAAGTGCGCTGCCCTTAGTGATGGTCAAAGACGGTGAATTAGTCGGTCAGCTCAACGCATCACAGATTAGTTATGGTTCTCTTTCTTCAGCCTCGCTGGGGTATTGGGTAGTAGAAAAAGTCGCTGGGGAGGGGCTTACCACCCTGGCCGTGGCGATGGCCAGTGATTTCTTGTTTTTTGAGACCGGTTTGCACCGGGTTGAGATCTGTATTCGCCCTGAGAACACGGCTTCGTTGCGCGTGGTGGAGAAACTAGGTTTTCGTTACGAGGGGCTTCGGCGTCGCTTCATCCACATCGATGGAAAATGGGCTGACCATTTCTGTTTCGCCCTGGTGATCGAAGAAATTCCCCGGGGAGTATTGGCACGTTTTGAGAAAGGTGCCGTCCCCGCCGGCGTTGCGGCCATACCCGAGACAGACTGGGTCAAGGCCCGCAATCCCCTGCATTTGCCTCCGGTCTAGCTAGCGCGCCAATACCGGGGTTTCGCCCTCTTCGCTCGTACCCTAGAGCCCGTGGGAAGTTCAGGATCAACCGTGCTGCTGCTGCTTGCAGCTGCTTTGTGGTTGATCTATCTAGTACCGCTGTGGCTCAAGCGCAGCGAGTACTACGCCACGGAGGCCAACGCCGCCCGGTTGGGCCAAACTCTTCGGTTGCTGGCCAATACTTCCGAGACTTCCCACGAAATCAAAGCAGAGCTCAAAGCTCGCTCCATTGCGAAAAAAGAAAAAGAGGCGCAGCGCCAACTCAAGGTGCTCTCGAGCCCGGTGTTGAGCCTCGCCGAGCGTCGTCGGCGCACCAAGCAGGTGTTTTCCCTGCTGTTATTGATTGGCGCCACCGCTGCTGGCACGGCGTATTTAGCCGGATGGCCGCTGCAAGTGATCTGGAGCTCCACCACCCTCATCACCATTTCCTTCGCAGTGTTGGGGCGCTTGAATCGAGTCAGCAAACAGGCATCTCCGGCTGTTGCGGCTGCGCACTCGCGCATGGACCGGCCAGCTCCGGCCGTTCCAGCCACCGCCAGCACCCCACTTCCTCCCCTGCCAGAACCCTTAGCTCACCGCGCTCTGGCTGAAACTGCCCCCCTACCCAGCCATGACGAACTAGTCCGCGCCGCCCGAGCGGCCGCACTAGCCAAGCGTCCTGAAGACTTTGCTGAGGAAGAACTAGCCGTGGTGTCACCCTTTGCCAGCATGGGTGATGTGCAGGCGGGAACCAGCGAGCGAGTTGACCTTGATGAGGTTCTTCGCCGCCGACGGGCTGTTTAGCTCTCACAACTCCCGGACAAAGGGTCCCGAGCTGCCTGTCTGCGAAAAGGCGACACTCTCACCCATGATGGCGTGAGCATCACCCTCGAATTCTCTGGGGAAGAGTTGGACTACGTCAGCATTGAGCCCAGCACAGTTTCGGGCGACGAGGAGGCCTCATGACGGCTCATCCGCGGATATTTTCTCCTCGAGGTGCGTAGCCTTAGAGAATGAACTCCGCCTCGCGAAGAATCCTTGTCGCGGGCGTCGTCGCGATACTGCTTGCTGGGTGCGCAACTGCGGTTCCTAGCAGTCGTGGCGGCAATGCCACGAGCGAGGATGGCACGCAGGCGCTGAGTGAGGAAAGCGCTTCTCAGGCCGCCCAGTGTGACACTCCCGAGCGGGAAGAGCTCACCGTCGTGGTGCGCTCCAGCGAGCATTTGTATCAGGCCACCTGTCCTACCGATCGCTGGGAAGTGCACTCCGCCCTGGAGCCGGTCGTCTCGGGAACCGAGGTGGAGCCTTGCCAGATTCTGGAGGTCAGCGGGCCTCGAAAGGAATTTGATGACAACACCACGGCTTTTCCGCGCAATAATCTCGATCCGTGGCGTTTGCATGATGGTGAACTGAGCGTCGCGGTAATTCCTGTGGAGTGGTCTGATGTTCGCTCCCGAGAGCGTGACCCCGCCACGTTTACCCACTACGCCGGGGACACCTTCGCGCAGTGGTTTGAGGTCTATACCCGCGGATCTGTGTCGTTTTCGATGACCTATTACGACACCTGGATTGAGCTCAGCGAACCCTCACAGAACTTTCGGCTCTCAGATGAGGAGCAAAACCTGAACCAGTGGGGTGACACTTCTCGAGCGGGGGTTGAATACTTTTGGGAACAAGCACTAGCCGACACTGACCCTTATGTTGACTATTCCGGGGTGGACGTGGTGTTTTTTGTCTTACCCCGGGAGCAAAGTGTGTCGGGGGAATTCAATTTATGGCCACCGGGTCATAAAGAATTTATGACCGATGAGGGGCCAATTCGACGAGGGTTCACCCCGGGTCAGTTCCAGTTTCGTGAGCCCGAAGGCTTGTGGTATTTCTGGGTGCACGAGACCCTGCATTACTTCAAAATGCCGGACCTGTATTGGGTGGATCAAAATGGACCCCGCGTGACCCAGCAGGTCGCGGCCTCACCCATCAACGGATATGAGGTGATGACCCAGTCCTACCAAAATGCGCTCAGTATGTGGCTGATGTGGCTCGCTGGTTGGGCCAACGATTCGGAATTTGAGTGTCTCACGAGCGACAATTTCCAGGACAGTTCGTTCGCTCTCACCGCATCGTCGGTGCCCAATGGTGACCTCAAGTCAGTACTGATCAAACTCAGCGACACCGACGTGGTGGTCGTGGAATCACGGCGAACACAGGAAGCATTTGATCATGTCAATCCCGCCAGATCCCGTGATGGTGTTGTGGTCTATCACGTGGATGCAACCCTGGGCCATGGGGAAGGAGCGTTGACCCTGTTAGCGCCGCAGGGAAGAGGGTTTGTCGAAAGCCCTCTACCCGGAGGGGAAACCCCCTCCCACACACTCGATGCGGTGATGTATGAGGGGAATTATCTTGATATTGCCGGGTATCGCCTGGAAGTCAATGAAGCCACTGCCACGGGAGACACCGTGTCCATCAGCCGATTGCCGAACTGGGATCCCACCGCCACACCCACGTATCACTGTGTCAATATGGCCAATCGTGACTATTCCCAGGGTCTAGATCTCACCTGTTACCTGGGTCTGGATTAGGTCCCTGTGGCGCACTGTCTGCTCGCTCGATGTGAACACGGGGATGTGCCTACGGTGAGCTGATTGGCTATTAGTATGTGCTTGGCCACATCAATTCCTGAGCGACAGTGCCGTGCTCGAGACGATGGGGACACGTTCTGCAAGATCGATGTGGAGGGGATATTCCATGGCCCCCTCACACCGCATACTGACTTACCTACGAGTAGATCTGGTACCGGCAAGGAGAAATTATGAATTCACAGCCCATCGTTGATCACTTCGTTGGTGGCGCTGCGTTCGTGGGGGCTTCCTCACGAATGGCCCCGGTCTATGACCCAGCGTTAGGAACTGTGTCGAAGCAGGTAAGGCTTGCCTCGACCCAGGATGTTTCTGATGCGATCGCTGTGGCGCATGCGGCCTTTCCGGGATGGCGGGACATGTCCCTGGCTCGCCGAGTGGCCATTGTGTTTAAGTTTCGTGAACTACTGGAGGCCAAGAAGGGCGAACTGGCAGAAATTATTACCAGTGAGCATGGCAAGGTCCTCTCCGATGCTCTAGGCGAGATCACTCGCGGCCAAGAAGTAGTTGAGTTTGCCTGTGCTCTTCCGCATCTGCTCAAGGGCGAGCATTCTTTCAACGCGTCGACTGATGTTGATGTGTATTCGCTCAAGCAGCCTCTGGGTGTGGTGGGCATTATTAGCCCCTTCAATTTCCCTGCCATGGTGCCGATGTGGTTCTTCCCCGTAGCAATCGCTGCGGGTAACACCGTCATTCTCAAGCCCAGCGAGAAAGACCCCTCGGCATCGATGTGGATCGCTCAGCTGTGGAAAGAAGCGGGACTTCCCGATGGTGTCTTCAACGTGGTTCACGGGGACAAGGAATCTGTCGATGCGCTCTTGACTCACCCTGAGGTGAAGTCCATTTCCTTCGTGGGCTCAACCCCTATTGCCCGCTATGTCTATGAAACAGGCGCGAAGGCCGGAAAGCGTGTTCAGGCCTTGGGTGGTGCGAAGAATCACATGTTGGTTCTGCCCGATGCGGATCTCGATCTCGTCGCTGATTCCGCCATCAATGCTGGTTTTGGTTCCGCTGGTGAGCGGTGCATGGCTATTTCTGTGGTGGTGGCGGTAGACCCGATTGGTGATGAGCTCGTCGAGGCGATCAAGTCCCGGATGGGCGAAATCAAGGTCGGCGATGGTCGACGTGCGTGTGACATGGGACCCTTGGTCACCAAGGAACACCGCGACAAAGTCGCGGGTTATCTTGATGTGGCAGCCACAGACGGCGCCACCGTGGTGGTCGATGGCCGGGGTGTGGAAGCAGATGGCGCGCCCGATGGTTTCTGGTTAGGCCCTTCACTGGTGGATCATGTGCCCACGGACTCTGCGGTGTATCTCGAGGAGATCTTTGGACCTGTGCTTTCAGTCGTGCGGGTGAAGACCTATGAAGAAGGTGTTGCGCTGATTAACTCGGGGGCCTTTGGAAATGGCACCGCCATTTTCACCAATGATGGTGGGGCGGCACGCAAGTTCGTCACCGACATCGAGGTGGGCATGGTGGGCGTCAACGTTCCTATCCCGGTCCCCGTCGCATACTTTTCCTTCGGCGGTTGGAAGCACTCACTCTTTGGTGACTCCCGTGCGCACGGTGAAGAAGGTTTCCGCTTCTTCACCCAGCAAAAGGTAGTGACCTCGCGTTGGTTAGATCCCTCCCATGGAGGGATCAACCTCGGCTTCCCGCAGAACTAAGCCACACCGGGGCTAGCGCCCCGATGCTTTAGCTAGCGGATAGGTCGCTAAAGAGCGCGAAAGCGTCTTTCGCTGACATTCCCTCGTGCACGACCGCGCGAACAGCTTGAATCATGGCGATGGGGTGGCTGCTTTGGAAGATATTGCGACCCATATCCACCCCGGCAGCACCGGAGGCGATGGATCGTTCCGCCATCGTTAGTGCTTCAAGCTCTGGCAGTTTTTTACCACCGGCAACGACGATGGGAACGGGGCAACTCGACACGACGGTTTCGAATTCTTCCTCGGTGTAATACACCTTGATAATTTGTGCACCCAATTCGGCACCCATGCGAGTAGCGAGTCGGAAATACCTGGCATCGCGGACAAGTTCCTTACCCACGGCGACCACGCCCATGACGGGAACGCCATATTTCAGCCCATCATCGACAAGATCGGTGAGGTTTTTCATCGACTGAGTTTCGTGTTCTCCACCAGCGCCCCTTACGGTGAATGGGTGAAGAAGATTTCCGGTGGCTGGAGTTCCCATCGCCATCAGCTGTGGCCGTGGATTATTGTCGCAGCGACCTTCTTAGCATTGATCGCCGCCGCTGCTTTTCGCTCCACCGTGTCCATTTTGTTTGAACCACTTGAGACCGAGTTTGGGTGGGACCGCAGTGTGGTGTCGATTGCGATGGGAGTCAATCTATTCTTTTACGGCTTGACCGCACCTTTTGCAGCGACCTTGATGGAACGCTATTCAATACGACGCGTAGCCGCCGTTGCCCTGGGTTTGGTGGCAGCGGGGTCTGCGCTGGCCACCGTCTTTGCCACTCCGGTGGGCCTAGTGCTCAGTTGGGGAGTCTTGGTGGGTTTTGGAACGGGTTGCTTGGCCTTGGTCTTTGGGTCGATGGTCGCTTCTCGATGGTTTCACACCAACCGAGGGCTGATTACGGGAGTCTTTTCTGCTGCTTATGCCACGGGTTCTTTGATCTTTTTGCCCTTATTGAGCATGTTGGTGACGCGGGAAGGGTGGCGAGTGACGGCCTGGACGGTCGCGGCAATCTCGCTCGTCATCATGGCGATATTTGCGGCGCTTTTTCGCGATCGACCTTCACAGGTGGGTATTCGACCGTTTGGGATGCCGAGTGATTATGACGCCCCAGCGGACAAGGGACCGATCAGCGTTCGGGAGAACTTCGCGCTGTTATGGAGTGTTTCCCGCACTCGCCCCTTCCTCTTTCTTGCTGGCACGTTCTTTGTGTGTGGGTGGACAACCAATGGCCTGATCGGTGCACACTTTATTCCGGCAACCCATGACCATGGAATGCCTGTGACTACAGCTGCCGGCTTGTTGGCACTGATTGGAATTTTTGATTTTGTGGGAACCATCCTTTCGGGTTGGCTGACCGACCGGTTCAACCCCGTCATCTTGCTCGGTTTTTACTACGGGCTACGGGGCTTGGCCCTGTTTGCTGTGCCCTTCTTACTGGGCCCCACGGTTGAACCTCCGATGATGTTCTTCGTGGTGTTCTATGGTCTGGATTGGATAGCAACAGTTCCCCCAACCATTGAATTGTGTCGGCGTTATTTTGGGGTGGCCAAATCCGGAGTGGTCTTTGGATGGGTGTTTGCTTCCCACATGGTGGGTGCGGCAGTGGCCTCGGTATTTGCTGGACTAATCCGGGATGCCCAAGGTTCCTATTTCATCGCCTGGATTACTGCTGCGGTGTTGTGTGTGGTGGCCACGATCGGAATTTTGACTCTGCGTGGGGATTCCCAAGCCCAGGGTGCGAGGAAAGCCAGAACTTCTTAGCCCCTCTGGCGACGCGCTGTCATTTCCCGCACAAGATACTCTTGGCACCATGACCCAGGCGAGAAGAACCCACATCGGCTTTGTTGCTGCGATATCCCTCGCACTGGTGGGGTTGAGTGCGTGCAGCACCACTGCAGCGCAA
>Ga0209251_1002367_pt1 | contig 13264 bp, 9 predicted proteins | sample SaaInlV_100m_DNA_6_FD_184665 | JGI IMG/M metagenome (GOLD analysis project Ga0209251, IMG submission 184665) | Marine microbial communities from expanding oxygen minimum zones in the Saanich Inlet - Saanich Inlet SI073_LV_10m_DNA (SPAdes) (version 2) | ecosystem: Environmental > Aquatic > Marine... | reverse complement strand
CGCGCGCCAGCCGGTACGTCCCCCGACGGCACATCCCGGACCGCGCCGAGTCTCGCGAGACGCGAGCATCGCGCTCGCCGGTTCCCGTCGACGTCGCGAGCCGGCGCGCGGGGACATCGCGGGAGACGACCGCGGTGGAACGTCCGGCGAAGCGGCGTTCGTGGCTACGCAACGCACGTTCCATCGCGGCGCGCGTCGAAACGCGGGTCGGGCCTCGCGCGACACCCCGCGGCGTCCGTCCGCGCGCGCCCGCAGCGCGTGCCTTTCACCGGCCACGTCCTCGAAAGCCCACTGACGCTTTATCCACTTCTCTTCCTCTCCCAGGTTCGCGCGCCCGTTCGCGCGGCGTTCGCGGTGAAGGCTGACGCGGTACGTCCACGCCCGCGCCTCGTCCGCTACCCCCCCGAGGCGTTCCGCGCATCCTTCGCGTCGCGCGCGTCTCGCGAGCGCCCCCGACCGCGCGTTCCGGAGGTGCTCGGCGAGCGGGATGCGCTTCCGCGAGGCGCATTTACCGCTTTTTCGGCACTGCTTGTCCACACGCCGAGTTTTGGACGAACGCGTTTCGCGAGCACTTTTTCGCTCCCGCGTACCGACGCGCGTACTGACGACGCCTTTCCCTTTCGCCCACCCTCCTCCGTGTCTGTCTTTTCCGCGCGTCCTCAGGCTGCCGTCGCGGCGCAGAAGATCCGCATCCGCCTGAAGTCCTTCGAGGTGAAGCACATGGCTGCGGCGTGCGATAAGATCATCGAGGCGGCGAAGGCGACGGAGGCGTCCATCTCGGGTCCCGTCCCCCTCCCCACCAAGCGCCGCATCTACTGCGTGCTGCGCTCGCCCCACGTGAACAAGGACTCGCGCGAGCACTTCGAGACGCGCACGCACCACCGCCTGATCGACGTGCACCAGCCCACCGCGCAGACCATCGACGCGCTCATGGGCCTGGAGCTTCCCGCGGGCGTCGAGATTGAGGTCAAGCTGTAATTGATTGAATTCATCGGATGTAGCGGCGGAGGGACGATGACCGGATCGGCGGCGGCGAGAGCGTTATAGTAGCGAATTTTTAACACGAAGGGGTCGTGTGCGGTGACAACGTAGTACTATGTCGTTTTTCGTTCCTCACCGCGGAATGCCCCCGTGCTTGGCCAGCCGCACCCGCGCCGCGGATGCCTCCAGGGCGCCGCGGTCGAACCGCCCTTTGGCTTTCCGCTCGCGGTACGCCGCGCGGGGATCGATCCGCGCGGCGTCGGCGTCGGCCGCGGTCACGGCGTCGGTCTCGCTCGACCCGAACCCGAGCGACGAAAACAGCACGTCGCGCAGGGGCGTCTCCGGGCGACTTTTACGCGCAATGACTCGATTTCTCGAGGAGAGGCCGAGCGCGTCGCCGCGTTCCGATTCGGCTCCGTCTCGCGCTTTCGGGGATCCCGTTTTTTCTCGCGCGTCCACCTCGACCTCTTCGTCATCCTCCGCGTCCATCGCGTCGTCCGGCTCCTCCGAACGACCGTTCGCGAATTTTCCGGAAAACGTCGCGCGGATCCCGGCGCGCGCCTCCTCTCGTCGTCGCGCGACGGCTTCGGCGACGTCGTCGGGGTGCTTCGTTTTCTGCGGGAACGCGGCTCGCGGGTTCGCGGGCGGCGTCACGGTCGGGGGGCCCTCGACGGCGTAGGGTTTGCCCAGCGCCGTCCAGACGCCCGTGCGCTTGACACCCAGGTCCAACGCCGCCTTCTCCACCGCCTTGAGCATCAGCAACGTGGGGTCCTCGTCAACCTCCGCCGGCGCGCGAGCCGCGCTATGCGAAGCGCTCGCGTCGCGCGTCTCCAATGCGATCTCCTCCCAGCGCCGCGGAGGCTCGGGCTTGGGCATGCGCCGCTCGCGCGGGTCCACCGGTGCGTCATCGTCCACAAACGAGGTGTCGTCGCGCTTGTACCCGCCGCCCACGCGCACCGGGGGACCGAGCGGCGCGCGGCGCGCGTTTACGCTCGCCGGGGATGCCGACGCGTCGTTCGGTGATTTTTGTTGTCGCGTCTCCCGACGGCCGGTCCCCGGAGACGTCGGGTCGCCGGACGGCGGTTCCTCCCCCCTCCCCGGTCGCGCGCCGTTCCGCGCGTTCGAAGACGACGCCCCCTCGGCGCCGCCCTCGGCGCCCTCACCCCCGCGGCCTCGATCGGGCGCGTCCTCGCGTTCCTCTTCGCGCCTCCTGGCGTACGCCACGAAGTTCTTGTACCGCTCGTCCGACCGCGCCGCGCGTGACTCGCGAAGGTGCGCGCCCACCTTCAGGTGCAGCTCGCGGGTCGAGCCCCAGACGCCGCGGGAATCGCCGTCGTCGCCGTAGATGGACGGCACGCCCGTCGTCCCCGCGGACGGCGCCATGACCAGTGCGGGCCTCGGAGCGGAATCGCGCGGGACCAAGCGACATCGGGAAAATATCGATTTCATGCGCGACTGGTCATGCTGGTTCCGCCAGATCCCGCGAAACGCGTTTTTGTCTCGAGTTCGTAACCCCCTTCGGGTGTAAGTTCGGGTATTTTGCGGGTGTTGGACGCCGCGCGAGGCGCGCGGCAGAGCGAGCGGCGCGCGGGGCGGCCGTCTCCGAGGCTCGCGCGGGACGGACCGTCCGTCGCGCGCGCGGAGGTGAGGGGGAGCATGTCGGTCGGGAAACACGTCGCCGCGGGGGTCCACGTCGACCTCGAGCGGCAGCGTCTGCTCGGGCCATCCGACGCCGAGCCCGTCCGAGGCGCGGGGTCGGGCGACGATCGGAGCGCGTCCGCGTCCGCTCGAACGCCTTCTCGCGAGAAGGCGTCCACTTCTTCCGCCTCGACGCGTATCAAGCTCGCGGCGAGCGTCGTCGCCGGGGTGTGCTGCGTGCTGGGCGTCGCCGCGCTGGGCGGCGTAGGCCTCGGCGCGCGCGGCGCCGTGCGCCTGGCTGGCCTCGGCGATGTGCTCGACGCCGGCTTCGGGCGGGCTCTGACTCCCGAGGAGCAGGCGCGTACGACCGCGGATACCTCGCGCGCCGCCGCGGAGCGCAGCGCGGCGGCGCTGGACGAGGCGTTCGCCTTCGACGACGCCGGCGCCGGCGCGCGCGCGGTTCCGCGGCTGGGCGCGTTGGCCGAGTCGGAGGATGGCGACGCGGAGGATCGATTTGAGGATCCGCCGGAGGATCCGTCGCCGTTAACCAACGCGCTGGCGGACCGACTCGGCACGGCGGCTCTGGGCGCGGACGGGTCTCCCATCGTCTCGGCAATCGCGGGCGTCGTGAACGAGCCCGTGACTTTGAACGCGCGCCATGACCTGTCTCACGTCGCGGCGAAGCTGGGCGCGTGGGGGGATTGCCCGAGGGCGTTTCGGAAACCTCGAGTCGGGAAAAAGAGCGACTGGAGCGCGGCGTACGTCCAAACCTTAGCGCTCGCCGAGCAGGTGTACGTGTTGTGCGTGCGGTGCGACGAGTTCGTCGCCCCTAGTTCGTTGGCGAGCAAGACGGTGTTGATCGACGGTCGCGTGTTCGACGAGTGCGACCAGGCGGACAAGTACGGTTTAGACCATTACAAACGCGCGTCGCTGTCGCACGCCGCCGCCGTCGCCGACGCGATGAACAAAAAGTATAACGCCGTCGCCGTCGTCGAGGAGGACAGCACGACGCCGCGGAACGGAGGGTCCGTGTTCGACGCGCCTCTGTCCGATGTGGACGCGTTCGCGTTGAAAAAAGCGCTCGCGGCGGAGGACTGGTCGTTCGCGCGGCTCGGGTGGCGACAGTACACTTTAGAGATTGCGCCGCAGTCGCAATGTCCGCCGCAGTGCTCGTGTTTGATGCGCGGCGAGAAGCTGTGCTTCGTGGCGGGGTCGGGGTGCGACTTGCGAAGCAGCGACTCGTACATCATCTCGCACAGGTACTTCCGCTGGATGCTCGACCAGCTGATTCAGGGCGGAACCGTGGACTACGACGTGCTCCCGCGCGCGCCGGGAACGCTGCTCGCGCTCCCGATCCTCTCCGCGCAGAAGACGCTGGACATACCCGTCGAGCACCAGGCGGCGGTTTCCGAGCTCTTCATGAATCGGTGCCTCGTCGGGGACGTGCCCGACTTTTCCCGGGAAGCGAGAGCGGAGGCGCTGGCCATGGATGAGCTAAGACAGTTCGACGCCGACGCGGCCGCGGTCGCCGGCACAGCGTCCGTCTTCGGCGCAGGAGCCGCCGAGGCGCAGCGAGAAGCGGTGGAGCGCGCGCTTCGCCCGGAGGAGCGCGCGCGCGCGTTGTCGTACGCCGCGGAGGAAGAACCGAGCGAATGATGATTCGCCGACTCGGACGCGATTTCTTTCAAACGCGTTCCGCGGGCAGCCCACCGCCCGCGAGCGCGTACCGTAGTCCTACGTAGCTTTGGCTGTTTTTACGCAGTAGTCTTAATGAAACACGACGCGCGAATCGCGGAGAGTCTTGCGCGCGGAGAGTCTCGCGCGTCTCGGTCGTGCGCGTCCGGAGCGTCGGTCTCGAGCACCGTTCGCGCGACAAAAGCGCCGTCCACGCCGCGCGCTCTTCCCGTCCGGAGCGAAATACTTTTTACTTTTCGGCCGAAGATTTGACCACGTCATCGCCACTCGACCTGCGCGCGGGCGTCGGCGGCGCGGATGTGCGGCCGCGCGCGCGCGACGCTCAGCGCCGAGCGCGTCGCGGCGGCTTCCGGCACCTCGCAGTGGGTCCACCGCGAGGCGTACGTCCCGAGGTACAACGCGCAACCCGGTGCGGCTCTTCCGTGCGTGCGCGCGTCGGACCCGACGAGAGGCGAGCCTCCCGATGAGCGCCGCGTGGAGTCCATGACGTGGGGCTTGGTGCCGTCGTTCACCGGGCCGGGCGAGAAACCGGACCACTTCCGCATGTTTAACGCCAGGGGCGAGACCTTGCGCGAGAAGCCCGCGTTCGGGCGGCTTCTGCGTCGCCGGCGGTGCGTCGCGCTCATCGACGGGTTCTACGAGTGGAGACGCGAGGGCGCCGGACGCGCCGGCGCGAAGCAACCGTATTACCTGTACCTGCGGGGTTCCCGCGGCGAAAACGAGAGCGCGTCGTGCGAACGAACACACGACGCGCGTGAAGTGCGCGAAACCGTCGAAATTGCCGACGCGGAGACGAACGTCTCGAGGCGGTGGGACGACGAGACGAAAAGCGTTTCACCGATTCGCGTCGCGGCGCTGTACGACGTCTGGCGAAGAAAAAGAGCGCCGGAAAAAGACGCAGACACGGACGCGCGCGACGCTTTTTTCGACACCGACACCGACACGGAGACGATGACCACGTGCGTGCTCGTGACGGTGGACGCGTCGGAAAGAATCGCGTGGCTCCACGACCGCATGCCCGCGGTGCTCCGGTCGGACGAAGAAATGAAGGCGTGGCTCGCGGGCGGCGCGGAATTCGACGGCGACGGAGACTCGTCGGAGGACCAACGCCCGGAAACGCTGTTGCGTCCATACGCCGCGGAGGATCTGGCGTGGCACCCCGTGACTTCGGACGTGAACGCGGCGGGGAAGCTCGAGGGGCCGCGGTGCTGCGCGCCGGCGCGGCGCGCGGCGGAGCGGGACGCGGGGAGCGTCGCGGGGCTGTTCGCGAAGGCGGCGGCGTTTGAGGAGAAAAAGAAAAACGAAAGTACGCCGGAGAAACGTTTGGACCGTTCGCCTCCGTTTCCCGCCGCGGCGTCGTCGCCTTCGTCCGCGTTCCGCAAACGCCCCCGAACGACGCCGCCGCGACCGGCGAACCAGCGGTCCGTGGCGGACATGTTTAAGAAGAAGTAGCGGGAGACGTTTCGCGTTTTGAGATGCTGTGGAAAAGGCGCCTTTAGACGGACGGCGAGAACGGATCGCGATCGATCGACGCGTCTTAGGTAGACTACTACGAAAGGAGTACTACTACGCGCGATACTTCTTCTACCTACGTGACTAATACACCACCGCGCTGGCGTAGCTCACCGAGCTGTCTCGTTCGGTCTTCGCCTTCGAGCTCTGCTCGTACCGCACGAACCGCACCTCCCGTTCCGCGCACTTTGTCGACGCCAGCACGGCGCGCAGAAACAGTCCGATGGGGTGTCGCCCGCAGACGGTGTTCTTTGTCTCCTCCAAGTACGCCGCGAACCCGTCGGCGTCCTTCGTCTCGATGAGCGCCATGCCGCGCCGGTCCAAAGCCTCGATGGACTCGTGTATTTCGTCACGACCAGACGACTGTAAGAACGGCGTGTACCCGAACCTCTTTCCCCAGTGGCAAAAGTCCGAGCTCACGACGAAGAGGTTCGCGGGGTCGTCCAGGTACGTCGCGAAGATGTCGCCGTATTTTTTCTCGGCGGCGTTTGACAGCGCGCCCACCAGCACCGGCACGAGCGGAGGCATCTTCTGTTCGGATTTGAACACCTCGCGGATGTACGGCAAGTGCATCTCCAGGCTGTGCTCGTCCTCGTCCACGGACAGACTCATCTCCGCGAACGCGCCGGTGGCGCGGAGCTCGGCGACGACGCGGGCATCCACCTCCAGGTCGCCCATGGGCGTGCGGTACGCGTCGCACGTCGTGAGCGCGCACTGCTTCAGGAACACGTGGTGGCTCGGCCCGAGCAGGAACACGCGCCGCACGACGCGCGGGTCCACGGCTTTGTACGCCCACGCCGCCGCGGGGCCGGAGTAGCTGTACCCGGCGTGAGGCGCGATGAGCGCGCGGGGCGCGCGCGTCGGATGCGTCGAGGCGCTCGAGGGGACCGCGCGGAGGTACGCGCCGAGCTCGTCGGCGAGCGCGGTTCCGTCCGCGCTGTACCACGACCCAGCGTGCGAGGGGTGGCGCACGCGACCGGTCGTAGACGCCTCGGCCATCGCGAAGAACGTCAGGGCGCGAGGGTCGTTGTGAGGGCGCTCGTTTCGTTGTTGTGTGTGGAAGGCGTTTTCTGCCCGAGTGCCCAACCGACCGCGTAATTGGCTCTTCGCGCGTGTCAGCTTTCTTGACAGGGGTCGCCGCACACCGCCGCTTTTTGAAAAAAGCACCGCCGCACCGCCGCCCCCCACACCCCCGCGCGTCTTGCCGCGACGTCACACGCGTTCGCTCCGAACGCAGCTCGAACCCGAACCCGATACACGCGGGCCACGCACCGCCCTCACCCGTCGCCATGGTGAACGAGGACAAGATCGACGCGCTCATCCTGCGTCTGCACGAGATCGAGGCTGTGAAGTTCGGTGAGTTCAAGCTCAAGTCCGGGCTCATCTCGCCCATCTACGTGGACCTGCGCGTGATCGTCTCCTACCCCGACGTGCTTTCCAGCGTCGCGGCGTGCATGTGGGACGTGCTGAAGAGCAACGGCGCGGAGTTCGACAACATGTGCGGCGTCCCCTACACCGCGCTTCCCATCGCCACGTGCATGTCTCTGAACAACGACTGCCCGATGCTGATGCGCCGCAAGGAGGTGAAGGACTACGGCACCAAGAAGGCCATCGAGGGCGCGTTCATGGCCGGCCAGACCTGCTTGGTGGTGGAGGACCTCGTCACTTCCGGCGCCTCCGTGATGGAGACGGTCGAACCTCTGCACGAGGTGGGGCTCAAGGTGAAGGACGTCGTCGTGCTCATCGATCGCGAGCAGGGCGGCGAGGCGCGACTGAAGAGCCACGACCTGCGCCTCCACGCGGTGTTGCCTCTGTCCCGCGTGCTGGTGACCCTCGAGAAGCACGGCAAGATGACCGCGGACCTCGTGAACACCGTCAAGGCGTTCATCGCCGCGAACCAGACCGGCCCCAACGCGAGCGGCAACGAGATGGGCGCGGCGGCGCCGGCCAAGCGCGCCACCTACGCCAGCCGCGCCGAGCTCACCGAAAACCAGTGCGCGAAAGATTTGTGGCGCCTGATGGATGAGAAGAAGACCAACCTGTGTCTTTCCGCGGACGTGGAGAGCGCGGCGGAGTTGCTCGCGCTGGCGGACGCGCTCGGTCCTGAGATTTGCGTCCTCAAGACGCACTGCGACCTGTACCCGGACTTCTCCGCGGACTTCGTCACGAAGCTCGCGGCGCTGGCGACGAAGCACAACTTCATGATCTTCGAGGACCGCAAGTTTGCGGACATCGGGAACACGGTGGTGGGCCAGTACGCTTCGGGCGTGCACAAGATCGCGGACTGGTCGCACATCACCAACGCGCACATCGTGCCCGGGTCGGGGATCATCGACGGGCTCAAGTCCGTGGGGCTCCCGAAGGGGCGCGGCCTGCTGCTCCTCGCCGAGATGTCCAGCGCGGGCACGATGGCGAAGGGCGCCTACACGGAAGCCGCGATCGCGATGGCGGCGAAGCACCCGGATTTCGTGATGGGGTTCATCAGCACGAACCCGGCGGCGTGGAAAGTGAAGTGGAGCGCGGGTTTGGTGCAGATGACCCCGGGCGTGCAGCTGGGCGGCGGCGGCGACGCCATGGGGCAGCAGTACAACACGCCGGACCGAGTCATTCGGGAGTGCGGCTCGGACGTCATCATCGTCGGGCGAGGCATCTACAAAGCCGCCGATCCGCTCGCCGAGGCGAAAAAGTACAGAGCCGCGGGCTGGGACGCCTACGCCGGCGCCTTGTGAGTCGCTTCCTTATATTGTGACGCCGTGACAGAGACAGACTTTTCTGTGTGATGTATTCAGAATACCCATGAACACCGAGACGGCGCACCGAAAAGCATCATCCCACGAGAGTCGTTAGGTCCCCCCGGTTTTTTACCAAGAGGCGACGACGCGCGGAGCCCATGACGGCGCGCGACGTCTCGAGCGAGCACTCGGCAGTCGGCAGTCGGCACTCGGGCGTTTTTTAAAAGTTCGGCTCTGCCCGCGCGAGATCCGGGCCGCGTCGCCACACCGAGCGGCACTCGCCGGCACCGAAGGGCACTCTCAACGCCATGCCCGTGTCCAAGACGACCATCGAGCGCTCCGCCGCGTACCACGACCTCTGGGAGGACTGGGCGTCAGGCGTGGGCGTCAAGCGGCTCAGCCCGCAGGCGCTGCGAGGCAAGATTCGCACGTTTCTCCAGAAGTACAACGTCACCGCCACTTCGTTCCAGAAGGTGATCGGCGTGAACGCCAACACGTACGGCACGTTCATGACCGGCAAGTACAAGCACGCGTCGAGCGCGTTGAGCAACGGCACGTACTGGAACGCGGGGTACTTCTTCTGGAGCGACGAGCAACTCAACCAGCGTGATTCCATCATCAAGAAGCTCAAGGCGAGTTTAAGCGCGGCGGAGAAGGCTGGCGACGGCGCGGCGGGCAAGAAACCCCCCCTCCCCGACGTCACAGACATCCAGCTCGACTCCCACGACGTGTACTTGAACCCCAAGGAGGTCAGGGCTGAGGTCTCGACGCTGAAGACGAAGTACAAGTGCACCAATTTGGACCTGGCGAAAGCGGTGTGGCCGGAGAAAGCCGCGGCGACGTCTCAGCCCGGCGCGCCCGTGGGGCGATTCCTCGCGCAGGGCGGCGAGTTCGGAGGCGAGGAGATGGACTTCTACCGCCCGTGCGCGCTGTTCTGCGAGAAAGTGCGCGTTTTCGAGAACCGGCCGAAGAGCAAGAAGAGGAAGGCTCTGGAGGAGGAAGCGCAGGCGACGGGCCGGGCGCCCTTCCTGGGCCTCAACCCCAACAAGAAGTACTGGATGGGCCCCGGCAATGGCTTCAAGAAGGACGAGCTAGGCAGGCTCACCACCCACGCCTACGCCCGGGGGTGGTGACCCCCCGAAAGGAACGCAGAGACGGTCCTTCCCGGGAACACGGCGTTGGTAGCGAGACGAGGACGACGCGACGAACGAAGACGAAAAAAAAAAGTTTCTTTTCACGTGAAGAGCTTCGCCACCGACACGTTCTTCTCCGAGTCCTTCTGCATCACCTTCGCGACCGCCATCTCGAAGTCCTCCTGCGTGACGTGCACCCTGCGCTCGCGCAGCGCGAACATGCCCGCCTCCGTGCACACCGCCTTGCTCTCCGCGCCGGAAGCGCCGCCCATCTTGCTCGCGATCTTCTTCAAGTCGATCCCGCGCACCAAGTTCATCTTGCGGCTGTGGATCTTCAAAATGTCCACCCTCGAGTCCTCGGTGGGGTTGGGGAACTCGATCTTGCGGTCGATCCGCCCCGGTCGTAACAGCGCGGCGTCTAAGATGTCAAGCCGGTTCGTCGCCATGATCACCTTTATTTGGTTCGAAGCTTCGAAGCCATCGAGCTGGTTCAGAAGCTCCAACATCGTCCGCTGCACCTCCGAGTCGCCCCCGCCCGACCCGCGCGCGCTGCCGATGGAATCCACCTCGTCCATGAACAAAATCGCCGGCGCGTTTTCGCGCGCCATCACGAAGAGCTCGCGCACCATCCGCGCACCTTCGCCGATGTACTTCTGCACGAGTTCTGACCCCGAGACGCGGATGAAGCAACAGTCCGTGTGGTGCGCCACCGCGCGCGCTAACAGCGTCTTGCCCGTTCCCGGGGGGCCGTACAAAATCACGCCCTTGGGCTGCGCGATGCCCAAGGATTCAAACAGCTCGGGGTGCTTGATGGGCAACTCGACAACCTCCTTGATCTCCTTCACCTGCTGGTCCAAACCGCCGATCATGTCGAACGTGCTGTCAGGCACCTTCTCCACCTTCATCAGCGACACGAGCGGGTCCACCAGGCTGGGAAGCACGGTGTGCAGCGCGTAGGAATCGTTCTTGAGCGCCACGCGCGCGCCGGGGTTGAGCTTCGTGACGTCTACGTCTTTGCCGATATCCACCACGTACTTGCCCTCCGGGTGCACCTTCACCAGCACCTTGGTCTTCGCCATCACCTTCACCACCTCGCCCACGTACGAGCCGGGCTCCTGCAGGTGCTGGATCTCCTCGCGCAAAGCGCGGACTGTGTGTTTCACCACGAGTTTTCGGATGATGAGAAGAGGAGAAACGTCCGTTTGGGTCAGTCGCGCGGCGAGCCGGCGCGGCGTTCGGGTCGCGAAGCGCGAAAACAGTGCAAAGCGAAAATCGAACGACTCGCATGAACCGGTGACCGTCTTCAAAGTCGGAGCGAGAGCAGACGAGATCCGTGACGCGACGCGGGAGGGCGGTCGCGGCGCGGACCCGGCGGGCGCATCGCCCCGGGTTCGCGGGGTTCGCGCCGCGGTATCGCGTCCGGGACGCGCGCAAAAAGCGCGCGCGTCGCCGAACGGGGCTTGCCAACCCCCGGTCCCCCGATCGGTGGCGTTCAGATCTGAGACCCGTTCCAAAGAACGTCACTCTTTCTGCGCGAGAGGGGTTTGACGCACCTTTCTGGTTGAGCTCGTTCCTCTGCGCCTCGAGGCGCCGCAGGTTCGAGGTCTTGTCCCTCACGGCGAGCTCGTACTCCTCGATCTTCGCCCGGTAGTACCCGCGAAGGCCATCCTTCGCGGCGGTGCCGTGCTCCACAGCCCCCATCACGACGCGCGCGAGGAAACACTGACAGCGACGACGAAGCGCGAGCCCATTTTCGTCGTGGTTGAAATCGACGACTCGTGTGACGTTTCTTGCTTTCTTCTTTCTTTTGAGGAATCAGGGAAGAGACAGGTTGTTGACCAGAAGCACAACTCCTCGCGTCCTTCGCACACCTCCGCACCACCACTCTTCCTTCCATCACCATGGGTATCTCTCTCGCCACCGGTGACGCCATCGCGAACGCCTTCCGCGACAATTTCATCGCCGGTTTCGCGGAGAACAACCACGCCGAGACCATGAAAGGCATGATGGCCGAGACCGTCAAGTGCAACTGGGCGGACGGGTTCAGCGGTGACAAGACCGCGGACGAAGTCTGGGACCAGTTCAAGAACACGTGGGGCGCCATGGTCTCCAGGGTGTGCTGGTCCATGCAGACCCCCGTCATCGACACCACCCAGTCCCGCATCGTCATGGCCGGCCCGCTCGTCATCAACATCGACGGCGGTTTCCCCGATAACGCCAACCTCATCCACGACGGGCGCGGCATGTGCTTCATCTTGACCCTCGACGACAACCAGAAGGTGTGCGCCTGGGACGGCTTCTGGGACAACGAGTACCCGCCCATGCTCGAGGCCCTGGGCAAGACCATGGCCAAGATGCAGGAGGCCAAGTAAGCGCCGCGCGCGGACGACGCACGTCGGTCAGAAAATAGCGTGTCATATCGTTATGCGCGTTACGTGTCGTAGCGGCATATGACGTGATGCGCAAGATTTTCAGGAAAGAAGAGACGCGGCGGCGCGAAAAGGCGAAAGCGTGAACGTCTACGATACCATCACACGTCAAGAAAAAGAAACGTCTTTTTACCTACGGAACAAGTCCACGCGCGCGTCCCCGACCCCGAACGGATCCGCGTCGTTGCGTTTAGGGAAACGTTTAGGCGATCGCTCCCGCTCGTCGTCGTCGTCGTCGTCGTCGTCGTCGTCGTCGCGCTCGCGCCGCTTTTTTTTCGTGTCCTCCCGCGACGCGCTCTTCTTTCGGCGCTCGCCCGCGCCCGCCGTCCTCAGCTCGCGCTCCCACGCCACCGCGCACTTGCGGTAGAGCAGCAACGCCGCTCGGGCGTCGTCCACGGACGAGTGCTCTCCCGCCTGGATCTCCAGACCGAGGTGCTGCGCGCACAGCTCTCGTAACGATCGCGACCCGCGTCCGCGCGCGATGCCGTTTTTTTTGTCGTGCATTCTCTCGTTCGCCCTCAGCGGACGCGTTAAAGGTCGGTACGTCGCCGTGTCTCTCGTCATGCTCTTCGGGTGATCCAACAGAAGGCACTTCAAGTCGTTCCGCAACGCGTGGCCGATCAACACGCGGCCTCTTAAAATGTCCGCCATCTTTTTTTGAATCTCTTTGAACGGAGGCGCGTGTTGTAAATCCGAAGGGCGAACGCCCGACACGCGCGTTCGGTAATCGACGACCCGTTCGCCGGGCGCGACGAACGTATCAAGCACGACGTTCCCGTCCTCGTTCACCACGGAGACGCGCGCTAAGACGCTCCGCTTGCCGTCCTCGCCGCACCCGACCATCTCGCAATCAAGCGCGATGACGTCCGTTAAAGCCGTGTTGCGGCCGACGGGCGCGGGCTTTTTCGTCAGATGAGTCGCGGCGGAGACGCCATCGGGCGGATGGCCGAGTCGGTGGATGTCACTTCCGTCCCTCCCGAACCGCGCCGCGCCGCCCGCGCGCGCCGCCTCCTCCGCCGCCAGGCGCTCCGCGCGCCGTTTCTTCGCCTTCGGGTTGGTGCCGGCGCCGATCTTCGTGGCGAGCGCGGACCAGTTGGACGCGCCCACCGCCGCCGCCGCCGAGTCCGATGTTCTCTTCTTCTTC
>Ga0209251_1002360_pt1 | contig 13295 bp, 14 predicted proteins | sample SaaInlV_100m_DNA_6_FD_184665 | JGI IMG/M metagenome (GOLD analysis project Ga0209251, IMG submission 184665) | Marine microbial communities from expanding oxygen minimum zones in the Saanich Inlet - Saanich Inlet SI073_LV_10m_DNA (SPAdes) (version 2) | ecosystem: Environmental > Aquatic > Marine... | reverse complement strand
TTTACTGTGACTGCAGGTGCTTCCGCTTGTGCTTCTACTTGTGTTTCTTCTGACATATTAATCTCCTATTAGTTAGATGTCATTCAAATTATATATAACATGAATAGAACTTCTCATATTCATACTTACTATTATACTAAATTTTTGAGTACTTGTCAACCTTTTTACGCTACCATACGTACATATTCATCAGGCCAATTAAGGTATTTTAACCATACTTCATGGTGAATACTAAGTGTAAAGTTTTTATTACCTAACATTTGATAGAAATTAGGACGTACTGGCATCTTTACTGGTTTAATATCAATACGATTACTCTTGGCGTGATTACATTTTTTACATGCGCTTACGATATTTTCCCATGATGTTTTACCACCTTTGGATCTAGGTAACACATGATCTAATGTAAGTTCTGATGTTTTGAAAGTGGCTAAGCAATATTGGCACTTGTGATTGTCTCTGATAAAGATATTTTTACGAGAAAAATTAACATCACCTGCGCTTTTATTGTAATCACGTATTGCAATTACTGCTGGCACTTTCATGGTATGATTGGGAGAATGAACCTCCCAATCGTCATGCCAATCTAGTACGTTTATTTTATCAAGCCAGATAAGTTTGATACTCTCTTGCCATGTTAGTGTAGACAAAGGAGTAATGCTCAATGGAGCGCCATCTGCGTTGAGTAATAGTGTATCGCTCATAGTTATATTTATACTTTGAAATTATGCTGCTTCGTAATAAGTGTGATCACCAAATGGTGGGATGATATTCGTTGATCCGTGAATTACGAATAGTGAATCACAGTATGATTCGTTACCCCATGATCCAAACGGATAACCATCTGTGAACATGATAAACTTGTCAGGAATAATATCGTTTTCTTCCATGAAGTTAAAATTACATTCGAAGTCAGTACCGCCACAGCCAATGATTTCATAGTCTTTGATTTCATCTGCGTTCATAGGTGTAAATTCTTTAAAAGATTCTTCATACACTTCAGTATCGAAAGTCCACACACGCAGACGAAAATCTTGAAATTGATCCATGATGCCTGAGATTTCTCCCATAAAGTCACGTATCATATCGTGTGAGATAGAACCAGAAACATCAATGCCAATAGCAGCATCAACTCGAAAATCATTATCAGTTCCCGGTAGATAGATACCTAGTGAACGTGACTTACGTGATTGACGCATCCATGTGAAGTCAGATTTTAGTGAAGATTGAATATTAAGATTTAAATGCTCACGCCAATCCATCTTTGGTTCAGTCATATCTTTGATGATACGTTTGATATCACCCGGCAGATTACCAGCGCCTGCCGCTTGTGCAGCTTGTAGAACAGCTTGTTTCATCTGATCTTTGATTGCTTTTGCTTCTTCCTTAGAAATTTTAATAGGTGCTTTACGACCAGTAGGATCGTTACCTTGACCTTCTTTACCAGCACCATCACCATCGCCGAACAAATGTTCATCAAGTGTTTCAGTGCCACTAAAGTCTTTGCCATCTTCTTTCTGTTGAAGTAGATCAGCATAAATTTCTTCTGTATATGATTTGTAATACTTGCGATCATAAAGAGCCATCTTGGGCATTGTGCCAATTTTAGCTTCTACACAGCCTTGATTAACTTTATAATCAGCAGCAATGTTCCACAACTTAGGATCACGATTTTCATCTTTATAATCCATCAGACGACCATTTTCACCACAGTGTTCATATACACAGTGAAATACTTCATGACCTACAACAAAGTCAATTTCTTCAGAAGTTAGTGTACGGAAGAAATCACAGTTATAATAGAAGTGCTTACCATCAACAGCAGCAGTCGGACACCATTCAGCTTCGACTAGTTTTAGTCGTGTAGCGAGAGTACCGAAAAACGGATGCTTAATCAACATGCGAACACGACCTGACACAATCATTTCTTTAACTTCCTGATCAGTGTATTCAAATACTACAGGCTCTTCTGAGTTTTCATCAACCTCGATACCATTTTCTTTGAGTAGATCATCTAACACAGAGTTAAAATCATCTTCTGTTACAATTTTCTTAGGTTCGATTTGCATATGATTCGCCTTTATGTCTAACTTACTCTATCAATATAGCATCTGTGATTCAGTTTGTCAAGTGTTTAAACTTTTTTTATTTTATTTTTATTCCAATAATCTGATATAGATTTCTGTATACCCTTTTCATAGTGTTCAAAAAGTTCTTGCCAATTGTCTACTAGTTCAAGATCATCATTACCTATGTAATAGTCAGCATATTTTTCATAGCTTCTTTTAATTAGTTCTACGTATGATGGATCATCTAAATCGGGTTCCCATGGAGCACCAATGGCTAATGTATATTTCTTACCACTATGGGTGTTCTCCATTTCATGAGGCCAATTACCAGCCATCATAAAACTTTTTTGAAGATTTGCAGGCTTAACTTTTTTATCATCTTTTCCTAAGAATATTAAATCGTCAACATTACCTTCCATTACAAATCTGAACTTATGCTGTAAAGTTTCAAACTTGTTTGGAGAACAATCGATATGTGGTGCATTCTTATCACCAGGACGTGTGCAGATAAATGTCACACGTGTACCGCCAGACATAGGGAATATATGCTTTTCAATCCATTTTTTAAGTTCAGGTACTTTATCTCCGAACGGAGTCCATTGATACTGTCCCTTTACTTCGTGATCTGTATGTAGTGGAATATGCCAACATGTTCTATAATTATCTCTATAAAAATCTTCTACATTAATATCATCGAAAACTTCAATTTCGTGCATTGGTGGATTTGGTATATCCAACGGTAAATATAATAAATTTTCAATTATTTTTCTTATTTCCATTCGTGATGCTCCTTATGCTTCGTATCCCATGGATTCCAAAACAATACTTCTTTAGAATTTCTAGGCGAACCTTTAAGATGTCCAAATACGTTTATTGCTGATGATCCATGAAATGTATATACACTAAATGGTGCAACAACAAAACATACTAGTCTGACATCAATTAGTGCAAAAACTACTAGCATTACGATAGTGAATTTGTACCAATTTCTATTCATAAATTTTTGAAAGTCTGATTTTAAGAAATCAGTTATTAGTCTTGGGGATATATATTGTGTCTGATAGTTCATTAACCAAACATTGATCCAACCTACATGATGCGGTGAGTGTGGATCTTTCTCAGTATCATGGAATGCATGATGTTGTCTATGTGCGGCTGCAAATGTTAATGGCGATCCTAAGCCAGTGACGAGTGATGCAATAGTGTATGCATAGCTTTTTAAATTATCAGTATACGTGTTATGTACAAGATACATATGCATTCCTCTATGACCTACAAAAAACGCCCAAGCAAAACATCCTATTAATACTAGAATTGCATATTGGATATTGAATCCATAATACATTAATCCTGCAACTAGAGCTAAGTGATGAAATATCAATAATTTTTGTGTGTTATGCATTGTAACCCCTAAGTAAAATACTAGAATTTGTACCACCAAATCCAAAACTATTACATAATACTGTATTAATTTCTTGTGACTTTGCGGTACTTGTATAGTTTATATCATATCCTTCTTTGATGTTATCAATATTTATCGAAGGTGTTATGATGTTATTCTTAATAGAAAGCACACTTAGCGCCGCTTCTATAGCGCCAGAGGCAGCCATAGAGTGACCTAACTGTGATTTGTTAGCAGTGATAGGTACGTGTCCAAGACCAAGTCGATTAATAGCATCAATTTCAATATAGTCTCCTAATGGAGTAGAAGTTGCATGTGCATTGATTAAGTCTGGTTCACATGTTAAAGCAGAACGCATACACTCTTCAATCAACTCACCTTCTGGATGCGGTGCAACAATTTGATATGCGTCATTATTCATTGCGTACTTGTCAACAGTGCATAGTGCGTTTCCTGTATCTTTGTTAGTCAATAAGAATACAGCACCACCTTCAGACATTACAAGTCCATCACGCTTTTCGTCCCATGATCTACTTGCTAATTCTGGTGTGTCATTATATCGTGTAGACAACGCACGTAGCTTACCCATCTGTATAACAGAATCAAGCGATACACTTTTATCAACTGAGCCAGCAATAACATAATCTGCTTGTCCAGTTTCTAATAACATACAACCTAAGATAATACTATAAATTCCCGTACTACATGCTGTCATTGTCATAGCACTAGGACCTGTGAATCCGTATTTGATATTGATATTATGTGCAGTCATGTTAGAACAAAATGTATAGCTATTAGTTCTATTTTCTTTATATGCTTCTACACTATCAACATAGATACATAATCCAGGAGATACAAGAACCGCAGTTCTACCCTTGGGTAGTTCTCTATCACCTATAACTTCATCAGCAAGAGCTACAGCCCACTGCATATAATCTGGCATACGGTCTTTATCGATTTCACTAAGAATAGAATGTTCATCTGGATTAAAATTCACTTCTGCTGATACTTTAGAACGAACATATCTACTTTCATTCGTATCAAAACGTTTAATACTTCCGTATGCAGGCTTAGCACTACAGATCCCATCCCATGTTTCTTGCGTGTTTCCGAAAGGAGTTAGTAGTGCAATATTTTCTATGTATACTGTCATAGTTTTTCCATTGTTATAAAGTTTCTATAATTAAGTTTCCAAACATCTTGTTTAGCACCATACAATGATATGTTCTTGTATAGCAATGTAAACTTATTATCTTTTGGGAATATTAAATTTGTGACACGATATGCTTTATGCATTGTTCCACTTCTGTCTTCTAAGTTATCTGGTGAGTTGAAAGTTACTACAATATCAGTAGCTCCTTTTGATTTACACCAATCTACCATATGAGGTAATAATCTTCCCATACCAAAGCATGTGAGCATTCTACTGGATACTATCTTGCTTGCCATACCTTTAAATTCGTCTAATGTTGCGAGTCTATATGCAATTACATAGGTCTTATTATGTATATGAGGGAGCCAATGAGCGCCGCTGAGACTTACAATGTAACCGTTGTGATACACAGCCCACCATTTTTCTTCAGTTCCCCATTTGCCCATTTTTAATGCGGACAGACTTTCATTATTTTTAAAGCCTTCTTGCTTGCATTTCTCACAGAAATCTTTTATATCTTTCATATGTGAACTGTTGCATTCTACTATTTTGAACTCAAGATCCTCAGATCCTAAAAACTCTTCAAGCATTAGTATAAGTTCCTACTTGATTTTTCTAGAACCTCTTCAAGAACTTCTTCATATGATTTGCCCTCAAATAAAAACTCTCGGTGCCAGTCATAAACATGAGGAGCATATTTACCAATAGCTTTACTTGATTTATGAATGTAATCAAACTTAATCTTTGCCATTTCCATTAGTTCAGGTTTTGTTTTTAGTTCTACACTATCATCAAACTTATTCATGTGTACGGCTAACATCGCCCACATGTAATCTGGATACACACCGTTTCCTAAATAGTTTACTGGTCTGCGATAATGCTCCCAGTTTTCTTCTTTATGGTTGTGATCAATGCCATACTGCTTTACTTTCCTCCAGAAAGGAGTGTCTTCTCTTTCAGATAGAGTAAAATGATATGAGATAAAATCAGCAATACCATCTTCTAGCTTACACATATTCTTATTGAATGCATAAATTTGTGATGTAGTGATTACTGGTTCTTCTTCTTTCGCACGGTTAATAATTCTATCTACTAATTGAATTGATGTTTGAGCTACAAATAATGAGTTAGCTTCCATTGGTTCGACAAATGCCCCTGCCATACCGATACCAACAACATTCTTATTCCATGGAGTTTCCATACGACCGGACTCCCAAGAAATGTGACGTGGCTCTTTGATAAACTCATAACCTTCCCAATATTTCTTAAACTCTTCAGTCGCTTGCTCTATTGAAACTTCATTCTTGTCAAAGATGTAACCCGAACCCATACGATTGTATAGTGGAATGATAAAGTTCCAACCTGCATCTTGTGCATACGATTGTGTATACGGACGCATTTCATTGTATACGTCTTTGTACTTTACTGGTCCAACAATAGCATCACGTGTAAAGATATGTTCATAGTCATGCCAACCATTATCCATTGTTCCTGTAAGTGTTCTATTGAAGCCAGTAGCATCACAGAATAGATCAGCTTCATATTCTGATCCATCGTCTAGTACCAATTTAGTTACATATCCATCATCATCTTTTTGAATTTCATCTACATGTCCCCATACATGTTTAACACCAGCTGGTAGCGCAACTTTATCTCTTACGATTTCTGGGAAACGTTCTGCATCAACATGAAATGCATATGAATTAAATGAACCGATCAGTTGGTGTCCATCCATATCAAACGGAGCTTTTCTATATTCTGCTAGAAATGTTGACTCCATTAAGTCTTCTGACATTTCACGGGCGTTAGAAGATCCGTCACGTAAAGACTGTAACCAATAGTCTATCCATTTATCATCTACTCCGGGTTCACCATCTGAATTGTAGAAGTAATCATCTGTTTTCAACTGATTATAATAACTTGTCTTGATATGCTTTTCTGGTAGCGACCAAGTAAATGCAAAGTATTGTTCGTCTTCTTGGTGACAATGCCAATGATTTGTTACATGATGCCTTTTGCCTTCTTTGTTCCAACCGACGAATTTATTTCCTAGTTTATAGATAGAATTACTGGATGCCATCCAATCACGTTCTTCAATTCCCATTTGACGAAAGAAGTCTCCCAATTGCGGAATAGTAGATTCACCCACGCCAATGATTCCTACTTTCTCACTTTCGATCAGTGTGATATCAATCTCGGGATTTTTGTGTTTTAGATAGCCTGCGGTGAACCAACCAGATGCTCCTCCACCTAAAACAATAATCTTCTTAACTTCTGATTTCATATTATATTCTCTCTATTTAACGAATGTCTCTTTAACAACGTGTCTCTGAACCTTACCCATTGGGTTTCTAGGTAATGGTTCTTTAGTTATAATGATTTCTTTGGGTATTTCGTATTGAAACAATTTGTCCTTTACGAAGTTTACTAATTCAAGAGTATTTATCTCATTATCAGAACTGATTACAGCAACAATTTCTTTTTCTCCTAGACCTCGGTCACGATATGTAACACACACTTCGTTTACATCTTTGTTTGGTAACAATGCATTTTCAATTTTAATTGGAGAAACATTAAAGCTATTCACTTTTATTAAATCAGATTTGCGTGATTTATAAAATAGTTTATTATGTCGTACTTCTAGTACATCACCCGTACACCAATATCCATCATCATCTATTGGTGTCTCTTGGTTCAGATATCCCTTTGTGATACAATCTCCCTTGATCCAAGCAACCCCATATCTGTCTAATTTGTATTCATAGTTACCGCTTATATTAATCTCTAGTGGATGTGGATCATCTGGCGTAGCTAAGTGAGTAAACATGGGAACGTGAGTTTCGGTACAGCCATATAGATTTCTCATTGCTGGCGTACCCTTATCAAATAGTTCTTGTAACATTTCTTCTGGACAAACAGTACTACCAAATCCAAGTTCTCTCCAGTGTGACATGTCAAGTTCTTTCCATCCACGTGTTTTAGACAGTGCTAACATCATAGCAGGAACCATAATACCTATTGTAGGTTTCATTTCATTACAAATCTTGATGAACTTTCTGGGATTAAACATTTCTGCGATTACAGTAGAACCAGCCATCAGTCCAGGTAGAGTATATAGATACATACCTCCAATAGTCCATGGTGGGAGTTGTGATAGAATAACATCATCTGAAGTTAGAGTTTGAATTTCGATATTCTGTAATGATCCTTTAATACATGCGGATCTTGTATGCGGTACAGCTTTTGGATCACCTGTTGTTCCACTAGTAAAGATAATTGTGTACATATCATCTTGCGTTTTAGAGAATACTAGTCCTTCTTTATGTGGCTCTAACTTTAATGCATCCTCTTCATTTAATATAATATGATCTGGTTTACCTGCTTTTGTAATACGTTCAATCATACCATCTGTTAGATTTGGCATTGTTGGTAGAAATGTTACTCCTAATATATCACACGCTAACACCATTCTTACGTAATGATATTCCTTCTCACTTGCAAATAATAGACGTTCACCCGGTCTAATTGCAGTTGCCAATGTAGCACTTAGTTTTTCAACACTTGTGACTAATTCATTGTATGTATAACTTTTGTCATGGCAGATCAGGGCAGCCTTGCTACCGTGATTTTTTGCCTGTTGTTTTATTGTTTCCCATATCATAGTATCATTATACAAAAAAAGGAGAGAAATGTCAAGACATTCCTCTCCCTAAAATAACGCTTAGTCTGCAATTAAGCGTTATGTGCCTCGATAATTAGTTTACCATACTTCTTAAAGAAGTCTGCGATACAAGGAACTTTTCGCGGCTCAAGTGGTAGCTTGTAAACTTTAAGTGCAGTACGACCACCAAGTACGGTCATTTCTGTTTCGAAGTTATCCATCATGAAACGGAAGAAGTTGTCAGCCATTTTGTACAACTCCTCCATTTTGTCTTTACCATTACGATCAACAAAGTCACGCAATTCATAACATAGCGATGCAGTCAATGAGAACATCGCAGAGATTTCACGACCTTCAGGACTCAGAGTTTTTACAGTACCATTTAAGATATCTGTTGGGTTAGGAAGTTTACCAGCAATCGCACGGTGTGCCATAAACTTAGTAGCGATACCATCACCTACTGTACCTGCGATCAGATCATGCAAGCGACTATCAGAGATTTGCTCACCTTCCATTGGAAGCATTTGTGATACGAAAGTCCATGAACGAGGAGTAGCGAAAGCACGTGATGCTGTACGAGGATCAAAGTTCATTAGATCCATCTTGTTAGCAGTAACGTAGCCTACAACTTCTGCATCGATGTTGTTCTCAAGTGCCCAAGTCTGCCAATCTTCGAAATCTGTAGTCATTTCTAAGTGAACGAAACGGTTAGCAAGCGGACTAGGCATACGATATGCAACGCCACGATCACTTTCACGATTACCTGCAGCAACGATTAGAACATTGTCAGGAAGTTTATAGTTACCTAGACGGCGATTCAAAATCAACTGATATGCAGCAGCCTGTACAGATTGCGGCGCTTGATTCATTTCGTCAAGAAATAGCACGATACATTCGAATTGATCTGCAAGTTCTTGAGTAGGAAGATCAGCAGGCGGGAGCCATTCCATCAAGCCTGTGTTCATATTAGGTACTGGGATACCACGCAAGTCAGTCGGTTCCATAAGAGCAAGACGCATATCGATCATATAACCTGAACGTTCTTGTGTGATTGAGTCAACAATCTCAGATTTACCAATACCAGGAGGACCCCAGATGAAGACAGGACGCTTACGGTTCATAGCGTAGTTAATTTCTGAGCGAATATCACTCGGACGAACTAGACGAACATCCATATCATGTGTTGAAACTTTTGCAGACATATTGTATTCCTTTTCTTTGATTACTCAGTTAGTATAGAACGATTCGCATTATTTGTCAAGTACTAAATTTGAGTACTATCGAATATATCAGCGGCTTTATCAAAGTACTCAGTGTATGTTTCACCATCTAAGATTACTTGATATTTCTCAAACATTTCACTATCGACATAGTTCCAGTTTACAGATCCATCATTGTTTTGATTCTTTGTATCTGTAGACAAATTAATCATGTCATTATAAAAATTATTGAACATGTGATTCTCTCCCTTATTACTTAATTAATATAGCATCTGAATATCCATATGTCAACAAAAAAACGCAGGAAAGAATCCTGCGTTTTCAATAACTTAAAAATTAATTTTATCCTGTTAGTACAATGTCCCATAACTCTGGTAGCTGTTCTCGGATATTATTTTCACGTTGTTTATCTAATATTCTAGTAAACTTAATGAAAGACTTTAACTTTCCGGGCGCGGTGTCTGCATTAATATGTGCTTTAATTTCAGAGATAATATTTCTTAAACCCTTGACCATATTTTTTGCTTGTTTATTTTCTTCAATCCAATACTTGTCTTTTAAATCAAAGTCATATCTATTAAGCCTGATATTTGGAATATGTTTAGCTGGTAGAATATTCGGAGAAAGATAGAACGGCTCATGAATGCTATTTAAGATGATATTAATATCTTCAAGATGGTCATTGTATATTGCTTCATGGAACGGCTTGTCGTGTATTTCCATTGTTAATTCAACCCACCATTTAATCAGGTCTACTATGTTTAGTACATTATATAAAGATAATGTTGGCTCTATTCTTACATTTACACACTCTACATCTCTTTCCAGTGTAACCCACTTTCTAGCAGATTCTTCAACGATATCCCATTTACTAGGCCAACGAGAATAGTCATTAACTTCTTTGACCCCATCAATACTAAGACTGATAGTTACAATTTTGAATTGTGATAATCGTTCAATTATACGTTTTTTAGGTACCCAACTAGCATTAGTAAAAACTTGTATCTGCATTTGCTCATGCAACCCATGCTCAATTAGAAAGTCTAGCATTGGCATAAACTTAGGATGAATCATTGGCTCACCACCTACGAACTTTATAAGATTTACATCTTTGTAGTCTTCTATATTTAGATCAATAGAAGTCTTATTTTCTTTATAATCTGCTATAGATATTGTAGATGCTCTTCCTAATTCTGGATACTTAGCTAACGCTAAATCATCCTCGTACCACTTATCGCTGTTGTGTGAACTACATATGTTACATGCTAAATTACAATAGTTTCCCAAGTTTACTTCGAGGTATTCTATCTTAATTTCGTCAAATATTTCTTGCTGTCCCATTTCATTAGCCATGTTACGTAATGATTTGTTACCACGATCTTCATCTTCGTAGCATTTCCAACATCCGTTTTCACGTTCACCGTTAAGTGATTTTCTTCTTAGTTCATTCCAATTATCAGAATACATAGCTTCTGTAAATGTAGTAAACGGTTTACTCCTACTAACAGTTGGAGATGTAGCTACTCTACTATCATATCTACAGCAAGGGACTGCATTCCTGCCGTTGTACAACGCCACATGATTAAAAAAGTATTTACAGTAAGTCTTTGAAGTGTTATCCATAGAATTTCTTATTGGTTACCCATTGGTTTAAATCGCTGTCTAACAAGAGTAATTCTGCCGCAACTGATTCTTCGTATATTAGTAATGTTCCTCTACTTAGATAATACGGGGTTAACATGTATTTGTCAAGTGTTAATAAATCATTACCAGTTTCTATTTTCTTTTCTGACCCTAATACTATCTTGTAAGATTTGAAATGTTTCTCTACTAATTCTTTGCCAAATCGTGTTAGTCTAAAATGTTTATGGTCATTTGAAGAACTAATAAAGATATCATTACCACGAATTTCTTTTCTACCAGCTACTTTACCAGTTGAATTCTCGTTAAGATATTTTATTAGTTCCTTTTTATTCATTGCTAAAGTTATTTTATTTCGAGTTTTTCACCTTTAGTAAGAATGAAAACTTCAAAATCGTCACATTTAAATAAATCATTTAAACGTTCTGCTAAATTGATTGCATGTCCTGGATTAGAGAACGAGCATTTTTTATACTTTGGTCCAGGGAAATTCACAAGTGAATTTAAGCTACGTAAATTTATAGCTTCCCCATTATGGAACACTGCGTATACTGCGTCTGCTTTTAGTACTTGCTCACTTCTATACGTCTTATTGTCAGTGTGTTCTAATATAATCGTAGGTTTAGGTCTTGCCATAAGTAGTGTCTTCCTCAAATATCATACTTCTGTTACTTATATTTATCATATTAGCTAGTTAACAACGTATATAAATACTATTATATCAATATTTATGAGGTAAAAAATGTCGCAGAAGAAAGAACCGTTAGCATGTCATATGGGTATGGCAGGTCTGAATTTCAAACACAATAGAACTGATTTATGTTATCGTGCAGTACAAGGTACGTATGAGAAGCATAAAACGTTTGAAGATGTTATGAATGATCCAGAGTTAAATCGTCAACGTCTTATGTTGCGTAACGGTGAATGGCCTCTTCCACAATGTGAAGATTGTAAAATGATGGAAGACAAAGGCGCAACTAGTTATCGCAATAGAATTAAACTGAGTGACAAGCCCGACCAATGGTATGTTGATAACGTAGATCCAGTAACTGGCAAGATGACCAAACTACATCGTGTAGAGTTTAGGTTTAGTAACGTATGTAATTATGCATGTAGACATTGTAGTGCAGAGTATAGTACATTATGGACAAAGACAATACGCAACAATCCTGATCTAAAGACATTTGATATTAATCAGCTTACACATGATACAAGCTATGCACAGTTTTTAGACTTAGATACAATGATACCTTACTTAGATAGACTAGACGATGGTGAGTTTTTAGAATTAGAAATCACAGGAGGAGAACCGTTCTTTCAACGTGAATTTTATGAATGTCTAATCAAGTTTAAACCTTACGCTCATAAGATTAATCTTATTACAACGAGTAACGGTTCTATTGCAGGTAAGTGGAAAGGATATGATGTTATTGAGATTTTAAAGCCATTCAATATGATTACATTAAAGTTTAGTATAGATGGTTCGGCATCATTTTATGATTACTTTAGAGAGGGTGGTAATTGGGATAGAGTAATTAAAAACATATTATCACTAAAAGAAGGGTTGCCACAAGCATCAATTAATCCAGTTATTACTGTATCAAATATGCAGTCTGCAAGATTGATTGAAATATATAATGACTTTAAGACATTTTCTACACCAAACAAATATAGTATGTGTGAAGTAATGCGACCAGATATGCTTAATCCAATACATTTACCGCAAGAACTCAAAGATAGATATTTAAAAGAATGGAAAGATTTTGTAGCAACACTTCCGAAAGAAGAACTTCATGCAGCACATGAGGTAGGAGACTTTACAGTAGCAATGCTATCATCACCTGACAGGGATGAAAAAGAATGGGATAACTTCTGTAGATATACAGATAGATTAGATGAAATTTTTAAGAAAAGAGTATTTGATTACTTCCCAGAGTGGGAAGAATATTGGACGACTAATAAGCCGTCCAATTAATTTTATGCTTCTGCTTCTTTATCAGCTTTATCAAGTACACGATTGAATTCATTCAAACGTTTGATAACTGACTGGAAGTCAACAATCGTTGTCCATCTATCGATAAAGAATGTCAAAGCACCCTCTACTCGACCAAATGCATTAAGCACCTGAATAAGAACACCGAATGTAATC
>Ga0209251_1002358_pt1 | contig 13297 bp, 8 predicted proteins | sample SaaInlV_100m_DNA_6_FD_184665 | JGI IMG/M metagenome (GOLD analysis project Ga0209251, IMG submission 184665) | Marine microbial communities from expanding oxygen minimum zones in the Saanich Inlet - Saanich Inlet SI073_LV_10m_DNA (SPAdes) (version 2) | ecosystem: Environmental > Aquatic > Marine... | reverse complement strand
GGCCTAAACCTATTTGGCGATGTCATCGCCAGAGGCGAGATGCCGAAGAGCAAAAATACTGGCAATACTGCGATGGTGTTTCATCAGGGAAAATTATTTGGCTTGATGGAGGGTGGCACGCCCTACGAAGTGTCCTTGCCCAATTTGACGACCGTCGGAGAGCATGACTTTGACGGGACTCTCAATCATAACTTCACGGCCCACCCAAAGGTGGACGCTAAAACGGGTGAGATGATGACGTTTGGGTATTCGCCCTTTCCGCCGTACCTGACCTACTCAGTGGTTAGCGCCGAGGGTCGCGCGGTTCATACTCAGGAAATTACGATTCCGAAAGGGATTATGATGCACGATTGCGCCATCACCGCGCACTATACGATCTTTCCGGATCTGCCCTTGGTGTTTGATTTTGACAAGTTGCTGAAGGGTGAATCCATGATTGGTTGGGAGCCGGAAAATGGCTGTCGGATTGGCGTCGTGCCGCGATTTGGCTCGGATGACAGCATTCGGTGGTTTGAAATTGAAGAAAGTTTTTTGTTCCATGTTGCCAATGCTTGGGAGGACGGGGATGAGATCGTTTTACAGGCCTGCCGGTCTGATCGCGGTGCGATTGAGACGAGTGCTGATCAGGATGTGCGGGAGCAACTGGGCCGATTGCACGAGTGGCGGTTGAATCTGACAACCGGCGCGGTTAGTTCAAAATTGCTACTCGCGAATGACTATTGCGATTTTCCTCGTATTCAGGACGACTTGGTTGGCTATCAAAATCGTTTTATTTACGCAGCCAGATTCCGCGTCGATGAGAGAGCGACCTTCGATGCTGAACTCAAATATGATAATCAGACGGGCGCGGTTCAAGTCCACGAGTTTGGACCGGATAAGGAGTCGGGCGAAGCGGTTTTTGCACCCAAGCGTAACGCGCAATCAGAGGACGACGGCTATGTCATTTGTTTTGTGAACGACAGCCATGACCGAAGTTGTGAATGCCACATTATCGATGCTCAAAACTTTGAAGGCCCAGCCGTTGCGCGCATTAAAATCCCCAGCCGAGTGCCCCATGGGTTTCATGCGTCCTGGGTGCCGGTTGAACCGGGTTAGTCGCGCTTTTGAGATCAAGCGCGAAAAGGGCGCGCTAAAAAAATGTTTAAGACTGCTCGACACGGCCGGCTTGACCTGGGGTTCGGTGATCGTGAATGCATCGGGCGACCGGTGATCTCAAAGCGGGTGCGCAAAAGGGTGTTTAAGATCGCGGTCGAGCCACCGCGCAAGATCTGACCGCGAACGATTCAGATCGAGTGGGGGCGTTATTTTTAAGGGGCCAGGCAAGAAAATCATCAAGCCTGGGCTAAACAATTGTTTGATGGCTGGATAACCCAGTTCATCGCGTTAGGAAGGGGTGAATCATGACGACGAGTGAAACCAATAGCGAGCCAGGCGACGCCATGAGCTTGTTCGATACCATCTATCATTGCCGTGCCATGCGTAAGCTTGATACCAAACCAGTCCCCCAGGAGCTGCTGATCAAATTGGTAGATGCGGCCAATCAAGCGCCGTCCGGTTCGAATATGCAATCCGGTCGGTGGATGATTGTTCAGGACGCTGACGTGAAGGCCGAATTGGCCAAACTCAATCGTGCCGGTGTGAATGATTATATTGGTCCGATGATTGAGAACCCCGGATCCCTGCCACATCAAGATCAAGAAAAACGAACGCGCATGATGAAGAGCGTGCTTTGGCAGATGGAGCACCTGCATGAAATTCCGGCCTTGATTATTGCTTGTATGGAATTTGGCGTAAAAGCAGATGCGGGGATGATGGCGCGAGGGGGAGGGTCAATCTGGCCTGGCATCCAAAATTTATTACTGGCAGCTAGGGCGCTTGGCTTGGGCGCGGCGCCCACAACCTTGGCGCTGCAAGATCAAGCAGCGGTTGCCAAAGTCCTGAACCTACCAGAAACCATGGGCGCTTTTTGCTTAATTCCGGTTGGTTACCCTCTTGGGAAATTCGGGCCGGTCACGCGGAAACCGTTGTCAGAAATTCTTCGATTTGATCAATGGGAGGCCTAACTGCACCGCGGTGAATGCAAAGGGTCGCAGTCCAACCGATGCCCACACTGAGGTTGGCACTGGGCGCGCTATCGACGCCCATCAAAAAGGTCCAGCAACAGCTCATCGCGCGGCGGGTAAATTGAGGTAGTATGGTGGGCGGGAAGCGTAAAGTGATGCGCATCATTCGATGGGCAAGCTTTGCGATCGTTTCATTTTAGTTAAGTTCCATACAGGGGATTCCAACCGTGAGTCAGAAGACAAATCCATCAACACCATCAAGCATCAAATCAATCCTTTCGCAAAGCGGTTTGATTCTGGCAGGACTGCTTGGTCAGCAGGCCATCGCGGAAACCGAAAAACCCTACTCCCTGCCGTCCGGTGAGCACTATCCACAGAATGTCTATTGGGGTGATACCCATTTGCATACCCGTAACTCGGCCGATGCGTACTCTTTGGGAAATCAAAATTTAACGCCAGCGGATGCTTACCGGTTCGCTCGGGGTCAGGAAACGATCGCGCACAATGGCATGACGGTGAAACTCAAACGGCCCTTGGATTTTCTCGTGGTTTCGGATCATGCAGAGTATTTGGGCGGCTACTATCGGTACAACGTGGGTGACCCCATCGTGACCGAAACCACCGCTGGTGGTCAGTGGTCAGGTTATATCGCCGAGGGTGACCCGGCGAAGATGATGGCTTCGTTTGTTAACAGCATGCAGGATCCAGCCAATAACTATCCGTTCCCAGAAGCGGCGCAGCGGCTGATATGGGATGACGTTGTGCGCACGGCCGATACCTTTAACGAGCCCGGTCAGTTTACGGCGTTCTCAGGTTATGAATGGACGTCGATGATCGACGGTAACAATTTACATCGAGTGGTACTGTACCGGGATGACTTTGATCAGGTCTCACAGTTACCACCTTTTACCTCTCAGACGAGTCGTGATCCGCAAGATCTCTGGCGCGCGCTCGCCAAGTACGAAGCAACAACGGGTGGTCAGGTAATGGCCATTGCGCACAACGGCAATATTTCCAACGGAATGATGTTCCCGTCTATGACCGTTGATGGTCAACCGATTGATGCGGACTATGCATCGCTGCGAGCGCGGTGGGAGCCGATCTACGAAGTGACGCAAGTTAAGGGCGATGGTGAGGCGCATCCAACCCTGTCACCAAATGATGAGTTCGCAGATTTTGAAAATTGGGACGCGGATAACATCGGACGAACCGAGGCTAAAGAAGATTGGATGCTTCAGCATGAATATGCTCGCAGCGCCTTAAAACTAGGATTGGCCAATGAGGCGGAGCTTGGCATAAACCCGTTTAAATTTGGTTTGATCGGCAGTACAGACGGTCACAACACGATTAGCACGACCGAAGAAGATAATTTTTTCGGCAAGTTTCCAGAGTCGGAACCCAAGCCCGAGCGGATGACCAATGCGATGGCGAACGATGCGCTTTGGAAGAATTGGCGACTGGTGGCATCAGGTTATGCCGCGGTCTGGGCTAAGGAAAATACCCGCGCTGCTTTGTTTGATGCCATGAAACGCCGAGAAGTTTACGCGACCACCGGATCCCGCATTCAGGTTCGTTTCTTTGGTGGCTGGTCATTCGATGCAAGTGACATTCATAAGCCCGATTATGTCGCGCGCGGATATCAAAAAGGGGTGCCGATGGGCGGTGATCTAACGCAAGGGCCTCAGTCGACAGCGCCGACCTTTTTGATTGCTGCTGCCAAGGATCCAGATGGTGCTAACCTGGATCGGGTTCAAGTCATCAAAGGCTGGCAGGATGCAAGCGGCGCGCTGCAGGAGCAAGTATATGATGTGGCTTGGTCGGCAGAACGGATGATCGACGCGAAAACGGGTAAGCTCGAAGCGGTCGGATCAACGGTCGATATTGAAACAGCAACCTATCTCAATACGATTGGTGCGACAGACCTTGCGACCTACTGGCAGGACCCTAATTTTGATGCGTCAGAGCGGGCATTTTATTATGTGCGGGTGTTGGAGATCCCGCGACCTCGCTGGACAACCGTCGATGCTGCGTATTTTGGGGTCGATTTGCCGGATGAGGCGCCTCGTTCGATCCAAGATCGCGCCTACACCTCACCGATTTGGTACACGCCTTAATGGCGAGATCTATTCTGCGTGAACCGCTGATCCATTTTGTCGTCGCCGGGCTGATTCTCTTTGGTTTGAATCAGCTTTTTTTTGAGCAGCCTAGCCAGACGAGTAACGGGACGATTGTCGTGGATCAGGCGGCGGTGGTTCAATTTATTCAGCATCGTCAGAACCGCGCGCCTGAGGATGCATTCGCGCAGTGGCAGTCGTTGCCGAAATCTTCTCAATCAAAAGTGGTCAAGGATCTCGTTGAAGAGGAAGCCCTGTATCGTAAGGCCAAGGCCTTCGGCTTGGATGAGGGGGATTATGTGATTCGGCGGCGGATGGTCCAAAAAATGGATTTTGCCGCTGCCGGATTAACCGAAACAGAGTTTAGGCCGCAAGCGTCTGCGCTGTTGGATTACTACGAGGCGCATCAGGAACAATTTTCTGTGCCAGCACAGATCACCTTCACCCATGTGTATTTTGAGACGGGAAAGCGTGCGCAATCAACGGCACTGGCATTGGCCACACAATCCTTAAACCAGCTCAACGCCGGTAAGGTTTCGTTTTCAGAGGGTGGACAGTACGGCGAGCGGTTTGCCTACCACCGCAATTATGTCGACCGGGCGGAACCCATAATTGTGGACCACTTTGGGGCGGATTTTGCGGCTCAAGTGTTTCAATTATCGGCGACGCCGGATCTGTGGCAGGGACCTTTGCAGTCTCGTCATGGCCTGCACTTGGTACTGATCGCGGCGGTAACGCCGACGCGGGTCTTGGCGTTCTCAGAAGTGAAAGCCAAGGTTGTAACGGCCCTGCGGCTTGCCGAACAGGATAAGCGACGCTCAGCCTTTATGGACGCGCTGTTGGCAGAGTATAAGGTTGCAATCGAGCCGGGGCTCGGCGTTGTTCAATAAGGCGCAAGGCCAGCGTGACCTGCGTGTGAAAAGGCTGTTTTGGCTGATTTTTGCGGGGCTGATGACGCCCTTTTTGGCTTTAACTGATGAGTTACAACCTTTCTATATCGAACTCGTGGCGGCCCCAAGGGGCACCTTCACACTTGATACTCAGGCGGCCCCCGGTCAAGACCGTCAGACAGCGACGTTGATGCCGCCTTGTACGAGGATCTCCAATGATCAACGCGGGGCCTCAGGGACATCGAGTCAACCAACCGTCTATCGATGCAATGATTTATCCAAAGATCTGGTTATTCAGCGGACGTCTGAGGGGTTAAGCCCGCCAGCATTGATCCGATTTAAACGCTTGTCGGGTCAAATCGACTTGTATTATCTAAAGGCAGGTGCTCATCAGCAGACGCTCAATGCCATTGCCCCGAACCAGGGCAGCTTTGGTCAGTATCTAACCCTCGGTTTCGATCATATCCTCATGGGCTATGATCATTTGCTGTTTGTTTTGTGTTTGGTGTTATTGGCATCGTCCTTGCGGCGCGTTTTGGTGATGGTCACCGGGTTTACCCTTGCGCATTCCATGACCCTTGGCCTTGCGGCGCTGGGCGTGCTGCGCGCGCCGATTGCACTGATCGAGTTGCTGATCGCGGTGAGCGTTTTGTTGCTCGCGGTTGAACTTGCAAAAGGGCCTCGGCCAACCCTCACGCATCAATATCCCATCCTCGTGTCATCGTTCTTTGGATTGCTTCATGGACTTGGCTTTGCCGCAGCCCTCACGCAAATTGGTCTACCCGATACAGACGTCGTTTGGGCATTGCTCGCGTTTAATGTGGGTGTGGAGTTGGGGCAGGTGGGGTTTGTCCTTGCGCTATTGGGTTTGGGTCTGCTGATCAACCGGCTCGTCAAGGTGGGGACAGCTTGGTTCGCGCGGGGAAGAAAGATCCTCATCTATGGGGTTGGGGTTGTTGCAGGTTTCTGGGCGGTTGATCGACTCCTGAGCTGGATCAGTTACCTTTTGGTCTGAGTGCCGCGGGTGTAATCAAATCGCGCTCATGACTGACCCTATTGGAATGTACGGTCTGATCGCGCCCAGGATCTGGGGAAAGGGTATGCGGTTGGACTGCGCGAGTACGCTTCAAAATTCGTTAGGCCGTTTCCGGTTCAGCGCCATGATTTGCTGTCGTTGGGCCCTTTTAGGGGTCAATTTGACGGGATATTCGCCTTTTTTAAGCTGAGAAGGCGCTACACCTTCATTTTTTATCGCCGACCCATTATAGTGCGCTCGCGAATTATCCCTTCAATCCGACATCGTGAGGATTTCTTTTGATTACCTGTGCCAATATCACCATGCAGTTTGATTCCAAACCGCTCTTTGAAAACATTTCTGTTAAATTTGGCGAGGGTCGACGGTACGGTTTAATTGGTGCCAACGGTTGCGGTAAATCGACGTTCATGAAAATTCTAAATGGATCCTTGAAGCCGACCAGTGGCAATATCTCGATTGACCGTAACTTACGAGTCGGTGAACTCAGTCAAGATCAGTTCGCTTTTGAGCATTTCAGTGTGATCGATACGGTGATCATGGGACATAAAGCCTTATGGCAGGTCAAAGAAGAACGCGACCGAATTTATGCTCTACCCGAGATGTCGGAAGAAGACGGGATGCGAGTTGCTGATTTAGAAGGCGAATATGCCGAGATGGATGGTTACACCGCGGAGAGTCGGGCCGGTGAAATCCTTTTGGGTGCGGGCATTGACCTTGCGTTGCATTATGGCCCGATGAGCGAGGTCGCCCCGGGGTGGAAGCTTCGCGTTTTGTTAGCCCAAGCATTGTTCTCAGACCCCGATATTTTATTGTTGGATGAACCCACCAATAACTTGGATATTCATACGATTCATTGGCTTGAGGATATCTTGAATGCGCGCAGTAGCACGATGGTCATCATTTCTCATGATCGATATTTCTTGAATGCAACCTGCACGCACATGGCCGATATCGACTACCAAGCACTCAGCGTTTATCCCGGTAACTATGACGATTTTATGATTGCCTCAACCCAGGCTCGCGAACGCGTTCAGTCCCAGAATGCGAAAAAGAAAGTCCAAATCGCTGAACTGAAACATTTTGTAAGTCGGTTTTCAGCTAACGCGTCAAAAGCAAAGCAAGCCACCTCCAGAGCTCGACAGCTCGACAAAATTGAGCTTGAGACCATCAAGCCCTCAAGTCGGGTAAGCCCCTATATTCGGTTTGCCCAAGACAAGAAGTTACATCGTTTGGCACTGACGATTGAAGATCTGGCGCATGGCTTTGAGGGCGATCCGCAGTTATTTACCAATACTCAGTTGATGCTCGAGGCGGGTACGCGTCTGGCGGTGATCGGTGAGAATGGCGTTGGCAAGACGACCTTTCTAAAATGCTTGATGAATGAGTTAGCGCCATCCCACGGCAGCATTAAATGGTCCGAGAATGCCTCCGTCGGATACTGCCCGCAGGATCCAACGCACGTTTTTCAGGACGATATGAATTTATTTGATTGGATGAGTCAATGGCGAAAGCCCAATCATGATGAACAGATTGTTCGAGCGACCCTAGGGCGATTGCTGTTTTCGAATGAAGACTTTAGTAAGTCTGTGAAGGTGTGTTCCGGTGGTGAGAAGAACCGGTTGATCTTTGGCAAGTTGATGATGCAGGACCATAACGTTTTGATCTTAGATGAACCGACGAACCATTTGGATATGGAAGCCATTGAGTCCTTGAACCTCGCGCTGGATAACTATGAGGGCACCTTGATTTTTGTCAGCCACGACCGAGAGTTTGTCTCGTCCCTTGCTGACCGGATTATCGAGATCAAAGATCAACGTATCTTCGATTTCAAAGGAACCTTTGATGAATACCTCGATGCCCAGTCTATCGAAATGGGCGCAGCCAGACTAAGCTGAGTCTCGGTCCGGCAATCACAGCGCAACGACGTTTCTAATTAAATGGGCTGTCTCTAGAACAGATCCGTAAGGGTTTTTTTAAAACTGCACCGGTCTACGCCGCTAAAAAGGTCTTATCATGTCGAGCTTTAGTGTCTTGTCACTGCCCCAAGAACAACTCGAAAACCTAGAGGCGTTGGGCTATCAATCGATGACGCCCGTTCAAATGGCCGCGCTGCCGCCCGGTCTTGCTGGACGTGATTTGGTGGTTCAGGCGCAAACCGGCAGCGGTAAAACCGTGGCCTTTGGATTGCCAGTATTGGCCGATATCAATCCTCGTGACTTTGGCACCCAGGCACTCATCTTATGCCCGACGCGGGAACTTGCCGCCCAAGTCGCGACCGAAATCAGGCGTCTTGCACGGGCGCTGCCAAACCTTAAAGTGGTTGTGCTGTGCGGTGGCCAACCGATTGGTCCACAAATTGGCTCGCTAGAGCATGGTGCGCACATCGTGGTCGGGACCCCAGGGCGGGTCAAAGATCATCTGCGAAAGCAGACGTTGACCCTCCCGCGATTAAAGACATTGGTCTTGGATGAAGCAGACCGAATGCTCGACATGGGATTCAGCGACGATATGACCGACATCATTTCTGAAACGCCTTCGAGTCGTCAGACCTTGCTATTTTCGGCCACTTTTCCCGATGACATTGCCTCTATCAGTGCCCAATACCAGCGCACGCCAGAACGGATTACGGTGTCGACGCAGGTTGCCGACGGTCAGATCGCACAAATTTTCGTTCGCACCCAGCGCTCGGATAAGACGCAGACCCTCATCAATCTTATTCAGGGCTATCAGCCATCAGCCGCCGTGATCTTCTGTCAGACGAAGGCGGCCGTTCATGATCTGGTCATCATGTTAAAAGCGCAAGGGGTTGAGGCCGCGGGACTTCATGGCGATCTTGAGCAACGTGAGCGAGACCAAGTGTTATTGCTATTTAAGCAGATGAGTTTGCGCCTGTTGGTTGCAACCGATGTTGCTGCACGAGGTCTGGACATAGACAGTTTGCCGTTGGTGGTCAATTTTGATTTGCCAGCGGACCCGGAAGTCTACGTCCACCGCATTGGTCGAACCGGTCGGGGCCAGGCAACCGGTACCGCGGTGAGCCTGTTTACGGATAAAGAAGCCTTCAGGTTGCCCGCAATCGAAGCGCGCTTATCGATTATGATCACGGCCATTGACCCGCCGAAGTATGAAGCGGATCAACCGGTTTTAGCACCAGCTGATTTTGTCACGCTCGAGCTATCCCTTGGCCGCAAAGATAAATTGCGTCCCGGCGATTTACTCGGTGCGATCACGGGCTCGCTCGGGTTTCCAGGCAGTATCGTTGGGAAAATAGACATTACCGATCGCGCGTCCTTTGTTGCGATCGAGCGAGGGTCCGCGTCAGCTGTACAGGCGGCCTTGGCCGATGGGAAGGTGAAAGGGCGGCATCCCAAAGTCCGGCGGCTCAGGCCGCCTCGGTCGGGATAATGCTTGCATCGGTTAATACCGATTGCAGGGCGGTCAGTCCGCCTTCTAAGGTGACCCGCGCGCGCCTGTCGAGTCGCTTCAAATCAATTTTTCCACTTGATCTTGGCGGATCTTATCCGCATTCTGAGGGAAGCTTTAATCCGCAATGGAAGAACGTGTATGGCGATTCAGATCAATCCAACCACCGGCCTAAAAGAGTTTAATACCCGAGCCGCCAAAGCGGCGGTCGCAATTGCAGGCCAGGGTTATGGGGTCGAGTCGAATGAGGCTTTAAAAACCCTGCCGGAGGCGCCCCCTGGGGCGGCCTTTAATGCCGAAGAACAAGCTCGATATCGGGATTTCAAAGAGGCGCGCCGTGGCGCTGCCGATTACATCGCAATGGAAGGGGAATTTAGCCACTACTTGACCGATTTGTATTCTGACGAACCCGTGCCGCGCGAATCGCTTTCCGATGAGTGTGAAATTTTAGTCGTTGGCGCGGGCTTTGCGGGCCTTTTACTTTGGCACAAGCTGCAGGAAGCGGGTTTTACTGATGTTCGTTTCTGTGAGAAGGGCGGTGATGTCGGCGGTACTTGGTATTGGAATCGCTACCCAGGGGTTGCCTGTGATGTCGAAGCCTACAGTTATTTGCCGCTGCTCGAGGAGATGGGCTATATCCCATCGATGAAGTTCGCCAGCGGCTTTGAGATCATGGAGTATTGTCAAAATCTGGCTGAGCGCTTTGGCTTTTATGAGCATTGCCTGTTTCATACAACGGTGACGGAAACCCGTTGGGAAGCAGCGCAGAAGCGTTGGGTGGTCAGCACCGATCGAGGCGATGCGATGCGGGCCCGTTATGTCATTCTGGCAAACGGTTTGTTAACGACACCGAAGCTGGCAAAAATCGAAGGCATGACACGTTTTCAGGGCGACTCATTCCACACCTCGCGCTGGAACTATCATTTGGATCTGGCGGGTAAACGCGTCGGAATTATCGGCACGGGTGCGACCGCTGTGCAGGTCGTGCCAGAACTTGCGAAGGTGGTCGAGGCGCTCTATGTCTTTCAGCGAACGCCGAGTTCTGTCGATGTTCGAGACCAACGCGCGACCACCCAAGAGGAGCTTGAGACCTGGCCAAATGAGCCGAACTGGGCGAAGGCGCGACGCGCTCGATTTGCCAAGATATCAGCCGGCAGAACCGCCATGAAGGCCAATGATGATTATCTGGCGGGCAAAGTAGCAGATTTTAAGGAACGCAAACAGCATGATCGTGAACTGTCGCCTGAGGAAATGGTACAGAAACAATTGGATACCAATTACAAAATCATGGAGCAAATCAGGGGGCGGGTGGATGCCATCGTTGAGGACCCCGTCACCGCGGAAGCCCTAAAGCCGTATTACCCTTATGGGTGTAAACGCCCGACCTTTCACGATCAATATCTGCCGACGTTTAATCTACCGCATGTTCATTTGGTCGATACGGCGCCGCTGGGCGTCTCTGAGATAAATGAAGCAGGCGTTGTGCACAACGGAGAAACCTACCCGCTGGACGTCCTAATCTACGCGACTGGGTTTGAATGGATGGCAACCTCAACGTTTAACCAAGTGATTGGGCGGGACGGCCGTTCGCTTAATGAAAAGTGGCAACAAGATGGCACCAAAACCTTTTTGGGGCTGCACAGCGAAGGCTATCCCAATCTATTCATCGTGTCCGGTCCCCAGGGCGGTGGCGGTAGCTTTAATTTTACCAATGCCATCGAAGAGCACGGGGATTACATTATCTGGATGCTGAATACGATGAAGGCGCAGGGCGCGACCGTCGTTGACGTTGACGCGGATGTTGAATCGGCCTATGCGGTCCATTGCGGCGAAGCAGACACGCAGACCCGACCGCTTCGAGATTGTATTACCTATTACAATGGTCACGGCGAGGCAGCACCCGGTAGCCTTGCTTACTATGGTGGCGGACAGTGGCATAAGTGGCGGGTGCAGGCTCAGAACACCCTGGCGCCTTACCGGTTTGAGTAGGGCGATGGGTCTTTGAATGCTGCGCGGGTTACCGCGGCGCGCCTGGTCGAGGACTTGGCCGGCTTAGTTAATACCCGTGTACAGGGTTCCGAGAAAGCGGTAACGGTTCTGTGTGAGCCCAGCCTGTAGTTAAGGAGCCCGTAGTAAGGAGCCCATCGTTAAGATGACGGGGCAGCCGGCATTTTGCTTTTCCAGCTGGTATCGAAAGCCAGGCGCTGTCAGTGCCGGCGCTTTTGATTAGGCGCCCTCATCGTTTTTAATGTAGACCACCACTCGCCGATTTTTCGCCTGATTTTCCGGTAGATCAACGCCTCGGGCATTTGTGTTCGCAACTTTCGGTTTGGTCTCTGCAAATGCGGTCGCTATGATTCGGTCCTTCGGAAGCCCCGTTTCTTCAAAGATATGTAAGACATTTATCGAGCGCATTGCTGACAACTCCCAGTTCGAGGGAAAGCGAGCTGTTTTGATCGGGACATTGTCCGTATGGCCTTCAATTTCGACGCGATAATCATTCGTTGGAAGGTTCTGGATGACATGGCTTAGGTCTTGTAGTGTTTTGAACATTGACGATCGAACATCCGCTGAGCCTGAATCAAAGAACGAATTACTGGACAATTCAATCATCAATCCTGCCCTAGTGCGTTTCGTCGTCATCTTTTGCTCAAGGCCTTCTGCTTTAATGAGTTGTTCGAGTATCGTTTGCGCTTCGGCCAAAGGCGTGATCACCGTGTCAGCAACTTTCGGGTCCGGTCCGGGACGGTTAAGCGACTGGTTAATGCTTTGCGCAACCTGATCAAATTTCTCTTGCGAGACTTTTGAGGTTGAAAAAAGCAGGACGAAGAAGATCATTAATAACGTAATGATGTCCCCATAGGTCAAAAGCCAGCTGGTATCTTCGGTTGGATCTGAGTCGTATATTTTTTCGGGTGTTTTGTTCAATTTGGTATCTCCGACAACTAATCTTTAGCGCTGTTGAATTGAATAGCCGGATCCAAGTAGCTATTTAGATGGTCTTGAATCTCAAAAGAGTTGGCTCGATTGACGAGTAGCAGGAAGGCATCAATGGTTAACTGGTGCTTAAATCGAAGCATCTGTTCCTTTTGTTCAGCGCGTCTCGAGGCGGGTTTAAAAACCAGTTGGGCTAAAATAACGCCATAAAGGGTTGTAATCAGGGCCAAGGCTAAACCTTGTCCCAAGCCACCTGTGCCCCCGTCGAGTTCAGAGAGCATCACGATTAAGCCCACGAGTGTGCCGATCATGCCAAAGCCCGGTGCAATATTGGCCATGGTATTTAGAATTGTCGCACGCACCATGTTGCGTTCATAAGTCGTGTTCATAAAGGTCTCGAGCTTGCCCCGTAAATTCTCATCGGTGTAGCCGGCGAGAATCAATTTGATGCAATGTTGTAAAAAGGAATCCTCTTTGGACGCGACTTTCGAGAACGCCTTTTCAAGCCCTGGAAGACCTTCCCGTGCACCAACTTTTCCCCAGGTTATGATCTGTTGGACTTCTTCATAGAGTACTTTCGGGCTGACCTGGGTGGGGATAATAACTTGCGCTAGGGTGCCCAAGGCTTTCCAGACGTAGCGCCCTTCATAGGAAATCATGGTGGCGGCGAGGGTGCCCCCGAGCACCAGTAACAAGCTGCTCAGGCTCCAAAAAATAAAGTATTTGTTTGTGCCTTCCCAGATGGCATAACCGAACAAGCCAAATCCCAAGACAATACCAAAAATAGTACTAAAGGAGACAAATCTCATAATGTAAATAACCCTGCTTTGAGCG
>Ga0209251_1002355_pt1 | contig 13300 bp, 16 predicted proteins | sample SaaInlV_100m_DNA_6_FD_184665 | JGI IMG/M metagenome (GOLD analysis project Ga0209251, IMG submission 184665) | Marine microbial communities from expanding oxygen minimum zones in the Saanich Inlet - Saanich Inlet SI073_LV_10m_DNA (SPAdes) (version 2) | ecosystem: Environmental > Aquatic > Marine... | reverse complement strand
CGCCCCGCAGTTTCACTGGGGAAGACGTGGTGGAAATTCATTGCCATGGCGGGGTGATGGCCGTGCAGCAGGTGATGGAGCGGGTTCTGGAACAACCCGGAGTGCGGCGAGCCTTGCCGGGAGAGTTCAGCCAGCGGGCGGTGCTGAATGGACGTCTCGATCTAACCCAGGCGGAAGCGGTGAGTGAGTTGGTGTCGGCGCGAAGTCGGCGGGCTGCAGACCTGGCCATGGCAGGCCTCGACGGTGGGATTCAGGCTCGAATTACAGCTCTGCGGGAGCGGTTGTTGGATCAGCTCACGGAGCTCGAGGCGCGGGTTGATTTCGAAGAGGATCTGCCGCCGCTGGATGGAACCGCCTTGTTGAACGAACTGCAAGCCGTGCGGACTGAGCTTTTGACTTTGGTGGCGGATGGGGAGCGTGGGGATGCCCTACGGCATGGCCTGCGGGTGGCGTTGGTGGGTCGGCCCAACGTTGGTAAAAGCTCGTTGTTGAATCGCCTCAGCCGTCGGGAGCGGGCGATCGTGACTGAGCTGCCGGGCACCACTCGCGATGTGCTGGAGAGCGAAATCGTGCTGGATGGGGTGCCGATCACGCTGATGGATACGGCTGGGATTCGTGCAACGGACGATGCGGTGGAACAGCTCGGGATTGCACGCAGTGAACAAGCGTTGATCTCTGCGGATGTCGTGGTGTTGATCATTGATGGTCACGCTGGTTGGTCTGAGACCGACGCCCAGCTGCTGTCTCGCATTCCAACGGAGGTGCCCCGCGTTGTTGTCGCGAATAAATCAGATCTCGACTGCCCAGCTTTGCCGGGACTGGTGGATGTGCAGTTATCGGCCCTCAACGGAGCTGGTGAAGACGCTTTGGTTCAGGTGTTGCTTGAGCGTTGTGGCGCTGGAGATGCGGCAGGAATCCTGGTGTCTTTGAACACACGCCAGCGCGATCTGGCCTCTGCAGCGGCGGCGGCATTGGAGCGCAGCCATGAGGTGTCGCAGCAGCAACTGCCTTGGGACTTCTGGACGATTGACCTTCGTGAAGCGATCCGTGGTCTTGGAGAGATCACGGGGGAAGAGCTCACGGAGGCTGTTTTGGAGCGCGTTTTTTCACGCTTTTGCATCGGGAAATAAGCTCAGGTTCCATGCGTGTTGAGCTGTGGACTGGCAGGCCCCGGCCATCAGCCGTGCTTTGGATCGTTGGTTGGATGAGGACATCGGCCGCGGCGATCTAACAGCCATTGCCCTGCAGGGGCAGTACGGGGCGGCGCACTGGGTGGCGAAACAGTCGGGCCGCTTTTGTGGAGGCCCATTGATCCAGAAGCTGTTCCTCCGCCTTGATCCAGCCTGCAAGGTTCAGTTGTTGGTGGCGGACGGGGAGCCGGTGCAGCCTGGGCAGCGCTTGTTGGAGCTTGAGGGCCCAGCCACCGCATTGGTGGCTGGAGAGCGAACCGCTCTCAATCTGGCAATGCGCCTCTCTGGGATTGCGACTGCGACCGGCGAGTTGGTGGCCCAGTTGGACGGCACAGGGGTTCGATTGGCCGACACACGCAAGACCACGCCGGGGTTGCGGTTGTTCGAGAAATACGCCGTGCGTTGTGGTGGTGGCATCAACCACCGCATGGGCTTGGATGACGCCGCGATGTTGAAAGAAAACCACTTGGCCTGGGCTGGGGGAATCACCGCAGCCATCGATGTTGTTCGCCGTCAGGCCCCCTGGCCATGTCGGGTGATTGTTGAGGCGGAAACGGGGGAGCAGGCTTGTGAAGCGGTGCAAGCAGGGGCTGATGGGGTGTTGCTGGATGAGTTCAGCCCCGAGCAGCTTCAGGCGTTGGTGCCGCGCTTGCGCCAGCTGGCTCCTGGCGGTGTTGTGCTGGAGGCGTCCGGGGTGCAGCCCGAACAACTCAGTGCCTATGCAGCCACTGGGATCGATCTGATTTCAACCAGTGCCCCGATGACCCGCAGCCGCTGGTTGGATTTGAGCATGCGCTTCAGTTGAAACAAGTGGCGAACGACGGCAGGGGATGATCAGAGCCGCATCCCTCCGGCCCTGCACTGCCCATGCTCAGCCTGTCCCAGACTCTGGACGCCCAGTTGCGGGCAGCGATGCAGCGGGCCTTTCCGGATGCGGAGGCCACCCTGGATCCGCAACTTGCACCGGCAAGTAAACCGGAGTTTGGTGATTTTCAGGCCAACGGTGCTCTCCCGTTGGCGAAACCTTTGAAGCAGGCGCCGCGTCAAATCGCGACGGCGATCGTCGACCAACTCGGCAGCGATGAGGCGTTCAATGCGCTCTGTTTGGCGCCTCAAATCGCAGGCCCAGGCTTCATCAACCTCACCATCCGCCCGGAGCGGCTGTCGGCGGAGCTCGCCGCACGCTTAGGGGCTGATCGTCTTGGTGTTCCCGCCGTCGAAGCTGTGGCGCCAGTCGTGGTGGATTTTTCGAGCCCCAACATTGCTAAGGAGATGCATGTGGGGCACTTGCGTTCCACGATCATTGGCGACTCTTTAGCGCGGGTGTTGGAGTTTCGTGGCCATTCAGTGCTGCGACTGAATCACGTGGGGGACTGGGGCACCCAGTTCGGGATGCTGATTACCCATCTCAAGCAGGTGGCACCCGAAACCTTGGACACCGCCGATGCGGTGGATTTGGGCGACCTCGTCGCGTTCTATCGCGAAGCTAAAAAACGCTTTGATGACGACGAAGCGTTTCAAACCACCTCCCGCGATGAGGTGGTCAAGTTGCAGGGTGGTGATCCGGTGTCGTTGAAGGCATGGGGCCTGCTGTGCGACCAATCCCGTCGTGAGTTTCAAAAGCTCTACGACCGGCTTGATATCCGCTTGAGTGAGCGCGGCGAATCCTTCTACAACCCCTTCCTTCCTGCAGTGCTGGAGGGTCTGAAAGCGGTCGATTTGCTGGTGACCGATGACGGCGCCCAGTGCGTGTTTCTTGAGGGCGTGACGGGCAAAGACGGCAATCCTTTGCCTGTGATCGTGCAGAAACGTGATGGCGGTTTTAACTACGCCACAACGGATCTCGCAGCGATTCGCTACCGGTTTGCATCGCCGCCTGCCGGGGATGCGGCGCAACGGGTGATTTACGTGACCGATGCTGGCCAGGCCAACCACTTTGCTGGTGTGTTCCAGGTGGCGGAACGGGCGGGCTGGATCCCCGATGGGGCGCGTCTCGAGCATGTGCCCTTTGGGCTGGTGCAAGGGGACGACGGCAAAAAGCTCAAGACCCGCGCCGGCGACACCGTGCGGCTTCGCGATTTATTGGATGAGGCGGTGGAGCGGGCGGAACAGGATCTGCGGTCCCGCTTGCAGGAGGAGGAGCGCACGGAATCCGATGCGTTCATCTCCCATGTGGCCACCACCGTTGGTCTGGCGGCTGTGAAGTATGCCGACCTCAGCCAAAACCGCCTCACCAACTATCAGTTTTCCTTCGATCGGATGCTGGCCCTGCAGGGCAATACCGCGCCTTATTTGCTGTATGCCGTTGTTCGTATCGCTGGCATTGCTCGCAAGGGCGGAGATCTAGGGGTGTCTAACGCTGCCTTGCAGTTCAGCGAACCCCAGGAGTGGGCTTTGGTGCGGGAGCTGCTCAAATTTGATGGGGTGATTGTCGAGGTGGAGGAAGAGCTCTTACCCAATCGCCTTTGCAGCTATCTGTTCGAACTCAGTCAGGTGTTCAACCGTTTCTACGACCAGGTTCCTGTGCTCAAAGCGGAACCCGAGGCGTTGGCATCCCGTTTGGCTCTCTGCCGTCTTACAGCCGATACCTTGCGATGTGGTTTGGCGCTTTTGGGGATTCCAACCCTGGAGCGGATGTAGTGCCGGGCGTGCGCGGTTCGCATCTCACCCTTCGTTTGCCTGGTTAGGGCCTGATCAGATTGCTGGCCGGTTCAAATCAGCCTTCTGAAGACAGTCCTGCCAGACTTTGAACCGAAAGCCACGGTTTTGTGAACTCCAACAGCTCTGCTCCGCCTCCGGCTCGTGCGGCTGTCGAGCAGCTGCAGACTTACAGCGCTCCATTAGAAGGCCGGCGAGAGCTTTTACGGCTGGATTTCAACGAGAACACCATTGGATGCAGCCCTTTGGTGGCCCAAGCGGTGCGGAACTTCAGCGCCGAAGAGATTTCTGTTTATCCCGAATACGAGGGATTGTGCGAGGCGGTGGTTCAAAACCTGCTGGAAACCAAATGCCGTGGCGGCTTGCAGCCCGATCAGGTGGGTTTGTTCAACGGGGTTGATGCGGCTATTCACGCCGTGTTTCAGGCCTATGGCGATGCAGGAGATCGACTGCTCACCACATCCCCCACCTTTGGCTACTACGCCCCTTGCGCTCGGATGCAAGGGATGCTGATTGAGGCGATCCCCTACGAGGGCGACGACTTTGCGTTCCCATTGCAGGCGATTGAGGCAGCTCTGCTCGCGCAGACCCCCCGGTTGCTGTTGATTTGTAATCCCAACAACCCCACCGGCACTCGATTAGCGGCTGAGCGGATTCTTGCCTTGGCCTCGATGGCCCCCAACACTTTGGTCGTGGTGGATGAGCTGTATGAAGCCTTCACGGGCGACAGCGTGTTGCCAGCTGCTGATTTTGAGGCCACGCCCAATCTTTTGGTGTTGCGTTCGTTGGCAAAAACAGCCGGTTTGGCAGGGCTTCGCGTCGGTTTCGCCGTTGGGCATGCCGCTGTGATCGACCGGATAGGCCGGGTGACCGGTCCCTACGACGTGAACAGTGTGGCTGTGGCCGCCGCATTTGCTGCCCTGGCGGATCAGTCCTATGTCGATGCCTATGTCGCCGAGGTGTTGAGGGCAAGGGATTGGACCTTGGCGGCTTTGGCTCAGGCCAACATTCGTTATCACTGCGAGGGCGGAAATTATCTTTTGGTGTGGCCAAAGCGGCCGGTGGCGGAGCTGGAGGAGGGTCTCCGGGCAGATGGGATTCTGGTGCGTTCGATGGCTGGAAAGCCACTGATTGATGGGTGTTTTCGCGTGAGCATTGGTACGACAAGCCAGATGCAGCGTTTTGTTGAGGCTTACCTGCGTCTCGACGCGTGAAACGACTGCTTGTCTTGGCCACTGGGGGCACCATCGCGGGGGCTGGTGCTGATGCGATGCAGCTCAATCATTACGAAGCGGGAGCTTTAGGCGTTGACGCGCTGGTGAATGCGGTGCCCGATGTTCAAAGCCTGGCGCAGCTTGAGCTGGAGCAAATCGCCAATGTGGATAGTGCTGATTTGCAGTTTGCCCATTGGTGCCGCTTGGTGGAGCGGATCCGTGAGGCGTTCGCTGACGACTCTGAACTCGCCGGAGTGGTGATCACCCATGGCACCAACACGCTGGAGGAAACCGCCTGGTTGCTGCAGTTGTTGATCGATGATCCGAGGCCAGTGGTGTTGGTGGGTGCGATGCGGCCAGCTACGGCCCTCAGTGCTGACGGGCCGCTGAACCTATTTCAAGCGATCCAGGTGGCGGTGAGCTCTGCAGCTCGATCTCAGGGGGTGTTGGTGGTGATGGATGGTCAGATCCATGCAGCAAAGGTCGTCACCAAAATCTCAACCCAGGGGGTGAGTGCTTTTGCGAGCCCCGGTTCTGGTCCTTTGGGGTGGGTCGATGATCACGGCGTGCACCTTCACGCTGTGCACCCTGCCGCTGTGCCGGAGAGTCGTCATAAACCATTCGCTCAGCTCCAACTGCCCAAGCATTGGCCAGGGGTGGCCATCGTCTACGGGTGTGTGGACCCTTCCGTTGATGGGATCTCGGCTCTGCTGGGGGCTGGGGTGCAGGGTTTGGTCTTCACCGGGACCGGAGCCGGGCAGCTCTCCGAGAAGGAGCGTTCTGCCTTAGAAGCCTGGAACGGCCCCTTGCCTTTGATGTTGCGCTCAAACCGTTGTGGCTCTGGACCGGTTTATGGCGATGCGGATCAAGCCCAGTTTGGATTGCTGCCGGCGGGTTCTCTCAACCCTCAGAAAGCTCGCGTGTTGTTGATCCTGGCTTTGATCGCAGGTCTGGACCAGCCTGGTTTGGCGTCCCTGTGTGAAGCGGCTTAGATCGTCGTGAGGGGCGCATGGATCGGGATGCGCACGCGCTGCACCTGATCGCAGTCCACGAGGCAGACCATGCCTGTCTCCACATCAGCCACTTGAAGCAAGCAGGGCGGATCGCTACTCATCGGAGCGTTGTCCGCACGCAACACTTCTCCCATCCACCAATCTTTCGACTGAGTCGATTTCGCTTCCGGGGTTGCCCAAACGATGACGACATCTCCGGCTTGCACAAAAGAGTGCACCGAGGACCGCTCCTGATTCACAGCAGACGTCACACCACCAATGCTCATACCACCCTGAATGAGTACAAGCGTTCTACCTAGGGTGTGTCTGGTGGTCAACGGTTTGCGCCTCCACACCATTCATGGCCAAGGAATGAAGGGAGAGGGGAGAGCGAAATCACTCAATCTCAACGGCCACGGGCCATGTGCAGCGCAATCAAGGCGATTGCGTAACTGTGAAATGCGACAAGTCCCTCAGGTGCAGCTTTGAAGCTGACTGTGTTGTGATCTCCGGCCATGGACCTGTCGTGAGCCGCTGGGTATAAATCAAATGTTGAGCACTAAAAAACCGCCCCCAATCAAGGAGCGGGATTTAGATGCCTGGACGATCCCCATCACCCGGCCTTCAGCACCACATCTTGTGGTGTTGGCGTAATAGTAATCAAAAATCCCTTTATGTGGTGTGAGTTTTGATTCACTCAAGAATCTGACCAATTTTTGTGAAGTTAGGAAAAGCTCTGATTCACAGCTGTTGAACTACTGCATCTGGTGTTTATGAGCGTTAATGTGTAATCCCCCATCACCCGACCTGTCCTTGAGACAGGTTTTTTTTTGGATGCACGCTACGGGTGGTGTGCGAAAAGCTTTTTCGTGCCGAGCTGTCCATAGGTTGAAAACGTAATTTTTGGATCGATTGGGCGTTGTGATTGCGTGGAGATCAGGCAAGAGGGGCGCCCGAGCTTGTCTGTTGCTTTTCGAAAAGCCCTGCGCCGCAGTCGGTTCATATTTTTAAACCGGCCTTGTCACGAAACAACATGTCCGCTCTTCACTTTTTCTTTAGGTTTGGTCCAACAGTTTTGGTTGGAGCTCCCAATCTCGCCATGGCCAATTCCCCGAAGGACCTTGGATTGTTGGCAGGTACGTTCCTCGTTGGGCTTGGTGCTCTCGAGATGATGTTGCACGCCTTTGGCTTATGACCTCAGCGTGATCACTTCATTACGGTCACCACGGTTGAATCATCGAGCTGTCCTGGAAGGGTGATCGAGCGCCCCACCTGGCGAATGTTGGTACCGGCCATGGCATCAAGAAAGGGCTGAACACCGCCTTGATCACAGCCCTCAGGAGGGTCGCCGATCACATATTGCACGGGGATCACGCGCTTGGGATTGAGCTGGGTAACGAGGGCCGCGGCTTCGTCTCCATCAAAAATTTTGCTACCGCCGCCAACGCCAATGATCAAGACATCTGGCCGCCCAAGTAGCACCTGATCAGCGCCGGTGATGGGGCCAGCAGTGGCACCGATATGGGCAAAGTTCAAGCCTCCCTGGGTCCAGCGCCAGATGGTCGCATTGCCAAAACGTCGACCGCCCATACGGTCGTGCGGACTGCCAAAGCCTTCGAGGTTGAGCCCACCGATCCGATAGGCCCCTGGTTCCACCAAATATCGGCCTCCGGCGATGCCCCGTGCCCCTTCATCGGCAAGCTGAGAACTCGCCAAAATGATCCCTGCATTCACTCGAGGCTCTGGAAGTCCTGCTGCACATCCAACGGATTGATAAGGATTAAGCAGCACAGACTGTCCGCCGCCCTGGATCAACAGAGCCCGCTGGCCATAGCTGTTAATGCTCACTCCTCCGCCGGCATGGGCGGCCCCTTGCAGAGAAAGCGCCATGCCTGCGGCGGCGATCACGGCAGAGCGCAGAAGGGTCATAGAAAAACTAAAATTGAGCACGAAGCTAACAGCGTTAACTTCCAGCCTCCTTTAAGAAATTGGCGAGGAGCTGGTGACCGCAGTCTGTAAGCACGCTTTCTGGATGGAACTGCACTCCCTGTAGGTGGGGGTAGTCCCGATGGCGCAAACCCATCACCATGCCGTCGGCAAGCCAAGCGGTTACCTCGAGGCAGTCCGGCAGGCTGTCTCGATCGGCTACAAGGCTGTGATAGCGCGTGGCCGTGAGGGGTTGGGGGAGTCCGGCAAATACCCCTTCACCGTTGTGCAACACCGGTGAGGTTTTGCCATGCATCAGTTCTGGAGCACGCACCACTGTCCCTCCATACACCTGGGCGAGAGCCTGATGGCCCAGGCATACCCCCAAGGTGGGAGTTGTGGGAGACAGATCTCTTAAAACATCGAGGCAGACGCCGGACTGGTTGGGATCGCCCGGGCCTGGGGACAGGAGAATGGCTTTGGGATTGAGACGACGAATCTCCGCAAGGCTGAGGGCATCGTTCCGCTCCACCCTGAGATCAGCGGCCACTGGATGTTGAGGCGCGAGTTCGCCGAGATATTGCACCAGATTGAAGGTGAAGCTGTCGTAGTTATCAATGACCAGCAACATCAGCAAAGAGGTGGCGAAAGGGTGGAGTTAAAGCCCCAAATGAAGAATTAAGGGAGGCAAGATCAGAAATGTGGCAATCAGCATTGAACTGATGGCGGCTGTCAGAACAGCAGCTGCTGCACAGTCTTTCGCAACGCGGGCGAGGGGGTGGTACTTCCTACCAATGGCGAGGTCGACCACGGCTTCCATGGCCGTGTTCAGCAGCTCCAACACCAGAACGGCCGTCACGGTAAGCACCAGTACGGCTAAGCGGATGAGGTCAAGCTGAAGCCAACCGGCCAAAGCAAACACCACCGAGCCAATCAGCACATGAATGCGGAAGTTGCGTTGGGTGGCGAAGGCATAACCCAATCCTTGAGCGGCGTAACGGAAGCTGGCCGAAAGATTCCCAGCGATGCGCCAGCTTCGATGCCGGAGGGAACGGGCCATCACTGCAACCTCATGAGGTGCTGGTTTGGTGGCGATCAGGACTCACTCGATCTCCACAAGTGTTTGTCCATTTGTCCTTAGGCAAAACGTTACCGGTAATGTCCAGCAGATGCTCCTGAAGGGTCAGCATTGCGCTGAGGCTTCGCTCATCGGGATGGTCCCAGCCCAAGAGGTGTAGGAGGCCATGACTGATCAGCCAATGCAGTTCGTAGCGCAGGCTGTGGTCGTGATCTGCGGCCTGTCGATGAGCGGTGTCGAGCGACACGATGATGTCGCCGAGTTCCACCGCTGCTCCCTCCAGCCAGTCGGGTGTGTCGTCGAGCGCAGCAAAGGACAACACATCGGTGGGACCTGATTTCTGCCGCCATTGGCTGTTGAGTTCAGCGATTCCCGCATCGTCGGTGAAGCGCAATCCGAGGCTCACCTCTGGTGCCAGTCGGACGACAGACGGACAAGAAAGATCAGGATTTGAACGGACGTGCTCAATCCACTGCAACAGCACCGGTGCCCAGGTTGCGTTCGATAGCAAGCTTCCATCGTGTGGTCCATCTACGTCCACACCACTCGCATCAAGGGAGAGGTCCAGCTCCATGGCCTACTGGGGCAAGGTTGGCCGGCCTAACCAAGCCACCAGGGTGATGAAGCCAAGGAGCCCAACTGCGGTGAGGCCGAAGTGAAGCAAGCTTTGGCGTCCCTTACGCACCATGTTGCGCATCGCTAGCTTCACGAAGCTGGGCGGCGGAGTGGTGGGCTGGTTGGACTCGGTGCTCATGGATGGTCAGCTGTCGGCATCGTCGCCGGGTCGGTCGACACCCTGCCGCAGAGAGGCGTCGATGAAGGGATCAAGTGCGCCATCCATCACCGCTTGCACATCGTTGGTTTCCTCTTGAGTGCGCAGGTCTTTCACCATTTGATAGGGATGGAACACGTAGTTACGGATCTGGTTCCCCCAGGCGGCTTCCACGATGTCGCCACGAATGTCGGCGATTTCAGCGGCCCTTTGTTCTTGGGCGATCACCAATAATTTGGCCTTCAGTAGCGCCATGGCCTTCTCCTTGTTTTGGAGTTGTGATCGCTCTTGGGTGCACCGCACCGCCAAGCCGGTGGGTAAGTGCTGGATGCGAACGGCTGTTTCCACTTTGTTGACGTTCTGACCACCGGCACCACCGGAGCGCGATGTGGTCACCTCTAAATCTTTTTCAGGAATATCGATACCGACGTCTTCCTCCAGTTTTGGCATCACTTCGATGCCGGCGAAGCTGGTTTGGCGTTTGTCGTTGGCATTAAACGGCGAAATCCGGACCAATCGATGGGTGCCTTTTTCGTTACGGAGGTAGCCATAGGCGTAGCGGCCCTCCACTTCAATGGTGGCGCTTTTAAGTCCTGCTTCTTCTCCTTCGCTCATTTCGTTGATGGTCACCCTCATGTCGTGGTCTTCGGCCCAACGGGTGTACATGCGCAGCAGCATTTGGGCCCAGTCCTGGGCATCGGTGCCACCGGCACCGGCATTGATGCTGAGCACTGCGCCTTCTTTGTCGTATTCACCGCTCAGCAACCGCTGGAGTTCCCAGCGATCGAGTCCCTGGCGCAATTCAGTGAGGCCCTGGTGCGCCTCCGCCAGCATCTCTTCGTCCGCCTCTAGTTCGTACAACTCGAGAGTCGCCTTGGCGTCATCAATGGCGCTGCGCCAGTCGGCCAATTGCTGCAGTTGGGCCTTCACCTCATCGAGGCGCCGCATTTGCTTCTGCGCATTTTGCTGGTCGTTCCAGAACTCTGGTTGTGCGGCGAGTTGTTCGAGATCCTGCTGTCTGGCTTGGAGTGCAGGTACGTCAAAGACAGTCCTGGGCATGGCCCAGGCGGTCAGTGAGCTCAGACAGGTCGCGCTTGAAGTCGGTGAGATCCAGCAAGGACTCGGCCTTAATCAACTCTGAAGCTATCAGCGCATTCGCTGCATAGAGTCGCTGCAACGGAGCTTTTTTTGTCATGGCCAAGGTTGAGATCTACACCTGGCAAACGTGTCCGTTCTGCGTCCGTGCCAAAGCGCTGCTGGACGGCAAGGGTGCGACCTACACGGAGATCAGTGTTGATGGTGATGAGCCGGGTCGTGATGCCATGGCTGCTCGTGGCAATGGACGCCGCAGCGTGCCTCAGATCTTTATCAACGATGCCCATGTGGGGGGATGTGATGAATTGCATGGTTTGGAGCGAGCCGGAAAGCTCGACGCCCTTTTGAACGCCTGATTCATGCGCCAGTTGTTTGTGCTGGATCCGCTCCAGCAGATCAATCCGCTTAAAGACTCGTCAGCGGCCTTAATGCAGGCCGCTCAGCGGTCCGGTGATGAGGTGTGGGCCTGTACGCCTGCAGATCTGATCGCCCGAGGCGATGAACCGTTGGCGATGGCGCTACCGGTTACGCCGGAACCATGGATCACGATTGGTGCCAGTGAACGTCAGTGCCTGACAGGCTTTGACGTGATTTGGATGCGCAAGGATCCACCTGTTGATGAGGCCTATTTGTATGCCACCCACCTGCTTGAGGTGGCGGAACGTGCTGGGGTGCGGGTGCTCAACCGCCCGAGTGCCCTGCGGGCATGGAACGAAAAGCTTGGTGCGTTGCGCTTTTGCCGTTGGATGGCTCCCACCACCGTGTCGGGGCGAGTAGCAGAGCTCAAAGCGTTTGCCCAGGAACAGGGTGATGTGGTGCTCAAGCCCCTCGGAGGCCGGGCCGGTTTGGGTGTGATCCGCGTGAATGCTGAAGCGCCTGGTCTGAAGGCTTTGTTGGAGCTTGTGACGGAGCAGGAGCGATTACCGGTGATGGCACAAGCGTTTTTGCCTGCAGTGACCGATGGTGACAAGCGGATCTTGCTGGTGGATGGCGAACCGCTGGGAGCGGTGAATCGTCGCCCTTTGGCGGGAGAGTTCCGCAGCAATTTGGCCGTTGGTGGTCAGGCGGAAGCGACGGAACTCACCGATCGCGAACGGCAGATTTGTGCTGCGTTAGCCCCCGCTCTACGGGCAGAGGGCTTGTTCTTCGTCGGTATCGACGTGATTGCAGGGATGCTGAGTGAGATCAATGTCACCAGTCCCACGGGAGTGCGGGAAGTGGAACGGCTCATGCAGCAACCGTTGGCAGATCAGGTCATCGAAGTGTTGAAGACGTTGCCTTGATTCTTTGCACCAGAATGGGGATATTTCAGCGCAAGCCAAACGATGAACAAACACCATTCGTGGCTAAGAAATATCTTCTTCACCGCGGTGGTGTGTTCGTCGTCGCTTGGGTTGCAGGGCTCTGTGGCGGCAGAAGTACCGCCATTGATCCCACGAGAGGTGCTTTTTGGTAATCCTGAGATTGCGGGGGTAGACCTCAGTCCAGATGGCGCAAAGATCGCTTATCTCGCTCCTTATCAGGGCGTGATGAATCTCTGGGTCCGTGATTTAGAGGGCTCTGTTCCACCGCGGTTGTTGACCCGCAAGAAAGATCGCCCGCAGCGCTCAGCAAGTTGGAGCTACGACGGTCGTTTTCTGCTTACAACGCGTGATGGTCAGGGCGATGAGAACACAGTTTTGGTTCGGATTGATCCAAAAACAGGAGCGAGTGTCGATCTCACACCAGCGAAAGGAGTGGCCGCAACGTTTGAGGCCTCTGATCGGGATGTTCCAGGACAGCTTGTGGTTGGTCTCAATGACCGAGATCCGCGCTATCACGATCTCTATGTTCTAGACCTCGAGTCGGGCGACCGACGGCTGTTGCATCGCGTCAACGATGGTCGCCCGGTCAGTGTCCAGCGACTGAATGACTCATGGCATCCGTTCATGCGCATGGAACCCCTTTCAGATGGGGGTTTGGCCTATGAGATCCGCCTTCCTGGAGATTTGGCGTGGAAACCATTTCTGCGTTTTTCATTTGAGGATGCTCTCCTGTCTTCCCCCGGTGGTTTCACCCGTGATGGGCAGTGGTTGTATGGCACGTTGAGCACAGGAGAAGACAAGCCACGTTTTGTGCGCTGGAGTCGTGAAGAGCTGAGTCGATGCTCGACCGATTGCCAATCAGAGCTGGTCCATCGTGCAACGAGTGGCTCTCTTGGTGTCGCTCTATCAGATTTTGATACAGGCGCCCCTTCGGTGCTTGTGGAAACCGACCTACGCACAAGATTGGTCAGCGTTGATCCTTCTGTTCGTCAGGATTTTGATGCGTTGAGCAAGCTGGCTGGTGCCAACGAATTCATCGTTGTGGATCGGGATCAAACCGATCGTCTCTGG
>Ga0209251_1002354_pt1 | contig 13300 bp, 11 predicted proteins | sample SaaInlV_100m_DNA_6_FD_184665 | JGI IMG/M metagenome (GOLD analysis project Ga0209251, IMG submission 184665) | Marine microbial communities from expanding oxygen minimum zones in the Saanich Inlet - Saanich Inlet SI073_LV_10m_DNA (SPAdes) (version 2) | ecosystem: Environmental > Aquatic > Marine... | reverse complement strand
GCCGACGCGGCTCGCCATTGTAAAATCGCTGACTGCCATAAACGCCACTAATGCGCCCTTTCACGGGCCAGCGGAAGCTTTGCGAAAAATCAGCCTCGCGGCGCAAACCTGCGCGCGCTTGGCGTTTCAATTTGCCTTGCGCGATAATGCGCGCCATGGCCGCTTCGGGCGGGGTCACCATAGTGGGTGGCAGCCCGTCGATGCGCTGAATAGAATAGCGGCGCTTGGTTAAGGTCAGCGGCACATGCGCCGATTTTTTGCCCCGCGTGAAAGCAATTTCTTGGCGCAATTTCGCGTCTCGGCCAAACCCCAACACCGTGTAATTATCCACCACAGGCAGCGCCGCGCCATTGAGGCTAACTTTTGTGCCCTCGGTCAACTGCAAGACCACCAGACCGCCTTGGCTAAATTTTCCGCTTTGGCTTTTCACGAAGTCAGACGACAGCTCGCGCGCTTGCACATTTACTTGCAGAGCCACGAACAGCAGCAAAAACAAAGACGCCAGCTTAAGCATTTATCTTTGCGCCAATTCGGCTTGCATCGACGCATCGGCGTCGACATAAGGCTCTTGGCGATCGACGCTCCAATAGCGCAAATCTTCCAGCGCAATCTGCTTGCCGGTGATGGCGCATCTAACAAAGGCACCGGGCATGACGACGTCAAAATCTCCATCGAGATATTTAATCTTGGCTTCCCCACCGCTCATAATGATTTCCTTCTGGTCTGATTTTCAGACATTACAATAATTGCCCCTGATTGCCATCGCTAGGCTTTTTCGAAGCTGGTTTTTTGCGCGCCTTGGCATCCCCTTTGGTGGCTGTCCCGCCTTCCACGCGCGCCGCAAGATTTTGCGCCCCCGCCAGACGAATGTCGAGCCGCGTGCCTTCGGGTGCTTGGCTGGCTTGGCGCACGGGTTTTCCCTGTTCGGTCAACACCAGCGCAAAGCCCCGCTCTAAAATGCTTTCGTGGCTCAGCAAGCGCAATTGGCGGGCACCCGATTGCACTTTGGCGGCGCGTCGTTCCAACCCGCTGTGGATTTGCATTTGGGCACGTTGCCAGAGGCCCGCCATGCGCTCGCCCTCATGGCGCAAGCGCACTTGCAAGGCCATAGGCGTTAAGCGGGCGGCGGCTTGGCTAAAGCGCGCGCCCTGCGTCTGAATATGGTTTTGCAAAGCGCCGCCGAGGCGTTGCGAAAATGTGTCTAATCGTTGCGCGGGCAGTGCCAGAATATCTTCGAGCTTGGGCAAGCCGCGCGCAAGCCCCGCAAGATGCGCGCTTTGGCGTTCCAGCTCGCGCCCTTGGGCGCGGCGCAACCGCAGGCCCAAATCTTCTATTTGCGCGCTTAAATCTGCCCGCACGGGCACCGCCATTTCGGCCGCCGCTGTCGGCGTTGGGGCGCGTCGGTCGGCGGCATAATCGAGCAGCGTCGTGTCGGTCTCATGGCCCACGGCAGAGATGAGCGGAATGTCAGATTGCGCGGCGGCGCGCACGACAATCTCTTCATTAAAACCCCAAAGGTCTTCCAAACTGCCGCCACCGCGCGCAACGATGAGAACGTCAGGGCGTGCGATATCGCCCTCGGCGCCCTCGACGGGCAGAGCATTAAAGCCAGCGATGGCCTTGGCCACTTCCTCGGCGCAGGTTTCGCCTTGCACGCGCACCGGCCAGACCAAGACATGGCGGGGAAACCGATCGCTCAGGCGATGCAAAATATCGCGTATCACCGCCCCGCTGGGGCTGGTAATCACGCCGATGGTTTCGGGTAAAAACGGCAAAGGTTTTTTGCGCTCTGCCTCGAACAGACCTTCGGCGGCCAATTGTTTTTTGCGCGCTTCTAAAAGCGCCATTAAGGCGCCCTCGCCGGCTGGCTCCATCGTCTCGACGACCAATTGATAGCGCGATTGTCCGGGGAAAGTGGTCAGCTTGCCCGTCATCACCACCTCGAGCCCTTGCTCGGGTTGCATGGTTAATTTTTGCGCTGTGCCCTTCCACATGACGCCTGCCAAAACCGCTTTTTCGTCTTTCACATCAAAATAAACATGGCCAGAGGCGGGGCGCGACACGCGGCCCAATTCGCCGCGCACGCGCACATGGCCGAAACTATCTTCGACCAGTCGCTTCACTTGCCCCGAAAGCTCCGAGACGCTCAGCTCTATAAGATTGTCACCTGTTAGGCTCATTTCGGGTTTACGCTTCCTGTTTTCCAGCCGCGCTTTGGGCAAGGCCATGTGATTTTAACTTATCGAGTGTTTATGATATGACAAATAACTTTTAGCGATTCTCGCTATCTAGACCTAACCCAAGCATGACACGCTTCGCGATAAGAGACAAAGATGACCGATATAGATACTTCGACAAAACGCAATATTTTGGTTTTGGGCTCTGGCGGACGCGAACACGCTCTATGTTGGAAAATAGCCCAAAGCCCGCTGCTGAACACGCTCTATTGTGCGCCGGGAAATGGCGGCACCGCCAGCGTCGCCCACAATGTGGCGCTCGAGATGAGCGACCACGCGGCCGTCATCCAATTTTGCCAAGAGAAAAACATTCACCTTGTGGTCATTGGCCCGGAAGCCCCCCTTGTGGCAGGGCTTGGGGATGATTTACACGCCGCCAATATCGCCGCCTTTGGGCCCAGCCGCGAGGCCGCCCAACTCGAGGGCTCGAAAGGCTATACCAAAGACCTCTGCGCCGAAGCCGATATTCCCACCGCCGCTTATGGCCGCTTCGATAATGCCGCCGAGGCTTTGGCCTATTTAGAGACCCAAAGCGCGCCCATCGTGGTGAAAGCCGATGGGCTGGCAGCCGGCAAAGGCGTGATTATTGCCGAGACCATGCAACAAGCGCGCGATGGCGTGGCCGATATTTTCGACGGCGCATTTGGCGCGGCTGGGGCCGAGCTGGTCATCGAAGAATTTATGACTGGCGAGGAAGCCAGTTTCTTCGTGCTGTGCGACGGCGAAAACGCGCTGCCCTTGGCCACCGCCCAAGACCATAAACGCGTGGGCGATGGCGACACGGGCCCCAATACGGGCGGCATGGGCGCCTATTCGCCGGCCTCGATTATGACCCAAGAGCTGATTGATATATCCATGCAGCAAGTCATTTACCCGACTTTGCAAGCCATGGCCAAACGCGGCACGCCCTATCGCGGCGTGTTATATGCCGGCCTGATGCTGACACCCGATGGGCCCAAATTGGTGGAATATAATGCCCGCTTCGGCGACCCCGAATGCCAAGTGCTGATGATGCGCCTGGCCAGCGATATTGTGCCCGCGTTAGAGGCTTGCGCCAGCCCCGATGGCAGCGCCTCTCTGGCTGGCCTGTCGCTGGATTGGCACCCAGATATGGCGATGACCGTGGTGATGGCCGCCAATGGCTATCCGGGGTCTTATGAGAAGGGCAGCGTGATTGAGGGGCTGGATAAAGTGAGCGCCGCCACCGTGTTTCATGCTGGCACCACGCGCGCGGAAGATGGTAGCCTGCGCGCCATCGGTGGGCGCGTTTTAAATGTCACGGCGCTTGGCAAAACAGTGGCGCAAGCGCAAGCAAATGCCTATGCTGGCGTCGATAGGATTGAATGGCCGCAAGGGTTTTGCCGTCGCGATATCGGACATAAAGAAATAGCGCGCGAAGGCTAAAGGCCAAAGGGCGAAAAAAGCAAAAGATGAGGGAGACAAACAGATGAAAGATGAGGGTATTGAACGCTTTGGCGGCACGAAAGATATTGCGGAAACGCATAAATTTGACCAAGCCAAGCTAGAACAATATGCGCTCGCACATGTGGAGGGTTTTGAAGGCCCGCTCGAAGTGCGCCAGTTCAAGGGCGGGCAATCCAACCCCACGTATCAGCTCATCACCCCCAATAAAAAATATGTCATGCGCCGAAAGCCGCCCGGCAAATTGCTGCCTTCGGCGCACGCTGTCGATCGCGAATATAAAGTGATTACCGCTTTGGGCAGCACGGGTTTTCCTGTGCCGCGCACCTATTGCCTGTGCGAAGACGAAAGCATTACTGGCACGATTTTTTATATTATGGATATGGTCGAGGGGCGCATTTTATGGGACCCGCAATTGCCCGATATCCCGCGCGAAGGCCGCCGCCCTATTTTTGAGGCGAAGATTAAAACTTTGGCGCAATTGCATAACACCGATTACAAAGCCATCGGCTTAGAAGATTTTGGCAAACCGGGCGATTATTTCGCCCGCCAAATCTCGCGCTGGACGAAACAATATCAGCTCTCCGAAACGCAAGAAATCGGCAGTATGAATAAGCTCATCGATTGGCTGCCGGGCAATATTCCGGGCAATGAGGAAGTGTCGATTGTGCATGGCGATTATCGCCTCGACAATATGGTGCTGCACCCAAGCGAGCCAAAAGTCGCCGCCGTTCTCGACTGGGAGCTATCGACTTTGGGTCATCCGCTGGGCGATTTTACCTATCACTTAATGCAATGGTATATGCCCAATGATGCGGGCAGCACCAACACGCTGCTGGGCTGCGATTTCGCCGAGCTGAACATCCCCGATAAAGATGAGTATATTCGTGCCTATTGCGAGCATACCGGACGCGATGGCATTGAGAATATGGATTATTATATCGCCTATAATATGTTCCGCTTGGCGGGTATTTTGCAAGGCATCGTCGGTCGCGTGCGCGATGGCACGGCCTCCAACGCCCATGCCGCAGCCATGGCAGACCGCGTGAAACCGCTGTCCGATATGGGCTGGGAATTTGCTCTCAAAGCCGGCGCGGTTTAGCCCAAAGCGGGGATTATCGCGACAGCGGCGTACAGAAAATTAATTCCGTATCGCCTTTTAGCCGACGCTCCACTTCAGCAAACCCATCGGGGACCTGAAAAACAGCGCGTTTGTCTTCTTCGACGACAATCAGCGCCTCTTCGGCCAGCCAGCCGCCGCGCTGCAAAGCAGATAAGGCGCGCTCGCCAAGCCCCTGACGATACGGCGGGTCGGCGAACACTAAATCATAAACGCCGCCGCCCGTGCAGGGCCCTAAATCTGTGGCATCGCGACGAAAAATCTTGCTGTGTCCGGTTGCCTGACACGTCTCTACATTGTCTCGAATGGCGCCGCGCGCCGCGCTTTGCGTTTCGATGAAAAGGCAAAAATTGGCGCCGCGCGATAAAGCCTCTAGCCCCAAGGCACCTGTGCCGGCGAATAAATCAAGCACCCGCAAATCAGTTAAATCGAGCCGCGAGGTGAGCATGGAAAACAAAGCTTCGCGCGTGCGGTCTGTGGTGGGGCGCGTTTGCGTTCCTTTGGGCGCGCGCAAAGGTTTGCCGCGCCACTTACCGCCGACCACGCGCATCGGGCGAGCCTTTTCTAGAGGACGGGGTTCGAGAGGAAGGGGTTCGAGCGGCAGGCTTATTGCCCGACGGTTTCGAATTTTTACGTTTCGCGCTATGCGCTTTTATCGGCTCTTGGGTATCGCGGGGCTTTCCGCGCCCTTTGTCGGCGCGCGAGCCCCCTTTATAGGCGCGCGAGCCCCCTTTGTCGGCGCGCGAGCGCGGTGTCGTTTCGGCTGTGGCATCCTCTTGCTTGTCCATCGAAGCGCCGCGCACAGTGCCATCGACAATCGATTGCCAATTCTTGCCCAATTGCTGGCGCAACACACGTCGTGGCACTTCTTCGACTTTGCCCTCGTCCAATTGACCCAATTGAAACGGCCCAAACGAGAGACGCAAAAGTCGGTTCACTTTCAAATCCAGCGCTTCTAGCACCCGTTTGATCTCGCGGTTTTTACCTTCGCGCAGCGCCATAGACAGCCAAACATTGCCGCCTTGCTGGCGCTCCAGTGTGGCGTCGATGGATTTATAATTGACCCCATCAATGGTGATGCCGTGTTTGAGCTCTTTTAGCTTGGCCTCATCGGCCTTGCCAAAGGCGCGCACCCGATAGCGGCGCAGCCAACCGGTGCTGGGCAATTCTAGCAAGCGCTTCATGCCGCCATCATTGGTCAACAGCAGCAAGCCTTCGGTATTAATATCGAGCCGACCCACGGCATTGACCCGTGGCAGACTGGCTGGCAATTTTTGAAACACCGTATCGCGGCCTTGCGGGTCGCGCGCCGTGGTCACCAATCCTGCTGGCTTATGATAGCGCCAGAGGCGGGGCGGGTCGGGCTCGGCGACGGGCTTGCCATCGACGGTGATTTTGTCTTTCGCGGTGACATTGAAAGCGGGTGTGTCGAGCCGGCGGCCATTCACCGCAATGCGGCCATCGGCCACCATGCGCTCGGCATCGCGGCGCGAACACACGCCCGCCCGGGCCAGCACTTTGGCGATACGGTCGCCTTCAAATTGGGAGGTTTTTTCATCACTCATCCCTCCCCTGTAGCACGCGCCGCGCCTCGCGTGCTAGTGTCGTTTCAACAAGCGATAGGGGAAGCGCTATGGATTATATGCAATTGGCCATCGAACAAGCCCAAGCGGCCGCCGAGCAAGGCGAAGTGCCCGTCGGCGCCGTGCTGGTGGGGCCCAATGGCGAGGTTTTGGCAAGCGCCCAAAACCAAATGCGCAGCCAAAACGACCCCACGGCACATGCAGAAATGAGCGTCATTCGCGAGGCTTGCGCCAAATTGAGCCAAGAGCGCCTGCTCGAATGCGACCTCTATGTCACCCTTGAGCCCTGCCCCATGTGCGCTGGCGCCATCGCACACGCCCGCATTCGGCGGCTATATTATGGCGCCAGCGATAGAAAAGGCGGCGCGGTCGACAATGGCGTCGCGCTTTTTGCCCAAGACACCTGCCATCATGCGCCAGAGGTCATCGGCGGTTTGCGCGAAGCCGAATGTGCGGCCCTTCTGAAAGGTTTTTTTGCCCTGCGGCGAAATGAACCTGTTTAAAGCATTTTTTTGGTGGCACTGCCTCAGGCTTTATTCTAGGGTTTGCCTTGAAACTTAGGGAGAAGAAAAATGATTTTCGAACACAACGACCGCACGAAAGAGCTGATTGCTCGCGTCGAAGGATTTATGGATGCCCATATTTATCCGAATGAAATTACCTATCATCAGCAAATGGACGCTTTCCGCGCAGACGGAAATCCGTGGCAAGTTGTGCCGATTTTGGAAGAGTTGAAAGACAAAGCCAAAGAAGAAGGCCTGTGGAACCTGTTCCTGCCAGAAAGCGAACGCGGTTTTGGCCTCTCCAATGTCGAATATGCCCCGTTGTGCGAAATTATGGGCCGCGTTGGTTTTGCCTCGGAAGTGTTTAACTGCTCCGCGCCAGACACCGGCAATATGGAAGTTTTGGAACGCTACGGCAATGACCGCCATAAAGAAGAATATATGGTGCCTTTGCTGAACGGCGAAATTCGCTCGGCGTTCTTGATGACCGAACCTGCCGTGGCTTCCTCGGATGCCACCAATATTGAAACCCGCATCGAGCGCGATGGCGACGAATATGTCATCAATGGCACGAAATGGTGGTCTTCGGGGGTTGGCGATCCACGCTGCAAAATTGCTATCGTGATGGGCAAAACCAATCCAGAAGCGCCGCGTCACCAACAGCAGAGCCAAGTTTTGGTTCCCCTCGATGCCCCAGGCATTGAAGTGCTGCGGATGCTGCCTGTGTTTGGCTATGATGATGCCCCCCACGGCCATGCCGAAGTGCGCCTCACCAATGTTCGCGTGCCGGTTGAAAATCTCTTGCTCGGCGAAGGCCGTGGCTTTGAGATTGCCCAAGGACGTCTTGGCCCTGGCCGCATTCACCACTGCATGCGCACCATCGGCGTTGCCGAACGCGCGCTGGAGAAAATGATTACCCGTCTGATGAGCCGGGTCGCTTTTGGCAAGCGGGTTTCTGAATATAGCATTTGGGAACAACGCATCGCCGAAGCGCGGACCAACATCGAAATGAGCCGTCTTTTGACCATGAAGGCTGCCTATATGATGGATACGGTCGGCAATAAAGTAGCCAAAAGTGAGATTGCCCAAATTAAAGTGGCAGGCCCTCGCATCGCGCTGCAAATCATTGACGATGCCATTCAAGCCCATGGTGGCGGCGGCGTAACGACAGACTTTGGTCTGGCGAAAATGTATGCCGGTATCCGTACCCTGCGCTTGGCCGATGGCCCCGATGAAGTGCACAATCGCACCATCGCGCGTTTGGAAATGAAAAAATACGCCGACCTGTCGCAAGCCAATGAAGATGGCATGAAGACACTCGACGTCCCGCGTGGCTAATTTTCAATAGTCATTTGGATTTCAAGAAACCCCGTCGCTTTCCAGCGGCGGGGTTTTTTTAGCGGCGACCGAACAAGCGTTCGATATCGGCCAGCTTTAATTCCACATAGGTCGGGCGACCATGGTTGCATTGACCCGAATTGGGCGTGGCTTCCATATCGCGCAACAGCGCGTTCATTTCTTCGCCGTTCAACCGACGCCCCGCCCGCACCGAAGTATGACACGCCAGCGTGCCAGCAATTTCTTCCAGCCGTTCTTTGAGCGCCAGTCCGGCTCCCAGCTCGGACATTTCTTGCGCCATATCGCGCAACAGGCCCGTGCAATCGGCGCCATAAAGCATGGCAGGCACTTCGCGCAATAAGACCGCCACGCGGCCATCACTGCCCGGGCCAAAGCGCTCGATGACAAAGCCCAGCTCGGTTAATTCGGCTGCTCGGCTTAAAATCAAATCGCCTTCCTCGGGTTCTAATTCGGCCACTTCGGGCACCAGAAGAATTTGCCGCGCAATGCCGCGTTCGGCCATTTGCGTCTTCATCCGCTCATACACCAAGCGCTCGTGCGCCGCGTGCTGGTCGACGATGACGAAGCCATCATGGGTTTGCGACAAAATATAAGTCTCGTGCAATTGCGCCCGTGCCAGCCCCAAAGGCAGATGCGTCGGCACCGGCTCGCCCGCATAGTGCGCTGCCTGCGGTGTGGAAAGCCAGTCGGCGGCCGCTTCGCGTATAGCTTCCCCTTCCCCTTCCCCTTCCCCTTGCCCCTCCATCGGGGCTTGAAAACGCTGTGCCGTGACGAAACTGCCTTGCGGGTTTGGCTGTCCCGTGCCTATGCCGCCGGGGCGAAACGCCGACATGGTCTGCTCGGCCACCGTGGTGGAGGCGCGATGCCCCGCCTCGGCCATACTGGCACGCAAGCCGCCGACAATCATCGAGCGAATAAGCCCGGCATCGCGAAACCGCACTTCGGTTTTGGCCGGATGCACATTGACGTCCAGCTCGCTCGGGTCCAGCTCGATAAACAGCGCCAAGGCGGGATGACGATTGCCCGCCAGAAAATCTTGATAGGCCCCGCGCACCGCCCCGTTTAATAATTTGTCACGCACTGGTCGTCCGTTGACCACCAAATATTGCTTCTGCGCGGTCGCGTGATTAAACGTCGGCAGACCCGCAAAGCCATATAGGCGCACGCCCTCTCGTGTGGCCAAAACGGGCACCGCATTATCGGCAAAATCGCGCCCTAAAATGGCGCCGAGGCGTTTCAATTGCGCCGTATCACCCTGCTCTGGCGGATAAGCAAAACTCTTGCGCCCATCGCTGGTTAGGCTGAACCCAATGTGCGGATTGGCCATCGCCAGACGGCGCAAAATATCGCTAACCGCTGTGGTCTCAGCGCGGTCGGATTTTAAAAATTTCAACCGCGCGGGGGTGGCATAGAATAAATCGCGCACTTCCACGCGGGTACCCATTTGACCCGCCGCTGGTTTAACGTGGCCTAGCTTGCCGCCATCCAGGCGAATTTCATGCGCCGTATCCCCCTCGCCCGTGCGGCTGACAATCGACAGGTGCGCCACCGCGCCAATGCTCGGAAGAGCCTCGCCGCGAAAGCCAAGACTGGCGATGCGGAACATTTTATCGCCGCCATCGCCCTCGGGTAATTTCGACGTCGCATGGCGCTCGACCGCCAGGCTCAATTCATCGGCATCCATGCCCTGGCCATTGTCTTCGATGAGGATAAGTGTCTTGCCGCCCGCGCCTAAGCTCACGTCAATTTGTGTAGCTTTGGCGTCAATGGCGTTCTCGACCAATTCTTTCACCGCGCTGGCTGGGCGCTCGACCACTTCGCCCGCCGCGATGCGGTTGATGGTATCTTCGGGTAAGCGACGAATGCGGCTCATGGCTGACGCTCCCCATTTTGTAAATAATGTTTGGCGCGAATTTTTCCGGCCTCGACGGCGGGTTGCGAAAACGCATCGACGCCCAATCCATCGGCCGTATAAATCGTCTCGAGTTGTAAATGCATCAGCACTTCACCAAGGCTCTCATCGCCTATCGCGCCAAGCTCGATATGGCGCACGGGGCGTTTGGCCTCGGCCAGTACATCGAGGGTGGCGCGCGCTTCGGCGTCGACCAAATCGCCCATCGCATGGCCAGCCAAAGCGGCCAAATCAGGGTCTTGCGAAAAATCATCCGGCACGCCCGCGCCTTGGCCGCGCGTCTCGTGGGTGATGAGCGTGTACAGCTTGTCATCGGGCCCATCTAGATAGAGCTGCAATTGCGAGTGCTGATCGACCGGGCCCAGCGCATTGACCGGCACCGAGCCATGGCCGCCTTTGCCCAAGCTCTCGCCCCAAAGCTGGCGATGCCAAAAGGCCAAACGCTCCAGCGCGTCGGCATAGGGCATCATCACATGGACGTTTCGCCCCGCTTGCATATGCGCCAGATGAAGCGCCGCGCCTTTTAAGGGCTCAAAATCTTGCGGCGCGCCTTGCAGGCCAGCCATCGCTTTTTGCGCTCCGGCACGCACGGCCTCGGGGTCGCAGCCAGCCCAAATGGCGGGCAAAAGGCCGACATTGCTGAGCACGGAAAACCGCCCGCCGATATCGCTTTCATGTGGCAGCAGCGGAAACTCATAGGCCCGTGCCAAGCGCCTCAGCGCATTATCGCCACCGCCCGCAATGCCTGCCAGATGATGCGACGGTTTGGCGCCTGCCGCCTCGAGCGCCAGAAGCGCACCGCCCAATTGCATCATCGTCTCGGCCGTGCCGCCCGATTTAGAGACCACGAAAAACCGCGTGCTGGCCATATCGCCTTGCAAAATTTTGGCAAAACTTGTGGCGTCGAGATTATCGGCAAAAATTAAATCCGGGCCGAGGGAACGGCTCTGGGCTTGCGCCAAAACCTGCGCGCCCAAGCTAGAGCCGCCCGTGCCCAGAATGACGATGCGTTGCGCATCTTGCGCCAAAGCGCGCGCCATCTGGTGCATGGCGGCCACATCGTCTTGCTTTTCGGCCAATGCCATATGCGGCAAGGGTGCTTTTTGATAAGTGCCATGATGGGGGGCCAAAGCGGCCAGCGCCGCCTCATAAAGCGGTGTGGTGGTGGCGCATAGCGCAGAAGTCAGGTGCTGGAGCATCGAGGTATACCCGCCATTAAAATGCCTTGGAGGCGCCATCTTATCAGCCCTTCGCCCTTTTACCAATGGCCAAGCGCGCGCCCTCAAGAGGGGCCGCACAGGCAAGCCTTGCACTTCGCGCGCCAATCGCTAAATTGTGCGCCATGACGTCAGGTAAGCAGAGTAAATCATCGCCCGCCCCAAAGGGGACGGACACAGACCCCCAGCCGAGCCAAAAATGGGCCGAACGGCTTTTGCTGGGCGGCGCTATTTTGGGGCTGTTTATCGCCGTGGTAACCGCCACGCCAAGCGACCGAAAACGCCTATCGCAAGACGGCGCCATCGCCAAGGTGAACGAACAGCATATCGACCGCACAGAATTTGCTGGCGCCTATCAAGCTTTGCTCGCCGATAAAAACAAAGCCCCGACGCAGGCCGATAAAAAACTCGTCCTCGACCGCCTCATCGAAGAAGAACTTTTGGTGCAGCGCGGCCTGGAAATTGGTCTGCTGGAGGGCGATGCCAGCGTGCGCAAAGCCGTGGCCATGGCGGTGATTGAATTTGTCTTGGCGCAAAAAGGCTCAGACGCGCTCAGCGAAGCCAATTTGCGGCGTTTTTACAATGACCATAAAGCCCGTTTTACCCCTGCCAATCGGCTGCAAGTGGCGCGTCTTTTCGTGCCCTATGGCGAGCCGTCCCAATCGGCCGAGATGACCGAAAAGCTGGATGCCATCCGCGATGCTTTGCGCGGCGGTATGGATTTCAAGCAAGCCGACGAGACCTTCGGGACGCCGATTTTACCCGCCCTACCGCGGGTTATGCTGACGCCTGCGAAAATGACCGATTATCTGGGGCCCGAGCTAACCCAATCGGCCAGCCGCTTGCCGCAAGGGGCCATTTCCGATGCTTTGGCGGGCCCGACGGGCTGGCATTTTTTGAAAATTATCCGCAACCAACCGGGCCAGCCGCCGGCGTTTGAGAGCATCCGCTCGCAAATCGTCGATGCCGTGCGCCATGAACGCGATGATAAAGTGCTGCGCGATTATCTCGATTGGTTGCGCGCGCGCGCCGATATTGTGCTGGCCCCCGACGCCCCGCTTGGGCCAGAAGAGCCGCGGGAATGACCCGGCGCTTGAAAGCTTTTCTGTGGCTCGCCGTTTTGGCACTTGGGCTCTCGCCAGCTGGTTTGCAGGCGCATAATAAAAGCCTCAGCTTTTCTAATTTCATTTGGGCGGGCGAGAGCCTCTCGGTCAGTTTTACCGCGCCAGCGCGCGACGTGACGCTTTTGCCCAATGTGCAAACCAGCGATACTTTAAGTGATGCTTTGGCGGCCCATGTCAGTCAGTTTTTGCGCCTTAGCCAAATGAACACGCCGTGCAAAATCAGCGTGCCTTTCACCAAAGCCCCCTCGGGGGCTAATTATATTCGAGTGACCGGGCGGTTTCGTTGTTTTGATGCCAGCGCCGCCATTCGCGTCGAGAACCATGCGTTTTTCAACTTGGCCCGCAGCCATGTGCATTTCGCCCGCTTTGGGCTAGAGGGCGAGGCTGGCCAAGCCGAGGCCACGGAAATCCTTTTCACCGCCACCCAACGCCAACATTTTATTCGGGCCAATGAGACGGGCACTTTGGTCGATGAGATGGGCTTTGGCGAGGTGTTTCAAAATTATTTCTGGCTCGGCGTCAGCCATATTTTAACTGGCTATGACCATTTGGCTTTCGTGCTGTGCTTGCTTCTGGTGGCCCCCACACGTCGGCGCGCGCTGTGGTTGGTAACCGGCTTTACCCTCGGCCATAGCGCCACGCTGGCCATGGCCACTTTGGGCTGGGTGGTGCCCAATAATCAGGTGGTCGAGGCGCTCATCGGCGCCTCCATCGCCTTGGTCGCGGCAGAACCCATATTGACCCGAGGTAATTTAATGGCCCGCACGGGCATTCTTGCGGCCGTGGTTTTATTCATCGCCTCGGGCATCAGCCTAGGGAGCGG
>Ga0209251_1002344_pt1 | contig 13340 bp, 9 predicted proteins | sample SaaInlV_100m_DNA_6_FD_184665 | JGI IMG/M metagenome (GOLD analysis project Ga0209251, IMG submission 184665) | Marine microbial communities from expanding oxygen minimum zones in the Saanich Inlet - Saanich Inlet SI073_LV_10m_DNA (SPAdes) (version 2) | ecosystem: Environmental > Aquatic > Marine... | reverse complement strand
ACCTTAGTTACACGCTCACCATTTTTATCAAAGGTGGCAACTCTTGCTTTAATATTAGCCTGCAAACTTACAGACCCATTATCCAAGGCAAGTAAAATTTCCTGAATATCAGCAAACGCCATACCCTCGCCCTTTTCACCATCTCTTTGCATTGTAAGATAGTAAAGACCAAGAATAATATCCTGAGATGGTACAATAATTGGCTTTCCGTTTGCTGGGCTCAATATGTTATTTGTTGACATCATCAACACACGCGCTTCCAGTTGAGCCTCAAGCGATAATGGCACGTGAACAGCCATTTGGTCGCCATCAAAGTCAGCATTAAACGCGGTGCAAACAAGTGGATGTAGCTGTATTGCCTTACCTTCCACTAATTTTGGTTCAAACGCTTGAATACCAAGCCTGTGTAGAGTAGGCGCACGATTTAACATCACAGGATGTTCGCGAATAACTTGCTCTAATATATCCCATACTTCTGGACGCTCTTTTTCCACCATTCGCTTAGCAGCTTTAATGGTGCTGGCAAGACCGTATAATTCCAATTTGGAATAAATAAAGGGCTTGAATAGCTCAAGCGCCATTTTTTTAGGGAGTCCACATTCATGCAATCTAAGTTCAGGACCAACAACGATCACAGAACGACCTGAATAATCAACACGCTTACCAAGTAAGTTTTGACGGAATCGTCCTTGCTTTCCTTTAAGCATATCAGACAGTGATTTTAAGGGGCGCTTATTAACACCACTAATAATTCTGCCTCTTCTTCCATTATCAAACAACGCATCAACAGCTTCTTGCAACATTCGCTTCTCGTTCCTGACAATAATATCAGGAGCCCGAAGCTCAATAAGTCTCTTCAAACGATTATTGCGGTTAATAACGCGGCGATATAAATCATTAAGATCTGAGGTTGCGAATCTACCACCGTCCAATGGCACTAATGGGCGTAATTCTGGCGGAATCACAGGAACAACATCCATAATCATCCATTCAGGTCGACAGCCGCTTTCTCTGAAAGCGTCTATCAGCTTCAAACGCTTAACCAGTTTTTTACGTTTTACTTCTGAACCTGTCTCTCGCAAATCAGTTCGAACGATTTCTCTTTCTGATTCAAGGTCAATAGAAGATAAGATAGTCTTAATCGCCTCAGCGCCTATTTCAGCCTGAAATGCATCATCACCATATTCATCTTGCGCATCGTAATATTCTTCTTCACTCAGCAGCTGACCTTTTTTAAGAGGGGTTAACCCTGGTTCTAAAACAACAAAATTTTCGAAATAAAGAACCCGCTCAAGATCCTTTAATGTCATATCAACCAATAAACCAATTCTACTTGGCAACGATTTCAAGAACCAGATATGCGCTACTGGTGCTGCCAAGTCGATATGACCCATTCTTTCTCTGCGCACTTTTGATAAGGTTACTTCAACACCACATTTCTCACAGATAATACCGCGGTATTTCATACGCTTATATTTACCACACAGACATTCGTAATCTCTTACAGGACCGAAGATGCGTGCGCAGAACAAACCGTCTTTTTCTGGCTTAAAAGTACGATAATTGATGGTCTCAGGTTTTTTAATTTCACCAAATGACCAAGACCTAATTAGCTCTGGAGAAGCAATTGAAATTTTGATCTTATCAAAACTTTGTGCGGATTTTAATTGGCCAAACGGGTTCATTAAATCATTCATCAAACAGACTCCTTGCGTCTTTGTGATAACGCCGGCAATGCCGGATTATTATTTATAGTCTTCAAAGCTATGCTTATGAAGCATGCCTTATTTATTATTTGTTATGATACTTCTGTATCATGAAGGTCTACGTTCAAACCAAGTGAGCGAAGTTCTTTAACAAGCACGTTGAACGATTCTGGGATACCAGCTTCGAAATCATCATCACCTCTTACGATTGCTTCATAGACTTTGGTTCGCCCAGATACGTCATCTGATTTAACAGTTAACATTTCTTGCAAGGTGTAAGCAGCACCATATGCTTCAAGTGCCCACACTTCCATCTCTCCAAAACGCTGCCCACCAAACTGTGCCTTACCACCAAGCGGCTGCTGAGTTACAAGACTATATGGTCCAATCGAACGTGCATGAATTTTCTCATCAACCAAGTGATGCAGCTTAAGCATATAAATATACCCAACAGTAACAGGTCTATCAAATTGCTCACCAGTTCTTCCATCAATCAGCCATTCTTGACCTGTATCAGACAAACCAGCCTGCTCAAGTAAATTAAGAACATCAGCTTCTTTAGCCCCATCAAAAACTGGAGTTGCCATCGGCACGCCCCTAGTAAGAAGGGAAGATTGCTCAATTACTTGATCATCATCCATATGGGCAATTGTTGCATTATATTGTTCTGCTGGATAAATCGACTTTAATCTATCCCGCAATGGAACCAAATCACGAGAGGCTTTTGCAGCATCAACTGCTTCGCCAATTTGCTTACCAAGCCCTCTTGCCGCCCAACCAAGATGTGTTTCAAGAATTTGTCCTACATTCATTCGCGATGGCACACCCAATGGATTTAGAACGATATCAACTGCTGTTCCATCATCCAAATAAGGCATATCTTCTGCTGGCATAATCCTGGAGATAACACCTTTATTACCGTGTCTTCCAGCCATTTTATCACCAGGCTGTAATTTACGTTTAACAGCCACAAACACTTTAACCATCTTCATAACGCCAGGCATTAACTCATCGCCACGTTGCAGCTTATCTACTTTATCAGAAAATCTGCCATCAAGACGTTTAATAGAATTTTCGAAATCTGTTATTTGCGCTTCAACACTTTTTTGAACAGTATCATCCTGAACAGCAATCTGACGAAGTTCTGTATTTCTAAGCTGATTAAGCCTTTCTCTGGTAAGCGTATCATTGACACCAACAGATGCAGGACCTGCGGCAACCTGTTGACCATCAAGAATAGACAACATCCTACTCGCAAATCCACGCTCTAACACAGCTTGTTCATCATCACGGTCCTTAGCAAGACGCTCAATTTCTGCTCTTTCTATGGCTCTGGCACGCTCATCTTTTTCAAGTCCACGACGAGAGAAAACACGCACCTCAACGACTGTGCCTGCGCCCCCTGGTGGCACACGCAAAGATGTATCTCGAACGTCTGATGCTTTTTCACCAAAAATAGCACGTAACAACTTCTCTTCAGGTGTCATCGGGCTCTCACCCTTAGGGGTCACCTTGCCGACCATTATATCGCCTGCATTAACCTCAGCACCAACATAAACAATACCAGCTTCATCCAAATTCTTGAGCGCTTCTTCTCCCACATTTGGAATATCTCGGCTTATTTCTTCTTGTCCTAACTTTGTATCACGCGCCATAATTTCATATTCTTCAATATGAATAGAGGTAAATACATCATCTCGAACAATTCGCTCATTGATAAGAATTGAATCTTCAAAATTATATCCATTCCAAGGCATAAATGCGACAAGCACATTTCTTCCAAGCGCTAATTCACCATCTTCAGTAGAAGGTCCATCTGCAATGATATCGCCTTTATTAATCCTATCTCCCACCTTAACTAATGGGCGCTGGTTTACTGTTGTATTCTGGTTAGAGCGCTGAAATTTCAGCAAGCTATAAATATCAACTGGAGAAACATCATCATTACCGCTATCTTCATCTGCGCTAATAACAATACGGGTTGCATCTACTTGATCAACTAAGCCTGAACGTTTTGCAATAATGGTAACTCCTGAATCGCGCGCAACACGAGATTCCATGCCTGTCCCAACAGTAGGTGCCTCAGCTCGTAACAATGGAACTGCTTGACGCTGCATGTTTGACCCCATTAACGCTCTGTTGGCATCGTCATTTTCAAGGAACGGGATAAGCGCTGCTGCAACTGATACAAGCTGCTTTGGCGAAACATCAAAAAAATCAACGTCTTCTGGCTTTGCAAGGCTAATTTCTCCAGCCCTTCTTACAGGTATAAGGTCACCAACAATTTTGCCTGATTTATCTATTTCTGTATTTGCTTGTGCAATACCATATTTGCCTTCTTCCATAGCAGATACGTAAATGAAATTATCTGTAAGCTTGCCATTTTCAACTTTTCTGTATGGTGTTTCAATAAACCCATAGCGATTTATCTGTGCAAAAGTTGCAAGTGAGTTAATCAAACCAATATTCGGTCCCTCAGGTGTTTCAATAGGACAAATGCGTCCGTAATGCGTTGGATGAACGTCACGCACTTCAAATCCAGCCCGCTCCCGTGTAAGACCACCAGGACCAAGCGCAGATACACGTCGCTTATGCGTGATTTCAGATAATGGATTGGTTTGATCCATAAATTGTGACAATTGTGATGAGCCAAAAAACTCTCTAACAGCGGCAGATGCAGGCTTTGCATTAATCAGATCAGCAGGCATTACTGTATCAATTTCAACAGATCCCATTCTCTCTTTAATTGCCCGCTCCATTCGCAACAATCCAACACGATATTGATTTTCCATCAATTCACCAACAGAACGCACACGTCTGTTACCAAGATGGTCAATATCGTCTACCTCTCCTCTTCCGTCTTTTAGTCCAACAAGTATGCTAAGGACAGCAACGATATCTTCTTTACGCAAGATCCGCATTTCATCATCTGTCTCTTGCTCAAGTCGAGAATTTAATTTTACCCTGCCAACAGCAGATAAATCATACCGCTCTTTTTCAAAGAATAAGTTAGTGAACAGCTCATGCGCGCCTTCTAACGTTGGCGGCTCACCAGGGCGCATCACTCTGTAAATATCAACTAGTGCCTCTGCGCGGCTATTATTTTTATCTACAGCCAAAGTATTTCTTAGATTCACTGAATAATTAACATTATCTATCCGAAGGATATCTAACGCCTTCATTTTATTTAGACCTGTGAGTGCAAGAAAATCTTCTGTTATTTCGTCACCCGCTTCTGCATGCACGATGCCTGTTGACATATCAACCACATCTCTTGCCAGAAACTTTCCAATCAAATCTTCTTCTTCAATTCGAATATATTTTAATCCAGCTTCTTCTAATTTTTTCAAGCTACGAGGCGTTAGCTTGGTGCCAACAGACACAGCGACTTCGCCTGTATCCGCATCAACAATATCCTTCTCAACTTTAGAACCACGAAGCAATTCAGCATCAAAAGGCTGTTTCCATGCATCTTTGGTTTTAATGAATTCATCAGAAAGATAATAAGTTGCCAGAATCTCTTCTCTACCCATACCATTAATTTTAGAAGGGTCAATAGTCTCCGAATTCGCCTTTGCTTCAATCATATTTGCAAGAGAACGCTCATCAGGAAGAGCCATCATAAAGGTAGTTGCTGGCAATTTACGCTTTCGGTCAATTCGAACATTCAAAATATCTTTTGCATCAAATTCAAAATCAAGCCAAGAGCCGCGATAAGGAATAATTCTAGCAGCGAATAACAATTTTCCAGAAGCGTGCGTTTTACCCTTATCATGGTCAAAAAATACACCAGGAGACCGATGCATCTGCGATACAATAACACGCTCTGTTCCATTAATGACGAAGGTGCCATTATTGGTCATAAGCGGCATGTCGCCCATATACACATCTTGCTCTTTGATATCTCTTATTGACTTGGCATCTGTATCCTCATCAATTTCCCAAATAACAAGTCTCAATGTGACTTTTAGGGCTGATGCATATGTCAAGCCACGTTGCTGACATTCTTCAACATCATATTTAGGCTTTTCAAGATCATAGGAAACAAATTCAAGCACAGCTCTGCCAGAAAAATCATTTATGGGAAATACCGATGTAAATGCTTCTTGCAAGCCGGTATCAGTTCTTTGTGATGCTGGAATTGCCATCTGCAAAAACTGATCATAACTTGAGCGCTGTACTTCGATTAGATTTGGCATTGATACAACTTCTGAGAGTTGGCCAAAACTACGACGAACACGTTTGCGGCTATCAAGAGTACTTACATTTTGTGCCATTATAACGATATCCCTTTTAAAAAAATTTACTATTGTTGATGTTTAATCAGACTATAAATCCGAAAAATAATATTTTCTTACTTCTACGTTTTTCTCACTAATATGAGTGAATAAAGCGTGCCATAACGACAGCACTTAAAAAGTAAAACGCAGTAAAGCACCAGACTGAAAATACAGTCTGATGCTTGTAATCATGTTAAGTGTTGAACAGCAATAAATTACTTCAACTCAACAGTAGCGCCAGCAGCTTCTAGCTTACCCTTGATTTCTTCTGCTTCATCTTTACTTGCGCCTTCTTTCACTGCCTTTGGAGCAGCTTCAACAAGATCTTTTGCTTCTTTAAGCCCAAGTCCAGTGATTGCTCTTACTTCTTTAATCACATTGATTTTTGAAGCGCCCACAGATGCTAAAACAACATCAAAGTCAGTCTTTTCTTCAGCAGCAGCACCTGCATCACCACCCGCCACGGCAGCAACCGCAACAGGAGCAGCAGCAGATACGCCCCATTTTTCTTCAAGAAGCTTTGCTAAATCAGCTGCCTCTAATACTGTCAACGCAGAAAGATCCTCTGCAATTTTTTCGATATCAGCCATCATGTTCTCCTTTTGGCTTTAACTTCTGATCATAGAATAAAAACACTTACCCAAGCTGGTCTGCTCGTGCTTTAACCACACGCGCCAACCCACCAACAGGTGCCGCAATAACTCCAACAACTTTGCCAGCAGGTGCTTGTAGAAGTCCAACAATCTTGCCACGCAATTCGTCCAAAGAAGGAAGCTTTGCAAGTGCAACAACCTCTTCTTTTGATAGAATTTTTCCGTCAAGACCACCGCCAACTATTTGCACCTTGTCATTGGTTTTAGCGAATTCAAAAATAGTCTTAGCTGCGGATATCGCATCAGAAGATGTGCTAACTGCAGTAGGACCAGTAAATAATTCAGCTAAATCCTCAAATTGTGTACCCTGAAGTGCTAATTTAGTGACTCTATTTTTAGTCACTTTAAAAGTCGCACCAGCGTCACGCATTTTTTGACGAAGCTCGCTGCTTTCTGCCACTGTCATACCTGTTTGATGTGTTACAACAACAGATGTTGCTGCACCAAACGCAGATTGAAGTGTTTCGATCAGTTCGGCTTTTTCTGTCCGATTCATCTGATCTTCTCCATCGTTATGGGGGTAACTCTCCCCGGTTTCACCAGAGTATGAACACACGTACATTGTCTTCATACCATTGGCCTGCCCATAGAAGCGAAAGCTAAATTTGCTATGCCCCATCTATGCAGGATATTAAGTTGGGTTTCCAACGCCTGCAGTCTTGGACAGGTTGGGAACAAACACGTTTGTTCCGCCTGCACTCCAGCACTATTTTGTGCTGGAATTCTTTACCACTCAAACAGCTTATACTTATCCAGCACTTTGAGTTGCATCAATAAAGATACCAGGGCCCATAGTTGAGCTCAGTGTAATCTTTTTGACATATGTTCCTTTAGCACCTGATGGACGCGCTTTTTGAATTGCGTCCAAAAATGCCTGTGCATTTTGAGCTATTTTATCTGCATCAAAACTTGCTTTGCCTATACCAGCATGAATTACACCAGCTTTTTCAACACGGAATTGAACCTCTCCAGCCTTCGCTGTTTTAACAGCCTCTGCAACATCAGCTGTAACAGTTCCAAGCTTAGGGTTTGGCATTAATCCACGTGGACCAAGCACTTTTCCCAGGCGTCCAACAACACCCATCATATCAGGAGAAGCGATCACCCGGTCAAACCCCTGCTCACCATTTTGGATTTGCTCAGCAAGTTCTTCTGCTCCCACAAATTCTGCCCCAGCAGCCTTTGCTTCTTCTGCTTTTGCATCTCGTGCAAAAACAGCAACGCGCATTGTTTTGCCTGTTCCATTTGGCATCGCAACAGAACCACGAACCATCTGGTCAGCATGTCTTGGGTCAACACCCAAATTAACCGATATTTCTATTGTTTCATCGAATTTAGCTTTTGCCGCATCTTTAATTATTTTAGACGCTTCTACTACTGAATAAGCTTTGTTTCGGTCAAATGACTCATAGCCTGATTTTAATCTTTTTCCTGATGCCATAATTAGCCCTCCACCACTTCAAGACCCATTGAACGAGCAGAGCCGCGAACCATCTGCACAGCACCCTTAAGGTCAATAGCATTCAGGTCTTTCATTTTTTGCTCTGCAATTTCTTCCACCTGCGCAAGTGTAACTTTGCCAGCTACGTCACGACCAGGGGTTTGCCCGCCTTTTGCAAGGCCTGCTGCTTTCTTTAAGAAAAAGCTTACAGGGGCGTTTTTGGTTGTGAAGGAAAAAGACTTATCCTGATACACTGTAATCACCACAGGTATCGGCATATTTTTCTCTAAACTATCTGTTGCCGCATTAAAGGCTTTACAGAATTCCATAATATTAACACCACGCTGACCCAATGCTGGACCAACTGGTGGGGACGGATTAGCTGCCCCGGCGGGGATGTTCAGCTTAATATAACCACTAATTTTTTTTGCCATTTTACTCTCTTTAACGCTAACGCGGTGGCTAGCTCCTGCTGGGTTGTTATATCAGATTGTTCCGCAGTTAGACTTTTTCAACCTGACTATATTCTAGCTCGACTGGTGTAGCGCGACCGAAAATAGACACAGCTACCTTTAAACGAGCCTTTTCATCATCAGCCTCTTCTACAAAACCATTGAACGACTCAAACGGGCCATCGATAACCCGAACCTCTTCACCAATGTCAAATGAAATCGTTGCCGCTGGACGCTCAACCCCTTCATCCAATTGACGCATCAATCTTTCTGCTTCCGCATTTGTAATTGGCACTGGCTTACCTTTACCACCAAGGAAGCCTGTCACTCTTGGCTGCGATTGCACGAGCGACCAAGATGCATCTGTTAGTTCCATTTTTACAAGAATATATCCTGGAAAAAATTTACGCTCTGCTTGTACCTTGGCACCGCGGCGCATTTCAACATATTCTTCTGTAGGCACAAGCACGTCTTCAATCATATCATCCAGACTGTTGGACACTGCCTGTTCTAAAATCGCCTGCTTCATTTTTTTCTCAAACCCAGAAAAAACATGAACTACATACCAGCGTTTTGCCATAATTTTTGTATCCCTTACAAAGCGCCTAAATTACGAGCCTAAACCAAGCAACAATTGAACAATGTTTGATAACACTGCATCTACTAGCAAGAAAAAGATAGCTGCGATGGTTGCCATCGCAAACACGGTAAGCGTTGCAATCCCTGTCTCACGCCTAGAAGACCAAGAAATTCTGGATATTTCTTGTCTTACTTGGCGGACAAATTGTGCGGGAGAAGTTTTTGCCATACTCTTAAAGCCGATCATCAATCTTGCTACAACATTCAATGCTTTAAAGAAGCACCTGTCTCACGTCCAAACACCAGACAGACGGATCTATCCAGTGAAAAAAATCTTAAACGAGATGCCAAATACCATTTATCCTCATAAAATGCAAGATTAAAAAACATATTTTAATTAAATATAGGTGAAAAAAATTTCACTATATTAGCTCCTATTTATTACCTCATATTTATTCATCTTATACTCCTGCAATGCGCGCTAGACTAGTTGCCTGTTATGTTGCAATCAGCTCAAGCTGAACGGTAAGCCTAAAATAGTGATTAAGATACAGGTTTCAATCTGCTATTCTAAAATATCTATATCGGCGAAATCGCAGCTTTAGGTAGATCCCTGCTGCACTAAAAATTATCAATGGCAGCAGCATCTGTAATATTGCTGCGATACCTAATGCCTGCCTGCTCGCATTTGCTGCTAGCGTAACAGCTTCTGTTGTTAGCGTTAAAAAATGACCATTTCCAGCAAAAATTGTTGGAAGATACAGGGCGCAGCTAACCGCAAATCCAATGCTAAATGCTGTTATAATCGGCACAGCAAGCATTGGCATCTTAACCCTCCATAATATGGCTAATTTTCCTAGTCCCAAACTCGCGCCCATTAGCTCATATCTAATATCGAACCTACGCCATATTGGTCCAAGGGTAAGTAAAATATAAGGAAATACGAATAGATAATGTGCCCAAATGACTGTGAATAATAAGCCATCTATATTTAGCCAAATGATCAATATCTGCATTCCAAATAAGAACCCTGCTTGAGGTAATAACAAAGGAACATAGATAAAAAAGTCTGTTATTTTTAAGACTGGTTTATGCGGAATCTCCAGCCAAATAATGGCTGAAATTAGAGCAAGCATTGAAACAGTAAAACCAATTATGAAACTGTTTAAGGCAAGGCTTACATAAGTATTATACCCATTTTCCCATGCTGAAACGCCCCATTTTTGAGGAAGCATATTAGGGAAATACCAAATATCTGCAAATGCCCATATAGCAGCTGATAACAACCCCAAAATACCAATTAATAAAATCAAAGCAGCACTAAACAAAACCCCTATTTGAACCAATTTAGCGATTCTCCAGCCAGAAGAAAAACGTACACCGTAAAAGCTAAATAAACGAAATATATAGCCAACCCCCCATCCAAATAAAAGCCAGATACCACAGCAAAAAGCAGCTATTATAAGTAAGTAAACAGACCCTGCGGCAGCAAAAAACTGGGGTTCTATTTCAGGTTCTTGGTACCAGGAAAATATTTTAACAGCTAACGGAGCTGGCGTTGATGGCGCTAATATTAATGCCATATCAACAACAGACACAGCAAAACAAAGAACAATTAACACACATAATCTCAAGCGCACAGCAATTAACGGATGGATAAAATGAAACCAGCTTGACACAGGACCATATCCAAGAGAGCGCGATATTTGACCATAACCAGAAATATTAGTTTGTTTAAGAATTGCAAAACCAACCAGCAATAAAAACGGCAGCTCCTTTACAACAAGACCTAACACTAGTGAGAAACCATATAAATCAGGTACAATATTTAAATTGGCTGGTGTTTGCCACCCTGTAAGCCAAGGAGAAATTATTCTAAACCACCAGCCGCTTGGTTGGATTAAGAATAATATGCCAACCGCCATGGTTACATGCGGAACAGCAATAAGAGGCGCTATAACTTTTCTCAACCAATAATGATAAGAAAAATGCTGGCTATATATTAGTATAAAAATACAAAGCCAATAAGCGATAAAAGTCGAAAACAAAGCTGTAAATATACTAAGCCATATAGAATGCAGAAAGCCAGCTCTGCTAACAAGATGCCCTATTATGTCGAACGTAAAATCTGATTTCCCATAGAGTGGGAACCATCCAAAAGCAGGAAGAAACACACCTGCTAGCCCAGCGCATACAGGCACCATGCAGACAGCAATAATACTCCACTTTACCATTTGAAACAAAGACAGCTTGGGCTGACTATTAGCACATAAAATTTATTAACCACCAGCAGCATATCTTTTTTGCCATTCTTCTTCAATTAGTTTCACCCAGCTTGGATGTGGCTCTGGAATAATTTTTTGCAGCTGCTCAACCGAAACCATCGATGGGTGTTGAGGCAGAGAACTAAATTCGCGCCTCCATTCATCTGGCAGAAGGTCAAGATCTAATACTGTAGGATCCCCCCACATTTTTATATTTGCTTTATATAATTGCGCCTCAGGTGATAATAAAAAATTAGCTGTGATTTTAGCTGCTTCTGGGGCATCTGCATTAAACGGGATAGCAACAAAATGAACATTACTAAGTGCGCCTTTATCAAAGATAAAACTTTTAATAGTTGCTGGTAAAATACCCTGCTCAACACCTAATGCAAACTCAGCTGGATTAAATGCCATCGCAAAGGCTATTTCCTTATCACCGAGCAATCTAACTAAATGCGAATAGTTTGACGGAAATATTTTCCCAGATCTCCATAAGTAGGGATGAAGGTCATCTAACCATTGCCATAAAGGGGCAAGCAGCTCAGATGCGTTTACCTGATTTGTATTTTGATATAGAGCCATCTGATCTTCAATCAACTCAAACAAAACTTGTTTCAAAAAACTGGTTCCAGTAAAATCTGGGGGCTGCGGATATGCAAATTTACCAGGATTATTTTTTATCCAATTTGCTAATTTATTAGCAGAATTTGGAACTGTATCTACAATTTGGCTATCATACCCAAAAACAAACTGTCCTCTTCCCCATGGTGATTCAAGCCCGTTTGTGGAAACGCCAAAATCAGATATTATATCTGGCATTTTTTCACTATTTACATATCTGAAAGAAGGTAATTCAAATGCCCAACTGTCTTTTTGTAACAGACCTGCATTTATCATTCGTGAAAAATTTTCTCCATTCACCCAAAGTAAATCTACAGACCCATTTTCTGTCCTTCCTGCAACTTTTTCTGCCAGAATTCTAGAAACTGCCTGTGATGTATTCGTTAATTTTATATGTTTTAATCTAATGCCATAGCGTTCATCAACCTGACGTGCCACCCATTGAATATAGTTATTTATAGCTGGCGATCCTCCCCAAGCATTAAAGGATACTTCCTGCCCTAATGCTTTTTCCTCCAGCATTTCATATCCATGATCCTCAGCAGCAGATACAACAGAAATAGAACAAACAACTAGAGTCATACAAAACCCAATTGCTAATAAAAGACGGGGAAAAATCTTATGAATAAATATGCCCATTCGAAAAAAATTCCTTAAAAAAATTTCTTGAATAATATTCCTTGAATAACACCCTTTGCATTGATGATATATTACTTCTAATATTGTGGATAATAACTATGGATAATAATAAGGAGAAATCGATGCCTTTTATTACTTCAGATATTATAAAATTTCTATTAATTTGATAGCTTTTTCTATAAAATGGCTAATTCAATAGAAAGGAAGGAGTAAAAAAATTAATCATGTTTAATTTAAAAAATGTACAATTAAGTTTTTCAGAAAAACCCTTATTTTCCTCCTTTAATCTATCAATAAAAAGAGGAGAAATTCGTCTGTTGCAAGCTGAAAGTGGTGCTGGAAAAACATCCCTTCTTCGTTGGATAGCTGGCATTCCAGATACAGGTTTAGTGGCTAAGGGAGCTATTTTTCTAAATGGAAAGGATATAACATATGTACCTGCTGAGAAACGAAAAATAGGTATTTTATTCTCAGAACCGCTTTTATTTCCGCATCTTTCAATTGCGGAAAATCTTGGCGTAGGTCTTGCGTCCTCTGTGCGCGGCAAACAGCGTAAAGAAATAATTAAAAATAGCTTAAATAAGGCAGGGCTCTGTGATTTAACCACACAAGATCCCTTAAGCCTATCAACAGGGCAGCAGGCACGAGTTGGCTTACTAAGGGCCATTTTGTCTGAGCCAGAATTACTTTTGTTAGATGAACCTT
>Ga0209251_1002342_pt1 | contig 13357 bp, 27 predicted proteins | sample SaaInlV_100m_DNA_6_FD_184665 | JGI IMG/M metagenome (GOLD analysis project Ga0209251, IMG submission 184665) | Marine microbial communities from expanding oxygen minimum zones in the Saanich Inlet - Saanich Inlet SI073_LV_10m_DNA (SPAdes) (version 2) | ecosystem: Environmental > Aquatic > Marine... | reverse complement strand
ATTAAATTCTATGAGATTGTTAACGACCGACTCCTCCTGTATATCGTAAAGAAATGAAGAAAGATTTAAAAGACTGCACATTCATTATCCCTATCAGGATTGAGTCCAATGATAGGTTGAGGAATATCATTACAGTTCTCTGCTACCTGAACTCTGTCTTTGATACTAATATCATTGTCAAGGAGGTTGATACTGAGTCTAAGTTTGATAAACAGGCACTACCACAGATTACAGAATACTGTGGTGATGTATCTAATATCAATTATATCTTTGAGCAATCAGATGACCCTCTGTTCTTGAGAGAAAAGATTCTCAATGAGATGCTGATCCTTACAACGACAAAGGTCATTGTAAATTATGACTGTGATATGATTCTTCCTATTGATACCTATCTGGAATCATACCGTAGGATCGTGGAAGACGAGAGTGATATGATCTATCCTTATGGTGAAGGTCCAGGGTTCCTGTCTAAAGTTAATACCTCAGACACACTGGTATCTGACTTCTTGAATGATGAAGATTACGATCTGTGGATTCTAAAGAAGAGTTCTGTTCCAGACAATGCTGGATTCGGGTGGATTCAGTTCCTGAATAGGGATGTATACTTTGAAGGTGGTATGGAGAATGAGAACTTTATGGGTTCTGCTCCTGACGACTACGAACGCCACCATAGATTCAAGACCCTAGGATACCGAGTAGATAGAATCAACAGTGAAGTGTTCCACCTAGAGCATGCTAGGGGCATGAACTCTTATCCTCAGTCAATGTCACAGCACCCTTACTGGCAACACAACTGGGATCTTTGGTGTTATCTTGAGAAGTGCAACAAAGAACAGTTGCTTGAATACTATTCCAAGCAAGAATATCTGAAAAAATATCAATGATTATTACATCTTGTCCTCTTCGAGTATCACTCTTCGGTGGTTCCACAGATAACCCATACTTCGTAGAGCAGTATGGACGTGGTTCTGTAATTAGTTTTACATCCAGTCTGAAGACCTATGTGACTATCACACAGGACAAGTTTGGTTTCAATAGAGAGCAGCACAAATATATCATCAACTATTCTAGAAGAGAAGAAGTCTCTAGTATTGGAGACATTCAGAACGAGGTTGTAAGGACTGTATTGCAGCACTATGATATGCCACCAGTTCAGGTAACTCTGACCAGTGATGCATATTCACAGGGCAGTGGTCTTGCATCCTCTTCTTCTTATACAATCAGTCTTATCAAAGCATGCACAATGTTCCTGGGTATTCCGATTACCGACAGTGATGCATGTAAACTCGCATATAAGTTAGAAAGAACTTATAACCCATACTGTGGATATCAAGATCCATACGGATGTGGTGTCGGTGGATTCAAGCGTATCAATTTCATGGGAGATGATTGTATCACCTATGAGTTCCTATCTACCGATCTATTTGACCACTATGATACACACCTTGTCTTTACGGGTGTCACAAGAAACTCCAAGAAGATTCTGAAGAATGTGACGGAGAACCTGGATAAGGTCAAACCTCTTTTGGAAACATGTGATGAAGCATACTACCTGCTTTCCAATAAGAGTTACAAGTGTTTCCTAAATCTCATGAGCAAGAGTTGGAGACAAAAGAAACAGACATCATCAACTATTGCAGAGAACGAGACCATTCAGATGATGGACTCTGCATTAGAACTTAATGATACTGTTCTAGCACACCGACTATGCGGAGCAGGCAATGGTGGGTTTTTCCTCACATTCTCTAAACCTGGAACATTGACAATACCATACGACTCTGTTAGAATACGAGTCGGAACTGATGGTGTCTATGGTAAATCCATTTGAAGAATATGTAGAGGCACTTAAATGCGCCCATGCACAAGAACAGTTTTTAAGATTTCAGGCAGCATTTAACTGCCACAATAGAATTATTATCCTAGGTAATGGCGGTAGCAGCAGCGTAGCATCCCATATCTCTCAGGACTATATGAAGTTCAGGGGTAAGAAGGTATCTATCCTCTCTGACCCTTCTATGCTTACTATGCTTTCCAATGACTTTGGGTATAAGAAAGCATATCAAAAATTCTTAGAGTATTATGTCGAGAATGATACTCTTGTAGTTATCATGAGTTCTGGTGGTGAATCCAAGAACATGCTTAACTGTGTGAATTGGTGTGAGGATAATAAAGTATCATACGGAGTGTTGACTGGGTTTGAATGTAATAATAGAATACGAACCATTGCAGTTAATTCTCTATGGAACTATTGGATTGATAGTAGGTCATATGGTGTGGTAGAATGTGTTCATCAAATCTTCCTACACGGAGTGGTATGAAATATTGTTTTGATTTAGATGGGACTATCTGTGATACTCCCTGTGACCCTGATGGGCATAATCAACGATACTGGGATGCACTTCCCATTCCCTTTATGGTAGAGACAGTCAATCGTCTTTACGATGAGGGACATTATATTATCATTATGACTGCCCGTGGTAGAGGGTCAGGTAAGAACTGGACATCACAGACTGAGAAAAGTCTAAAAGACTGGGGTGTGAAGTATCACGAACTGGAACCTATGTTCCATAAACCCACTGCTGATATCTTCATTGACGATAAGGGTGCTAATGTATTCGATTGGATTCTTGGTCAACCACAAAGAAAAGGAATCATTGCAGGTGCCTTTGATGTAATTCATCCAGGGTATGTTCGTATGTTTGCTGATGCAAAGAAGTATTGTAATCATCTAACTGTTGCACTCCACGTTGATCCTTCAACCGAGAGGGCACATAAACTGAAACCAGTGCAGACTGCAGACGAACGTAAAGAGATTCTCCTGGGTATGCGAGACATTGATGATGTTGTGTTTTATAACATTGAAGAAGAATACCTTGCACTCCTAGAGAGTGGCGAGTATAATGTGCGTTTCTTGGGTGACGATTATTCTGATGGAAGTTATAGTGGGGTTGGTTTGGGTATTCCAATTACTTGGTTGCCTAGAAACCATGAGTACTCTAGTACTCGATTAAAAACATTGATTCATAATTCTATTATGCCAAGGAGACATGAAAAATATGATTAAGAGTTTAGTCACGGGTGCTGCAGGTTTTATTGGATCGAATCTGGTTGACTATCTCATTGAGCAGGGGCATTATGTTGTTTGTATTGATAATGAAAGTGCAAATAACAATGACTTTTACTGGAATAGTAAAGCATATAATGTGAAGGCAGACATTTCCAGTTATGGAGATATGAGAGAGCACTTCGATGGTATTGATTATGTCTTTCATCTTGCGGCAGAGAGTCGCCTACAACCTGCTATTGAGAACCCTATCAATGCAGTCACTAAAAACTGTGTGGGAACCACTGTGGTTCTTCAATGTGCAAGAGAAGCAGGTGTGAAGCGGGTAGTATACTCTTCTACATCATCTGGCTATGGTGGTAATCGTTGGCCTAATGTAGAGACACAACCTGATGATTGTCTAAACCCATACTCTGTGTCCAAGATTGCAGGTGAGAAACTATGTAAGATGTATACTGACCTTTATGGTTTGGAGACAATATCCTTGAGATACTTCAATGTATTTGGTGAGCGGTCTCCTACTGTTGGTCAGTATGCACCAGTCATTGGTATCTTCCAGAGGCAAGCAGCAAGTGGTGATGCACTTACTATTATCGGTGATGGGTCACAGAGACGTGACTTTGTTCACGTTAAAGATGTAGCAAGAGCAAACTATCTTGCAGCAATTTCACCTATCTATCATATGTTGGGTCATGTATTCAATGTAGGTAGTGGTAAGAACTATTCTATTCAAGAGATTGCTAACGTCATCTCTGATAACCAGGTACACTTACCCGAACGTTCTGGTGAGGCATCAACTACTCTTGCAAATATAGATAGGATTGGTGAAATCATTGGATGGAAACCAGAAATTGATGTGATGGAATGGATCAAAACTAATGGATAAAAACAAGTCAGCATATAAACTCAAAGGTCTCCCACCCGTCTACTATACGAATCTGGATAGGAGTCCAGAACGTCAGAAGTATATGGAAGACCAGTTCAAATACTGGGAGATTGAGAACTATACTCGTATTTCTGGATATGATGGTACTGGTGAAGACGACCTGAGCGGTATCCTGAAGGGTCGCTATCCTGATCAGATGGGTCCGACTGACGTTGGATGCTGTACATCACACTTGAAGGCAATTCATCATTGGTATACTACCTCTGATACTCCTTGTGCGATTATCATGGAAGACGACTGCGACCTGTCTGTAGTAAAGAACTGGCCATTTACTTGGAAAGAGTTTTATGCAAGGATGCCATTTGATTATGACTTGGTTCAACTTGCTGTGATCAATCCTGGTGCTCTGCATGTAGCATTGCATAAGAGATTCGTCAATGACTTCTCTACTGCTTGCTATATGATTACAAGACATCATGCTAAGAAACTGATGGACTTGTGCTATAGAGACGGCAAGTATAAACTTGATTACAAGGCAAAACCAAGATGCAATTCAGAGCACCTGATTTATGAGTCTGGTAACAGTTTTGCTATGCCTGTCCTGTTGTTCTCCCCACCACATCTTGAATCTATGATCTGGAATAAGGAGCACATTGATACATTCCATGTTCCAAGTCGAGATGGTCTGCGTCAGTGGTGGACTAATGAAGCATCTAAACTTGAGAACTGGGAACAACTATTTGAATACGATCCCTATATGGGAAGATTACCACCCGTGGAGCAAAAGTAAAAATGGATTATACCCTACCACCACTTTGTATTAGAAGTATTGAACCTGCTGAAACGCCAGGTAAAGTACTTGTAGATATGCCATCTCTATGGAGAGATAGTGATGCAGTAAACCCTGTAGAACTTCATAAAGAAATAGTTGACTCTATTATGAGTGAACCTTATAGTGTACCTATGTGCCCACCAGGATGGCCCAACCCTCCTATTGTTGAAACGGAATGAAAAAATACTTTCTGACCATCGTTACTCATCCAGCAGTTCATTATAATGTGATCAGTATTGGATTACTTATTGTAATAGGATTACTACACAACCATGCACACTATGCGATGAGTAATGATCCTGATGCGTATGTGTTTCAGTGGTGTAAGGCCAATCCAGAACGATGTACTTATAGACCAAAATAATTGAGGAATACTAATGATTAGTCCGTATTACGTTGAAGAACCAATCACTTATAGGAAGGTAGAAGTTCCTGAAGTGATACTATATTACTGTGATGATTTCACGTATGATGCTGATAGACATGATCTACGGTACATTGATTGTGTGTATATGCACATGGGAGACTATGGAAATGACCCAAAACTGCTTGAAAAATTAAGAAATACACCTAGACCTATTTTTGAATAGTAAATAATATGTCGCTAAAAACATCGATGTCTAAGAATTTTGTATCCAAGGATGAACTCAAGTGCCGTGTCATGAAACTGAAGTATCAGATTGACGGAGAAACAACACCCTTTCAGGCAGAGAAAGAATTGGCACACCGATATCTGAACTATGTTTTGAATGCTCTTGAAGAGTATAGGGGTTGACACCACAAGAAAGTTCGGTTATACTAGAAAAGTACGTCACGAACAATGTATAAATACCTATTCGTGACGCGCATTACGAACTGTTACAGTTTCAACGCCTCAACTAATCGCCTAGATTCTGTGCTATAATATCCATAACGAGACAAGTCGATGTCTCTACTCATCTGCGGGTAACCATTCCGCAAGTAACTAAAGGTAATTCAAATGATCAAATCTGTATTCGCAGCAACTGCTGCTCTGTCCATGTCCGCAGGCGCTGCCCTTGCAGGTCCATACGTCAACGTCGAAACCAATGCTGGTTGGGTTGGAGATGACTACTCTGCTGCCACGACAGACCTTCACGTAGGATACGAAGGCGACCTGGGTGCTGCTTCATACTACGTGCAAGCGGGTCCTGCAATCATCGCTGTTGACGGTGAAGAAAGCGAGACTCAGTTCTCTGGTAAGGCAGGTGTTGGCGTTCCTGTAACCGACCAACTTGGAGTATATGGTGAGCTGTCATTCCTGACTGCTGACGACTCCGATAACAACGGTTACGGTGGTAAGTTGGGTGTCAAGTACTCCTTCTGATATACTGATATATTGTATCGTGTGGGGGCAATGCCCCCTTTTTTTAACTTATGATTTTAGAAACTATTTTGGCACTGAGTGCCGTTGATTATGACCATCTTGCACGAGCAGTGCAGGTTGAGGCAGCAACTGGAACTAACGATGAATACTGCGTTGCAGTTTCCATTCTTAATAGAGTTAATTCTCCGGCATTCCCTAACAATGTTGCTGACGTAGTTTATGCTCCTGGACAATACGAAGGTTTTATTTACCGTCGTCCAGCTGCTAAACCTAGTGTTGTTGCTAGGTTAAAGAACACAGAAAAACTTATGGAAGCATACTCGATTATTGGAGACAGAACCAGTTTCAAAGGACAACGTATGTTGCCTTATCGTGTAGTTGCAGAAGATCCAATGTGTGATCGTAAAGGAAACTTCTATCATCATCACTGGCAGTCATGATCAGTCGCTTCAAGTCTCTTATCAAAAACGTTGTTGGTATTTCAACAACTAAAATAGAATGTTCAATTGACGAGGAAACAGTTGATTGTAAAACATTCACTCAACCTTATGTTGGTGTTCCTGCACCATCAATTCTTAAAAATGATGTTTGGTTTGGAGAACCGATTATGAGTGAACAACAAAAAGAAATTGCTGATGATATCAGTGTGAATATGGATGGAGGAGTTGGTGGTTCTTGGAAAGTAAATAATGAACCAGAAAATATTCATCAAGTAATGTATGAAATATCTACTAAAAATAGTAATACATTAAATCAAGGTGGATCAGAAGCATTCCAAGAGAATGTAACTTAATTAAAAATTGAATTTTTTATTATGAAAACACTTTTATTCAGTCTACTTGCTTCAGTTGCACTAATCTTTCCTACACTTGCACATCAAGAGGAAGAAACTGTCTTCTATACTTATGAAGCAATGGATTGTATGCGAAGGCAAAAATGCACTGTTGGTGTAGACCCAGTAAATGTTCTTGATTATTATAATGATGATGAGGTTAGGACTATCCTGACTAATCTTAATCAGATGGGAGTCAAGGTTTATGCATCAAATCCACAGTATTTTGTGGATGATTATCATGCATTGTATTATGCTGACTCGAATACGATATATCTGAACAAGGGATATACTGATGAACCTGAAATGTTCATCGAAGCATTGCGTCATGAAGCATGGCATGCTGCTCAAGATTGTATGGGTGGTGGTATGCACAACTCAGATATTATGCCTATGCTTGCATGGGATGTAATTCCTGCTGATGTTGTTCAAGACACCTTTGACCGATATGGATTCGATCCTGATACTGTTAGGATTGAACGAGAAGCAGTCCTAGCAATGACCAGTCCTTGGATGACCGTTGACGCATTAGAAGCATGTAACTCAGATACTCCAATCTGGGAAACATATCCCCCACCAAAAAAAACTTGGAGTTATCTCTACTGGAACGGACACGTTAGTTATCATGACGGAATCTAAAGCACCAAAAATTCAAACTACATTTGAAGGATGTTACAACTATAATAAGTTGAAAGCAGAAGGTATGGTTGACGATTGGCGATACTCTGAAGAAAAACTGGAACTGAGGCAACACGTCTATACTATTCTTTTGAATAAGTTTGGCGGTTTAACTCAAGAAAATGGTGAACCAGTCTGTAGTATGGAGAGTATCCAAAACTGCTGTCACGACTGGGTTTCTCAAGGGCATGTAAATAGTAATGGAATTGTCAAATACTATGAGGCATACTACAAATGAAAAGATTATTTACAGCGGCGGTTGTTGCGGCAGCGGTTGCCCTACCTGTCCATTCCGCCCCCCTCAAAGATAGTGAGTACTTTACAATGCATTCTATGGGATGCATGTTGCTTCAAGAATGTATAGAAGATATCAATGAAGTTAAGTCCATCTCAGATATCAATTCTGAGATACCTGCTACTAATTACGACATTGTTGCTGTTGAGTTCAATTCTCTTATCGGATCACTTAATAAAGTCGGAGCTAAGGTTTTTCTAGCAGACCAAAAGTATTTCCCTGTGGGACACCGTGGAGTATATCATACTGTCAGTAATAATTTCTTCTTGAATAAAGCATACATGAATCGACCTGGAATGTTGATGAGTGTTATGCGTCATGAAGGATGGCATGCAGCACAGGATTGTATGGCAGGTACTATCGATAACTCTTTGATTGCTATCATTCTGCCTGAAGATTCTGTTCCTCCACTGTATCAAGAAATCGTAAAATCAACATACAGAGATCAACCTGGAGCAATTCCCTGGGAGAAAGAAGCATACTGGGCAGGTAAAACTGAAGGTATGACTGCCAAGGCACTTGAGTCTTGTGCCCGTGGAACCATGTGGACTGACTATGAACCAACACCATTGACACGTAAATACTTGGTTGAAAAAGGTTATCTCTCTAAATAGAGTTGCCTTACCAATTAAATATGCCCGAAGAAGTCAAGAAACCTGACGAGAAGAAGAAAGGTTTTCTTAGTAAAATTAAAGAGGCAGCAGATGATAAAGAAGAGCAGCTTGCTATACTTTCTACTTTTGTTAGGCTTGGCATCCTTGTTTGGAGTGGCGGAATACTCACGTTGGCGTACATCAAACTTCCACCAGCACTGGGTATTCCCGAGCAAAAACTAGATCCAACTTTTATCGCAAGTGTCTTTACTGGGGTCCTAGCTACCTTTGGTGTTCAGGCAGCAAAGAAAGCAGGTGAAAGTGGTAGTAGTGGTGGCGGATCTGCTATCACTAAGGACCAGATGGAAAAACTGATTGAGAAAGCAGCACAAACTGCACCACATCAGACTCTCCGTATCGAGCAAGCACCTGTAACTCTGAAGGTTGAGAAGGCAGAAGAACCTTACAAAATGTAAGTTATGATTAACAAACGATCTCCATTTAAGTGGGCGGCACTGACAGTAGGGACACTGTTCGGTGTCGCTCATATTGGTTTATTGGGACATCTTATTGGTAGGGATAAACTTCCTATCATAAATTTACCTGTGGGTGACTATACCTCATATAGTGTAGAAGCAGGTAAAGACGGATACAGTATAGAATATAGTTCTAATGATCCCAAGGTCATGGGAGTTAGGAGAAATATTAATAAGAACAATGGGTTGTTTGGTATTGGCGGCAACTCAGTAATTGTAACTGAAGAAGAATATACAATGGATGGGGCAAGGCATCTAGGAGGTGCTGAGGGAAAGTTAACTGCTCAAAACCTGGCATGCATCAAAGCGGAGGGCGCTGGAGAATCAACCGGAAGAATGGTAGGTGCTAGTGTTGCATCAGGCATTGCTCCAATCTTTACAGGTATCCCATATGTTGGTTGGTTGATATCTGGTTGGATGGTAATGTTAGGTCAAGATACTGGTGCAGATGTAGGTGCGGAAATAGCAACAATGCAAATGGAATGCGATGAAGATTGATATAGATATAGAGGATTACACAATAATCCTAAACTCACTTCACTACTATAAAAAAGTAGAGAAGAGGGGTAACTTTAAACAATATGATGAAGAGCGTATTAACGCATTGAGAGATAAGATTGCACAACAACTTGTGCCAAGTTCAAAAATTGATTTTAATTTATGAGTGCTTTATTTGTATTTGCTTTTATAATACTACTTACTGTAGGGATGGAATTGACCTGGCCTGTTAGAAAATGAATTTGATATTGAGACCTCTTGATCGTGTAAGTGATCCAGTGTGGAGTGTTATTATAATTTTAATAATATTGCTTATTGGAGTAACTTATTACATATATACCATTATGAGTATGGCATTCCAGGAGTTAGAAGATGTCGGAAATCCGAAGCGATATCCAGATCAATCAGAAGGATGCGAACCAGGACCAGGAAATAGCACTCCTGAAACATCGCATTGATGATAACGAACAAACGACAGAAGAACTCCGTGAAAGAGTTCGTAAACTTGAGAAATGGGTATGGGGTGCTGGTGCAGTTATTGCTGCTGCTATCACACTGATTGGTTTTGTAACTGCTGCTGATGCAAAGCAATTTGAAGAAGAGCAGAGTATCGGTGTGCTGACTGATAAAATCAGACAGTATGAAGCAGAAAGGAAAAGAACTCCACCAGCAGACAGCATTGATGATGCGTTGAAGAATATTGATTGGGAACTATGGGTGCAATGAAGTTATAAATATGTTATAATAGTGTTACTAATATTATACTATGAAGCATATACACCATATTATCCCTAAGCATATGGGAGGCACGGATGACCCTGAGAACCTGGTAGAACTAACCATAGAGCAGCACGCCGCCGCACATAAAAAACTATGGGAAGAACACGGTTACTGGGAAGATGAAATCGCCTGGTTGGGATTGTCGGGGCAGATTGGTAAAGAAGAAATCACAGCGCGACTGTTGAGTGAAGCGGGTAAGAAAGCTGGTAGATTACATAAAGAGACACAGAGAGAGAATGGTAGGAAGAGGGGTCTGGCGAATAAAGGTAAGAACGCTTGGAATAAAGGCATACCGGCAACACCGGAGAGGTTACAGCAGATGAGAGAGACCTGTAAACCGCCTAGCCAGAAAGGAAAAGTAATGTCGGCAGAACAGAAAAGAAAAATAGCAGAGGCGCAGAAGGCGCGATGGGCGAAAAAAAAGTTAGAAAAACAACACACAACTTGAAGGGGGGCTTGACTATATAAAGAAGTCGTGTTATAATACCTATGGGTAAAATGCAACCACCGAGTCGAAAGAGTTGTTACAATTTTAGAGTAACAGAAATAAATCGAGTTGTCGATGGAGATACCATAGATGTAACAATCGATTTAGGATTCGACTTATTCAAGAAAGAAAGAGTTAGAGTTGCAGGAGTTGATACGCCGGAGAAAAGGACGAGAAACTTAGAGGAGAAGGCACTTGGAATCGACGCAACCTACTGGCTCCAAGCAAAATTGGAAGGGGCGATTTCTGGCGATGATGATCTTATTATCCGTACTGAACTTGATGGGGGTGTTGGTAAATACGGGCGTCTTCTCGGTTGGCTTTATATTGGGGATGGAGACCTGTCGCTTAACGAACAAATGATCACAGAAGGTTACGCGCACCCCTATGATGGGGGAACAAAAGATATGAATCTCGAAGCATTGCGAGAGATTCGTAGAGCACACGGTACATTGGTAGACTAATTATGAGAAGAGAAATTTTAGAAGCTCTCAAGGCATTGTCTGTTGGGAGTATTAAGAAAGCAAAAATGAATATTGAGATATACCTTACAAATCCTGTAGGTATTGGTGAGCATCCTGACGTTCTTGGTGCAATCCAGGATCAGATTGATGCAATTGCAAAAGAAGAAGAACGTATCGAAGTAATCGAAAAGCATTTGGAGGATTAAATGAAAGTATTATTTGCCTTTCTGTCCATACTATTTCTTGCTGCTCCAGCATGGGCAGTAGACATCACAATGGGTTCGGGCGGGAACTTGATTTTTGACCCATCTGATGTTACAATTGACGCAGGTGAAACTATACATTTTGTAAATGGTATGTTGCCTCCTCACAATATTATTGTTGAGGGTCGTGCTGATCTCTCAAGAGAATCACTTATGTTTAATCCTGGCGAATCGCAAGACATTAAATTTGCAGACGCAGGAGATTATAGTTTTTTCTGTGGTCCACACCAAGGTGCCGGTATGGTCGGCACTATTCATGTAAACTGATAAATTAAATCACAATGGCAACTTATAACGTAACGATTCGTTCCTCCGATGGAACCGAGACTATTGTTCCATGCGATGGGGATACATATATTCTTGACGCAGCAGAAGAAGCAGAACTCGATCTTCCATATTCCTGTCGTGCTGGTGCATGTTCTACATGTGCTGGTAAAGTGTTAGAAGGAACAGTAAATCAGGAAGATCAATCTTTCCTTGACGATGATCAACTTGAAGCAGGATTCGCACTTCTTTGTGTGTCATATCCTACTAGTGATTGCGTTATTCAATCAGAAGCAGAAGAGGAACTTTATTGATTTGATATATAATCTTACTATCTTACATATTAATAGACATGCAAAAAATTATTAATGTACTTGCTCTTGCATCATTTGGTGTATCTGCTGCTGCTGTAGGTGGCGGTGCATATGTCTATCTCAATAAGGATTCTATTATTGAGAATGTAAAATCACAAGTTGCAGGAGCAGCTGCTGAAGCAATTTCTGGTGCTCTTCCTGGAATGTTAGATTCTTCAATGCCAGAACTCCCCGGTGCTACTGGTGGAGTTATTCCTGCTATGCCTTCTACCACAGGTCCTGCACTTCCATTCTAATAATGAAAGACTTAAAGGTTCCTTTTGCAATTGTATCATTCCTACTTGTGCAGGGTGCTGGTGCCGTATGGTGGGCATCCCAAGTTGATGGTAGGGTAAAGAGTTTAGAAACTCTGAGTCTTAATCTTGCAAAAGAAAATAGAAGATATATTGAGCAGGTTATTCAACCCTCATATGGAATCAGTAGTTCTTGGAAAAATCAATACCATGATGAATGGGTATTGAAAGGTGGTTGGAAAGACTGATGATTCCAGAAATCCAGTTAGGTAATATTAATATTGGTATTGGACAAGTTAGTAATTTAATTATTAATGATACACCTGACTGGTTAAAAACTCCATCTGCAGCAATTCCAATATACCCACCCGTGACTACACAGGTGGGTATTCCTATTGTTAATATGCCTGGATGCGTAGAGTCGCATAGAGACAGTAGTGAGAACCAAACTCTAAAAGATGAAGATAGTGATGGTGTTCGGATATATTGTGATGCAGGAACACCTAGTTTCAATCCAATAGATTATGATCCAAATAAATTAGATATAACGACAAAATCTCCACCTCCACCAGTTGTCCCAAACACTCCAGAAGTACCACCAACTCCTGAAACACCACAAACTCCCAAGACTGATGCTGCATTAGCAGAGTGCCCTAGTAGAGCACAAGAATTAAAAAACCCTGTAGGAAAAATCCTAGAGGGTAATAAGAAGATTACTGGGTATGAGACAGTAGGAAAAGAATGTCTCCCCGTATTTGAAAATTTAAATATACCCGATCAGATTGTCCAGAACATACCATCAGCAGGTATGATAACTGTTACCGCCTCAATTGCTGTGGTAGCGACGACCTCTGCACTGCTTGCAAAACCTCTTGCTGATCTTTTGTTGAAAGTGGTGAAACCTGTGACGAAGAAAGTGGTGAAGAAGATTGC
>Ga0209251_1002337_pt1 | contig 13371 bp, 12 predicted proteins | sample SaaInlV_100m_DNA_6_FD_184665 | JGI IMG/M metagenome (GOLD analysis project Ga0209251, IMG submission 184665) | Marine microbial communities from expanding oxygen minimum zones in the Saanich Inlet - Saanich Inlet SI073_LV_10m_DNA (SPAdes) (version 2) | ecosystem: Environmental > Aquatic > Marine... | reverse complement strand
ACCTTTTGATATTGTTCTTTGTCATCCACCACCAGTTTGCGGATATCCGCGGAAAATAGATCACGGATTGTACGGAAAATAACGTTAAGATCCGAGTGCAAAAGGGAAGGCGCTGGGAGGGTTTTGTATTTTTCCAGCACATCTTCCCAAATTGAAACAAGGTAATTAATATCGGAATGTAAATCTTCTTCGGTGTGACCTTCTGCAACCGTCCGGATGATGAATCCAGAATTTTCCGGACGTAGACGGTTGACAATATCCTTGAGGCGATCACGTTCTTTGTCGATACTGATTTGACGTGAAACTCCAAGAGTTTGAGCTGTAGGCAGGTAAACCAGGTTTCTTCCGGGAATGGACACATGATTCGTGATGCGGGCGCCTTTGGTACCAATTGGCCCTTTTGAAACCTGCACCAGCACATCCTGACCTTCCTTAATCAGCTGGCTGATTTTCTGTTTGTCTCCGTTTTTATTCGATGCTTTTCCGAGAATTTCATGTTCCGGAAGGATGTCGTCGATATGTAAAAAAGCCGCCCGTTCTGCTCCAATGTCTACAAATGCGGACTCCATTCCAGGCAGAACATTCAGCACTTTTCCTTTGTAAATATTATCCACAACTCGCAATTTTTGTTCTCGTTCGTGATGCAGTTCTGAAAGGACTCCGCCCTCCATCACTGCAACACGTGTCTCGTGCGAAGTGTGATTTATGATGATTTCTTTTGCCATAAAATTATTATGAATTTAGAATTATGATTTCTCTCATTTCCTGTACTGCCTGAGTAAGACCGACAAAGATTGCCCTGCTGACGACACTGTGACCGATGTTTAATTCGCGCAAATGCGGTAATCCGCAAATCCGTTGAGTATTGATGTAATTCAGTCCGTGCCCTGCATTTACTTGTAAATTTTGCTCATTCGCGAATTCTGCAGCGGAAACTAGACGTTCATATTCTTTGTCCTGCTGAATTCCTCTTTCCGCATTTGCGTAACATCCAGTGTGCAGTTCAACATCTTCCGCACCTGCTTTTTGAGTGGCCTCAATTTGCTCCGCTTCTGGATCGATGAATAAACTAACTCGGATTCCGGCTTCCCGAAGTTGTGCGATTCCTTTGTGCATTGATTCAGGAGCACCTGCTACATCAAGTCCACCTTCGGTTGTCACTTCTTCACGTTTTTCCGGCACAAGAGTCACAATATCCGGACGTGTTTCCAGCGCGATGCCGAACATTTCTGCTGTCGCGGCCATTTCCAGATTGAGACGGGTCTGCACGGTTTCCCGCAAAATCCGCACGTCACGGTCAATAATGTGTCTGCGGTCTTCACGTAGATGAATTGTGATTCCGTCAGCACCTGCCAGTTCAACAAGTCCTGCCGCGGTGACAGGATCCGGTTCGCTTATTTGACGTGCCTGTCTGACAGTTGCTACGTGATCAATGTTGATGTGTAATGCAATCATTATTTTTGTTATTATTTTAGGTCATTTTTTTCATTCTTAACCCAGACAGAAACGATGGGCCATTGCTGCAGTACAGTGATTCCTTCCGGAGTTACTACTTTTGGCGTCACCTTAGGATAGTTGCCGGGTTCATATGTGGATAGATCAATTTCCCCAAAAATTTCATCACGATCCAATTCCCGTATAAGGTATTCAGGACCTTCAACAAAAACATTAAAAGTTTTTGGATTAATCACGCTTACATAATCCACGTTTCGCAAATATACCGCTACGTTTTCAAATCGTTTCTTAATCGGCAGACTAATGATCGTAACTTCCGCGGTATAAAAATCAACGTTTTGATGAATGATCTGTACGTTTCCTCCAGGCAAATCCAATTCAACACGCATAGTAGCACTTTCGTTTAAACCTTCCAGTTCAATTTCATGAGCTGAAATATGGTCCATTTTTTCCAGTACCGAGCGCGGTCCCCGCATAGTCAGAGTATCCGGAACGATTTTTAGGTCACCCAGCAGATAACCTTTTTTTGGAGTCCCGTGATAACGCGGTTTGATCGAAAAAGATTTTTCAATCAGTTCCTCTATCCTGACCGTGATTTGTGAAGGATGAATGCGTGTTATCTCAACCTTCACCGGTGATAAAATGTGATTCTCAGTCAGCACATAAGAAAGCGTTCCTTCCTGTGCTTTGTCCAGATCAAGCACCGCCTGAATCTCCTGAGGATTAAATGAATCCCTGCTGTTGGTGTGCACCACAATGTTGACCTGTGGAGGATCAGAGGTGACCTGAAATTCAGGTGATACATTTTTAAAAACGACAGGTGCGTAAAAACTCATCTGTATCGGTTCTCCGGATTTCCGTGCGAGAAACCAGACGAAGACTGCCAAAACTACCGCAAGCACTTTGTATGAAGCATTTATCCGCATTAGTTTTTCTCTGTCTGGATATCAGGTGACTGAGTGGAGTTAGCCGGTATTTCTGAACTTTCGGATGTCATGGTAGAATCTGATGTGCCCGTAATTTTTACTGCAGCCTCAGTCGCGGCTTTTCTGGCAGCGTCTTTTGTTTCCTTGTCCTGAATTGCAGCCGGAATGTTTCCGGAAAGTACTTCCAGCAGGGCTTTACGGATATCCTCATTTGCACCGCGAATCAACTGACCACGGTAACTGAGACTTATTTCTTTGCGTTCCTCAGAAACTATCAGGACTGCCGCATCGGTTTCTTCAGTTAAACCAATGGCCGCGCGGTGTCTCGTACCCAAGAAAGAACTGAGGCGGCTGTTCATCGACACCGGTAAAATACACTGCGCCGCCAGTAAATCCCCTTTTTTGTTGATAATCACTGCACCGTCATGCAAAGGTGAGGTTGGGTGAAAAATGCTCAGCAGAAGCGGTTCGCTGACTGTCGCGTTAAGCTGTGTGCCGCGGTCACTGTAATTTTTCAAGCCGACTTCCTGCTCAAAGACAATGAGGGCTCCGGTTCTCTGTTGAGTCATCACCAGACAGGCCTGCAAAATACTGTCTACAACATCTTTTTTTTGCTGATTGCTTTCACGGAAAAGAGTGAAAACTCCGATTTGCGCCAAAGCATTGCGGATATCAGTTTGAAAAAGCACAACCAGCACCAGCACCAGCGATTGCCCTAAATTATCAAGCAGCAACTGAGTTGCTTCCAAATTCAAAATCAGCGAAACAAGATAAAGAGCCAGCAGCAAAACAAATCCCATTAACATGGGAATAGTGCGTGTACCACGGATGAGAAGTAGGATTCGGTAAAAAATAAAAGAGAGGAGGACTATATCAAACAGATCTTGCCAGCGAAGGTAAAAGTTGCCGCTAAAAATTGATAAAAGTGTTTCCACTAAGGTCTCCGGAAGGGAAAGCGGTTCGAAGTTTTCTGATTAACAGAGTTAACCTGCGAAAACTATTTTTTGGTTTTAGGAGCAAACTTCTGCATTGCCTGCAGTACTTGCTCTCCATCGATAGTTTCTTTTTCCAGCAGTGTTTTGGCGAGAGAATTAAGGACTTTACGGTTGGTTTTTAAAACTTTCTTCGCACGGTCATAGGAAGAATTTAGAATCTCAAGCACTTCTTCATCTATCATTTTCATTGATTCATTGCTGAATTCCTTGTGCTGCTGTAAATCACGTCCCAGAAAAACATGCCCTGCGTCTTCTGCGTAAGTCAGCGGTCCAAGTTTTTCGCTCATTCCCCACTGACAAACCATTTTACGCGCTAATTCAGTAGCTCTTTTCAAGTCATCACTGGCACCTGTGGTGAAGCGTTTAAAGACCAGTTGCTCTGCCGCACGTCCGCCCATCATCATCGCAATTTGACCGAGGAGTCCACGTTTATTGTGACTGTGCCGATCTTCTTCCGGAAGCAGCATTGTGACTCCTAAAGCACGTCCACGCGGAATAATGCTCACCTTGTGCACAGGATCTACTTCTTCGATACTGGCCGCCACGAGGGCGTGACCAACCTCATGATAAGCAGTAGTTTCTTTTTCTTCATCAGTTATCAGCAGACTGCGCCGTTCAGCACCCATCATGACCTTGTCTCTGGCATATTCAAAGTCTTCATTCTCTACTGTATCTTTATCCTGACGTGCTGCCCAAAGCGCTGCTTCATTAACTAAATTTGCCAAATCCGCGCCGGTAAAGCCTGGGGTTCCACGGGCAATTGTGTTCAAATTTACTTTTTTATCCAGCTCAATATTTTTGCTGTGAGTTTTTAAAATATTTTCACGTCCGTTAATATCCGGAGTCGGCACTACTACGTGACGGTCAAAACGCCCAGGTCTCAGCAGTGCGGGATCCAGCACATCCGGGCGGTTAGTCGCGGCAATTACGATAATGCCTTCATTAACTTCAAAACCGTCCATCTCAACCAGCAACTGGTTCAGAGTCTGTTCTCGTTCATCGTTTCCACCACCGAGACCTGCTCCGCGGCTGCGTCCAACGGCATCGATTTCATCAATGAAAATTATACACGGTGCGTGCTTTTTACCCTGCGCAAACATATCCCTGACACGGCTCGCGCCAACTCCAACGAACATTTCCACAAAATCTGAACCGCTGATGCTGAAAAAAGGCACCGCGGCTTCTCCCGCAATTGCTTTGGCCAGCAAAGTTTTTCCGGTTCCAGGTTCTCCCATCAGCAAAACGCCTCTTGGAATTTCACCACCGAGTCTTTCGAATTTTCCAGGATCTTTAAGGAAATCTACAATTTCCTCCAATTCTTCACGTGACTCATCAATTCCCTGTACGTCTTCAAACTTGATCGGATTGTCTTCTGTGTTGGTAATGCGGGAGCGGATTTTTCCAAAACCCATCGCGTTGTTTCCTCCGCCCTGAACCTTCCGCATAAAGAACAACCATATTCCAATAATCAGAATCATCGGCAGCCAACTGTTCAGAATCGCCATAAACAAATTAGTTTGATCTGTCGGTTCTACACGTACACGTACCTGATGACGATCCAAAATTTCAAATAACGCAGGATAGTTTGGAGCCTGAGTTTGAAAAGAACCGTTGGTGTCACTGACCACGTGAATTTGACTTCCGCGGATTGTAACCTCAAGTACAGATCCAGATTCGATTTGAGAAATGAATTCCGAAAAAGAAATTTTTCTATCGTTTGATTCTCTTGGTCCAAGCAGATTGAAAAGCATCAACATCACCAAGCCTATCACGAGCCAGATTCCAATATTTCTTAAAAATGTATTCACAGTGGTTTGTATTTTAAGTTAATGATTTTAACCTTAGATGCTCTCACATTTTCTGCGGAAACGCAAGTTTGAGACTGAGAAATATACAATTATCAGGCAAATTGAAATTTAATTTACATCAGTCAATTCGCCTAAGAGTCAACGGAGCCGGTTTTTTCACTTGACAACAAAGCTAAAAGTACCCGAAGATGCTGTAAAGACTTGGTAAATTATTCTATGAAAGAGTGATGAACGAAAATAAAATTAAGCTGCGTAAAGTAGGCATATTTTCCCCGCAATTTGAACAGCCAGTGACGGAGTTGGTGCAGGAGTGGTTTGTTCCTCATGGTATCGAAACTTTAGCTCTCGAAGGAAAAACTGGCAGAAATGATGACCTAGATTTGGTCCTCTCTTTCGGCGGTGACGGCACTGTACTTGCGGCTTTAAGTCTTTTCTCTCAGTGTCCTGTTTTGGCAGTCAACTTTGGCAATGTAGGTTTTCTGACCGCGGGAGACAGAGAAGAGTTGACCGATATGCTGCAGAGTGTACTTGAGGGGAAATATATCATCAGCGAACGTTCAGTACTTGAATGCGTTCATCCGCATGGAAAGGATTTTGCGGTGAATGAAGTTGTTGTCCGCGGTGCCACCAGACTGATCGCGGTAGAGTTGACCATCAACGAAAAACACATCCGCAGGGTGCGCGGAGACGGAGTAATCGTTGGAACCGCCACCGGTAGTACAGCATATTTACTGGCCGCGGGTTCGCCGATTGTTATGCCTGAACTGCGTTGCATGATTATCGCAGGTTTGAACGAATACGATTTCCGTTCCCGACATCTGGTTGTCACTGGTGAATCATTAATCAGACTCCAGATTTCGGAGCAAACTCATGAAAAAGAAATTTATCTGTCTGCGGACGGCAAGGAAAAAATTCCTCTTGAAATAGGTGATGAGGTTATCATTCGTGAATCCTCCAGGCAGGCAAAATTAGTTTTCATGGAAAAGAATTATTTTTTTCATAATCTTTCTTCACGTCTTTCCTGGTTCAGCAGCGGTGAATAAAAATTGGATTGACTTATGGGGTTGAAATGGCGTTTTTCAGGTGGGATTCTGTTTTCAACAGCCCTACACGTATTTTTGCTGAGTGCCCTTATTTACTGGTATCCTGGGATAATCAGCAAAAATGACTGGCAGTGGGATGAGTGGTCACCATTTTTTGCAAATGAAACCGCTACTTCCGGAGTTTCCGGTTTAACAACTCAGGAGTACGGGAGTAAAGTTTCCAGCGGAATTTTGATTTTTCCGGATATTGTTTTGTCTGGGCAGTCTAAAAAAGAACCCGTGACCACTAAAATTAAAAATAAAACACCACAAATCTCTATCAGGAGTATCCTGACTCAGGTAGGGAAATTTCCGGGACGTCTCAAAAAAACCGAAATTTCAAAAAAACCGCTTTCCGGACAAGTAGGTAAAATACTGACGCTGCTGACGCCTGTTACTTTGCAAGATGCTTTGCCGAAAAAGAAGAGTCTCAATTTAAACGCGGTTGAATTAAAAGAATATCGTCAGCAACTTAAAGGTTTTCTCTCTGAACGCTGGGAAGTGCCGATCCACTTGATCGAAAGTCAATTCACCGCCGTGATTCAGTTTGAAATTACAAAAAATGGCAGACTGTTAAGTTGGTCGATGGAAGAATCTGCAAATTCCGCACTTAATAAAACTGTGAAAAAACTGCTGAAAAACTTGCAATTTCTCCCATCCTTGCCAGAGTCCTATCCAGAAGATTCATACAAATTCGGTGTTCGGTTCACGCCGGCGAACTTCCAATTATGAGATGTCAGTGAAGTCCAAAAACGCTAATCAAGCAATAATATTACGGATAAAGGCGGGTTTTGTTTTTCTGCTGTTCGGACTAAATATGTGCGTAACAGGAGGTTCCGCGCTTGCTATTGATTATTTTGAAATCACTAACCCTAAGTTCGTTCCTGTTAAAGTTGGCCTGATTGAAGGCGCAGGTAGTGAAGTTAAAGCTATTCAAAAAGTTTTTAAAGCGAATCTGGAAAAAGTACTTTATTTTCAAATAATTGATGGAACAAAGGCTGAGTTTTTGAAATCCGAAGAAGTAGTATTTCGGCTGGAACTGCTTTTAAAAAAGAATCCGGATCAACTGGAAATTTCTCTCTGGACGCAGGGTGAGGAATCGCCAGTTGCGCAAAAATTGCTGCCGCTCGAAGAAGCAGATAATTTGCGAAAAACCGGACTTTTACTGGCGGACTGGTTTGTGGGGGAAACGCTGAATTTTAAAGGTGTTTCCGACAGCAAAATTGCTTACACATCGCAAAAAACAAACCGTAGAAAAAATATCATGCTCAGTAGTTATGATGGAACTTTGCAAAAAAGATTTTCATATAATCTTGGTTCCAACAATCTTGCAAGTTGGTCTTTTGATAATAAAAACATTCTCTACACGACTTTTACCCGCTCCAGTGTGCAGTTGACTATTCAGCCGTCGATACGTCTTCGTGCAAAAATTCTCAGCTTCCCTTCAGGATTTCAACCTCTTGGCGCAAGCTGGCGTAAGGATGGGAAGTCAATTTTGTTGACACTCATGAATAAGGGAAATTCCGACATCTACAGCTATAATTTAGCAGACTCGAAGCTGGAAAAGATTTTTGCCTGGAAAAGTCTGGAAACCTCTCCGCAAATGTCTCAGGACGGACAGAAAATAGCATTTGTTTCCGACAGCGCACGTCCGAGACGCCCGCAAATTTATGTGCATAATATGCTTACTAATAAAACGGAACGTGTGACCTTCAGAGGCAGTTACAACAGTTCTCCAAAATGGTCCCCGGATGGATCTCAACTGGTTTATGAAAGGCAGATAAAAGGAGTTTTTCAACTTTTTAAATATACACTACTCACCCGCCGGCATCTTCAACTCACATTTGGGCGTTATGATTCAGAAAAACCAGATTGGTCTCCAAACGGAAAGCAAATTGTTTTCTCTGCGAAAAAGAAGAATGTGTCCAAACTTTATTATATTTCTGCTTTTGGAGGCCGCTCCATTCGTGTCACCACAAATGCTAACGATATCGCCGAGACGAATCCGGTCTGGAGTAAATAATTTACCGACTCAGCCGGATTACAAAGCTTAGCATCGATTTGAAAATAACTTCCTTTTTATGTCAAAATTTCTACAAAGAACCAGCAAAAGTTTTGCAATGTCCCCTTTTATGAAAAAGGCAGGAACAATTAGCTTTTACCTTTTATTACCTATCTTACTTTTTGTTTTTTTCGGCTGTTCCACCTCTTCGTCCAAAAAGACAATTCTGCAAAAAAATACTGCAGAAATTAGTGCTTTACAAAAAACAATCGTCGAACAGCAGGAATTGCTGCAAAATCTGCAGGCATTGACCGCAGATCAAATTCAACGCAACAGTGAACTCGAACAGGCGATTCCACCGCGGGATTTGTTGGAATCTCTGCAGAACGGCTTTGTTGAATTACGAAAAAAAATAACCGTATTGGAAAAACAGGTTTCCTCGCTGCAGAAAAGTACAACTGAATCAGCAAAAAAGAAAAAAGATCCTGAGCCGCCTGAAGTTGAATTCCCCAGAGATCAAAAACAACTTCTGCAAGGACTTATTTCATTGCAGGCAGGAAATCCAGATCAGGCCGTGGAGCATCTGGAAAAAATTTTAAAGCAGAAGAAAGCCACCTTGCTCAAAGGTGAAATCTTGTTAGCCGTCGCTCACAGTTTTTTAGCTCAGGGACACGCCAGACAAGCCGCTTCACATTACGGTACGTTCCTTCGTGAATATCCAAAAAGCCGACACATAGCTCAAGCCCTCTACTTTTTAGGGGACGCGATGGGCAAGCTTGGGCAACAGAAAAAACAAAAAGTTTTATGGAAGGAGTTGACAACAAAATATCCAAAATCACCATTTGCAAAACGCGCAAAATAATACTCCTAAGCCTTCGCAAACTAAAATTAGACAGTTAACTTGAAAAAAAATTCTTTAGGTAAATCCGGAATTGAAGTCAGTTGCCTAGGACTAGGCACAATGACATTTGGTGAACAGAATACTGAAGAGGAAGCATTTGCGCAAATGGATTGCGCGCTGGCGGCAGGCGTAAATCTGTTTGACACTGCTGAAATGTATCCGGTGCCTCCGCAGGAAAAAACTTTCACCAGATCCGAACAAATGATCGGCAAGTGGATGAAACAGCGGAAATGCCGTGACCGCCTAGTTCTTGCAACTAAAATTGTTGGACCCACCGTGACTTCACGCGCCATGGGTGGTTACATTCGAGACGGGAAAAATCATCTCAGCAATGAAAATATTAACAATGCTCTTGAAGGAAGTTTAAGCCGTCTTGGTACAGATACGATTGATCTCTATCAAATTCACTGGCCTGACCGGAATGTTAATAATTTTGGTCAAAGGGGATTCACTGCTCTGCAAGATGAGTCTGTAGACAACGTGGAAATTTCTGAAACTCTGGAAACGCTGGAAAAACTGCGGAAGGCGGGCAAAATTAGAGCTTTCGGAATTTCAAATGAAACTCCGTGGGGCGTCATGCGTTATCTGAGTCTGGCGGAAAATAACGGTTGGGAAAGAGTAGTCAGTATCCAGAATCCTTATAATTTACTTAATCGCAGCTTTGAATCCGGATTGGCTGAAATTACATTCAGGGAATCTGTCGCTCTGTTGTCTTATTCTCCGCTGGCTTTTGGAATGCTGAGCGGAAAATATCTCGACGGACTCAAACCAGCACGAGCCCGTTTAACGTTGTTTTCCCGGTTTCAACGTTACCAGACAAAAAATGCGCTAAAGGCGACTCGTGAGTATGTGCGTCTTGCCGAAGAAAATGCTTTGGATCCGGCACAAATGGCCCTGGCTTTTGTACGGACACGGCCTTTCATGGCAAGTTTATTACTGGGAGCAACCTCAGTCAAACAACTGGAATCAAATCTGGCCAGCGCTGAGTTAGAGCTTTCTACAGAAGTTCTGGACGCAATTGATGAAATTCATAACCGCATTCCAAATCCGTGTCCCTGAAAAAAGCTTTCCGGAACTGAATTAACGCCAGCGGTAACCGAGGATTATGCGCTTACCTTCTACACGTTGTTCCGGAAGATCGTCGAAAGCTATTTTTTCGCTTTTTTCATTGTACCATGACAATGACCAGCCGGATTCCCCTTCAATTCCTAAGCCCCATCCACTTCCGCTGCTCCAATTAATTCCGGAATAAGAACTCAGCGATTCAATCCATGTCAGATAATATTGTCCTCCATGTACTCCAATAAATAATGGCCCCATCCAAGCCCGTAATTCTGCACCAAGGATGCCCGCTTTGTAATATTCATATTTTGTATTGTCCGGCAATACGCCTTTCCCACTGAATTCTGTCCCTAAAAGTGAAAAAGAAAAAGAATCACCTAAGGTGAACTGATAGTCATATTGGACACCACCTATTTTGGAAGTTTGATATTCTGTCCCAGTGTCATTATTAACTGCTTTTAGTTGCCCAAAATCCAGGAATAACCCCAAGCCATCTCCGGGTCCGGCCTTCAGGACGGTTGTCCAAAATGTCAACACAACTGTAAAAAGGAATATGACGTTCAATTTCATTGATATTTTATACTATAAGGAAGTTCATACCTAAAAATGTTTGATCCCGTTCATGTATTTCGCTGCCTCAAGGATTCCGTTTATCGTGAGAGGTTCCATCTTAAAAACCTTTTGAACATATGGTGCGACCGTGCGGTTCCAATATTGTTTGGGAGTAGGGTTTATCCAGACAACAAAGGGGAAATGCTCGTGCAGGGTTTTTAAATTTGCCAGACTTGGTGTGGACGATTCTTCCCGAAATTCAATGGAACCAAATGGTGACAGCAATTCATGAGGCGCCATATAAGCATCACCAACGATGAAAACACGATAGTCAGGACTGTTCTCCATTACTTTCCGGAGACTGACCGGTTTTCGACGGGCCTCGTCTTCATAAACCTGATCGTAAACAGCATTGTGGAAATAGTAAGTTTTTAAGTCCTGCGGAAAACGGCGTTTGATTTTTGCAAACAGTGTTTGAACTTTTTGGGCATGAACCCACATTGAATTTCCGCCGTTGTCCAGCAAAAGCAAAACCTTCGTCCGATCCTGTTGTTCTTGCAAAAAATGAGGAATCACAATGCCCGCATTGCGTCCGGTTTCCTCTACAGTACGTTTCACATTCAGTTTCCTGTCCGGCTGCATGTCCTCAATATTCCGGAGTGCCTGCAGTGCCGCGTCCATATTGTTATCAGTAATCGGTGCATCAAGATCAACCGGATAAAATGAAGGATCACCCAGAACCTTGCGCGCCGTTCCAGCATGAGCTGGTCCTCCAACCCTGATGCCGTTCAGGCCTTTTCCGGAATGTCCATAAGGCGAAAAACCATGACTGCCGATCCAGTGACCGCCACCGCTGTGAGCTGTTTTTTGTTGCTCCGCCACGCGCTTCATACGTTCCATCAACTCTTCCAGAGAAATTTTTGCATAATCCACCATCTTATCACCAACCTGTGGAGGTCCCTGAGGTCCTTTTTGCTCTCGATCGCTCAAATCCGGATTGTCCTCATCAATGTGCTTCCGTGCGTCGAGCTCTTTCTGAATATTTGCCTGCAAATCCGACTGTAGTGTTTCATTCAAAAATTCATCAATCAGTTTTTCGTAATCAAACTCACCGGCTATTTTTCCGGTTTCCAGTTTTTGACTGAGCCAATGTTCAAATGCGGAAGAGTTGCGGATCGCATCATCAATGCTGTTGTAGTTGGTTGAATCGATTCCCAAAAAATGATCCCAGAACGCAAGTGTGTAAGGTGCGATTTCCCTTCGCGATTTACAAATCAAATGCTGTCCGATGTCAAACAGTGAACCGAGATTGGTGATCAACCCAATTTCCATGGTGCTGTACAGTTCCATCAGGACACGTACATCTGTATCAAAACCGTAACGCCGAAGAGTTTGTGGGAAACCTGAAAACATTTGTAGTTTGTGGATTATTGCTCTGTGTCTGCTTTTGAAAAATTATCTGGAATTCTGGATTTGCAAAATGACAACATAATTACCGAATTTCAGCATTGTTCCCGGTAGTGGAGCAAACTGAATTTCTTCCAAAGACATAATAGCAGTATCATCAAAATCATGCGAACCACTGCTTTTAATAATTTTTTGATTAACAACTGTACCTGAGGGATCGATGCTGACTTCAAGCTGCACAAACATTCCGCTGCGGAAAATTTGAAGTGCATAGGTTACATCAAGCAGTAATTTGCTGATTTGACTGTTATATGAATTACGGTCTGCTATATAAGTTTTCGACGTAGGTGCTTCCGGAGTTTTCTTTTTATAAAGCTCAAGGCGCTTCGCTGGTTCCTTTCTGTCAACTTCTTCCGGCAAAGCAATTTCTTCTCTCAGTGGCGCAACTTGTTCTGAGGCCACTGCCTCTTTCCGCGGTGCAACGTCTTCGAATGATATTTTTTCAAGCATCCTCTGTACTATTATATCTACTTGCAACTTCAATTTCTCAAGATTACATTCCTGACAAGTCTGAGTGACTACTTTCCTCGTAACTTCAGGTTGTGACAATGAAGTAAGTTTTAAACTAAGTTGAGTCTCCCTTTTTATTTGGACAAGCTGGAACAAAAATAGTTCATCTGTATTGAATTGTTGACGTAAATTTTTCACAAAACTTAAAACACTCCTGACGCATTTACTGTTAGTGCAGTCTTCAAGATCAATGCTGGAAAGTCCCTTTTCCGAAATCAACTCCAATACTTTGTGCGAAACTAGCTGGTAGCTCTTATTCAACTGTTCCCTGAAACGGTTAAAGAGGATTTGCTTTTTCCCAGCAGAGACTTGCCCAACGATAGAGATGGGGCCGACAATGGCTCGGGCGGATTTTGCAGAACTGCTATTTGAAAAAAAGAATGAACTAATTAAGAGACTTAGCGTCAGATATAAGTATAATAATTTATGTGTTTTCATAATACTTCTTGCTGATTTACAGATTATTTGGATCCACTTTTGTTTTGTATAAATAATTATAAACTAAATTATAGAAATATAATTCATATGTACAAATTAAAGTATTGACAGTAGTAGATAGTAGGTTTAATATAATGAGCTTTGCAGGAGTTGAACGCAAGTTCTTTGAAAAG
>Ga0209251_1002334_pt1 | contig 13396 bp, 10 predicted proteins | sample SaaInlV_100m_DNA_6_FD_184665 | JGI IMG/M metagenome (GOLD analysis project Ga0209251, IMG submission 184665) | Marine microbial communities from expanding oxygen minimum zones in the Saanich Inlet - Saanich Inlet SI073_LV_10m_DNA (SPAdes) (version 2) | ecosystem: Environmental > Aquatic > Marine... | reverse complement strand
GATTTTTATATATGTTTATTTAATGAACAAACTTGACAAAAAACATAATTTAGAAGAATAAGATGGATGCACAATTTTGGACATATTTTTTAGTTGGAATTACATTTACTTTATACATTGGAATTGCCATATGGTCAAGAGCTAAAAGTACAAAAGAGTTTTATGTTGCTGGAGGAGGAATACACCCTGTATTAAATGGAATGGCTACTGCTGCAGATTGGATGTCAGCAGCATCTTTTATTTCTATGGCAGGAATAATTTCATTTTTAGGATACGGTGGTTCTCAATATTTGATGGGGTGGACCGGTGGATATGTTCTTCTAGCATTATGTCTAGCACCATATCTTAGAAAATTTGGAAAATTTACAGTTCCTGATTTTATAGGTGAAAGATATTATTCACAAAATGCAAGAACTATTGCTTTAATTTGTGCAATTTTTGTCTCATTTACATACGTAGTTGGTCAAATGAAAGGGGTGGGTGTTGCTTTCTCAAGATTTCTTGAAATACCTTATGACAGTGGAGTTATTATTGGAATTGCTATAGTCTTTTTCTATGCTGTTCTTGGTGGTATGAAAGGTATCACTTATACTCAGGTAGCACAATATTGTGTTTTAATTTTTGCATTTACAGTTCCTGCTATTTATCTATCACTTCAGGCAACAGGAAATCCAATCCCTCAAATAGGATTTGGGAGTAAGACTATGGATGGAGTATATCTTCTGGAAAAATTAAATCTACTATCAGTTGATTTAGGTTTTGATAGGTATACTGATATAAATCGAACCACCTTAATTAATGTTTTTTTTATAACTGGAGCACTGATGTTTGGTACAGCAGGACTTCCTCATGTTATTGTTAGATTCTTTACAGTTCCAAAAGTACGAGATGCAAGAATTTCTGCTGGATGGGCTCTTTTATTCATATCTATTTTATATACAACTGCTCCTGCTGTTGCTGCATTTGCAAAAGTTAATTTAATTAATACTGTTTCAAATGCTAAATATGCTGATATGCCAGCTTGGTTTACTAATTGGGAGAATACTGGATTACTTGAGTTTGATGATAAGAATGGAGATGGTGTGATTCAATATGTTGCAGATACTCAGGTTAATGAATTAACAATTGATAATGATATTATGGTATTAGCTAACCCTGAGATTGCTAATTTACCTCCATGGGTTATTGGATTAATTGTAGCGGGTGGATTAGCTGCTGCATTATCAACCGCAGCAGGACTTTTATTAGTTATATCAACTTCAATATCTCATGATCTTTTGAAAAAGAATATTAATCCAAATATATCAGAGAAAGGAGAGCTCTGGGCTGCAAGAATTTCAATTGCAGTAGCTGTAGTAGCTGCTGGTATGGCTGGATTGAATCCACCAGGCTTTGTTGCAGAAGTAGTTGCATTAGCTTTTGGTTTAGCTGCTTCATCTTTTTTTCCTGCAATTATTCTTGGAATTTTTGATAAAAAAATGAATAAAGAAGGAGCAATTGCTGGAATGCTAACAGGTATTATATTTACAGCTTTATATATTTTATATTTTAAACCACAGCTTGGTGGGATTGGTCTACCTGAGGATTATTTATTTGGAATATCTCCTGAAGGTATTGGAACAATTGGAATGATTATTAACTTTATTGTATCTTTAATTGTATCAAGATTAACAAAACCAACACCAGAAAAAATTAAAGCTTTAGTTGAAAGTATAAGATATCCAAAATAGATATGCAAAGAATTAAGTCCCTCTCAGACTATTTTAAAAAATATGAATTAAGTGAGAAAGACCCAGAATCATTCTGGTCAGAAATTGCTGAATCTTTTACTTGGAAAAAAAAATGGGATAAGTTACTTGACTGGGATTTTGAAAAAGTAAATATTAATTGGTTTCAAAATGCTAAACTAAATATCACTGAAAATATTTTTGAGAGAAATCTCAAAGAAAGAGGTGATAAAACAGCAATTATTTGGGAACCAAATGATCCTTCAGAGGCTCCAATTCACATTACTTATAAAGAGCTTTATGAAGAGACTTGTAGATTTTCAAATGCATTAAGAGCAAAAGGAATAAAAAAAGGAGATAGAGTTATTATATATATGCCTATGGTTCCTGAAGCTGCTATTGCAATGCTAGCATGTGCACGAGTTGGCGCTGTTCATTCAGTCGTTTTCGCAGGATTTTCGTCAACTTCATTAGCTGATAGAATTAATGACTGTCAAGCAAAAATGGTTTTGACTTCAGATGGAAATTTTAGAGGAAGTAAAACAATTCCTGTTAAACCACTAGTAGATGAAGCACTTGAAAAATGTTCAACAATACAGAGCGTTATAGTCTTTGAAAGAACAAAACAAAATGTAGAAATGTTAGATGGAAGGGATTTCTGGTGGCATGATTGTATTAATGAAGAACCTAAAGTTTGTGATGCTGAAGTATTAGACTCAGAGGATATGTTATTTATACTTTATACTTCTGGATCAACCGGAAAACCAAAAGGTGTAGTTCATTCATCTGCAGGTTACATGGTATATTCAGCATATACCTTTCAAAATGTATTTCAATATGATGAGAATGATATATATTGGTGTACTGCAGATGTTGGTTGGATAACAGGTCACTCATATATAGTTTATGGCCCTTTGCTTTGTGGTGCAACCACTGTCATGTTTGAAGGTGTTCCAACATTTCCTAATGTGAGTAGATTTTGGGATATAGTAGATAAATTTAAAATCAATCAATTTTATACTGCTCCTACTGCTATAAGAGCTCTACAAGCACACGGATTAGAGCCATTAAAAAACAATTCCTTAGATTCTTTAAAAGTAATAGGATCTGTTGGGGAGCCAATAAATGAAGAAGCATGGCATTGGTATCATGATAATATTGGAAAAGGTAAATGTCCATTGGTTGATACCTGGTGGCAAACTGAAACAGGAGGAATAATGATATCAGCATTAGCAGGAATAACTCCAAATAAACCTGCACATGCGTCACTTCCTTTACCTGGAATTCACCCTGTTATAGTTGATTCTGAGGGAAATGAGTTGCTTGGAAATAATGTTCAAGGTAATCTTTGTATTAAATTTCCATGGCCATCAATTCTAAGGACTACATATGGAGATCACCAAAGGTGTATAAACACGTACTTTTCAAATTATAAAGGAATGTATTTTACTGGAGATGGTGTTAAAAGAGATCATGATGGTTATTTAAGAATTCTTGGAAGAGTTGACGATGTTATTAATGTCTCTGGACATAGAATGGGAACAGCAGAAGTCGAAAATGCTATTAATGAACATGAAGAGGTTATTGAGTCAGCTGTAGTAGGATATCCTCATGATATTAAGGGTGAAGGAATTTATGCATACGTAATCATAAATTCTAAATCTTCAGATGATACAATAAAAGCTGAAATTGTAAATGTTGTAAGAAGGGTTATTGGCCCTATTGCTAAGCCAGATAAAATTCAAATTGTAAGTGGTCTTCCAAAAACAAGATCTGGAAAAATTATGAGAAGAATTCTAAGGAAGGTAGCAAGTAATGATTTTGTAAATCTAGGTGATACATCAACTCTTCTTAATCCAGATGTAGTTGAAGAAATTATTAATGGAGCTAGTCTTTAATTAGTTTTTCTAATCCTATACCCCTAGAGCCTTTAATCAAAATATTTGTCATACTAAAATCAATTAGTTTAACCGATTTCAACATTTCTTCAGTAGATTTAAATCTCTCAAAATATTTACTTTGAGTTTTACAATCGTAGAAATTTTCTCCTATCAAATAAACTTTTAAATAATCTTTGTTATCTATAAAATCAATAATTTTTTGATGTTCTCTACTTGAATAATCACCAAGCTCAAACATGTCTCCCAGTATTAGAATTTTATTATTTAGAATATTATTTTCAAAATTTGATATAGCAGCTTTCATGCTTGTTGGATTGGCATTGTATGCATCTAAATACAATTTATTATTTCCATAATTTATTACTTCAGATCTATTTGAATCATTTTTAAAAGAGATTAAACCTTTCTTTATTTCGGAACTTGATAAGTCAAGAAACTTACCAATCGTTATACTTGCAGCAATATTTGAGAAATTATAGTCACCATAAATTTCACATTTATATTTGTCATCATCATTCTGTATTATTAGAATATTTTCTTCTTTTTTATATTTATAAATAAATTCAGAATCTTCTTTTTCTCCAAAAGTTATAGCTAGATCCCCTTTGCAATTTTCAATTTGAATAATATCATCATTGTTTAAAATGATATGACCATAATTTTGAGTTAGGTACTCAAACATTTCACTTTTTCCTTCTATAACTCCTTCAAAACCACCAAAACCTTCAAGATGAGCATATCCATAATTAGTAATTAGTCCAAAGTCAGGCATTGCAATTTCACATAATGTTTTAATTTCTCCAACATGATTAGCACCCATTTCTATAACTGCAATATCAACATCATCATTAATATCCAAAAGTGAAAGAGGAACTCCGATATGGTTATTTAAATTACCTTTTGTTTTAATAACACTATAGCTTTGTGAAAGAATTGAATAAATTAAATTTTTAGTTGTGGTTTTACCATTACTTCCTGTGATTCCAATTACTTTAGTGTCAAAAAGAGATCTATGATAATTACTTAGTTCCTGGAGAGACTTTAAAGTATCTTCAACATATATTATCTTATCATTCTCATTTTTCAATTTTATATCATCAACTACAGAGAATTTAGCTCCTTGTTTTATTGCTTCTAATGCAAATTTATTTCCATCAAAATTATTACCTTTCAATGAAAAATATATTTCATCTTTACTAATTCTTCTAGTATCTATGGACACTCCAGCAGATGAAGCGAATAAAGAATGTAGTTTTTTAGTGTCCAATCTAATTTTATTGCAATATACTAAAGAAAAGAGTATTTTTGCTTCGTGTTATAATAACTGATTTTAACTCATTTATATGAAAAAAATTACTGGAAAAACTTATATAGATTGGTACGAGAATATGCTACTGTGGAGAAAGTTTGAAGATAAGCTTGCGGCAAAGTACATCCAACAAAAAATTAGAGGTTTCCTTCATTTATATAATGGCCAAGAGGCAGTATTAGCAGGATGTCTTCATTCTACAGATCCAAAGAAAGATAGAATGATAAGTTCTTACAGAAGTCATGTACACGCAATAGGCCTTGGAGAGGATCCAAAGTTTGTAATGGCTGAATTATTTGGAAAAGCAACTGGAACATCTGGAGGCCTTGGAGGTTCAATGCATATTTTTTCAAAAAAATATAACTTTTTTGGTGGTCACGGTATTGTTGGAGGACAAATCCCTCTAGGTACTGGAATTGCATTTGGAGATAAGTATTTTAAAAGAGATAGTGTTACATTATGTTTTTTGGGGGATGGAGCAATAAGACAAGGTGCTTTTCATGAATCTATAAACCTTGCAGCTTTATGGAAACTTCCGGTAATTTACATAGTCGAAAATAATGGATATGCAATGGGTACTTCAGTTGCAAGAACAACTAGTCAAGCAGACCTTTGGAAATTAGGAGAGCCATACGAAATGCCATCAATGCCAGTTGATGGAATGGATCCTTTAAAAGTAGCTGAAGCTATTGATGAGTGTGTTAAACATGCAAGAGCTGGAAAAGGTCCATCTCTATTGGATATTAAAACATATAGATACAGAGGACACTCAATGTCTGATGCTCAACAATATAGAACTAAAGAAGAAGTAGAAGAATATAGAAAAATTGATCCAATTTCTCAAGTTGAAAAAATCATTATTTCAAAAAAATATGCAAAAAAATCTGATTTAGAAAAAATTGAAAAAAAGGTTAAGTCAACCATAACAGAATGTGAAGATTTTGCTGAATCTTCTCCTTTTCCTAATAAATCTGTTATGTATGATGTAGTATATGAACAAAAGGACTATCCTTTTATAAAACATAAAATAGATTAATATGGCTGAAGTAATAAATATGCCAAGATTGAGTGATACTATGGAAGAGGGAACTCTTGCTAAATGGTTTAAGAAAGTAGGCGATACAGTTAAAGAAGGAGAGATTTTAGCTGAAATTGAAACTGATAAAGCTACTATGGAATTTGAATCATTTCATGATGGTATTCTACTTCATATTGGGATTGAAGAAGGGTCAACTGCTCCTGTAGATAGTATAATTGCTATTATTGGTTCAAAAGGTGAAGATATTTCATCATTTCTTAAAAACACTGATTTAAAAGTCAAGGAGGAGCCAAAGCCAGAAGTCAAGGAGGAGCCAAAGCCAGAAGTCAAGGAGGAGCCAAAGCCAGAAGTCAAGGAGGAGCCAAAGCCAGAAGTCAAGGAGGAGCCAAAGCCAGTTTCAAATAATAAACCAAGTGATAGAATACTTGTCTCACCATTAGCTAAAAGGTTAGCTAAAGAAAAGGGAATAGATATTTCTTCAGTTAAGGGTACTGGTGATAATGGAAGAGTAATAAAAAGAGATATTGATTCATTCAAACCATCAAATTATTCTCAATTCTCTCAACCTAGCCCTCAGTTAACAGAGTCATTTTATGAGACTCAAAACTCAACAATGAGAAAGGCAATTGCTAAAAGACTTTCAGATTCTAAATTCTCAGCACCTCATTATTATCTAAATATTGAACTAGAAATGGATAATATGATTTCATTTAGAAAGCAATTTATTCAAACTCAAAACATTAAAATTTCTTTCAATGATATAATCGCAAAGGCTGTATCATTATCCTTGGCGAAACACCCTAAGGTTAATTCAAGATGGTATGATGATAAAATTATTTTTAATGAACATGTTCATCTTGGAGTTGCAGTTGCTGTTGATGATGGATTAATAGTTCCAATTGTTAAGTTTGCCAACTCAAAAGATTTACCACAAATTAATTTTGAGATAAAAGATTTTGCTGAACGTGCAAAAAATAAAAAATTAACTCCTGCAGAAATAGAAGGAAGCACATTTACAATTTCAAATCTTGGTATGTTTGGAATTGAAAGTTTCACTTCTATTATTAATCAACCAAATTCTGCAATTCTTTCTATAGGTGCAATAGTTCAAAAACCTATAATAAAGAATAATGAGGTTGTTGCCGGAAATACTATGAAGCTAACATTGGCATGTGATCACAGAACAGTTGATGGTGCAACAGGATCTTTATTCTTAAAGACTTTAAAAGAATATATTGAAAACCCTGTTTCAATACTGATTTAATGAAGACTATAGTTGTAACTGGAACTAGCTCAGGAATTGGATACGAAATTTGTGCTCAAGCTGCAAAGCTTAGATATAATGTAATCTCCGTTTCAAGAAACATTAAACCTTTATCAAAAATTGATGGAATATTATGTTACTCAGTTGATATAACTGATAAAAAAAGTATAAATGCTTTTGTTGAAGACTTAAGAAAAAGAAAAATTAAAATAGATATTCTTATAAATAATGCTGGATACTTGAGTAATGAATTATTTAGTGAAACTTCATATAAATCATTTAAAGATACATTTGATGTAAATGTATTTGGGTTAGCAGAAATTACTAGGTCGCTTATTCCCTTTATTAATAAAATTGGTCATGTAATTAATATTAGTAGTATAGGAGGGGTGAACGGTTCAAAGAAATTTCCAGGCTTAGCCGTCTACTCTAGTAGTAAAGCTGCTGTTATTGCTTTAACAGAAGTTCTAGCTGAAGAATATTCTGATGGTCCTTCATTTAATGTGTTAGCTCTTGGAGCAGTTCAAACAAAAATGTTAAAGGAAGCCTTTCCAGATTATAATGCAGATACTAAGCCTGAAGAAATGGCAAAATATATTATTGACTTTGCACTAAATGGTAGTAATCTGTTTAATGGAAAGCTTATTTCAGTATCTAACTCAAATCCCTAACTTTTTTGTTGTGTAAGTTTAACTTTTTTGAATAATTCAGAAGAATAAACAAAGTCATTAATCATTTTGTCATCAGTGTTTAAAATTTCATGTTTTGAACCCTCCCATATTTTTTTTCCTCCTACTAAAAAAATGATTTTATCACCAATTTCCATTACTGAATTCATATCATGTGTATTAATTACTGTAGTAATATCATATTCAACGGTAATTTCTTGAATTAACTTATCAATAATAATAGCGGTTTTAGGATCTAGACCTGAATTAGGTTCATCACAAAATAAATATTTAGGATTCAATACTATAGCCCGAGCAATTGCAACTCTTTTTTTCATACCTCCAGAAATCTCAGATGGAAATTTACTGTCTACATCTTTAAGATCAACGCGTTTGATTACCTCTTTTGCTCTACTAATCATTTCAGAGTCAGTTTTATCTGAAAACATTCTTAGTGGAAAAATGATGTTATCCAAAACGCTCATAGAATCAAAAAGAGCACTTCCTTGAAAAACCATTCCTATCTGTTTTCTTAAATTTGAGATAGTTGAAATATTATCCTTTTCAAATTTTTTCCCAGCATATAAAATTTCACCATTATCAAGATCCAAAAGACCTAATAGACACTTCATTAATACAGTTTTACCTGACCCACTCTGGCCAATAATTAAGTTGGTTTTGCCTTTATCAAAGACTGCTGATATATCATCAATTATTTTGACACCATCAAATGATTTTGATATTTTATTTACAGTTATCATTAAGCTAATAAAAGTTGTGTTACAATAAAATTAATAATGATAATTACACTACTAGTCCAAACAAAAGAAATATTACTTGCCTTACCAACCTCTAATGCACCACCCTTCATGAAGAAACCATGATATGAAGGAATGGTAGCTAAAACAATTGCAAATAATATTGTTTTTATATAGGTGTAAATTATATGAAATACTTTAAAGTCAAGTTGAATTCCTTGAATAAAGTCAAAGCTAGTTGAAAATCCAGCATAAACACTAGCTACATACCCTCCTAGAATTCCAAGAAACATTGCTAGAGTTATTAAAAATGGGTAAAGTAACAATGATATGATTTTTGGAAATATTAAATAATTAAAAGAATTTATTCCCATGACTTCAAGGGCATCAATCTGTTCTGTGACTCTCATAGTTCCAATACTTGATGTTATGAATGAACCTACTTTACCAGCCATTATAATTGAAATAAGAGTAGGTGCAAACTCTAATACTACAGATTGTCTAGTTGCAAAACCAATTAGGTTACCTGGAAGAAAAGGGTTTTCTATTGCAAGAGCAGTTTGAATAGCTACAACTCCACCAATAAGAAAAGACATAAAAGCAACTATACCAATTGAACCTATTATTAAGTCATCAATCTCCTGAAAAATTAACTTTTTAAGTACATTCCACTTTGTAAACTTTGTGAACGTATACTTTATCATCAAAAAATATCTTCCAATATGAAAAAAAAAATTCATAAGAATTAGATCTGGTAAGTTATAGCATTGATGTTCATTCCTGCACCAACACTTGCAAACATAATAAGATCTCCTTTAACAAGTTTATGACCTTTATAATCACTCTTTTTTACTAAGTCAAAAAGGGTAGGAATGGTAGCAACAGAACTATTTCCATATTCTTCAATATTCATAGGAAGAACATCCTTAGGTGGAGATATTTTATATAGTCTGAAGAATCTTTTAATAATTGCTTCATCCATTTTTTTATTAGCTTGATGAATAAATATTTTTTTGAGATTTTCAATTTTACAATTTGACTCATCAAAGCAATCTTTCATTGCTGCAGGTACATTAGTTAATGCAAATTCATAAACTTTTCTTCCTTGCATTTTAATATATTTTTGATTTGAATTTTTACTTAATTCAGGGTTATAAGAGGATCCATAGTAAATAAAATCGTTTTCCCCTTCGAATGTATATGTTGCAGAATTATGAGATAATATTCCAGAATCATCTGAATTATCATATTCAAGTATGATTGCTCCAGATCCATCTGCATAAATCATTGAATCTCTATCATTATCATCTGTTACTCTAGATAGAGTATCACTACCAATAACTAGACATTTCTTTGCCATTCCAGACTTAATAAATGATTTTGCTTGAATTACTCCCTCGACCCAACCTGGACATCCACAAATAATATCGTAAGCAACACACTTTGGATTTTTAATTTTAAGAATGGTTTTAACTTTAGATGATAGCGAAGGTAATGTATCAATTTGGCTACTATTGCATGAAATATCACCAAAGTTATGAGCAACAATTATATAATCTAATGTTTCTTGATTAACATTTGAATCTTTAATTGCTTTTTTTGCAGCTACAGCAGCTAGGTCAGAAGATTTAACATTGCCTGAAACATACTTTCTTTCATCAATACCAGTAATTGATTGAAATTTTTCAATAATATCAGGATTTGAACTTTGAATTTGATTTCCATCATTATCAAAAAAAATATTATTAAGAAACTCGGTATTTTTTTTTGTTATATCTGGAACACAACTACCTGTTCCAGTAATTTTATAGCTCATTTCGTAAAATTAATTAAATTATTCATAACTGTCGATAGGTGGACAGCTACATATTAAATTTCTATCTCCAAATGCTTCATCCACTCTTCTAACAGAGGGCCAAAATTTATTATTTTTTAAATAACTCTTTGGAAATGATGCATCTTCTCGAGAGTAATTATATTCCCAATTACTTGACGTTATCATCTTTAGTGTATGTGGAGAATTTTTCAACATTTCCCTATCCGATTCATCATTAGATGTAATCTCTAAATAAATTGAGTTAAGTGCATCACAGAATCTATCAATTTCAGTTAAATTTTCACTTTCAGTAGGTTCTATCATCATTGTTCCTGGCACTGGAAATGATACTGTTGGTGCATGAAATCCATAATCAATTAATCTTTTAGCAATGTCAATAACCTCTATGTCATATTTCTTAAACTCTCTGCAATCAATTATAAATTCATGAGCAGATCTTCCATTTTCACCACTATATAGAATTGTGAAGTTTTTTTCAAGTCTAACCTTCATATAATTTGCATTAACGATGGCAAGCTCTGTAGATTGTTTTATACCTGATCTTCCTAGCATCCTGATATATCCATAAGAAATTAAACAAACCAATGATGAGCCCCATGGTGCAGAGGATATTGCCTTTATAGGATCTTTTCCTCCTGTTGGAATCAAAGGATTTGAAGGTAGAAAGTCTTTGAGATGCTCTGCAACACAGATTGGTCCAACACCTGGTCCACCACCTCCATGTGGTATTGAAAATGTTTTATGAAGATTTAAGTGACAAACATCTGCGCCAATTATTTTTGGACTAGTAAGTCCAACTTGAGCATTCATATTTGCTCCATCCATATAAACCTGCCCTCCATTTTCATGAATAAGCTGATTAATAAATTGAATTTCCGATTCAAATACTCCATGAGTAGAAGGATAAGTAATCATTAAAGCTGCTAAATTATCTTTATGTTCAGCAACTTTTATTTTAAGATTTTCAATATCTATATTTCCTTTTGCATCTGTTCCAATAACTACAACTTTTAAACCAGCCATAATCGCTGATGCAGGATTAGTTCCATGAGCTGAAGAAGGGATTAAACAAATATTTCGATGACTTTCTCCTATTTTATTTAGATATGATTTTATAACCATAAGACCACTATATTCTCCTTGTGCACCAGAGTTGGGTTGTAATGATGTTGCTGAAAAACCTGTTATCTCAGATAAAAATTCTTCAAGTTTACTTATAACTTTATGATATCCTGCAGCTTGATCTATAGGAACAAATGGGTGTATCGAATTCCATTCTGACCAACTTAATGGAATCATTTCTGATGCAGCATTTAATTTCATTGTACATGATCCAAGGGAAATCATTGATTGAGTAAGAGATAAGTCTTTATTTTCAAGAGATTTGATATACCTCATTAAAGATGTTTCCGAATGGTAGGAGTTAAAAACAGGGTGAATTAAAATTTCAGATTTTCTTATTTTATCTATCATTGGGTTATTTGGAAAATCAATTTTATTTGATTTTTGACCTAAATAATCTTCAAAGACTGATATAATATTATTTAAATCTTCAATGTCAGTTTTCTCATTTACTGAAATAGAGATTTGATCCTCAATTAATTCACAAAAGTTTATATTTTTTGATAATGCAATTTTACTTATTTCTAGAGTATTACATTCAAGTGTAATAGTATCAAAGAATTTAGAATATTTAACAGGAATCCCAATGCTAGAAATTTTATTGTATAAATAAACTGCCTTTAAATGTATCGAATTTGAGATATTTTTTAATCCCTTAGGGCCATGATATACGGCATACATTCCAGCCATAACTGCAAGCAAAACTTGAGCTGTACAAATATTAGAAGTAGCTCTATCTCTTTTGATATGTTGTTCCCTTGTTTGTAAAGCCATTCTTAATGAATGATCTCCATCAATATCTTTGGTAACACCAATAATTCTTCCTGGAATATTTCTTTTATATTTTTCTTTAGTTGCAAAAAATGCTGCATGAGGGCCACCATATCCTAATGGTATTCCAAATCTTTGAGTAGTCCCAACTACTACATCAATTTTATTTGGTGGTGGAGGTTCTATAGTTACCATTAACATCAAGTCAACTGCAAGAATAATTTTTAAATCATCATTTTGAATATTAGATAATAGTTTATCAATATCAATTAGATTTCCTTCTCTTCCAGGGTATTGGATAATACATCCAAAAAACTCATTTTCAGAAATACTCATTATGTCACCAAGAACTATTTCAATATTAAGAGGATTAGCCCTAGTTTGAAGAACAGATAGTGTTTGAGGTAGAATATTAGAATCAACAAAAAACTTTCTTTCATCAATTGATTTTTGATTTTTTGATCTATTGTTAAACATCATAATCATAGCTTCAGCAGCAGCAGTTCCTTCATCTAATAGTGATGCATTTGCAATTTCCATCTTTGTTAAATCGCAGATCATTGTTTGAAAGTTCAACAAAGCTTCAAGTCTTCCCTGAGCAATTTCTGGTTGGTAGGGAGTGTATGCAGTATACCATCCTGGATTTTCAAGAATATTTCTTTGAATTACAGAAGGAGTAAAGGTATCGTGATACCCTAGTCCAATATATGTTTTGAAATTTTTATTTAAATATGAAAGTTTTTTAATTTCTTTTAAAAACTCCATTTCACTTATACCTTCTGGAATGTCTAAATCTTTTTTAAGACGAATGCTTTCAGGAATCGTTTGATTTAAGAGTTCTTCAACAGATTCTACACCAATAGTTTTTAGTAAAACTTCTAACTCAGAACTGTTTGGTCCAATATGTCTATTCGAAAAGTTTTCCTTGAACATTTAAAAGTTTTAGCAAAAATATGTAATATTGAAAATAATAATAATAATGTTCATTAAATGTTAAAAC
>Ga0209251_1002331_pt1 | contig 13418 bp, 9 predicted proteins | sample SaaInlV_100m_DNA_6_FD_184665 | JGI IMG/M metagenome (GOLD analysis project Ga0209251, IMG submission 184665) | Marine microbial communities from expanding oxygen minimum zones in the Saanich Inlet - Saanich Inlet SI073_LV_10m_DNA (SPAdes) (version 2) | ecosystem: Environmental > Aquatic > Marine... | reverse complement strand
GCCTTTCAACTTTTTTGAGGATTTAGTGTGTCTGTCCCAGCGTGTTGTGCCGACTTGCTTAGAGGGAGTCTCAGTAGACGCTCACCGTGTTAATATCTGCGTTGAGCTGTGTACGTTTGTGCACGCGTCTATATTGACATGGTAGCGCTCTCCCAGCTGAGCTATAGCCCCATATGTTCACTACATCTTCTATCGTGCCAACGCCCTGCCAGATATGTGCTCTTGTATGCTGTACACGCGTTTACAAGTGGCGTGAGCGCCTGTCCTATAACAAGCTAACCCTATGTTATCTAACCGAGAACTGGAGAAATTCGAGTGCATTGCTCTCTCGGCCCTATTGAGTCGCCAATACTCGTCTGACCCGTTTAGCTAGCTCAAACTAAAGCGAGTGCGCGCTGAAAAACTCTAAGATAAGTGGCCAAGTCCAGCTGAACTCGTACGTATGCCCCATATCAGAGCGACAATCCAGAACTCGAGGCCAGCCCGAGTCGCTCGCGCAATAAGTGCGACATTCAGCTTCGCTCGTACCAGCATCAAAGACAACCGCGCTATTCGTCACCTCGCAGCCGTGCGACTCGGCCCAGCTTTTCGTAATACCCGTAGCGCTTGTGTAGTAAAAGGACTCGCCATCGCTCGTGGTCGTGAAGCTCTCATCTCCCCAGTCGCCGGGAGGTACAGTAGGATCATTGAGACCCGTAATGAGTAACACGGGCATGTCCTCGTTTTTACCCTTACCATCCAAATACCCGCGGTGCGGCAAACCAATAATGGGTGCTATCGCTCTAAACAACGTTGCCGTTAGGGGGTTCTGTCCCAATTCCCAGGTAAACATGCCGCCGTTGGAACCACCGCTAGCGAAGACGTTATCTGAATCTACGCACATACGGTTACCAACGTGCTCAAGCAGCGCGGCAGTGAACGCAACGTCATCTTGCTGGCACTGTGTCCAAGAACAGCTATTCTCCGCAATGCCATCACAGGAGTCATACGTGTAATCCGGCGTGTTGTTAACGTCGCAAATGGCGCCCTCGATGCCATCACCACCATCGCCGTCAAGCCCAGTGGCCGATCCACTAAAGGTCCACGAGTTAAGGGAGTTGTCAGGCTCACCCGAGCCAAGGCCCGCTGGCGCAACCAGAATGAAACCCTGTTGATCTGCCTCGCTCGTCACTGTCGCGTCACCAATGAAGTCGTTCTGACCGCCTCCCCACCCGTGAAACAGCATTGCAAGCGGGCTGGCCGAGGTCGTCGCATAAGTTTCGGGTACATAAACTCGGTAAGTGCGCTCAATATTATTGAACTGAAACGTATAGGTGCCACTGTCAGTCAGTAATCCTGTGTTGGCACTGCAACCCGCCGAGGGATTGGAAACACCGGGACCTGTGCTGTTACCAGGGCTAGGTTGGACGCTCCCGATACTTTCACCCGCACCATTACCGCCGCCGCCACCGCCACACGACACAAGTAATGCCGCTATCGATATCAACAGACCGCTTATTAAGTATCTCAACATCAGACAAGACTCCCTTGGATTAGGCTCCCGCGTAACGTATTTCCTAGCATCGGTAATAGCAAGTAGCCGCAATCCATTCCGATTCCAATCAGCAACAACCCTCGCCTCCAAGACATGCCAAAAACACCTTAGGGATTAAAATAGAATGTGTAGCCCAGAGCGACATTGAAGTTGCGCCTTGAGGACATATAGCGCGTGCACGGCAGCCCGCATCTTGATCAGTCTTGCGCCTAGGAAAGGTGCTTTCATCTGAAGTTCTCCCAGGCATGCGGAAAATCTTGTCATTAGTAGATTGCACATGGCGCTACGAGTATGACGCCGAGTTAAAAGCTGCTAGGGGTTCTGCGAGCCCCTTTACTCCTCGATAGCTCAGCAAACCGAAAGCCGCCAAATCTAAGCTGATCATTTGATGTGAGCATCAAACCAGTGAAGTGTCCGCAGCATGATGTCTCGCTCGTTTGCAAAGGCCCAATCCCCGTGGTGCTCATCAGGATAAACGACTAACTGTGTCTCAATACCGACCCTCCTCATGACTTGATAAAGCTGCTCTGAGCCCTGTATCGGTACATTCCAATCTTTCTCGCCTCCATAAAAAAGGGTTGGCGTTGTCGCTCGGTGAATAGCATTGAAAGGCGATAGTTTCTCCCACAAACCACGATTTTCCCACGGTAGCCCCAACTCCGATTCATACCAATAACGGTATTCATCATGTCCATAGCTGGCCAAATAATGCCCCGATCCTGCCCCGCTGACGGCGGCTTTAAACCGGTTGCTATGACCGATAATGTAGTTCGTTAAGATGCCCCCGTAAGAATATCCACCGACGCCCATGCGTTCCGGATCGATAACACCGAGCTCGACTGCGTGATCAATGCCCGCAATCACATCGAGATAGTCTTTCTCACCCCAGCCTTGCCAAAGTGCTGATGAAAACACCTCTCCGTAGCCGGATGAGCCTCGGGGGTTGGTCCGAACCACTGCATAGCCATTTGCAGCAAGAAACTGCGCCTCGAATGAGAAACTATGGTCGTATTGGCTTACCGGCCCCCCATGAATGAGTAGAACAGCGGGCAAACGCTTCCCGGGCTGATAATCAGCAGGAAGCGTAAGAAACCCATGTAAGGGCATTCCATCGCGGGCTGTGAAATGAAGCTCTTGCGTCGCTCCCAGCCTTAGCTCTGACAAATGAGCGGTATTGATATGACTCAATTGCTCAATTGAACCATCCGAAAGGCGAAATAACTCCTGTGGCTTGCTGCTCTTCGATGACACAAACACGACTTGGTTGTCACCAACAACAAAATCACCAACGACCTGAGGACCGCTAACTAATCTGTCTATTTTCCCGCCACCCCATGACATTCGGACCAGTTGCTGCTGACCACGATCCTCCACAAGAAAATAAACGGCGCGTCCCTCGTGCTTGATTACGGGCTGAAAAACATTTCTATCGAGTCCTTCCGTCAGCCACGTTTGCTTGCCTGTCGCAAGGTCAATCCGACTGAGATGAGAAACCGCATAATTGTCGTAGCTATCTGGCTTTGCTGAACGCGTTAGTATTGACGCCCCATCCGGATGCCATTGAGGTGAGCTGTCGGCCCCACGATTGTTTGTTAGCTTTGTTGGCTCTCCAGCTTTATCAACGTTTGTAATCCAGATGTCCGTATCGTAGGTCCCATCAGCGTTGCGATTACTAACAAAAGCCACCTGGCTGTCATCGGGTGACCACGTTGGCTCACTGTCATCGTAATCGCCAAACGTTAGCTGCTCTAAGTTTTGGGTGCGAAGATCATAGGCATATATGTGGTCGTATTGATGAGTGATGTAGCCTTCGTAGTCGCGTTTGAAACTCAATCGATCTATGACCCATGGCTGACTACCCTGCACCAACGGTAGCGAAATTTTTTTGTCTTTTTGAACCAACAAGAGCCTAGTTTGATCAGATGAGAAATTTATGTCACCAACGCCAGCCTCCAAATCCGTGACCTGAACTGCCCTACCACCATCATTTAAGGATTTTTCCCAGAGCTGGGTGGTCCCGCCCGTGCGGTTTGACAAAAAAAAGAGCGACTGGCCATCGTTACTTAAAACGGGCTGCCAAGAGTCGTGATCGTAAGCTGTGAACTCCGTCACCGACCCGTCAGCCAATGCTTGTCGCATGATTTGGAAACGAGAGATCCCCGGCTCGTAATCCATCTGTTCAACCACAAAAAACAGGGTTTCGCCATTGGACCCCAGAACCGGATTGCTAACGTACGAAAACGCAAATTGATCCGAAACATCGATCAACCGACCCTCATTGACTCCCTCTGCGTCTAACGACGCCCAAGCGCCCGTTATGGTAAATAGCGGGATAACTAGCCAACAAAAAGAGCGTCTCATGTTGCATACCTAAAATTCAGCATTAGATGTCGCATTACTTTATCCCACGACTCACCTTATGGCTTACGAGATACCCATCGAGTACAAAAAATTTATTCAGCTACTGGCAGTTTCAATGAATTTTTTTCATCCATGGGCGTCGGTCATTGTGTTAACTTTTTGAATGTGGGCCTACTTAATGACAATAAAAAGGTGAAGATATGAAAAGCCGTCTCGTCAAAGCCACTTCATTTACCGTCGCCCCTCTTGCCGCCGCGGTTGCATCCGTGTTGTACCCAGTAAACGCGGTAGCACAAGACGCCAATGGCATTGAGGAAGTCGTGGTAACTGCCACAAAACGTGAGCTCGACTTGCAGGATGTTGCGCAAAGTATCAGCGCATTTACCGAAGAGGATTTGGAACGACTGCGTCTTGACTCTATGGAAGACTACGTCAGAGCTTTGCCAAGTGTTTACATGCAAGCGACCAAGCCCGGACGAAATCAACTCGTCATGCGGGGTATATCGACGGGTTCTGATCAGTTCCGCACAGACTCACAGGTGGCGATCTACCTAGATGAGCAGCCCATGACCAGCATTTCTCAGCAGGTTGGTCCCAATTCGGTCGATATGGAGCGAATAGAATCGCTTCCTGGCCCGCAAGGCACGCTGTTTGGGTCGAGCTCGCAAACCGGCACGATCCGCATGATCACTAACAAACCTGATTTTGATGGGGTCTACGGCAACATTGAGGCGTCCGTTGCAACGACAAGTGGTGGCGACGACAGCTATGAAGGATCGGCAGTATTGAATCTTCCGCTTATCGACGATGTTCTGTCACTACGACTGGTGGGCTATAGCAAGAGCCACGGTGGCTTTGTTGATAATGTCTTAGGCAGCAGCCTGAAAGGCAATTTTGATAATGCTGATGTCGTTGAAGACAACTTCAATACGTGGGATTTACAAGGGGGTCGAGCAGCACTTAAGTGGAACATCAATGACAATTGGCAGGCGCTTTTCTCAATCATCAGCGAGCGGAACGAGAGCGATGGCAGCTGGGAGTCGGACCCGTATCTTGGTGATTTTAAGATCACGCGCTTTGTAAACGAGTATCGCGACGAGGATTGGTACTCAAGTGCCATAACGATAGACGGTGATCTTGGCTTCGCAGATTTATCGATGACCTATGCACATTTTGATCGCGAAATTGCTTACGAATTAGACCGAAACACCTATTCGCAGCAGCGAGATCGTTATAACTACGGTCTCTACCAAGAGCTCTACAATGCATACGATCCGAATTACGCGAATTACAACAATTTCCCGCTCTACTACAACAACTACCTTCCTGCGAGCATCATCAACGACCAGAGCCAAGAACGCGACTCGATAGAAGTGCGTCTTACATCTCAGACGGGTACCGATGATCGCTTCCACTGGGTTCTGGGTGTCTACTACGAAGACGTATACGATGAGTGGTTCTACTACACCCACGTACCAGGCTTCTCAGGCACGACGGCATTTGCGGCGGCTAACGCCTACGCCTACTACAACGCCGCCTACAATGAGGCGATTCAGTATCCCCTTGCTCCAACAGACATTGGATACTCCAACACGCTTGATAGAACGGTCGAACAATTAGCTGTGTTTGGTGAGTTTGACTACGACGTGTCGGAGAAGCTGACCTTATCAGCGGGTGCACGATGGGCTAACTTTGAACGAAATGAATTTGAAAGTTTCCAGTTCCCTCAAGGCCTACCTGGTTTTGCGGGCGGCAACTCTCCCGGATTTTCGAGTGGATTCGGTACAGACGGAGCCTTTAACGGTGTTGGTGACAGCAGCGATATGATTTATAAGCTCGGCGCTCGTTACCAGATAGATGACGATAAAATGGTTTATGCCCTGCACAGCCAGGGCTTCCGCCTAGGTGGTCAAAATAGTCCGAGAGCTGCCGCCACAGGCCTCGTCCCTCAGCAATTTGATCCTGACTTCCTAGATAACTTCGAGATCGGTGTTAAGAGCCAGTGGATGGACAACACCCTTCAGTTGAATATCTCTGCGTTCTACATGGAATGGTCCGACTACCAATCGGAAACCTTCGGTATCAATGGCACTTGGTGGCTGAACGGAAAGGTGAACGGTGAAGGCGCTGAGACAACCGGTCTGGAGGTTACGGCCGAGTGGGAGGTTTCCGATCAACTCTACTTGTCGATGTCAGCTTTTGCAGCATCGCCTGAATTTTCTGGCGATTTTTATGATCCCAATGATCCGGGAAGTATCGTAACTCGCGATGGAATGCCAATGCCAGGTTCACCTGAGCGAAAGGCTTTCTTGGGTGTGGACTACAGCATCCCAGATCTCGCTGGGGGCACGCTATCGCTGCACTACGACATTGCCTATCAGGCGGAAACCTGGAACTCAACGGGCTCCATTCTTTCCAACGATAGAAACGGACTGGCTGACGCGTGGACTTACAGTAATCTCTCGCTAGATTATCAGCCCAATAATGGGAGCTGGTGGGCAACGCTCTCCGTTGAAAATTTGTTCGATCAACGCACCTACAGTTGGGTAAATAACTTTGATAACGGGTCAGCTGATCTGTTTGGTGATCCGCGATGGCATAACGTTCGCAACATTGACCGGCCGCGCACTATTTGGCTAACACTGAATTACTCTTTTGGCGATAATTGAAGTTAATCACCACTTCAGTTGTTCGGGGTAGTCAGCAGGGTGAGAGCCACGGCGGTCTTTATCTGATCGATCTGCAGACCGAACAGATCGATCAACTTCTCGACTGGAATACAGGCAATATCGACTGGACCGGTCGTGGTGCTGACCGGGGATTGCGTGGAATCGCCTTCCACAACGAGCGCGTCTATGTAGCGGCGAGTGACGAGCTCTTCGCATACTCCAAAAACTTTAAGCTTCTGGGTTCATGGCGTAACCCCTATCTCAAGCATTGCCACGAAATTGCAGTTTTTGGGCATACGTTGTTCCTCACTTCAACGGGCTTCGACAGCATTCTTGGGTTTAATCTGAAAACGGAAGCCTTCGACTGGGGTATGCAGGTACAAGAAAATCAGTACCGTTTTAGAGCTGCACGATTTGACCCTAAAAGTGATGATGGTCCTTTGATGCTCAATCGCATGCACATCAACAACGTACATTGTACTGATGGGGGCATGCACATTAGCGGTCGTCGGACAGGGGGTATGCTTCATTACAACGGCAAAACAATCACCATGGCCGTTACGCTGCCAGATGGCACTCACAACGCACAACCGTTCCGAGATGGAGTCTTGTTTAATGACAGTGAAGCCAATGTAGTTCGCTACACCGGTCGTGGAGAAGGCAATGAGGACCGAGCGATCGAGGTGCCCACTTTGAAAGATGAAGAAATGACCCATCTTTGGGCGAATGACGGCAGAGTCGCCCGTCCTCGCTTTGCTCGAGGTTTGTGCCAAGTTACGGAGTCGATCGTGGCAGGTGGTAGCTCACCCTCCACTGTCTCTGTCTACGATCTCAGGGACAATAAGCGATTAGTTAATGTGTCAATCAGTCGCGACGTGAGAAACGCAATACACGGCCTGGAGATATGGCCGTTCTAGATAATCTGTAATTTGGTGGCTCAGGGCTTGCGGGTGCAAGGACTAACGAGAAAACCATGCCCTGTCACAAGACTCTTTCAACCGCCAGATTCAATCTAATAACGCCTCATAAATGCCTCGACCTCAGCGTGCAGAGGGCCGTGTAAGCGAAACGTGCACCTGTAAATCCAGATACTGATTATCAGAAAACAAGCGGGGACGAAGATCATCAATACTCTGAGCCCGATAACTGTCGTGTCAGTTTGCACCTCGTTGGGCACGTAGCCGATAAGTGTCAATCCCACGCCAATGAAAAAACCTGAGAATGCGGCGGCAAACTTTACCAGCATAGTCTGCACGGAAAACAGGATGCTCTCGCTTCGTTTACCTGTCTTGTAGTGACCGTAATCAACGACATCCGCAAGCATGACCGTACTTAAGCCGTTAGCAATGCCACCTCCAAATTTAAGGGCTGCGCCAGCAACAGCAACGAGCACACCGCTGCTTGGAACTAACAGACTCCCTGCCAATAAGATGAAGCTGCACGCCATTGCAAATAAGCTGGCAATGTACCAGGTGATCCCTCGCGGCAAATATCGACACAACCAGGGAAACAAGAAAACTCCCAGCATCTCCGCTATACCTGATACCAAGGCAAACATGGGAAATAACTCCGGTTTACCAATGGCGTAAGTGAAATAGTAGATCGCAAAACCGCCAACAAGTTGAGTCGCGATATTGAAGGACAATACGCATCCAATTAGCGATGCCAGCTGATCATTTTTGCGCACCAAATTGACAACCTCGCTGAGGTTAAATCGCTCGGGTGCGACCCTGGCATCTACCTGCTCCTTTACTCTCGAAAATACAATAGCGGCAGAAACCATAAACACGAGAACAATCGCCCCCGATAGCTTAAAGAAGCCTTCCCCCTCCGACCCATTTCCGAGATACGCGACCGCCGCAAGACCATAGGTGCCCATGACCATCCATGCAAAGCTAGCAAACAAACGTGGCCAAACGACCAACTTTTCACGCTCCTCTCGCGAGGAAGACAAGGCCGGGACCATCGACCAAAACGGAATGTCCATGATCGTGTAGGTAATACCCCAGAGCAGATACGTTAGGGTGACGAACAAAAGTAGTGCCGATCCGCTGAATTCGTGCGCTAAAAACAGCGCCACCAGGGCTGCCGAGTTAACTGTAGTTCCAACGACAATCCAGGGGCGAAATTTACCGAACCGACTGCGTGTATTGTCGACTGCCAGCCCCATTAACGGATCTGTTATCGCGTCAAGTATTCGCGCGACTAAAAAAAGGGTACCGACAAACGCGGCTGGCACACCCGCCACATCGGTGTAGTAATACATAAGGAAGATGTAAACAATCGAACAAGCGAAGTCCTTTCCCAAAGCACCCAGCCCGTAACTGAATTTAGTCTCCAGCCTTAGCTGATTTCCCGCAAGACTTCGCATTTCTATAAGCACTCCCCTAGCAACCTTTAGCAGAAGGTTGATTTTCGCTTTAGTCCATCCGTTCACCGCTCATGACACCAACATCGTGTCTAAGACCTTTTTGGCACTCACTCTGCACCCATCCTCGGTTGCAATTCAGATAAGCTTTTTTTGGCAACAGGGTTACTACTCAATAGCTGCTAAACAATAGATGCTGGACGGCGCATTAACTCCGCCACATACATGAGGCTCTAACTCATAATCATTGACCAAGCCTTGGTCCTCCCGCGCTATCATCTCCGAGGCTGTCGCTGGCTCCCCCCCTTCATGAGGCAACCCTCAACCCGCATTCACGGATGACACAGACGCTCTTCATCCTATTTAGAGTTTTATTGCTACCCCTCTCGCTGCTTGCTTCGCGTCAATGTAGCGACACTACGCGCGGGAAGTGTGACCTTGCTTTTGTTGGTGCGACCGACCCAAGTCAAATTATTATGGGCGTTGGTGAGGTGGATGTCCCATTCAATGGCGGCAGTTGGCAATACTGATTGAGTCACAGTTGACTCCAACTCAACACGGACGTGCTGTGACGTATCTGAGAGATTGACGATCACAGTGGTCCAATCGGACCCAGTGTTGCTGACGTAACTGGAAACCAAAAGCGCTGAAGCTGCTCCCGCCCGAAGCTCCTGAGATATCAAATCAGTTTCAATACGTTGAAATCCCGGCCGAATAAATCGCGAAAAGTTGCCCAGCGTCCACAGCAGCTTTGAAGCGCTAATGGAGTCAGCTTGAAGTGTACTATCTACCTTCACGAGACCGTCTTTGTAATCGTAAGCCGTAACCGCCAACCACCACATCCAAGCTGTTGCCTCCAAATCAACGAGATCATGGTGAATAATTCGGGCAATATGGAGTGCGTAGTCCATATCATTGACATCAAACCCGTTGCCATCAAACGGTCTCACACCGACGGCAGGTCCCAGCACACATAGCTCGCTCATCCAGATACGGGCATCCGGTGATGTTCCCGCAACCTGTCTTTTCACCAAGCGCCTGAGGTCAGTAATCCGCTCTGGGAGCGCGTCCGACCAATACCCATGTAGGGAAATTTTATTCCCAACAACCTGTCGGAGTTTCGCATCACCTAAAAGCAAATTGATGTAATCACGATAATCGCCCAATCCCTCACCATTAGCGCCCGCCGAGTAAGGCTCGCCAGAGAACTCAGTCACGACTTGGTCACTAAGTGCCGCGAGGTACTCCACTGATTCACCTGCATCAACCTCTACAATGTCCTCTAATCCAGCAGCTTGAAGCGCCGCATGAGTAGCAAGGTAGACCTCGCGAACTTCGCGGTTGTTGTAGCGATTCCCCTCTTGAGTTTGATCAGTCCAGTGCCACGTAGGTTCGTTAATGGGGCTCAAATATTTGATGGGTAAGCCCTTGACATTGCGGAGATAACGGACAACATCTGCCTGAAAACGAGCAAAGGATAAGCGCTTCGCAGGATCAAGATTGGTGCTCCCTATGCGAGATATCTCGTCCGACGAGCCTGGATGAGTGAGCCCATTTTTCGTGGCCCAGACGGGTGGGCTATTCACGAAGGCAATCATGTCATTGACACCACGTTTTGCGGCTGCCTGTGCAAATGCAATCTGACCCATCTGCTTTGAGTGGTCGACAATACCGCCCGGTTCACCAATCAATAATTCTGCGCGCCGTAGCGGATCAGGAATGCGACTCTCTGCACCTTGCTCTGCACTGCCCGCGCCGACATTAAAGCGCCACATTGAGAGCCCAATGCCCTCTTGATTGTCAAAAAGTAAGTCCGCCAGTCCGTCGATAGCCTTTTGATTTTTTTGCGCCGACCACTGTCGAATCATGGGGTCTATGATCCACGCGTCCGAGGCACCAAACCCATCCATCACCTGCGCGCGCTGATCACTGTGTATACGAACAACATGCGACTCAGCATCAACAGGACTGTGCCGTCCCGCTGTGCTGGGAAGCTCGGCACACGCGACGAGGAAACCCGACAAGCCAGCACATATCAGGGCTTCGCGAAACAATTTCATAAACCTGACCCCCTATCTCGCTGCGACACCTTGTTGGTTTTAAACTCGATAGGCGCACAATTGCGCTTCGTTACAAGCCTGCTTGCCGAACCGTCTCAGGCAAACTATCTACGATGTAGCCTAATTGATCCTGCCACAAGGCCAAATGCGTCTCATAACGTCGCCATGTCCCGAGTGCTCCTTTATAGATGGGCTGCCTAACCTGTTCCGAGCTGGCCGTCTTCACTGCTCGATCATTTTCGAAGAAACGCAAGCAAGATTCTTCAAACGGCAGCCCGCAATGATCAAGGATTCTTCTGACTTGCCCCTCCAAGTCAGAAACCGTCTCTTCATAGTGAACATCTAAAACCTTACCCGGTAGCACCTCGTGCCAATGATTCATCATCTCGTGGTATTGCTGGTAGTAATGGGCTAAATCCAGCATGTCGTAGGTGAAGTTTTGCCCCTGCGCGAACAATTGCTTATAGCCACCAAGACAAGAGTCAAAAGGATGGCGGCGTGCATTGATAATCTTTGCGTTGGGTAAAATAAGGTGGATCAAACCGACGAATGGGTAATTATTGGGCAACTTATCGGTAAAGAGTGGTCGCTTTAACACGCGATGACGCTCGGCTTCCTCGAGGTACTGCTGTCCATAGGCGCGAAGGTCTTTTGCTCTGAGGTCTTGAACCGCCTCGGGAAAAAAACGCCCATCCGTGCGATAGCGTCCTATCGATGCGCTGATACTGCTGATTATGGGTAGCTCTGATGTACCCTCAACCTGCGAATGACTTGCGATGATTTGCTCGACGAGCGTGCTGCCAGAACGCGGTAATCCAACAATAAAAATGGGGTCCTGTGCATCACACCCCTGACCCGCTCTCTCACGTAAAAAGTCGGCGGTGAAGGTCTCTTTTATCGCATCAAAGCGCGATTGCATCTCTAGTGGCTCATGCTCAACACTTTCACGCTTGAGCTGATTGCCCGTCTGGTAATGGTGCCAGGCCTTGTCGAAGTCTTTTTTATCTTCGTAGGCCTTACCCAGCGAGAAGTGAAAATGCACAGTAGCCGACTCGGAGATATCGTCTCGCTCCACCTGTGTAAGCATTTCCTTAACCTCCTCCTCTTCAAAATTGAAGATTTTGAGATTGGCCATGCTCCAATAGACTTCACCAAAATCAGCCCGACCTGCAATTGCTGCACGATAAGCCTTGAGCGCTTCGTCTTGCTTCCCAATCGTTTTGAGCACATGTCCGTAACCCATCTGAACACCGGGAACATTCGGATTTAGTGCCAGAGAATGCTTAAACGCCTCGGTCGACTCCTCTGGATACATGGCTACTGCGAGCGCATTCGCCAAACCGGCCCAAGACTCCGAGTTGTTGGGCTCAAGGCGCGTTACCTCCTTGTATGCCTTAATCGCCTCAATCGTATTGCTCTTTTCTAACAACACTGATGCCAGCGTCATCCAAGCACCCGCGAAGCCAGGTGCCAACTGCGTCGCACGTCGAACAAGTGCTTCGGCATCCTCTAGCTGAACCTTTTTGCCAAGATAGCAACTCGCCAAGTGCCTCATGGCATTCACTGAGCTCGGGTACTGACGAAGAATCGCCTTAAACGACTCGGTGGCCGCGTCACTGTCTCCATTGCGAAGGCGCTCAACAGCCTGGAATACCAGCCGGCGCTCTTCATCACCTCCCATGTAGGTAGAGAGCGCCTCACCAGCCTCTGATTGACGGCCAAGCGCATGTAATGCCTGTGCTAGCTTTTTGTGGACCAAGGGCAAAGCGGGCTGAAGCGCAATAGCATGCTCAAATGATGCGACCGCGGCTTCCATGTCCCCCTGCATCGCAAGAACACTGCCCAAGTCTTCATGTAACTGTGGAAATTCGGGCTCTATCGATAAACCGAACCTTATTTGGTCTTCGGCCTCCGCAAGCCTTTTTTGTCGGGTAAGTGCATTGGCGAGCAATCTTATGTGGTCTGTACAACCCGGTGACTCGACCAAAAAATCACGGCACTGCTCCTCAGCTCTTAGCGGTCTGTTTTCCCGCATATAGCCCAGCGCAACTGAGAGGCTTTCTTGTTTTGTCATTATCGGTTTCGCTACGGGTGCAGGGGAGGCACGTAATCAAAAATAAAATTGATCCGATCCTCTCGTCCAAGGTTCATGACTGAATGTCGACATTGATTATTGATTTCATAGACATTCCCCATCTCCAATCGACAAGGTTTACCACCAATATTGAATTGAACCCCACTATTGGTGGTAATGGGGATATGTATTCTGTGCCCCATACAGAATGACGGTAGCGTATCGCGGTGAGGAACGATGCGCCCGCCAGCTTTTAGTTTCGCGGCCATAGCTCTGATGATCGTGCCTCCGGGTGGATAATGCGCGTCTAATATCGACTGCATGAGTGGCATTGCTACCTCGCTAAGACGGT
>Ga0209251_1002319_pt1 | contig 13488 bp, 6 predicted proteins | sample SaaInlV_100m_DNA_6_FD_184665 | JGI IMG/M metagenome (GOLD analysis project Ga0209251, IMG submission 184665) | Marine microbial communities from expanding oxygen minimum zones in the Saanich Inlet - Saanich Inlet SI073_LV_10m_DNA (SPAdes) (version 2) | ecosystem: Environmental > Aquatic > Marine... | reverse complement strand
GGCGGCGTCGGCGGCGTCGGCGGCGGCGAAGGCCGAGCACCTCCGCCGGTGGACCTCGCGCCGCCGCGAGGAGATGCGCGCTTGGCGCGCGAAAAAGGAAGCCGCGGCACGCGCGGCGGCGGCGGAAGAGGCTGCTCTGGCGCGGGAAAAACGGCGGTACGCCAAGGAGGTGAACGCGTACGTCTTCGACAAGGCGAGGAAAGAGATGGACGTGTGGCAGTGGAGCCGGACGCAAAAATTTGAGCACGCCGAGCGACGAGCCGCCGCGACGTCGTTCGGGAGGCACAGCGTCCAGCAGACACCTTCGTGAGCGTTGAAGTGATGCCGTAAGAGACTCCTAAGGAACACGCAGACGTGGTGCGTCGTAGTAAACCGTGCGAAACGTCCATCTATAATAAGCGCTCAAAAAACATTTCTACGGTACGCGTACCTTACTGGGCGGCTTTCTTCTTCAGACGAAGGTACGCCGCCGCGCCGGCGGCGACGCCGTACAGAGAGAGCACCGCCAAGCCTTCCGCGGTGGTCGGGTCAGGAAGCAGCGCTCGGCGCCAGAGCGGCCTTTGCGGCCTTAACACGACCACTACCCTGTGTCGCACGTCCAGACACCTCTGCAGGTGCTCCTTGATCATCTCCGGGGTGAGGGCGGCCATGAGCTCCCTTCGCGTCTTTTCCGACAGCGAGAACAACGCGTCTAAATCGCCGTCCAGCAAATCGCGCAGACGCGAGTTGTGCACGGCTTCGTAGTAGTCGCGCCAGTACGCGTTTTCCTGCTCGCGCACTTCCAGCGCGCGCGTCTCCACCTCCACCGCGGTAGCAACCTCCTCCACCGTGGGCCCAAAGAGTTGCAACGCTTTGATATCCTCCAGCGCGAGCCTCGCGAGCCGTTTGCCGGCGGCGGGGTCGCAGGAGAAGTTGATCATGACGTCCCCGCGGAACAGCGCGCCGCGCGCGAGCGGGTCCTCGAACGCGAAGGACGCCGACGCCGCGCACGTGTAAATCTCGCCAAACTTGAACCGCAGCAGCGCCAACAGCCTTCGTTCGATGATGGACGTGGCGAAGACGCACAGGAGCTTCTCACGCGTCAACACGACGCTTCCGTCGACGGTGACGACGGAAGTTTTCCGGTCGACGTCCCAGTCCGGGTTTTTAATGTTCACCGGGAACGTGATGGACGCCATGGACATGGGCTCGACCATGTAAGACCGGATCTCGCGGGTCACCGCGCCTTTGGGGAAGGTGAACGGTGCGGGCGTGATGTTTTCAAAGTCGTCTCGGCGCCAGACGTCTCCGATGACGGCGCCGGAGGTAGAGACGTTCGTTTTCGGCGGAGGGGTAATACACCCCAGGTACTTCTCGCACATCTTCAACACCCGCTTTTCGTCAAACGCGCCCACCAAAACGACGGTGAACTGCGACGGGTCGGCGAACGCGGCGTTGAAGTGCTCGCAGGCGTTCATCGGTTGCATCTTGCGCACGTCCGCGACACGTAAAGGCGCGCTCTGGAACGTCTTCCCGTACACCAAACGTCGGATGGTCTGGTTATACACGCTCGCCGGGTCGCGGTTGCGGTTGCGAATGGCTTGTTCCTGCATTCTTAGTACGGCTTCCAGCTCCTCCGGCACGAGCATCGAACGCACGTCTTGAGTGAAGAGCATGTACATGAGCTGCAGACCCGTCTCGATGTCCGTCGGGCTCGTGTCCCCGTCGACGCGGCGGAAGTACGTCCCAGTCTTCGCGGCGACGTCGGCGCGCTTGCCCGCCAGCGCGTCGAACAACGTCTCGGGCCGCAGGCCGAACATCCCGAGCTCGCCGGCGATGGTGCCGGCGTAGAGCGCGTCGAGGTACTGCTTCTCGGGAACCTCGCTCAGCCCTCCTCTGGCGAACGCGCGCACGAGCACCTGGTCGTCCAGGAAGTCCGTCGTCTTCGTCGCCACGCGCACGCCGTTGGCGAGCGAAGAAACGTTGAACCCCATCTTGGAAAACGCCGTGGTCTCGACGACGCCGCCCGGCGCCGGCAATCGTCCGGCGTCGACGAGCGTCTCCGGGACGTCGAACGCGCCGTTTTTCGCGATCGCGCCGCGATTTTCCTCATCCTGGATCTTCGCCGCCGCCGCGGCGATGTCCGCCTCTTTGACTGTCGCCCTGCCCTCCATCGCGCGGATCACGCACGACGCGTCCAGGCGGCACCGCTGCGCGAAAACGCGCAGATCCTCGACGGTCATGCGCTCGACGCACGCGATGGTCATGCGCGCCTCCTCTTCGGCGCCGACCACGAGCTCGCCGCGCAGAAAATGCCCCGCGAGCTCGTCCCGCAAACTGGTGCAGTACGTCTGGTCTCGTTCGACGAAGAACTGCTGCGCGTCCGCGATCTGCTTGGCGCGCGCGATCTTGAGCTCCTGCTCGCTGAACCCGTGCACGCGCGCGCGCGCGAGCTCGCGCAAGCCCGCTTCCAGACCGCGCACGACGCTCTTCTTGCCCTCCTCGCAAACGATTTGCGCGGAGAACACCGAGACCGTGCGCGTCGCTTCCTCCACGGAGCACCCCGCGGAGAAGAACGGGGGGTCCGCTTTGCGCATCAGCTTGTACAGGCGGTTGTCGAGCGCCAACTTGAACGCCTCCTCCACGGTTTTCTGGAAAAAGTCACCAGGCGTCGAGATGGGATTGGCGGGATACTTGAACGTTAAGGTGATAGTGGTTTTCGTGTGCTCCTTGTCCACGGAGCACGTGACTCTAGGCGAGGCGTGGAACGCCACCGGGGGCCGCGGCGTTGGCGGGTTCACGTGTGGTTGGCCTGAAGCGGGCGCGCATTTCCCGAACGCGTTCTCGATTTCGTTTACGACCGCGTCGAGGTCGGGAAAGTCGCCCGCCGCGATCACCGCCATGCGCTCCGGGCGGTACCACTTCTGGTAGAATTTGCGGAACACGTTTGGGTTCCCTTTTTTGATCACCGCCTCGAGGCCGATGGGCAGGCGCTCCGCGTACAGCGAGTCCTTCATCAGGAGCTTCCAGTACGCCTCCGAGGCTCGCCCGCGCGCGTCGCGCCCCATGCGCATCTCCTCCAGCACCGCCCCCCGCTCGTCGTTCACGTCCGCGTCGCTGATGCGCACGTTTGACGCGAACTCGGACAAAACCGCCAGGGCTTTCGTTAAGTTCTTCGACCCGTGAGGCGCGTCGATGGGGACGAGCAGCTCGTACACCGTCTCGTCCATGGACGTGTACGCGTTCTGGCACGGGCCGAACTCAGCTCCTATGCTCTCCAGGAACCGAACGATCTCGAAGTTCCCGAAGTTCTGCGTGGCGCGGAACGCGAGGTGCTCCACTAAGTGCGCCACGCCGCGCTCGTCCTCCTCCTCCGCCACGGAACCGACGTCCACGGCGAGCGCCAGCGCGGCGCGATCTTTCGGTTTTTGCGCGCGATGCACGTAGTACCGCATCCCGTTCGACAACACACCCTGCCGGTGGCGGTCCGCCGGACCCACAGGCAACACGTCGGTCCACTTCTCCTCCAGCGGGTACGGCGTAAGCGACCGCCACCCGGAGCTCTTCACCGCGCCGCCTGGCGATGTCGGTTAAACCGCGGGATCGACGCGGGAGCGATCGACGACGACGACAAACAGACGACGACGGGACGGAGGATGACGGGTCGCGCGTGAGGTGAAGACGGGGTGTGCGGTCAGTCGGGGTTCGGGGTGCCGCCGCGGACGCGCGAGTCTCGCGCCTCCGTCATCGAAAGTGAAGCCGAGCGAACCGGGACCGAGGTGCGGCGTACGCGGGTCGCGGCCGCGCTCGAATCGCGGACGCGTGCCGACCCTGGCCGAACCTCGTGAGTGAAAGGCGTCACGTGAAACTCATCGGCAGATCGCGTTTCGCGCGTACCTATGGAAGGGGTCGTCGGCGTGGCGGGGGGTTCCTTCGATCGCGGCGTCCCAGGGGGGGTGACATCACCCCCGTCGAGAGACGTCCGCACGGTAGGAAGGTCCTCCATCGTGGTGTCTCCGCGGAATGGCGCGACAGCGGGTCGGGCGCAATTTTTAGGCGCGGCTCGTCTGCGCGGACGTCCTCGGAACTGATCGAGTTCGAGCTCGAGGCTATTGGACGGAACAAACGCACCGCACCGGTCACTCCGTCGGGCGATGCTCCTCGGGGCATGCCCCGCGGCGGCTGCGGCGGCGAGCGCTCGGTGGGTGCGATGCCGGGCGTCGACGTCGGGTCCCGAAGAGCCGCCTCGGGCGCCGGTCAAGCGCGTCCCGAGAAGGCGTCGCGTGACTCGCGAGGGCGCGTCTGAGCCATCGCGCCCCGAGCTTTCCGAGGTTTCGGGTGCCGATAAGGACTCGAGGGCCGCGACCGTCGCGCCGGCGCGACGCGAGGAGGGAGGCGAGACGGGTGGTGCGAATCGACCGCAGCGCGGTCGCGGTCGCGGCGGGCGCGGGCGCGGTCGCGGGCGCGGCGGCGGGCGCGGTCGGTCGCAGTCCCCGGCGCCGCTCGACTTTGCCCGGCGCGCCAACTCCGCCATCTCGCGGACGCGCTCGTTGGCGGAACTCGCCGAGGTGGTGGCGTTTTACGACGCGCGGCGCTTCAACGAGGTGAACGTCGCCACCGCATACAGCCGTCTGGGGCGCCACCTTCGGGATGACCAGCGCGGGACGCTGGATGACCAGGCGTGGTACCTCGCGCTCGAGACCAGGACGCTGGCGTTGCTCCCCGATCTCTCGGGGTGGGCCGCGTCCAGCGTCACGTGGTCGCTGGCGCGCGCGGCGCGCGATCCGGGGGCGGCGTTTTGGGAAGCGCTGGAACGAACCCTGATCGCTCGCGCGTCCGAGCTGGAACCGCAGGGCGTCGCGAACGTCCTCTGGGCGTTCGCGGTGATGGGGCGCCGAGCGCCGCCGGCGCTGCGGAACACCCTCGAAGCCGCGGCGGCGAGGTTCTGCGGCGGTCCGGCGGAGGAGGATGAAGAAATCGGAAACGGCGACTGGGCGTCCTCGGACGCGGCGACGTTCAAGCCGTACGAGATGACCATGGCGTTCTGGGCGCTGACCCGGTTCGGCGAGGCGCCCTCCTCCGACGTGCTCGAGCGCTTCGAAAGGAGGCTTCCGTCCGTTTTGAACCAGCTGAGACCGAAAGAGCTCGCCAACGTGGCGTGCGGATACGGCCGCGCGGGCGGCGGCGGCGGCGTCTTGCCGCTTCTCGCCGAGACGTGCGCGTTCGAACCCGGACTCTTATCGCGGTTCGCGCCGCACGAGTTCGCCACGCTCCTGTGGGGCCTCGCCAAGGCGGAACTTGCGTGCGCGAACGATGGCGTTTCGAACCGAGTCCTCGAACGGTTCCGCGCGTTTCTGTCGAAGAACGTCGCGCGTTTTGACGACCCGAGGGACGCGTCGTTAGCGCTCTGGGCGCTCGCGACGCTGCACCCGAAGCAAACGCGCCTGCTCTCGATGCGCTTCGCGGCGTCGTCGAGCGAGTCCTCGCACGGGCAAACGGCCCGAACGGACGGTACGAAGCGCGCGAAACCCCCGACGCCGGCCTCACCTCGCGACTCGTGGCTGGCGTTGACCGAGTCCGCCATCGTGGCGAAGCGGAACCTGCGTTCGTACAACCCCCAGGACCTGAGTAACGCGCTGTGGGCGTTTGCCAGGTTCGAGCACGTCCCGGGCGCGGCGTTCCAGGCGGAGTTCGAAGAAGCCGCGGTCGCGAAGATCACCGAATTCAACACGCAGAGCCTCGCGAACGTCGCGTACGCGTACGCCTCACTCGCGCTCCCCGGCGCGGCGACGGTGTTGCCGCTCGTCTCCGAGCATCTCGAGAAACGACTCGAGGATGTCGGGAACGCGGAGTCATCGGCGCGGACGGAGGCGCCGACCGCCGTGGAGCTGGTGATGGTCCTCTGGGCGTACGCGCGGTGCGGGTTCGACCCCGGCCCGGAGGCGATGGCGTTGGTGGAGAAGGCTTGTTTATCTCACGTACGCGAGATGCAGCCGGACGAGTTGACGCAGTACCTGTGGGCGAGCGCGTCGCTGCGGTACCGCCCCAACGCGTCGTTCCTCGCCGCCGCCGAGCGCCGCGCCGAAAGAGCGCCGGCGATGTACGACACCGAGTCGGTCACTTTGACGCTCTGGGCGTACGCCACGCTGGGCCTCGCGCCTTCCGACGCGCTCCTGGAGCGCTTCGCGGACGAGCTGGAGCGGGCGGAGGCGGAAACGAAGACAAAGAAGAGCGCGTTCAACCCGCAGGACCTGAGCCTCGGGTTCTGGAGCGCGGCGGTGCTCGCGTGGCAGCCGAGAAGCTCCGAAGACGCGTACTCGTCAAAAACGGAACTGGAGGACACGCAGGTGTTCCGCGTGGTTCGCGCGTACGCGAAACACCTGCCCACGCTCGCTCCCGATCACGTCTCACCGGAGGGTCTTTCCGCGGTGTTCGCCGCGACGCTTGCGCTCGACGCGGCGGCGCCGGAGGCGTGCGCGGCGCTCTCGCCGGCGTGGCAAGCGCTCGCCAAACCCGCCGAGGCGGCGTGGCGCGCCGCGAAGACCCGGAACCCCACCGTCTCGCGGCTGCAGGAGGACGTCGGGAGCGTTTTGAAGCGGATGGGCGTGCCGCACGAGCTCGAGAAACCCGTCGGCGACGGTCTGATTCGACCGGACTTCGCGCTGACGGACACCTTCGCCTTGGAGGACGCCGACGCGAACGCGACGCGCGCGTCGACGGATAGTAATACTTCGGAGGGGGTGCGTTTTGCGAAACTCGCGCGCGACAAAAAAACGCGGGGCGTCGTCGTGGAGGTTGACGGCCCGTACCACTACTCGCGCGAGCCCTCGTTCGGGGTCCTGGGCACGCACGGCGCGCTGGAGGACTGGTTCTCGGGCGGATCGGTCGCCGCGGAGGGCGCCGGCGCGGGGGAAGCGCCGCGCGGGGTCGGGCGCGCGGGCGACGGCGGATGGCGCGACGGCGGCGGCCGGTGGCCGCTGGGGAGCACGGTGCTGCGGAACCAGCTCATGCGCGCGTGGGGCATGACCGTGGTCACGGTGACGTACCACGAGTGGGAGCGGCTCGGGACGCCGCGCGCGAAAAGAGAACACATCGCCGAGCTCCTCGAGCGGGCGAAGCGGGAGGACGCGAGACGAGGGGAGAGTGACTCGACGCGTTAAATACGAAGGTAATGCGCAAACGAAAAACGGTCGCCCGGTTCCACAAAAAAAATCTCGAACTCGCGGTTTTGAGCCTGCCGTTTCCACGCGCGACGGGTTCGATCGTGAAAAGCGCGGCTCACGTTGCGTCTCGCGACTGGATTTCCTCGAAGATGACTTGGCGCGACAGGCACCGTGCCGTGTCGAGGACGCGCTTTTTTCAACGGCTGGCTCTCCGCGCGCGGCGCACTGTCTCTCGCGCGCGCGCCATCCTCCCGCGGTCCTCCCCGCGGTCGCGAACCCCGCAAAGCTCTTGAGAAGAACGTCCAGCCCCGCGCCGCCAGCCATGTCCCCGATGACGGCCCTCGGCGTCGCGATGCCGCGCGCACCCGCGATGCGCCGCTCCCAGCCATCTCGCCGACTCGTCCGCGTCTCGACGCGCGCGGTGTCCACCGGCACGAGCGTCGACACGCGCACGGCGACGCGCACCAACCCGAAGGTGGTGATTTCGCAGACCAAGCGGGGCGAGATCCGGTACTCGTTCGGTGCCCCCCCCGAGCCCCGATACGGCCGCGCGGTCCCGGAGGCGCCCGCGCAGGACGACTCGGGCGAGGAGATGCGCCGGTACGCGGTGCTTGACTGCGACGGCGGCATGGCCGCCACCGGCCTCGTCCTGACGCAGGGCCCGGATGACCTGCTCATGGTGGCGCGCGTTTACCCCGGCGGGACCGCCGAGGGCATGCTCATCCCCGGGGACATCATCCTGGCGTGCTCGGTGGTGGTGAACGTGGAGGACGACGAGGGCGAATTCGTTCCGGAGTTTAGGTGGCACGACGCCGTCGAGAGCGCCGCCGAGCACACGCTGGGCATTTTGATGACCCACGACGGAGAGCTGCGCCTGCGCGTCTGCCGCAACTACCAGCCCAAGATGGAGCGCGCCGTGCGCGCGGCGTGGAGCGAGCTCGTGCCCACGACGGTCGCGCGCAACGTGCGCGAGACGTGGTCGCGGCTGCTGTACCGGCGGAAGCCGACCAAGGCGCCGTCCGAGACGAAACCAGACGTGAGCATCGGCGGTGTCTGGAAGAACCTCTTCACCGTGGGATCCGGGCGGGACGTGCGCGGCGACGCGCGGCGGTGCTGGGCGGAGGTGCTGGACGCCGACGCGTCCGCTGCCGTGAAGGCTGTCGAGGAGGAACCGAAGCAGGCGCCCGAGCGGGAGGTGGTGTGCGTGCTCGCCGAGGCGGAGGTTGAGGAGGACGTCGAGGAGAAAAACGTCGTCGTCGAGGACGAGGACGTCGAGGACGAGGTGGTCGTCGCCGAGGTGAAAGCCGAGACGAACGCGGACGTGGAGGAGGACGAAGTTCAGGAGGAGGACGAAGTTCAGGAAGAGGACGACGTTCAGGAAGAGGCGGAAGACTTGAAGACCTGGGAAGAGCTGGAGGTGACCCTGGATTGCACCGCCGGCGTGAACATGACGGGTTTGCAATTCGCGCAGCGCGAGGACGGCTTGCTCCGCGTCTCGGTGTGCAAGCCGGGGGGCACCGCCTCGAAGAAGGTGAAGCTGAACGACGTGCTTCTCGCGACCACGTACGTGGTGATGGTCCCCGACCCCACCGGCGAGCGCAGGGCGGGCATTCCCGAGCTGGAGTGGATGGACGCCGTGCACGAGGGGCACTCCTTCAACACGCTGCAGGAAGCCATGCTGACGCACAGCCAGGAGATGAAGCTCCGACTGGCTCGCGGGGACGTGCCTTTGGGGGCGCTCGCCGCGAAACAGACGACGGCGCCGGAGACGCCTCCGCGGGAGAGCCCCGAGGCGGAGGCGGAGCGCCGGTACCGGGAGGCGGAGAACGCGCGCGAAATGGCAAGGAAGTCCATGCGCGCCGCGGCCTCCGCGGGGGCGGAGGTCCCCGACGATATCAAGGCGTGGGCGGCGAAGATCGCCGCCGAAGCGCGCGCGACGCGCGGCGCGTGACCTTTTTTTTCTGTGATTTCTTTTGCTTTTTCCGCGCGCGACGAGAAGAACATCTGTTTTTTCCGGTTTGAAATACACATCGAGACGCTTACCGACGTACCGATTCGCGCGTCCCGCCCTACGCGCCTTGTCCCTGCTCGTCCGCGCTCGCGACCACCATGTGCGGCTGCGAGAGGGACCGGAAAGGCGTCCTCGCGCCGCCCTCCGCTTTTTCAAACTGCGCCAGCATTTTCTTCGCGAACGAGCTCCGCGCGGGCGACGTCCACCCCGGCCGATGCGGCGCCGGCGGCCGTTCCCGCGCGCCACCCGGTGTGGCGCCCTCCACACGCACGGCCCGACCGCGAAGGTAAATAACCCCGTCGCCTTTCGAGGGCCCGGGACCGCCGATGGGAACCGGTAAGGCCATCGAAGGCACATCGCTCTTACTCCTACCGTGCGTCTTCGAGGGCGAACCCGGAGACGTCTCCGGTCGGGACGCGTCTTCCAACGCCTCCGCGTTTCCCGCCGGTTTCCTAAAGGGCGAGCCCTGCGGCGTCTCCGGCGGGGCGGCGAGGGGCGTGCCGAAGGCGTCGTCCTCGGTTTCCTCCTCCTCGCCAGCAGCCTCCGCGCGGAGCTGCGCCTCCATGCCGCTGTGCAGAGCGTTTATGTCCGCGCGCATCAGCGCGTTTTCGTCGCGTAGCTCGGCGAGCTCGCGCATCGCCTTGGCGTGTCTCTCCTCGAGCTCCGTCTGCTTCGCCTGCTCCGCCTCGACGCGCTCAGCCTCGAAGCGCCAACGCTCCGCGTCCGCCGCGGCGCGCTCGCCCTCGGACTGGAACCCCAGGAGCATCTCCTCCGCGATGTTCGCGCGGCGCGTCGCGCCGGCGAGCTCCGTCTGCAGGCGCGACATCTTCTGGACGAGATGCATCGCCTCCACGGCGCTCTGCTCTTCAATCGCGCGCATGCGCTCGAGCTCCTCCTCGAGCTGCGCCGCGGACGCCTCGTGCGCCGCGCACTCCGCGAGTAAATCCACCTCCCGCTGTTTCATCTCCGTCTGAGACTTCCTCGCCTCACTCTGCGCCGCCTTCACCGTCTCGTGGTGCGTCCCCAGCTCGCGTTCCAGCTCGCGGACGCGCAGGCGCAGAAACTCATTCTCTTTGGCCTGTTCGCGCGCGTTTCTCGCCACCGCCAGGACCTCGCGCGTGCGCGCGGCGCGTCCCCGGATCCCGGGGCTCCACGCGGGGATGGTGCGGCCGTAGTGCGTCGTCGTGCGCTGCGGGGAGGTCCCCGCGCGCTCGTCGTCCGACGACTCGCTCCCTGAAACGGCGTCGCTCGGGCCCCCCGATCCGGCGCGCGGTCGCATCGCGGGACTGGTGACCCAAGGGAGCTTCATCCCCGAGGTGTCGTCCTCGTCGGAGTCGGACGTGTCGCCGAAGTCATCCTCCCTGCGCGTGGCGGCGGCCGGGGGGGGACGGGTCAGGGTCGGGACGCGCGCGACGCGAGGCGCGCAACGGTTTTCCGTGTCGGGACGAGATCCGGAGGTGACGAAAACGGCGCAGGGCGACCGCGAGCCGGGAGAACGCCCCGCGGGGTAAACGGGCGGGGAAACGGGACCGCGCGTGAACGTACGAGTGAGCTGGCATGGCCGCCCCGGCCGTCGCGCGGCGACGTGTGGCGTGCAGGCACGCGCGCGGGAGACACGACGAAGCGTGCCAGCGAGGATGGCGAAACGACGAAAGTGGCGCGAGACTCCGAATCCTGAGATTCCGTTCCAACGGCTGTTCTCGAACTGTCGCACGGACGTTATGATAAACGTGAATGACATCGTCTTCGCCGGCGCGCGCGCCGGACGCGTCTCGCTCCTCCCATCGCCCATCACCACCCGTCACGGAAGACTCCGCGCGCGTTCGCCTCACCGCGCCGGCGACCGCACCCTCTCCCGCGACCGCGACCGCGACCGACCACGCGCGCCGCGCGCCGCGACGAGCAACGCGCCGTCTCCGTCTCTCTTCGCTCCGCGCCGCCCGTCGCCGTCGAAAACGCCGCCGTCGCGGACCTCGCGCTCGCGTTTCAAATCGCCCTTATGGCCGACTCGCCCCCCCCCGCTGTTGCCCTCGCGCCGGATGGGGTCACCCCACTTGTCCACCGGGACGCGCCCGCTCGCGCCGCCGCGACCGCCGTTTCGAACCGCCGAGTTATGTGGGTTCGAGTCACGTGGTCGGCGGTCGCGACTACCGTCGCGGCTTCTTCGCGAAACATTTAATTCGCCTTCGTCTCTCCGCCGCGCGATACCTCCTCGCGCGTCGTCCGCGGCTCGAGGCGACCGCTTTTTGGGCGGCGAAGGCGACACATACGCGGCGCGAGGGGGATGATTTCTCTCCTTCGCGGTTTCAAACGCCGCACCAACGGGCGGCGGCGGGTTGGCGCCGGGCGCGGGCGGCGGCGGGTTCGCCGCGGTCGCCGCCGCCGTCGGCGGCGGCGAGCGTATCTCCGTTTCCGGCTTCGCGGCGTTCGGTTTTTTGGTCGGCCACCGGTTCACCCTGGACTTGGCGAAGTCCAGCGAGGGCTTGAACGGCGCCGGCGCGAGGTCAGGACCTCCGGAGGGCGTTTCGCGCCGCGTCGCGTCCGACGCCTTTGCCGAGCCGGCGACGCCGCCCGAGTCTCGTTCGCGTACCGCGTCGTCGTCGTCGTCGGCTTCGGACAGGACGTACTCCTCCTCCTTCTCGGCGTCTTTCTCCTCCGCCTGCACGGAGGTCTCGCGCGAGGAGCCCCCTCGCGCGGGCTCTCGCGAGTCCGTCCCGCCTTCCCGCCGGTGCGCCTCGACGAGCGCCGCCGCGACGTCCAGGACGGATGCCGAGAAGCACGCGCGCCTTCGCCAGCGTTTCAGCACCCGGCGCACGCCCGAGACGTGCTCGGGCGGGCACTCGAGCGCCGCCGCGACGCACGCGCGCACTTCCGGCGCGAACCGGCCGGCGTACAGCTTCGCGGTCTCGGCGTCAGCCTGGTGCGTGACCAGCGCGTTGATCACGTACAGCACCGCCACCCTGTGCCTCGGCTTGCGCGCCTGAATCTGCTTCGTCAAGATGGCCACCGCGTGCTTGTAGAACGAGCGCGCGTCCTCGAAGGCGAGCGCCTCGAGCTCCGCCAGCTTCGGCCGGGAGGCGACGCGCATGCTCTTCAGCACCTCCAAGAAACGAGGCTGCGCGGGCCAGTCCTTCGGCATGGTGCCCGCGGGGACGTGCGGGGCGCCGACCGCTGTGAATGCGATTTTCGAGGTTGAACTGGAGCGTTCTCCGCATGTCTGACTAAATACTCATAGGCTTGTTTTCGCGTGCACACTGCTACCTTAGGTAGAAAACTGCGCATCCAACGCGAAGAACGTCGGTGCTTCCACCGCCGACAGTCCCGCCGACGCGCGAGATGGGGTCTCGGAGGCGGGATGCCGGGGCTTCGTGCTCCGATGGCGACCGGAATCAGCGACGCCGTGTCGACGCCGATGCCCCACGCGCGATTGTGGAGTACGCGGGGTGGACGCCGCCCTCGAGCGGCGCCCCCCACGCGGTGGACCGCGCGCCCGCCGCGGAGACGTCGCCCCGGCGGTTGTACGAGGAGTACATCTCGAAGCGGCGTCCCGTGGTCCTGACCGGCGGGCTCGCGAACACGCCGTGGGCGCGCGCGGGCGAGACGTGGACGGACGCGTTCCTGCTCGCGCACCCCGAGGGGGAGACGCGCGTGCGCGTGGAGACGAGGGCGGGGACGGACGAGTCGTTCGGGGTTGGGACGTACGAGACGATGCGTTTCCGGGATTTCGTCGCGCGCTTCGCGAAGGGGGACGAGACCGTGTACCTGACCGCCTCGCCCGCGTCCGTGGACGCGCACGGGCGCCCCGAGGTGGCGTCCGCGCCCGCCTCGTTCCTGGTGGGCGAGGACCGACCGGCGCGCGTGCCGTTCCGCCCCGAGCTCGCGGGGAACCTGGTCCCGGCGAACGTCAACCTGTGGCTGGGCGCCGCGGGGAGCGAGGACGGACCTCGCACGGCGTCCAGCGGCTTGCACCACGACCACCACGACAACCTGTACGTGCTGCTTCGCGGCGAGAAGCGGTTCGAGTTGTACGCACCCGACGCGGTCGAGGCGATGTACCCGACGGGCGCGGTGCGCAGAGTGCACGCGAACGGGCGGATCGACTACGAGGAAACCGGCGACCTGGCCGAGGACGGCGACGACGGGTCTCTGCGGCGCCGCGTCGCGTCGCACGCCGTGCGTCTCGCGGAGGCCGAGGTGGAGCGCGCGCAGGCCGAGGTGGACGCCGAGGCGCCGGGCGCGGAGGCGCGGCTGGAACGCGCCGAGGCAGCGCTGGACGCGGCGATGGACGCGACGATGGGCGACGGCGGCGACGACGACGACGACGGGGACGACGCC
>Ga0209251_1002311_pt1 | contig 13510 bp, 14 predicted proteins | sample SaaInlV_100m_DNA_6_FD_184665 | JGI IMG/M metagenome (GOLD analysis project Ga0209251, IMG submission 184665) | Marine microbial communities from expanding oxygen minimum zones in the Saanich Inlet - Saanich Inlet SI073_LV_10m_DNA (SPAdes) (version 2) | ecosystem: Environmental > Aquatic > Marine... | reverse complement strand
TCGGAACTACCCCAGGCAACCACCCTGCCTTGGCACCGAGTCGTGAACGCCAGCGGTCAGATCACCAATCCTCATGCATTGATTCAAATTCAACGCCTTGCCCTTGAAGGCATTAAAGTCAATAACGCAAGACTCTCCCTCAAACAGCATCAATGGCAACCCTAGCGCCATTTGGGCTCGATTACACAAAGTGAAACAGGGCAAAGCGCGTAATCAGTTAAGCAAACTCAGCGGATGCGCCAAATTGGGCCGTGTTAACGCTCAAGCCGCATGCAAAATGGGGGGTCATCGATGATCTAAAAGCGTTGTACGCTCTCGATGAACGAGATAGAGCACCATCACAATTGCGGGAACCCCCAACACCCCAGCACCCACAAAAAACAATGGATAGCCGAAGGCATCAACGGCGATGCCGGAAAAGCCACTCGTGAACTTGCCTGGCAAGGTCATTAACGAGCTAAACAACGCATATTGCGTCGCGGTATAGGCTGTGTGGGTTAAGCTCGACAAATAGGCGATAAAGCTGGTTGCCGCAATCCCGCCGCTCAAGTTATCTGCCCCGATAATCAGGGCCAGCCAAACCAGGTTCGGCTCGGTCAAAGCCAAAAGTGCAAAGAGCAGATTGGTCAAAGCCACTGCAACCCCACCAATCAGCAAGGTCATCAAAACGCCCCAGCGAACCACCAAAACGCCGCCCAGAAATGACCCCAGTATCGACAAGGCAAATCCCAACCCCTTCGCAATATTGGCGATCTGGAGTTTGGTATAGCCTAAATCCAAATAAAACGGGTTGGCCATAATGCCCATCGTGATATCACTCAGTCGATACAGTGCGATAAAGCTGAGTAAGAACATCGCAAAGCGGCCATTTCGCACAAAAAAGTCTGCAATCGGCGCGAGAAACAACCCATGTAGTCCTGGCCACGTCAAAGGCGCCGCTTTGGCGCCCGGCGCAGATTCATCATTTGCCAATGCAGGCCTTGGAATCAGTAACGTGGTGACAAGTCCCACGCCGCCACAGAGCGCCATCACTTGATAGGCCTCAGCCCAACCCAAATATTCTGCGGCGTAGAGCGCGCCGGCGCCCGAAACCAAAAGCGCCGATCGATATCCAAGAATATAAGCTGCGGACAACGCCGCTTGATCCTGAGCCGGCGCCGCCTCGATGCGATAGGCATCAATGGCAATATCTTGAGTTGCCGATGAAAAGGCCACAACCAGTGCCAGCACTGCAAGACTAGTTAACTGCGCCGGGCCCACCCAGCTCATCCCGACAAGCGCAAGCATAATGCCAAGCTGGGCGAGCAACATCCAACTTCGGCGCCGCCCTAAAGTGCGATTGAGCCAGGGCAGCTTCAAGCGGTCCACAAAGGGCGCCCATACCACCTTGATGGAATACATCATCCCGACCCAAGCAAAAAAACCGATCGCTGAACGGCTCACACCTTCGTCTCGCAGCCAAGCGGTCAGGGTTGAAAATACCAAAAGATAGGGCAGCCCTGCGGAAAAACCCAGGAAGGCCAATGAGACCACAACGGGTTTGCGGTACACCAAGAAGGATTCGAGCCAAGTTGGCCGTCCTCCGGCAGGCTGCGGCGGCATCAGTCTCTAAAGTTCTGGTACTGCAGTGGGACCTCAAATCCGGCCGCTTTAATCTCGGCCATCACACCCTGCAGGTCATCTCGCTTTTTACCCGTCACCCGAACCTGATCACCCTGAATCGCAGCCTGCACCTTTAACTTCTTATCCTTGATGAGTTTAACGATCTTTTTGGCAAGCAGTGTCTCAATGCCTTGCTTCATGGCAACCGTTTGGTGCAGTAATTTACCGCTAGGCATAATCGCCCCAGGATCCATCACCATGGGGTCAACCGAGCGCTTGATTAATTTTTCTCGGAGGATATCCATCATCTGATCGAGCTGAATATCAGCTTGGGCTGTCAGCTTAATATCGCTCCCCAAGCGCTCAAAAGACGCGGTGATGCCTCTGAAATCATATCGCGTCGACAATTCTCGATTCGCCTGATCGACCGCATTGTGCACCTCTTGTAAGTCGACTTCCGACACCACATCGAATGAAGGCATGCTCAGCTCTCCCATGATTAAACCTTTGCAGCATATCAGAATCACATCATTTTAATGAGCCAAACCCCAGTGTGGACTGAGACTATTGGCAATGATTACCGTAGACTGAGAAAACTTAAATTAGAGAATAGTTATGGGCAAGCGACTGTCAAAAATCTATACCCGCACCGGCGATCAGGGCGAAACAGGCCTAGGCGATGGCAGCAGAATTTTTAAGAATCAACCCAGAGTGGTCGCCATGGGCGATATCGATGAACTTAACGCCCATTTAGGACTCTTGATCGAGCAGTTGAACGAGTCATCCATAGCCGAGTGCGCTGAGTGGGTGCCTTTCCTTCGGTATTGCCAGCATCGGATATTTGATTTGGGGGGCGAAATTTCTATTCCTGGGTTTGAACTCATCCATCGCGATCATGTTGCGCTCATTGAGACCGAGCTGGATAAATTAAATGAGCCTTTAGCGCCCTTGGAAAATTTCATTCTGCCAGGCGGCTCACTGCTGATTGCGCAGTGTCATGTTGCTCGATGCACTTGCCGGCGGGCCGAACGAGCGGTCATTACGCTCTCCGAGTCTGACACCATCAATGCCGAAGGCCTCAAGTTCTTAAACCGTTTTTCAGATTTTCTCTTTGTACTGTGCCGCTCGATCGCCGTTGCCACCAAGACCCCGGAAGTTCTCTGGCAGAAGGATCATTTGAGCCCTAGTGCCGAATCATTAAACGGCGAGTAGCCGAACATCGCTGAGCTGCCGGCTGAGTTCGACCATGAATCGCGCAGCTTCCGCGCCATCGATCGCGCGATGATCGTAACTCAAAGCCAGCGGCAAGATTTTTCGGGGTTCGAGCGCGCCCTCAACGTATCGAGGCAGGACCTGCGTTCGCGCAACCCCTAAGATGGCAACCTCGGGGCCGTTGACAATGGGCGTAAATCCCGTGCCACCAATGCCGCCCAGACTCGAAATGGTAAACGTCGTGCCCTGCATTTGACCCGGCAACAACTTTTTATTCCTAGCAAGCTCAGCCAGTTCTGCTGCGCTGCGCGCAAGCGCGGCGATTGACTGCAGGTCTGCGCTTTTAACATTCGGCACAACCAAACCATTGGGGGTCTCAACCGCAATGCCAATATTATAAAACCGTTTCACCACCCAATGTTCATACTCGGGGTCAATCGACGCATTAAATCTTGGGTATTTCTTGAGCGCCTGAATGACGGCCTTCATGACAAAGGCGAGGGGCGAGATTTTGATATCGCCCGGCGCAAGGACCTCATTCAAGCCCGCGCGAAACGTTTCGAGATCCGTAATATCCGCCTCATCAAAGTGCGTGACCTGAGGAATCGTTTGCCAACTGTGTTCCAAGTTTTTGGCTGAAACCCGACGGATCCGACTAAGCGGCTCAAAAACCACTTCGCCAAACTGACTGAAATCCGGCAAAGGTTTTTGCCTGGGACCTTCGCCCACCCCTTGCACGGGTTGGGTTAACCGCGCTTTGACAAACTGCTGCACATCTTCTTTTAAAATCCGTTGGCTGGGCCCGGTCCCTTGGACCATCGATAAAGCAACCCCAAACTCACGGGCCAATTTTCGCACCGCCGGACCTGCGTGCACGGCTTGACCCGATTCAAACCCCCGAACGGGCGCACTTGAACCCTTATTCTGCCGGGGCGTGTTCGGCACCTGGCCAAGACGCATACCGTCTTCTGCAAACGGCTGGGCAATCTCCTCTGACGGCTCAATGGGTGCCGGCTTTGATGATTTCGGCGGTGTTTTTGACAGCAAAGGTGTTGCCTCGTTGGGCGCTACCGCGTCCCCGCTTGCAACCGTCAACCGAACTGCAACTTCCCCGCCGGTCACCTGATCACCGACATTGAGATCAATCGAGGCCACAAGCCCCGTCGACGACGCCACAATCTCCATGCTCGCTTTGTCCGACTCAAGGAGCATCAAAACTTGGTTTGCGGCCACTTCATCCCCAACCTGACAATGAACCTCTATGACTTCGGCGTCATCAATCTGACCTAGGTCCGGAATAAAAACCGCAACTGTCTGAGATTTGACCGCGCCTGAAACAGCCACCGGCGCGTCACCCGGCGTCTTTGGTGCGCCGGATCCTTGATCTACGGCTTGCGGCAACTCGCTGCCAGCATAAGCCTCAGAACGTGGCGGATCGATAACATCGGCGTCCGGCCCTGAAACGCCAGCGGCGCCTTCAGGCATTGACTTTTCCGTAGTGACCGCAGCGCTTGCGCTGGTTTCAATGGTCAGCAGCACATCCCCTTCTTTAACCGTCATGCCTGGCGTCATCAGAACCGCGACCACGACCCCATCAAATGCCGCCGGCAATTCAACGCTCGCCTTATCGGACTCCAGCACAACCAAGGACTGGTTCTGCTTCACCACATCGCCAGCAGCCACCAGAACCTCAACCAGTTCGATGCCTTCGGCTTCGCCTACATCTGGGACGCTAATCTGTTTAAGCGCCATTACAGGGTCACTGGCTCTGGGCTGGCCGGATCGATGCCCCAGCGCTCGCGGGCCTGTAAAACAACCTCAAGGGCAATGATATTGGACTCCGCCAACGCCTGCAGCGCGGTGTAGGCAATCGAGAACCGATCGACTTCGAAGTGACGGCGCAGCTTCTCGCGGGTATCGCTTCGACCAAAGCCATCGGTTCCGAGCACATGATAGTCACCCCGAATTTGAGCCCGGATTTGATCGGCATAAAGCTTGATATAGTCTGTGGCGGCGATGACGGGGTAGCCGCTATCCCCAAGGCAGGCCTGGACATGACTCTGTCGGGCCGGCTGATCTGGGTTCAATCGGTTCCAACGCAAAACAGAATCACCATCGCGTTTGAGTTCGTTGAAGCTGGTCACACTGAAGATGTCTGAGAAGACCTCGAACTCGGTCTGCAAGATCTCAGACGCCGCCAACACTTCCCGTAAAATCGCGCCAGAGCCTAAGAGTTGAACCCGCTTCTTAGACCGCTTTGCTTTGCTGGCGGCGGCTTTCAGTAAATACAGGCCGCGCTTGATACCCGCTTCACAACCCTCGGGCATTGCCGGCTGCTGATAATTTTCATTGGTGACCGTGATATAAAAATACTTAGCCTGTTTTTCAACAAACATCACCTGCAAGCCATGCTGAATAATCACGGCAAGCTCGTACGCATAAGTAGGATCATAGGACACGCAATTGGGCACCGTGCCAGAAAGGATATGGCTATGCCCGTCTTGATGCTGCAAGCCCTCCCCATTGAGCGTTGTTCGACCCGAGGTGCCGCCCAACAAAAATCCGCGGGCACTGAGATCGCCTGCCGCCCAACACAGATCCCCGATCCGCTGAAACCCAAACATAGAATAATAGATATAAAACGGCACCAGCGTTTGCGCATGATTAGAGTAAGAGGTTGCAGCCGCGAGCCAAGCAGCAAATGCGCCGCCTTCATTGATTCCCTCTTCCATAACCTGACCATGTTGGTCTTCACGGTAAGACATGATCTGACCCGTATCGACAGGCTCGTAGAGCTGACCCACGCTCGAATAAATACCCAGCTGCCGGAACATGCCCTCCATGCCAAAGGTTCGCGCTTCATCTGGCACAATCGGGACAATCCGTTCACCGATATGAGGGTCCTTCACTAAAATCGAGAGCAACCGCACAAATGCCATCGTGGTCGAGATTTCACGATCGCCCGACCCTTGGGTCACCGATGCAAAGGCCTCTAAGTCCGGAATGGTTAAGGCCTCGAAATGGTTCAGCCTCGAGGGAATCGCGCCACCCAATTTTTCACGACACGTTTTTAAATACCGCAGTTCCATTGAATCTTCGGGCGGCCGATAATACGGAATGGCTTCCAGATCCTCATCATTAATGGGGATATCAAACCGATCTCTAAACTCGCGCAATGCTTTGGTATCGAGCTTCTTAACAGAATGGGTAAAATTTTGGGCTTCTCCTGCCAAACCAAGCCCGTAGCCTTTAACGGTTTTCGCAAGGATAACGGTGGGCTGACCCTTGTGGGCGACCGCGGCGGCATAGGCTGCATAGACCTTATACGGATCGTGACCACCCCGGTTGAGTCTCGAAATTTGTTCATCGGTAAGATCAGAGACCATTTCGGAAAGCTCTGGATGCGCGCCGAAAAAATGCTCGCGGACATAGCCCCCATCATGGCTTTTGTAGTTCTGGTAATCGCCGTCGACCGCGTCGTCCATCCGCTGCTGTAGCAGACCTTGGGTATCCTTCTCGAATAAGGCATCCCACTGGCGTCCCCACACCACCTTAATAACATTCCAGCCCGCGCCTCGAAAAGCGCCTTCAAGCTCTTGAATAATTTTTCCGTTGCCTCGAACCGGGCCATCCAATCGCTGCAAATTGCAGTTGACCACAAAAATTAGATTATCAAGCCCCTCTCGACCCGCCAGAGAAATCGCGCCAAGGGATTCCGGCTCATCCATTTCACCATCGCCGATGAAACACCACACTTTGCGATCACTCTCGGGTGCAAGACCTCGATTCACGAGATACTTCATAATGTGGGCTTGGTAAATCGCCTGCAAGGGTCCAAGCCCCATCGAGACGGTTGGGAATTGCCAGTATTCCGGCATCAACCAAGGGTGTGGGTAAGAAGACAAACCATCGCCATCGACCTCCTGCCGGAACCGATCGAGCTGATCTTCGGACAGATCACCTTCTAAGAAAGACCGGGCGTAAATCCCAGGTGCACTATGGCCTTGAATATAGAGCAGGTCCCCTGGCAGCCCAGGCTGATTGGCTCGGAAAAAGTAATTGAACCCAACATCATACAAGGTCGCCGACGACTGAAACGTCGAGATGTGACCTCCCAGAGTGGCATCTTTGATATTAGCGCGCATCACCATCGCCATCGCATTCCAGCGAATGAGGCTGCGTATATTTCGTTCGACAAAAAGATCGCCCGGCATCCGGGCTTCTTTGTGTACAGGGATCGTATTTCGGTATGGCGTCGTGATGGCGTAGGGTAATTGAGAGCCTTGCTCTGTCAATTTAACCGACAATTTTTGCAGCAAATATTGAACGCGTTCGGCGCCTTGGGTCTTCAAGACCGATGACAGCGCATCGAGCCATTCCTGCGTTTCTTCAGGATCTGAATCCATTGATTCAATTTTATTCATAAGGACTGACCGATAGACTCAATTGACGAAAACCATTACGCGTCATTCACCGTGAGTATAACTTACCCAGATTCGGCCTCCAAATGAATGGCGCGGCAGAGCGCTGTAATGCCCGACAGAATGCGACGAGAGGGTCGACTGAGCAGGTCTGACTCGACCCGTTGAATCGTCGCATCGGGCAGAAAGGTCTGCCATTTGGCCTGCCAGGGTAGCCGCCCTTTTTGATTGGTCACGAAAACAATGACATCAGGCTGTTCCGACAACACGCTCTCCAATGTGACGACGGGCACTTCGGAGACCGCGTCAGAAAATACATTCTCTCCGCCACAAACCGATACCGCCTCCCCCATATAATGGCGGTCGCTGACGGTAAATAATTGATTCTCGGCGATCTGAAGAAAGACCCGTGGGGTCGACCGAGGCGCATAGCGCGCCCGCAATTGATTCAGCGATGCCGTAAATTCTGCTTCGATCAAAGCCCCTCGTGGGCCCTGACCGAGCGCATCACCCAATCTGCGATAGCCTTGACCAATACTGCTCAGCCCTTTGATTTCCTGGCGATGCACCAAGAAGCCGAGCGCTTCGAGCTTACTCAGCGTCCTCGGTGCGCCGCCCTGCCAAGCTAAGATGCGATCGGGCGCGAGATTAATAATGCGTTCAACATTCAGCTGAAACGCATCTCCCACACGTGGAAGGCGCGACGCGGCAGCCGGAAAATCAGAGTAACGCGACACCCCAACCAACTGCGCGCCCATCCCAAGATCAAAAACCATCTCGGTCAAGTGCGGCGCCAACGAAATCAGCCGCTCGGCCGAGGACACATGGGCAGACCAAAGCGCGATAAAAATAACAACCGCGAGGGACCATGATGGCCTTGCCCCCAAGGACTGCTTCAAAAAAACGGCTCGCTTGACCACTTACGACAGCAGGGTCAGCAGCGCCGCCAAACCGATCCAGCCGAAAAACAAGCGACTGATCAGCCCCTCATAGTCTTGAAGCCAGCCCAAATACGTGGCGGAATCGAGCTCGGTTTCACGCTCGACCTCCGGCACCAGCCCAAGGCAGACCCCGGCGTACAAAAGATCCCCTTCATCGATAGACCAATCCTTCAGACTGGCAACAAAAAACGGCCAGCCATCTCTGAAACGCCCAACCAATGCCAACAACAATAACGAAACCCGGATACTCAACCCAACCAACCAGCGCGAAACCGCCTGGGCGCCGATTGCGGCCGTTTCGCCCAGCGAATCAGGGTTTGCCGCGCGGTGGTCTTCTTGGCGCTCGTGATGACGCTGAAGGAAACAAAACAGGGCGCCCCCCGGACCCAAAAGCAGGTACCAAACAATATAGACAAAGAAACCTTGATGCAGGTTCGACAACAAACTGCGCAGCGTTTGTCCCTGTGTATCAGCAAGCAACCCGTCCTCGGTTGTGGACTGCCGGGCTTGAAGTTGCAAGGCATCAAAGGTCATTTCCGGCGAAGGCGCATGCAGAACGAATAGCAATACACCCAGATGCAACATGAATGCCGGTAGTCCGAACAAAATCGCCTCAAAGCCATTCGAAACCCAAGCAAGCAGAAGGGCAGGCAAGACAACGCTTGCAAGATACGCGGCGGTGCCTGACAGCGAGCTATTAATCCAGCCAAACCATTTTGCCGGGTAGCTGCCCGCAATGCTCGGAAGCTCGCCCCACCAATACCGCACAGCGAGTAAAAAGAGTAAGACCACGATGAACGTCATCGAACCATCCTTTAACAATCATTGAAATCCCGCCTAATTTACACCAGAACCCTCACAGGGTCTGAGGTAAATTAGCAGCGATGCCAGAATTTTTCCCATTCGAAAGCCGGACCCGGATCCGTTTTTCGCCCGGGTGCAATATCCATGTGCCCAACCACAGCGCTCGTTGGCATCTGGTAATGGTCTTGCAAGGCCGAAACGACGGATCCCAGTACCTCGTATTGAATCTCGCTATAGGGCGCGGTATCCGTGCCTTCAAGCTCGATCCCGATACTAAAATCATTACACCCTTGCCGACCTTCGTAGAATGATACGCCCGCATGCCAAGCAGCCTGATCAAAGGCCACAAACTGCAGGAGCGCGCCGCATCGACGAATCAGCAGATGCGCCGAGACACGGGCCGCTGTTAGGTCGGAAAAGTCCTGGTGCGCTTGCCCCGATAGCGTGCCCATAAAGAGATCTTCAACATAACGGCCGCCAAAATGACCCGCCGGCAAGCTGATACAATGCAGAACAATCAGACTGACCTCGCCACCAGACCTTGGGCTGGTGTGGGGCGACGAATACTGACGCGCAGCTTCGATACGGTGGTTTATAATCTGATATCTGGCGCGCACGTCGGCTGATCCTCAGCTGCAACAGGAGAGATGAGAAAGCATGGCTGGGATTACACAACTAGGCAAGGGCATGATGACATTGGGCAGTCTCTTATTTATCGGCTTGATGAGCCTTTGGTTTGGTGACTTAGAAGAGGACCGCGCTCACCCCAATCGATCGCCGACAAGCCTTATCGAGAACGGCGTGATCGCAGTTACGCTCAAACAAGATCGCCAAGGCCACTATACGGTGCGCGGCCTTATCAACAATTCACCCATCGATTTCTTGGTTGATACGGGTGCAACCGAGGTCGTGATTCCCGCAGGATTGGCAGAACGACTCAACCTGGAACGCGGACGCGCCAAGCGCGCAAGCACCGCTAACGGCCCAGTGACGGTTTACCAAACCAATCTGACAAGACTCTCGATCGCCGACTTGCACTTCGACAATGTCTCGGGTGTGATCAATCCTGGCATGAACGGCACCGCAGCGCTGCTTGGGATGAGCGTTTTGAAAAATCTCGAATTAACGCAAACTGGCAACACCTTGGTACTCAAGAGGCAGCAATAATGGACTACGTAACCCAAGCCAGTCTCAAGCCCGCGGTTGATGCCGCGATCGCGGAAGACCTTGGCACCGGCGACCTCACGGCCCAACTCATTCCTGAACAAGCCCAGGCAACGGCCACTGTAATCTGTCGAGAGGCAGCGGTCATTGCGGGGATCCCTTGGGCAGAACAAGTGTTCAAAACAATTGACCCTGGCCTTCACCTAAATTGGTTAATTGAAGATGGCGCGTGGACCAAACCGGGCGCCAAGATTATGACCTGCTCGGGCAACGCACGGTCAATCCTCACCGCCGAGCGTACAGCCCTAAACTTTCTACAAACCTTGTCGGCAACCGCCACCGCCACCCGAGCGCTGGTGGACACGATTGCCCACACCAAAGCTCAGTTGCTGGATACTCGAAAAACGCTGCCAGGCCTGAGACTCGCGCAGAAATACGCGGTACTTCAAGGCGGTGGACACAACCACCGCATTGGTCTGTATGACGCTTTTTTAATCAAGGAAAATCATATCCTTGCAGCTGGCGGGATTAGCGCCGCCATCACTCGAGCGCGAGGAATCGCCCCGGCAACCCGTCTTGAAATCGAGGTCGAATCTCTTGTCGAATTGGGACTGGCGATCGCTGGCGAACCCGATTGGATTATGCTCGACAATTTTTCCCTAGAGGAACTGATCAAGGCGGTTCAATTAACACCCGACAGCATCAAACTGGAAGCTTCAGGCGGTATCGAGACACCCGAAGATCTGATCCGAATCGCCGAAACCGGTGTTGACTATATTTCCGTCGGCGCCCTTACCAAACATTGCCGTGCTGTCGATTTATCGCTTCGTCTCGATGCCGAGGATTGAGGCAACTCGTTCGCATTGCTGCGTTAACGTGATTGAGGGTAAGTTGATAACTGCGTATCGCTAACAACCGCCCCGATTGAAAACTCAGACCGCAGGCCACAATTAGCATTCTAAATTAAGAGATAACATTGATAATGTTGATAATTTTTTCCACTTTAATCTAAGATTTTGCGCAGCGCTCAACAGAAAATGTAGCGCCGCTAACACTGACAATCAATTTCCAAACCCGGACATACTCGCATGAATGACGTCAGCCCACCCGTTGATCCCTACCAAGGCTACCGAGCGCTCAGAGACGACGCGCCGATCTGTCAATTAGAAGCGGGCGGGCCTTGGCAGATTAGCCGTCATGCCGATGTGCACCAGGTGTTAAAAGATAACGAAACCTACTCATCGGAGGTTTCCATTCGCCCGCCGGAAGAGCGCGGCCAACCGACCATGCTCTTCAGTGACCCGCCCCTACACCACCGCCTGCGAAAGCTCGTGAGCAGTGCCTTCAAACCTTCGCACATCGAGCGTCAGGCGGATCGCATCACCGCTCGAGCAGAATTGTTGATAAAGGATCTGCCGAGGGGCGAAGCCGTCGACCTGGTCACCACCTTGGCAGCACCCTTGCCCGTGATGGTGATCGCAGAAATGCTGGGCGTTGAAGACGGCAACCTCATCACCTTTAAAAATTGGTCTGATGCCATTTTCAGCAATATTGGCGAAATCCTCTTTGGCACGCCCAGCGCGGAAGCCGAGCAGGCCGCGCTTGAAATGAACGGTTATTTCCTCGAACAAATCGAAGCGATTCGCCAAAGCCCTCAACCGCACCTGCTAGGCCGACTAATCGCCACCAAAACCGAAGAGGGACACTTAAACAACGAGGAACTTTTAAGTTTCTGCCGATTACTCCTCATTGCCGGCAATGAAACCACAACGGGCCTGATTACCGCATCTGCCCGCATCTTTCACGAGTTCCCAGAAACCTTGCACGCCATCCGACACAATCCCGAACTGATTCCGACATTTATTGAAGAGGCGCTGCGGTATTACTCGCCGTTTTCTGCCACGGTCCGGCGAACCACCCGGGCCGTTACCCTCGGCGGCGTCGAGATTCCCAAAGGAGAACTCCTAATACCGTTAATTGCCTCGGCCAACCGTGACGAGCGCGTTTTTGACCAAGCAGCAACTTTTCAGATCGACCGTAACCCCAATCCGCATTTGGCGTTGGGTTTTGGGATTCACTTCTGCTTAGGCGCGCACCTTGCGCGATTAGAAGGCAAAATTGCAGTGCGATGCCTGGCTGATCAGTTCGAATCCATTCGACTCGCCGATCCGTCGCAAACCGAAGTCGGCGGTCTGGGCGGCCCGAAAGCGATGAATGTTGTTTTGACGTAGACGGGTAAGCCAGCGAACGCTGGCCCAAGATAGCCCAATGACGGACGGGTAATTTTCAGGTCCGCTGGAGACAAACTAAAAGCGCCTTAGACTGCACCATTCGATTTTGATTTGGCTTCTACGGCGCCAGTAGTGAGCCGCTTTTATCTCCCTGCGTTCAATCCAAGCAGACAAAAGCCTTTTGAGACCGCCAAACCGAAGATGGTTTAATTAAAAGGGTCTTCTTGAAAACAACAAGCGCAGGAAATGGTGCCGGAAAGAGGACTTGAACCTCCGACCAATTGCTTACGAAGCAACTGCTCTACCAACTGAGCTATTCCGGCAGATCGCTAAAAACGCTAGTTTAGTGATTTTACACGAATATCCCAGCGAAATATTTGATCAATACGACCCAACTTAAAACCAACCGCTCTAGGCCTAACTCGCCTTACAATGCTGGGCAGTTGCCCCAAGCAACAGGCTCGCTTTCCCGGAAAACACGCCCCCTGTTGCCTTCACCAATTCGCTGAGTAAACACTATTCTTCATTCATAGAACCGGAACTGTGCATAAAAAAATTGCGGGCAGACAACCTTAGCGCTCAAAGCCTGCTCTTTTTAAGGGCTTAGGATGGATTTCGAGGGTTATACAATTTCACTCAGTCTCTCTTGGATAGTCTAAAGTGATCTGCCGCTCCCATCCTTCTTGTCTTTCTTATCCTTTCGCTTTTCTAAAAGCGTTTTTAACGGCTTTTTCTTTTCGCTACTCTTTTGCTTATCTTTTCCTTTGGCCATAAAAATTTCCTTTCGAGAGAATTTGCGTCGCTTCAATTAACTTTTTTGACTTAATAAAGCTTCCAAGACACCAAGACGCGTTTTGAATGGTAAAAAAATTAAGACAATATCCGTTGGAAGCGCTGAACGTTGCGAAGACTTCTTCCACTCATGAACCAAAGGTTTCGTTTTCGGAAACCCATAAAAAACCCCTGCAAGCACTCAGTCCTTGCAAGGGCTATTTTTCTCAGCGAGAACTCACAGTGGAGTTATCTACCTTCAAGGAGGGTTATTGATTACCCGCCAGCAGAGACCGAGGCAGAAACTGTAGAGAGGCCGCCATAGCCTGGAAGTGTAAAGGTTACTACAATCGATGAAGACCCG
>Ga0209251_1002309_pt1 | contig 13516 bp, 13 predicted proteins | sample SaaInlV_100m_DNA_6_FD_184665 | JGI IMG/M metagenome (GOLD analysis project Ga0209251, IMG submission 184665) | Marine microbial communities from expanding oxygen minimum zones in the Saanich Inlet - Saanich Inlet SI073_LV_10m_DNA (SPAdes) (version 2) | ecosystem: Environmental > Aquatic > Marine... | reverse complement strand
CAGCACCGACAAGGGCTCTTTGATCACGCTTTCCGGCGGAGCCAGGGGCTGATCTGCTGATGGTTCGCTCTATGGCTTCCCGCAGCGGGCGAGCTCAGGTCCCCAAGGCTCCGAGTCGACGTCAGTTGCAGCAAGAGCGTTCCGATCAAGCGGATCGCTCTCCCACTTCGAACACTCCAACAAGTTCAGCTCGCAGCGTCGCCCTCGAACGTCGTCGCGCTTTGACCACTGCTGGTAAAGCTGCGGTTGTGGTGCAAGGTTCCCTTGGGGCTGGCCGTATTCGCACTGGACGCGACAAGCGCCGTCCGGCGCCCCAGCAACCGGGATGGGTGAGACGGGATCAGGCACCATCGCGCTCGGTGCCGTTCAACCTCAGTCGTTCCTCCCTGCCTCTCAATTCTCGTCAACACCCCCTCACCAATCAGGTTGCGAACGAACGTCTTCGTTCGTATGAGCTGGATGTGAAGGGTCGCTTTGATCGCATTGTTCCCCTGCTCCAGCAGGTCTCTGCTCTCCAGCATGAGTCCGACTTCCTGGTCCAAGCACAGCGCTTGAGTCGGGCTGAGCTGGGCTTTGATTTGCCTAGCCACATCCTGGAACGGGCATGGGTGCGTCCCCTCGATATGCGCGGCTTATTTGCCTGGTGTGTGTTTGAAAGCCACCGCTTGTTTAGTGATCGCTTTTTTCAGGACGACCCGTTGCAGGGCGCTGAGGGGAGTGCTGCTGCCCAAGAATTTGAACAGTTTTTGCTCGATTGCGGCATCCATCTTTTGGATGTGACGCCCTGTTCCGATGGCCGCTTGGCTCACACCGTGGCCTATGCGTTGCGGATTCCGTTTAGCGCTGTACGCCGCCGCTCTCACGCTGGAGCGATGTTCGACGTAGAGAACACGGTGAACCGCTGGGTGAAAACAGAACATCGCCGTCATCGAGAGGGCAAGCCCAATCCATCCACGGAACCAACTCGCTATCTGAAGGTGGTCACGTATCACTTCAGCTCTCTTGATCCCCATCATCAAGGCTGCGCAGCCCACAGCAGCAACGATGCATTGGCGGCATCGGCCGGTCTACAGCGCCTCTTGGATTTTCGAGAAGCCGTTGAAAACAGCTTTTGTTGTGGTGCCTCCGTTGATCTCCTCCTGATCGGCCTTGATACCGATACCGATGCGATTCGCGTTCATCCACCGAATCGCGACAGCGAAATGGTTCTTGATCAGTGGGTTTGTGCTCGCGAGCTCCATGCCGCAACCGCTGGGATGTCTCCGGATCAGGCGATGGCCCAGTTGGCCGAGGCTTTGGAATCTGCTGCTCCAGGTCCGATGGAGCCCGGCATGGTTACGTTCATGACCCGTTTATTGGCCAACAACTGCTCACAGATTGATTACGTGCAGGATCTGCATGGAGCGCCCTATCCCGATGCCGGACATGCCGAGCGTTTTATTGGTGTGGGCATTGGTTTTAAAGAAGTGCATCTTCGAAATCTCACCTATTTCGCCCACCTCGAAACCGTCGAGGAAGGAGCCCCTGATCTCGATGTGGGCGTCAAAATTTTTCGAGGACTCAATGTGTCTCGAGATTTACCGATCCCTGTGCTGGTTCGCTTCGATTATTCGGGGCGTGTTCCCGGTGCTCGCGATCGCGCCATTGCCGATTGTTGGCGCGTGAATCAAGCCATCGCAGATCGTTATTCCGATTTGGTCAAAGACGGTTTGCTGCACACGTGCTTAACCGTTCGTGACCGGCATCAAGCAACAACGGCCGAGATTATCGGCTCTACGCTCGACCCCCAGATTCAGGAGGCTCACTGATCATGCTCATCGTCAAGGTCATTAAGCCACTGGTCTCTACCAATCGCATTCCAGATTTCGAGCACAAGCATTTGCAGGTTGTGCTTGATGGCAGCACCAAAAAAGTCGCCGTAGACGCTGTTGGTGCCAAGCCAGGCGACTGGGTGATTTGTGTGAGTAGTTCAGCTGCTCGAGAAGCGGCTGGAAGTAAGTCGTATCCCAGCGATCTCACGATTGTCGGGATCATCGATCATTGGGAACCGGATCCGCCTAAAACAGCGCCGCCCTCACCCAGTTCTTCTCCCTCCACCAAATCGTCAGGAGGCTCAGCAGGCTGATGGAGATCATGCAGGTATCCGACACGTTGATCTGCACCTTCCGCGTTGCCGGTTTGGATCACATGCATTTGCGCATTCTTGTGAATAACAAGGGCAAGAAACTGGTTGCTGTTGATCCAGTAGGCGCCAGAAAGGGCAACTGGGTTTTCACAGCTAGTGGTTCGGCTGCGCGGCATGCCTGCCCAGATAACACCGTTCTTACCGATCTCACCATCGGCGGGATCATCGATCACTGGACGCCGGACGGATAGGGATTTCCCTCTTCTCCTCTGCCTCCGTTCTGCATCCAATTTTTACCAGCTATGGCTACTCCTTCCTCCACACCGCGTCGTCGCAGTACTGCTGCTAACAAGACAGTTGATGTGAAGCCGGTTGCTGCGACCACGGCTGCAGCAAGCGCAGGCGCGACTGACAAGGCGAAGACCGCTCAGGCCGCTCAGAAGTCGTCGAGCCCTGCCTCGAAATCAATAGCAAAAACGCCTCCTAGGGGTGGTGGCTTGGCCCCATCCGGTGCAGGCTCGAACGGCCGGGTCGGTGGAGTTGCCCTTGGCATGATTGAAACCCGCGGCATGGTTCCAGCGATTGAAGCCGCTGATGCAATGACCAAAGCTGCGGAAGTGAGCTTGGTTTGCCGTGAATATGTCGGTGGTGGATATGTGACGGTGATGGTGCGTGGTGAGACCGGTGCAGTGAACGCTGCAGTGCGTGCCGGTGCCGACGCCTGCGAGCGTGTCGGCGATGGCCTCGTGGCTGCCCACATCATTGCCCGCCCCAATGATGGTGTTGAGCCAGCTCTCGTTGGCACAGGAGCGATCCGTCGCAGTTGAAACCACAAATCGCCGATGAAAGTGGTTCAACCAGAGGCCCCCAATTGGCCTTTTCACGCCTAGATTCTCGGCCCGATCAACGACCTGCCCGATTGCGATCCCGCTTGCCGTTTTGAATCAGGAGCTTTCGTTCTCTCTGCTAACCGCCTGGTTGATTCCGTTGTACGGATTCGTCGGGATGCTTGTTTCCCTGCCCTGGGCAGCTGGCTTGTTCCGTCGTGTGGCTCATCGGCCAGCGGCCTATCTCAACATCTTGCTCACGCTGCTGGCCTTCGTGCATGGCAGCGTGATTCTCCAAGAGGTGTTTCAGTCCGGACCCGTTGATCTCTCCTATCCCTGGCTCACCGTTGCGGATTTGGAGCTCGACATCAGTTTCAGTTTGTCGCTGACCAACCTTGTCGCCCTCGAGCTGATCACAGGGTTGAGCCTGTTTTCCCAGGTGTATTCGCTTGGATATATGGATAAGGAATGGGCTTTGGCTCGTTTCTTTGCCCTGCTTGGCTTCTTTGAGGGAGCGATGAGTGGTGTGGTGCTGAGCGACTCACTCTTTCAGAGCTATTTCCTCTTGGAAATGCTCACCCTCTCCACTTATCTATTAGTCGGTTTTTGGTATGCCCAGCCTCTGGTGATCACTGCCGCGCGGGATGCCTTTCTCACCAAACGTGTGGGAGATGTGCTGCTGCTCATGGGCGTAGTGGCCCTATGCAGTTTTGCTGGAGGGATGGGATTCAATGACCTGTATGCATGGGCTGCCACTGATTCCCTGTCACCCCTAGCCGCAACGCTTTTGGGCCTTGGTTTAATCGCAGGGCCAACCGGAAAGTGCGCTCAGTTCCCGATGCATCTTTGGCTAGATGAAGCCATGGAGGGGCCGAATCCCGCTTCAATTTTGAGAAATTCGGTGGTGGTCACCTGTGGCGCCATCGTTTTGCTCAAGGTGATGCCCATCCTTCAGCACTCACCGGTGGCATTGACGGTGCTTTTAGTGATCGGAAGCATCAGTGCGATTGGCGGCTCTTTGGTGGCCTTGGCTCAGGTGGATATCAAGCGAACCATGTCGTATTCCACAACGGCACACCTGGGCTTGGTTTTTATCGCCATCGCTTTGCAAATTCCAGTGTTGGCTCTGCTGTTGTTGTTCTCCCATGCCGTCTCGAAAGCTTTGCTCTCGATGAGCATCGGAGGGGTGATTGCATCGACGAACTGCCAAGACATCACCGAACTGGGGGGCTTAGGCAGCCGGATGCCTGCCACCACCACGTCGTTCATCATCGGCGGGGCTGGTTTAGTCGCGTTCCTGCCGCTGGGAGGTTTTCTCGCTTTTGCCCAGTCGATCGAGTTGTTAAGCGTCCGCTCAATTCCTTTTATGGCGGTGTTTCTGATCACCAATGCGCTGACGGCCTTGGGTTTGGTTCGCGTCTTCCGGCATGTGTTCTTGGGTGATGCTTTGATCAAATCCCGTCGAGCCGCCGAGGTGAACTGGCAGATGGCGCTGCCGATGGTCGCCTTATGTGTCGTGGTTCTTCTCACGCCTGTTCTTCTGGTGCGCCTTGAATCCCTCGATGGTTTGCTGGCTTTTCCTTTGTGGGCGGCAGGACTGGTTGTTGGCAGTGGCTTGATAGGCCTGCTGGCAGGCGCCTTAATCCCCTTGAGCAAAGCTTGGTCGCGGTCGTTGAATCCAGTGCTCCGCTGGTTTCAGGATCTACTGGCCTACGACTTTTATACCGAGCGTTTTTATCGACTCACGATTGTCAATGTCGTGGCTGGTTTCTCCAGACTTGCGGCTTGGTTTGATCGCAACGTTGTCGACGGCGTTCTTCACGGTGTGGCTCGTTTGTCCTTGCAAAGTGCAGAAGGGCTCAAGCTCAGTGTGAGCGGTCAAAGCCAGTCGTATGTGCTCACGGTTCTGGTGGCCATTGTTCTTTTTCTCACAGCAGTGAGTTGGTTCCTCACTTAGTTGATCTGATGTTGCTCTCGCTCCTACTTCTGATCCCGTTCTCTGGGGCTCTTGGTTTACTGCTTTGGCCAACGACCCAAAGCAGTGAGCGGATTCGGATCGGCGCGATTGTGATTTTGGCGGTGCAATGCGTTGCCAGTTTTGCCCTGTTGCTTCCTTTCGACCCCACCGATGCAGCCCTGCAACTGGTCGAGCAGGCTCGCTGGGTGCATTCCATTGGCCTTGATTACGCCTTGGCAGTGGATGGTTTGTCGCTGCCACTGGTGCTGATGAATGCCGTGCTGTGTTTGGTGGCAGCAGTGGCGTCCCGATCCATCGACAACCGTCCGAGGATTTATTTCGCCCTCCTGCTTGTGATCAGTGGTGCGGTGAATGGAGCGTTTCTCTCTCAAAACCTGCTTCTCTTTTTCCTCTTCTATGAATTAGAGCTGATTCCGCTGTGGCTCTTAATTGCCGTTTGGGGAGGGGCGAATCGCTCCTATGCCGCAACAAAGTTTTTGATCGTTACGGCTGTGTCGGGAATGTTGATTCTTGGCGCGTTCCTGGGGCTTGCCTTCGTCACCGGAACGATGGATTTCAGCCTGAGGCCAATCCTGAGCGGTGAATTGGGATTGAAAGCTCAGTTCTTGCTGATGGGAGCTCTGCTGATTGGTTTCGGCATCAAAATTCCGCTGTTCCCGTTCCACACCTGGCTACCCGATGCCCACACGGAGGCATCAACACCAGTTTCCGTGCTTTTGGCTGGTGTTCTGTTGAAGTTGGGAACGTACGGTCTGCTGCGTTTTTGCTTGGGTTTATTCCCAGAGGCTTGGCAGTTGGCAGCCCCTTGGCTGGCTGCTTGGGCCGCCATTTCAGTGCTGTATGGCTCGCTGGCGGCCATTGCCCAAACAGATATGAAACGGATGGTGGCTTACAGCTCCGTTGGCCACATGGGATACGTCCTATTGGCAGCAGCAGCGGCGACTCCCCTGGGATTGATGGGGGCGCTGTTCCAGATGATTAGTCATGGCTTGATTTCAGGCGTGTTGTTTCTCTTGGTGGGTGTGGTTTACGCCCGGACGGGCACGAGGGATCTCAATGTTTTGCGGGGCCTCCTCAACCCCGAACGGGGCCTGCCTCTGACGGGATCCCTCATGATCATTGGCGTGATGGCGAGTGCGGGTATTCCTGGTATGGCTGGTTTTATCTCAGAATTCCTGATTTTCCGGGGCAGTTTGCAACCGTTCCCTGTTGCCACCCTGCTCTCGATGGTGGGATCTGGCTTAACCGCTGTTTATTTTCTGTTGTTGGTGAACCGCGCATTCTTTGGGCGTTTGGCCATTGCTCCAGGCGAAGTCGCCAATCCGCGCGTTCTGGATCGGGTTTCCCTGCGCGAGCAGGTGCCAGCGATTGCCTTGAGCCTTGGTGTTCTGGCCCTTGGTTTGGCTCCTGAGCTGCTCTCCAACCTCAGCGAGGCCGCCACAACCGGATTGAGTCAACTCAGCGGAGGATTGTCATGACCACAACAGTGAAACCAATCACAGCGCCTGTTCTCCCCGATCAAGAGGAATTAATTCAGCGCCTGTTGTCTGACTCCCCGTTGTTGGCGGATACGCAAGACCATCTCGTTCAGGTGGTGAATGTGTTGGAGACCTATGGAATCGTTCTTGATGCTTACAGCAAAAACTTGGTGGATCAAGGAGAGAAGCAGTTGCTCAATCCTTTCCCCATTTTTCGTTTTTTCCACGAGGGGTTAACGCCAAAGCGGCTCTGGGATCACCTTCTCGGTGATCGGATTAATTTCGAGTACGCCGAATATTGTCAAAAAGCGATGTTCTGGCATGGCACTGGGGGCCTTGATGCCTATCTCGATAGTGAGCCTTTTCAGGATGTTTGCCAGAGGATCATCCAGCGAAAAGCCCAGCGCGATCCTTTGCTGGCCCTCACCAACAAGTTGTATCCAGGGTTTGCTCCGGAGTCGATTCGTTCTCTCACCACGATCTATTGCTTGGGCTTGTTCTGGCGTGTGATGAGTGATCTTTTCGTTGATTTGGCTCGTCGCTATGCGATCAAGGAAGTCACCTGTGTCAACGATGTGGTGCATCACATCCGTGATGGGCTTGTTGCTGCTGCCGCTAACCCAATCACCTACGGGGTGGATGTGGCGGGAGAAAAAATCTGGGTGTTGCCCCCGGAAGCTGGTCTCACATTTTTGGTGGATGTCGCTGTTCCTTACGTGGAAGCGGTGTTTTTTAGGGGTATGCCGTTCCTCGGCACCGTGTCTTACAACGCCCAGGCACGTCAGATTTCACCAGACATCAGTGATTTCAAGTACGGCGCTCTATACGCCGATCCGATTCCCAGCATGGGAGCTGGTATTCCCCCCAGTCTCTGCATGAAAGATATGTTCCGGCATCTGCCGGAGGAACTCGGTCGTTGGTACGACGATCACGGCCGTGGCCAAGTTGATGTGCATGTTCAAATCTGCGTCAGTTTCCAGAAGTCGATGTTCTGTGTCACCAACGGGGCGATTGCTGGAACGATGCCCCATGCGCTCGATACCACCGATGCTGATCAACAAGCTGCCAACCGCGCCTATGCCGAGGCTTGGTCTGGGCGGTTGATGGGCTGTCAGCGGGGAGCGCTCCTCTAGGTTTTAGGGAGGGCTTGGTCTCGGTACGTTGCATGGATCAGTGGCAGGAACGCAAGCGCCCGGTTTGTCTTGAGCGGCGTTACGAATTCGAGAGTTACAACGCCACCAGGGATTTCTTGGATCGCCTTGGGGAGTTCAGTGAGACAACCCAACGCTTTCCCGATATCAGTTTTGGAAAAACGTATGTGAACATCACGCTTCGCCCTGAGTCGGATGAGGCTGATGCTGTTTTGACGGATGCGGATCGCAGTTTTGCGGTAGAGATTGATGCCCTCATCCGTTGATTTAGCGGCGGCCTATGCCGAATCTGGGGTCGCCGATGTTCAAGAGCAGCTGGACCGTGAGCTGATTGGTCTGACGTCGGTGAAGACGCGGATTCGTGAGATTGCAGCGCTGTTGCTCGTGGATCAGGCACGGCAACAGATGGATCTCCCCAGCACGGCTCCGAGTTTGCACATGTCCTTTACAGGGCGTCCTGGCACAGGAAAAACCACCGTTGCGCAGCGCATGTCGCAAATCCTCCACCGTTTGGGATATTTGCGTAAAGGGCATGTGGTGACGGCGACCCGGGATGATCTGGTTGGTCAATATGTGGGCCACACAGCGCCAAAAACAAAAGAGATGATCAAGCGTGCCCAGGGTGGTGTGCTGTTTATCGATGAGGCCTATTACCTCTACAAGCCAGGCAATGAGCGGGACTATGGCGCCGAGGCGATTGAGATCCTGTTGCAGGAAATGGAGCGACAACGAACGGATTTTGTCGTGATTTTTGCTGGCTACAAAGACAAAATGGAGACTTTTTATAGCTCCAATCCAGGCCTTTCATCGCGGGTAGCGCACCATCTTGATTTCCCCGATTACAGCGATCAAGAGTTGATGGCCATTGCAGATTTGTTGCTTGAAGCTCAGCACTATTGCTTGAGTCCTGAAGCGAATGAGGCCTTTGAGGAGTACATCGGTCGCCGCCGTCAGCTGCCGTTTTTTGCGAATGCCCGATCGATTCGCAATGCCATCGATCGAGCACGACTGCGTCAGGCGAATCGATTGTTTGAGCGGATGGGAGACGCCTTTACAAAGGACGACTTGATGACCATTGAGGCTTCGGACATTCGTGCGAGTCGGGTGTTCGCGGGGGAGGTGGAGGGACATCACCCAGGCTTGTCCCCTGTTTGATCAGGTGAGCCATGGCGACTCCCACCAGCAGACCACTAGCCCCATGCCCCTGAAGTAAAGCCAAGCCCAGCACAACAACCACCAGTGGTGAAGGCAAAAGAATGCGATAAAAGGCGCCCGTGAGCCCTCCGCACCAGCTGCCGAGGCTGCCCAGGTCGGGAAAGATTTGATGGAACCCTGTGCCGGTGGCACAGGCAATCAAAAAGACAGGGAAAAAGATCCCACCACGCCAGCCTGTTTCAAGGCAAAGGCCCAGCATCAACAGTTTGCCGAAGGCGGATAAGAACAGCAGTGCGGAGGGATGGCTTTGTTGGTTTTCCAGCAGAGGCCGCATCTGCTCTTCCCCGCCAAAAGGCACGAGGGGAAGCCAATGCATCAAGGCACCCAGTAGCACTCCGGTGACCACAGGCCACCAGCACCAGCGCGCCATGAGCCGCCGTTGTTCTAGCCAGCGACGCCACCTTTGGAAGATGAGTCCCAGTCCGCAACCGACTGCTCCGGCTAGCAACGCTGCAACAAGGGTGTCGAAACTTTCCCCAATGTTGGAGGGCCAGACGTAGGGCAAGTTTTTGAGGGACCCACCGCTGGCTTCATTGATGCCGTGGAAAGCAACGAAACCACTAAGCCCCCCCAGAATTCCAGGGATCCAACGGCGAAGAACGTCTTGTTTCCGCTCACCGACCACCATGCCTCCCAAGAGAGGGGCGCCGAGAAATCCCAAGCTTCCGGCCACAGAGGCTGACTGCAGAGCTTGATCGTTGCCTTTCCACATTCGACGACTGATCAATGTCGCAAGTCGCGTCATTAGGGCTTCTGGGCCAATGCTGCCACCACCGATCTGGGCGAGGGCAGCCCCAAGAATGGCCCTGCGCTCGTCTCGTTTTGGTGCCCGGTCTGGATGACGCAAGTCCTCCATGGTTTCTGGGAGTTCGGGCAGCAAGGTGGAGGAACCACCGCGATGAATGAACGAGAGAAGCAATCCAAAGCCCCCGCAGACCAACACCGACCAAGCCAAGGGTGGAGCTTGTCCGAGGGCCTGTTCAACCGGACCTCCCCAAAGCTGTCGTGTGGCGAGATCAATCAGGCTGATGATCAATGCCACGCCCGCCCCACTTGCTGCGCCGGCGAACAACGCCATCAGGCTGAAGCGCAGTTGATCGATCAGAAGTTTGTTGATCAGTGGAGGGTGAGCGAGGTGTTGGCCTGAGTGTCGCTGATTCATCCGCAGACGGGTAGGTGTTGTCTCTGAAGGTGTCTGCCCCACAGCTGTTGGGACGATCGAAGTCTTAGATGATGCGACGGACGGCAGGAATGTTTCGCAATTGATGACTTCCCCAAAACGACAGAACGATGGCCAAAATCGTGGCCGATAAGCTCAGGATCCAAATATTCGTTATACCTAACAGGTAGAGGGGCATAAAACATCCATAGAGGATGGGCATGTGAATCAAATAGGCACCAAATCCATCTCGTCCTGCTTTGGCTAACCACGCTCCGCCAATGTGCTCATGCTGCTGAGTCCAAGTGAAAAACATAGCCATATAGCCCCAGCCTACGAATGGAATGAGGGCCGATAAAATCGGCCATGCTTGCTGAAGGAAGTAGGAATTGTTGCCCATCAGAATTGTTGCAACCATGATGGCCAAAAAGGTCAAGCTGATCAACAGAGATGCTTGAAACCATGAAGATGCCAAACGTTGATTGATGCGTTCAATCCAACGATGGGATGCTGCCTTGCAGCCAACGGCAAAGAGAAATCCATAGGTGAATAGGTGCATACCTTGATACCCAAGACCATCTAGGTTTGTCTCCTTCAGGTTGATCCAAACATTTGAGAAATGGCTCATTTCCATTTCTACTAGTCCAAGAATCACGGCACTAATGAGCCAAGATCTCCATCCTGGAACGGATAATGCCTGATTGATTGAAAACTTGGTTTTGCGAAGGCCTACCCATATGCAATACAGAGCATTGAACAAAATTAAGACAATTAGAAACCATTGTGGTCCGATTCTGTTGAGCGGTAGGTTGATGATGCTCTGGCCGAATGCAGGGCTATCAGGTACAAGTAATCCGCCAATTGGTAAGATATTATTGATCAAGATTATGCTAAATATTAAAGGGATTCCAAGGCGAATGAGGCGATTTTTGGCAAACTGCTTAAGGCCTTGCTTTTGAACCGATTCAGGTAATAGATATCCAGATATTAAAAATAAGATATTCATGAAAAATGTATTGCTTACCCAGACAAACCAAAGATTCATGCCCTCAAATAGTGGTGCATCTTTGATGAGTTGGCCGACGCCATCGGAGGACAGGCTGGCGAGCAGAACAGTATGGGAAGCGATCACTAAAGCGATCATGATCGCTTTGATCTGGTCGAGAAAAAGGCTCCTCTGTCTTGGCTTGTTTTGAATCAGTGACTCCATTGCTCGATTGCTCGATTGTTTTTGAGTTAGATGTTTTTATTGTTCTTGCCTGCTTTCGTCTGGTTGCTTTTGTGGTCAGAAGGAGAAGGCTTTGAAGCTTTTTGATGGTTGGTCTTTTACCAGTCTATTCATTGCTTTGATTGATTATTTTGATGCATTGTTGAAATGTATTGTTGAGATCATAGATCGCGCTCCAGCCACTTTCACGATTCATCTTCAAGAGTTGGTGGGGCCTGGCTCTTTGTTCATGTTGTAGTGACATTGGCCAAGATCAGCTCCAAAATGGATCATGATCAACAGGGACTGCTTCCCTTTCCCCGAACGTGGAATACTTTGTTCAATCGGATCGCGTGCGCGAAGCTTTCGAGGAGGTGAAAGGCCTACTAGCAGGTAAAACTTCGATGGCTTGTATGGGAGATATGCTCACGCTGGCAGCCTTTAGTCATGCTATTCCCATCAATAATTCACTTCTAGGTGCATTTACAACAGAGCGAGAAGCGTTAATGGCTTGTCAGGATAAGCAGCCTGATTTGCTGTACATCACGGAACATCTAGAACAGGGATATGGTATCAATCTTGCTTTAAAAGTTAAAAATATTTCCCCAGCCACTAGTGTTTTATTGTTTTTACACCGTGAAAGCCAAGACGTTGTGCGAGAAGCAATTGAGGCGAATGTTGATGGAATTATCTTCGTTCATTCCATTGGTCAAAGTGCAGATGGCGATTTTTTGAAGTCGATTCGCGCGATTGCGAATGGATCAAGCTATTACCCAAAGGAAGTGAGAACCATGGCTGGTTATGTCAAAAGTATCGCACTTGCCGGATTGTCCGACCGTGAATCAGAAGTTTTAGAAGCGTTGTGCCAAGGAATGAGTAATAAAGAGATGGCTGAAGCCTTGTTCGTCAGTCCTGAAACAATTAAAAGCCACGTTAGTACTGTGATTGGCAAGCTTGGTGTTAAAGACCGAACTCAAGTAGTGATTTCTGCCATACGCGCAGGGATGTAATGAATCTGTTGTTTTAAGATTGTTCAGAGGTCTGATCCATCGTCTGCTGGCTGATTGCAATGAGTTGATGGGTCTGGTTATAATCTGCCTGAATAATTTGAAGCTGATTATTTTTTGTTTGCCAGTAAATTGTGATGCCAAATGACTTGTCTTGTAATAACACTTTTGGGCAGCGAAGAATGATGTTGTCAGGAAAGAAATGATTGGCATGATTGTCCTTAAGTTCATCTTCGTTCCACTGCCATTGACGGGCTTGTATTGGATCTCGGAACAGGTCTGATTGAATTCGGAGTTCTTCCCCTTGCCATCTTCCCTCAATCGTCCAGGGATTGACTTGCTCAGTGTTGGTCGACCAGTTGTTGTTCCATGGGTCTCCGCGGTATTCACGAATGCTTGCTGTATGCAGTAATTGTCCGCTGTCTCCATAGAGAACTCCCACGCTATGGCGAATGTCTTTTTGCGTTAGAAAGAGTTCAAAGGGTTGATATTGGGTGTTTTTAAGCTGGGGTATTAACCATGCTGCTGCACCATTCTCAAAGGCGAAGCCCCGCATCAAGGTGCTTGCTGGATGAGCAAATCCATCGTTGTGGCTATGTTCATGGATGGAATAATTCCATCGCATTGTATTTGTATCGCCATTGGCATACATTTGTTGATTAGTTTGAGCGATCTCAGAGTGGTCTGAATTGGCTGAAAATGAACGTTTGCTTTTAAATGATTCCTGAATTTTGCCCGATTGGGAATATCGCGTCCACTGGCCTAGCCAGCTGCCTAAATGGTGCTGCCAAAATAAATTCCAATTGGTTGTGGATCGGCTGAGCATATTATTTTTGTCGCTTATAAGGTGCAAACTGCTTGCCTTGGCTTGGACAGGATAGGCGATATCAATTTCTGAGTTCGACGGCCCGATGCGCCAAAGTTATTTTAATTTGTGGATGAATGGAGTTGTCGTTTGCTATGCCATCGTCCAATTCTTGGCATGATCAAAATTAAGGCTGCAAGGAAGCACATCGTGAGGAGCAAGCCGTGCATGAAAAAAAATGTGAGCACGATATGAATGGTGATTGCTACTGCTGCGAGCATCGCTAATCCTGTTAAAGCAGCGCTCCTTAACGTTTTGGTGTAGCTCCGCATCTCAAGATTGCCGATGGCTGAACGGTATCGCTCAACCCCTTGCTGGTCCACCCCGTTTGCTGACTTCTTTCGTTGGCTGGATCTCACTAAACAGATCACCCATTCATGGGACGACATCACGCCTTCACGGGGTGAAACTTGGAGTATCAACAATGAAAAAATATGGTTCAACTTCCTACATTGACCATGCGAGCTGAACGAGAACAGCTTGCCCAATTGATGAGTCAGCCTT
>Ga0209251_1002308_pt1 | contig 13519 bp, 8 predicted proteins | sample SaaInlV_100m_DNA_6_FD_184665 | JGI IMG/M metagenome (GOLD analysis project Ga0209251, IMG submission 184665) | Marine microbial communities from expanding oxygen minimum zones in the Saanich Inlet - Saanich Inlet SI073_LV_10m_DNA (SPAdes) (version 2) | ecosystem: Environmental > Aquatic > Marine... | reverse complement strand
CTCTGACGTGAAGAACAGTTCCCATGATTGCCACGGGAGGAATCCGCCGCAGCTGGTGCACTTGCGGCTGTACCGGCCCTTCTGGATCAGCCCGCTTCCGCCGCAGAGTTCGCACTGTCGTTGGATCAAGATGCGCTTGCCGAACTCGTACGCGGCGATGACGAACGGGGACAGCCCCGCGATGAAGCCGTAGTAGATCTGCCATTCGGGAATGCCGGTGTCGGACAGCGCGTCGGCCATCGAGGACGCCGCGAAGGACGGAGCCGCGCTCGTCGTCCTCCCCGAGATGTGGAACTGCCCGTACGCCAACGCCAGCTTCCCGACCTACGCGGAGGTGATCGATCCGACGACGCGCTGGGGCCCCGCCGTTTGTACGGACGAAACCGGTCCGGCGAACGACGCGTCGTCTGAAATCGACTCGCCGTCGGTCGCCGCGCTCGCCGCCGTCGCGCGCGAAACCGGCGTCGTGCTGGTCGGAGGTTCGATCCCCGAGCGCGACGTGGACGACACGAACCTCCTGTACAACGCGTGCTGCGTCTTCGACGGCGACAGAGGGCTCATCGCGAAGCACAGGAAGACGCACCTGTTCGATCTCGACATACCGGGTGAGATTTCGTTTCGCGAATCCGACACGCTCGCCGCCGGCGCTGAGCTCACGGTGGCGGACACCGCGATCGGCCGAATCGGCGTCGGCATATGCTTCGACATGCGTTTCCCGGAACTCGCGGCGGTGTGCGCGTCCAGAGGCGCGTCCATGCTCGTCTACCCCGGAGCGTTTAACACCGTTACTGGGCCGTTGCACTGGGAGTTGTTACAGCGCGCGCGCGCCGTCGATAATCAACTCTTCGTGTTGACGTGCTCGCCCGCGCGCGACGTCGACGCGAAAAAAAAATCACCCCCCGCGTACGAGGCGTGGGGACACAGCACCGTGGTGGGCCCGTTCGCGGAGATTTTGGCCACCACCGACGAGCACGAGAGCATCGTCGTCGCGGAGTGTGACCTGGAACATATCGCGATACGGAGGCGGAACATGCCCCTCGAGACGCAGAGACGAGGAGACCTCTACGCCGTCGTCGACAGGAAACCGCCGCCGTAGATGTTTGACGCGTTTGGAGAACGCGTCTTTTGTCGCGCGGGTGACGCGGAATACGAAACGTCTCACGTAAGTAATACGCATACATACATAACACACGACATTTGACACGGTCGTCTTTATCTACAGTCACACTTCCAGAAACAAACACTGGAGAAGAAAGAAACACTCGCCTCGCGCGCTTCAGAAACCTTTGTTGAGGCCGTAGACGTCCGCCGGCGCGGCGTCGTCGGCGGCTTGCAGCTCGAGCTGCGAGACGATCGCCGGGTACAGGCAGATGGAGCAGAAGAGGTCCTCCCAGCCGTTGCCGTAGATGCCGCGGTCGAGCCTGGTGGCGTTGCGGATGAACGCCACGTGGCACACCATGAACATGTACCACGCCCAGCCCACGTACGCCCATAAGGGCGCCACGGCGGACGCGCACAAAAACCCAATCCAGAGCGCGAAAAACGCAAAGGAGAAGAAGAAGTGCGCGTCCGACGTGCTCGGGTTGAGAACGACGTCGCGCCAACTTTTGTTTTTCTTCGCGTACGCGCCCGCGGTCACGTCGTCGTCTTCGTACCGGTCGCGCTCGCGCTCGTCCAAGATGGCGTCGTCGTCGTCGTCGTCGTACAACGCTCTCGCAGCAGCGCGGACGCCCAGGAACGGGCAGAAGACGGCTCTGACCAGGCTGGCGACGCGTTCGGGCGCGCCGTGCCTCGCCGGGAAAAAATCGTTCGCCGACGAAAAAGGTTTGAACCAGTCCCACGCGTCGAGCGTCCCGGTGGACCACTGCGCCGCCGCGCACACGTCGGCTTCGCCCTGGTCGATCTTCAAGCCGCGCCATATGCTCGTGCACAGGTAACACAGCGCGAACGTGTACGGCAAACCAGCGCAGATGCTCACCGCCTGCAACGCGCTGAGCCCGACGCTCCCGCCGGCTTTGATTAAACCGGTCGCGACGGCGCCCTCGGTGAAGGCCCAGAAGATTTTTTGGCACAGCGGCGGATTAGGTAACCCGTTCGCCGAGATGATGTCGTCCACGTACGACCCGGAATCAGATGAAGTGATGAAGTACAGCGCGATGCCCACGACGCACAAGATCGTTAACAGTTCCGTGGCTTCGCCGTACGGCTGAAGCACGTCGAAGAGCCGGTCGGCGTGCGCGCGGCAAGAAAGCGCGTAGTAGCCTTCGCTCGCGAGCGCCAAAGCGGCGGCGCTGTTCGGCGCGGCGTCGACGTACCCGAGTTTCGCGCAGTCCGCGACGCCGTTTTTCCAGTCCACGGCGTCGGGCCCGCCGAGCGCGAGCTCGGCGACGCGCTGCATTTTGATTCCTAAACTCCCGAACGTGATGAGCCAGAAGAACGAAAACGCGGTGGGCGCGATGAAGCTGCCGATGATCACCTGCCGAATCGTTCGGCCTCGCGAAATTCGGGCGATGAACATTCCGACGAACGGCGCCCACGAGATCCACCAGCCCCAGTAGAAGATGGTCCACCAGTCGATCCAGGCCTGGTTGTGCGAGCCGTACAGGGACATCTGCGTGGACATCGTCTCGTTTGTGTCCACCAGCGCGCGCGCGGCGACCATGGTCTCGTAAAGCTTCCCGGTTCTGCCGTCTCCGGATGAGCCCCAGATCAAGTTTGAGCCTCCAGAGAACTCGAGGCCGAGCTGCTGCCACGAGTCCGTCTGGAACCCCACCTGCACGACCCACTGGAAGTAGTGCCCGACGGACTGCACGAACGAGTTGAGCAAGAACCACGTGTTGTCCATGAACAACAAACAGAACACCACGAGTAAACCGACGGCGAACGCGAAGTTGGCGAGGGTCTGGATGCCGCGGTGTAATCCGAGGGAGATGGAGACGGTGGCGGACACGGTGATGACCCACACGAGCGCGATCTGGTTATCGACGGTGTTCTCGAACGACCCATCCAGCTTCCCTAAACCGGCCGCGATGGCGTCCACGCCGAAACCCAAACTGGTGCACACGCCGAAGGTGGTGCACGCGATGGACAGCGCGTCGATGAAGTCGCCCAAGGGCGAGTACACCAAGTGGCCTAAGAGTGGGTAAAACGCGCTTCGCATGGTGAGCGGCATGTTCCAGCGGTAACACACCAAACCCAACGCGACGGCGACGATTATGTACGGGCACCACCCGTGTAGGCCCCAGTGAAACAGAGTGGTGAATATCGCCATCTGCGCTCGGTCGTCGTCGTTTAACACCGGGATCTTGTTTAACGCGCCGCCGCGGTAATAGTACATCGGCTCGGAGACGCCCCAGTAGTACACCCCGACGCCTATTCCGCACGAGAAGAGCATGGCGAACCAGGAGATGTCCCCGAACTCGGGTCTTTCGTTCTCCCGCCCCAGCTTCAATTTGCCGTACTTGGAGAACGCGACGTAGATTAAGAAGAACGCCCAGACGTTCTGCGTGCCGATGTACAGCCAGGCGAAGTTCTGGGTCACCCAGCTCTGCCACTTCGCCGCCTGCGCGAGCGTGTCGTCGGGCGCGACGAGCGCGGAGATGGAGAAGCCCCACAGCACTAAAACCGCGAGCGCCGTCACGACCCAGTTCAGGCGGAGCACGCGGCGTCCGGCGAAGTCCACGGAGACCCAGCGCGAGGCGCGCACGAACCTGAACAGCTCCGCCTCGTCCGTGAAGTCAGCCACAGGGTGCTCGTCGCACCGGCGAATGTCGTCGAAGACCATGGCGGAGGGTGTGTTTCGATCAGGCGGTCGAGACCCGCCGAAGCGCGTGCGTCTCCTCGCTCACTTCGCGCCGGGCGAGCGGAATCTCTTGCCGGAATCTCGGGTCCGGGGGAGTCGCTCGAGGCGAGGCTCGTCCGTCGACCGCGCGCCGCGTGATGCCGCCCGCGCGATCCGACTCGGAAAAAGACCCGAACCCGTTGTTGTTTCCGTTCGTTCGGGAATTTTTTTTGTCGGAGGCAGGCGCCTTTTTCTCGTCCGCGTCGGCTCCAACTCGCTTCTCGAGTCGAACCCCGTTTGCGAGACCCGATTGGCGGAGCGCTCGGCGGCGGAGCGGGGCTCGGCAGTTTTTTCGAAGTCCACAGGACTTTTTCGAAGTCCAAACAGGGGAACGGCTCTGTTCGTTATTAAAATTTCAAGGTGGGGTTTCACTAAAAAAAAACATTTCCCCGAGACTGATTGCTCTGTCATGTCTGTCTCTGACGTGGACGTCGCGTCAGCATTTCAAGAAACGTCGCGCCGAACCGGGGGTTCGCGAACCGGGAAATATCTCACCGGGGCCATCTCTCGAGTCACAGCCCGTCAAAAAATCTCGCCGGTTGGCGCTTTTTTTTTTTTTTCGTCAAATACCGTTAAAATCCCCATGTCGCCGCTCACATCGCAGCGCGACCGCGGGAGTCACCGACACCCCTTTCGCCTCGACATTCGAACGCCTCCGCGAGACGGCGCGCTTTCGAGCACGATGATCGGTCTCGAAGAGATCCGCCGCTGCGACGAGCACCCCGACGTCGACTTCTCCGACGAGAACGAGGTCAAGCGCTTCGTGCGACCCGAAAAATGGCTCTCCCTCGACGCCGGCAACATCCGCTTGCTTCGCATCAACGTGCGTCCTCCCGCGATCGTCCTCGCCTCTCTCCGCCGCGCGACCCGACCTCCCGTCGACCCGTTCCGCGCGTCCCCGCTCGCCGCGCTCGATCGCGCGCGCGGAGACGCGCGCGTTTCGAGCGCCGACGGAGGCGGGAAAATCCCGGGATTCCCCGAACCGCCACATGGATTATTTCCGCGCCGCGCGAGACCCGGCCGCGACGCGCGCGCGCGCGACGCGAACTGACGAATCCCCTTCCCTCCTGTCCCCGACGCGAACGCAGTGGGTCTCCACCGGCCTGGCCATCGCGCTCCTCTGGGGCTTCGTGATCGCCGCCCTGGCGGACCCCGTGGAGATGTCCGCCGAGCTCGGCAGCTGGAAGACGTGGGTCTCCAGAAACACCGGCTGGTTGTTCATCGCCGCCTTCGTACGTGCCCCTCCTGAGTCTCGAACCCCCGGTTTTCCTCGACCCGCGAATCGTCACACCGTTGCGTCGGTTTTTCAGACTGAAAAGACTGGCGCGCGCGGAAAAATACTTTTCCGGAAAGGAAGACTGACACATCGCACCGTACTTTCGATCCTTCTTCTCCGAAACAAACGCGAAAAAAAAAAAACGTCGAAAACGAAAACAGAACGTGTGGGTCGTGTTCCTCCTGTACGTGGCCTTCTCTAAGTACGGCAACATCAAGCTGGGCAAGGCGCACGAGAAGCCCGAGTTCAACAACATCTCGTGGTTCGCCATGCTCTTCTCCTGCGGCATCGCCGTCGGCGTGTACACGTACGGCGTCGCCGAGCCCATGTCGTATTACCGCGGCGGCTGGGGCGAGCACAACCTCGCTGGCCGCGGGCCGCTGTACAACGACGACGACCGCGCGCAGCTCGCGATGATGCAGACCTTCTACCACTGGGGCTTTCACGCCTGGGCGCCCTACATCGTCGTCGCCATCACCCTCGGCGTCGTGTGCTACCGCTGGAACATGCCCCTGACGATGCGCAGCGCGTTTTACCCGCTGCTCGGCAACCTCATCTTCTCGCCCATCGGCGACTGCATCGACGCCATCGCCATCGCGTGCACCACCTTCGGCGTGTGCACTTCGCTCGGCCTCGGCGTCGACGCGATCACCGCGTTCGGCAACCGCCTCAACTCCGACATCGAAACCGACGTCGACGCCAAGACCTGGACCATCGTCGTCATGACGCTCGTCGCCAACTTCTCCGTCGTCCTCGGGTTGAAGAAGGGCATGCAGATCCTGTCCACCGTCACGTTCTCGCTCGGTCTGTTCGCGCTCCTCGCGACGCTGCTCCTGGACAACACCTGGTACCTGCTCAACTCGTACGTGCAGTCCTTCGGGCACTACCTCAACTACATGATCCAGGCGGGCTTCCGCACGGACGCGTTCGAGCAGCTCGGCTACGACTTCTCCTCCGCGGCGAACATGTTCGCGGGCACAGCCGACACCGACGGCAACGGAGGGTCTCCCCTGTACGACGCCATGGCCAAGGCTAACGCGCTCGTGGACTTTGGCAACCTGACGGACGCCGATTTTATTGGGGCTTCCGCCGGCATGGACGACTACGACTCTGCCACCGTCTACGGCTCGCACGCGCGCTGGATGATGAACGGCTGGACCATCTTCTACTGGGGCTGGTGGGTCTCGTGGGCGCCCTTCGTCGGCATGTTCATCGCGCGCATCTCGCGCGGGCGCACGCTCCGCTCCGTCATCACCGGGGCGTTCATCGCTCCCACGCTCTTCGGCTTCCTCTGGCTCTGCGTCTGGGGCTCGCTCGGCATCAAGATGCAGCGCGCCGCCGAGCTCGCGCTGTCCGACGGCACGTACATCGCCGACGGCACACTTCCCGACTGCGCAGCCTTCGGCTACGAAGGTTCGGTGCCCACCTCGGACGCCGCCATCTCGCTCGCCAACGACGGCTACTACCTGCTCACCTGCCGCTCGAACAACAACAAGCTCTTCGACGTCATGTCCCCCTACGGCGAGGTGAAGAAGTTCCTGTGGACGATTCTGCTTGTCGGCATCACGCTGTACTTCATCACCTCCTCCGACTCCGGCTCGTACGTCGATGACGTCATCTCCGCCAACGGCATGGCCAAGCCCCCCATCATGCAGAAGATCTTCTGGTGCTGGACCGAGGGCGGCGTCGCGATCGCGCTGCTCATCGTCGGCGACAAGGCGGGCGGAAACGCGCTCGGCGCCGTGCAGGCCGTGAGCATCGTCGCGGGCCTGCCGTTCACGCTCATGCTCTGCTTCATGTGCACGTCCGTGTGGCGCGCGCTGAAGATCGACGCTGGCGACGACGACATCTGCCAGGCCACGCAGTGGTCCACGGGCGTGCTCGACATCGCCGACGCCTTCAACGTGCGCCCCGCCAACGCCCCCGCCGAGCAGCGCTACAGTTTCGCCGAGCGCGCGCAGAGCCTCGCCACCGCGGTCTTCGCGCCGTTCATCGGCGTCTTTAAGGCGTGCGAGTCGGAGTACGGCGTCGGCGCCCCCATCGCCAAGGTGCAGGCTGTCTGCAACGCCCTCTTCTTCTACATCTGGCTCGTTTTGCTGTGCATGTCCGGCGAAGATCGCCAGTGGGCTTGGCTGGGCTGGACCTTCTTCCTGTTCCACGTCATGCAGATCACCGGGCTCCGCTCCTCGGTGCGCGACTCTCACGGCATCTACGGCAACCTCGCCGAGGACCTGCTCGTCTGCCTCTGCCTCTACCCCATGGCGGTGTCGCAGCTGCACTTCCAGGTGCAGGAGCCCAAGGCGAACAACGACGTCTACAAGAAGCCCGACCAGGCGTAAAACAGACGCCCAAAAATTTCCGCACCCCTCCCCCCGCTTCGGCCCGGCACACGGTGACACACACCGACGTCGCTTCCGGGAGAAGTGGATAACATACCTATTACGAACATCACGCACCACAACAAGCCAACGTGCGTCGATGAGGACACGCGTGTCCGCCTCGGGGGAGGCCAAGAGCACACAAGAACGGCGCCGCCACAGACGCGGCGCCTCCCGCTCGAATAATCGTCGGAGACCGAAAGCGAGACGCCGCCGCGCCGCGGGTTTGAACAGCTTCGCGCGCGCGAGCCGATGACGATCGCCTGCTATTACACGACCACACACTCTATATTGTATATCCGACGTATCACGTATATATTTCAGAAGCGAAACATAAGCGTCGTCTCGCGTGTTTAACAGACTCGGATCGTCCGATCACTCCCGCTCGGCGCCCTTCTCGCGCTCCTCGAAGTCGTCCACCAGCTTGATCATCTCAAACTCGACGCCGCCGGCGCGATCCGCCTCTCTGAACTCCTTCCCGAGATCCTTCCCGTTCCCCATCAGCGCCGCGCCGAGCCTTCCGAAATGCACGCCCTCCGCGAACGCGTAGTCGATCGTCTCCGTCAGCGTGCTCATCACCGTCGCCGCGCACAGAACGAAGAGCACGTACGCGGTGTCGTTAACGCGCGCGTCGACGATGTTTTTAGTGTCGCCGGCGGTGGCGTTGGAATCGCTCGGCGGCATCATCTCGGGCATCTCCTCGCCGCTCCCCCCCTGGTTCCCGCCGTACAGCGCCATGAACCCGTTCTGCCCGTAGAAAAACAGGTACGACGCGTAGTACAGCGCCTTGGAGCACACGTCGAAGCGGCTGCACAGCCGCGCGACGGCGTACACCACGAGCATCACGCCCGCGCTCTGGTGCACTAAGATGCCCATCGAGTTGGGCTGCGGGTGTAACCCGACGAACAGCGCGAACCCCAAGCCGATTAGGCTCGCGCTGAACCGCGAGCGGTGTATGACCATGTCCGCCCCGATGCAGATCAGCAGCGTGTTGACGGAGATGTGCTGCTGCTCTCTGAGGCCGTGGCAGGACATGTCCAGGCCGCACCCGTGGAACAACAGGTCGTACGTGAGGTACCCCGCGCCGCCCAGGATGGCGGTCCAGCCCTGCGTCACCACGGTGTTGGGCCCGGGGAAGCGCTCGAGCTCGCTCAGGATGAACATCACCGACGCGGGGCCGATGTGCCCGAGGTAGGTGTTCCAGAACTTGGGCAGCACCCCGCACGCCACGCACACCACCGTGCCCACGAGCGCGTGCGCGAAGGACAGCGTGCGCCGCTCGAAGCGCACGCAGCACGGCGAATCGATGCCCCACGAGCGCGACAAGGGGTGCAGGCCGTTGTACTGCGACCGAACGCCCCGGCCGGGGGGGCGCGAAGGAGGCATCGCGCGAGAAGAAGCCGGTCGCGGAAGACGCCGAGGAAAGGCGCGAACCGGGCGCGCGTCGCACTGCCCGCGAGGAGGCGGTCGAGCGGACGCGAACGTTCGAGTCGTGGCAAAGTGACTGGCCCAAAATCGCACCCTTCGCAAAAAATTCAGACTGCTTGCCTATGTGGTACCTTTTTGGTACCAGTGTACCACGCGAGATCGTCGCTTTGGGAGAGAAACGAGACGAGCCAGTTGGCCTTTTTGCGCCGGCGAAAGGTGTTTTCGTCCGTCGTCTCCCACGATCCGTCACTCTCGCGCACGCGCGTGGGCGGGTGAGCGGGATGAGCGGCGCGCGCGCGGCGACGCCGGAGAAGACCGCCGCCATCTCCGCGCGACTGGCGTCCAGCGCGACGCGGTGTAAATCGCAGGTCGGTTCCGCGTGCCGACTCTCGACCGGACGACGAAGCGTCTATGCGTCATGTCGACGTTCCTAAACGACGCGTACGACTGACCCGACCCGACCCGCTCGACCAACCCCGCAGATGGGTTTGTACGGCGCGTGCGTCCAGGCGCACATGCCCGACGTGCAGAAAGGCGCGTGCGCGGCGCAGCTCGAGGCGCTCGCCGCGTGCGTCTTCCCGAACGCGCTCGGGCGAAGGTGACGAGATCGGCGACGCGTTCGACGTGAGAGGGCGAAGGCGAAGAATAGAAGAAGAGTCGCGAACGACCTTATTGCGCGTGACGACGCGAGGACATGCAATCACAAGAGTCCTCTCGTGCGCGCTACGTAGATACCGAACTCGCGGCGTACCGGCGCACTCACCGCGGTCGTCTTTGTCGTCGTCGCCACTACTCGATCGTCAATCGAACGGGTCGATCCTTCTGTCGTGCTCGGTGACAATCTCGCGCCCGGTCGCGAGACACGACGAGCACATCACCTTCGCCGTGCCGCTGCACGTCCCGCAGAAGCAGCGCGTGTTCGACACGGGGTCGATCAAACGGCCGGGAGAAGGACTCGTGCAGCACTCCGCGCACTGCAAATACCCCGAACCCTTGCAGTACATGCAAAGCTTCTTCTCCTGTTCCTTGAAGTTTTGAATCTCGATGACGAAAAACGCGCTGATGGCGCCGACGGCGCCGCCGGTGAACGACGCGACGATGGGGTCCACCATCGCGAGCTGCCGCGGTAAGTGCACGCTCTCGATGAAGTCCATGTAGGTGGTTCCGCCTAACCCGAGCTTCACTTCCGCGAGGGGCGCGATCAAACCTCCGAAGAGCAGCATGAACGCCACGCACCCGCCCCAGTAGATGTAGTAGTCGTTGAACGTGTTCTCCGTGATTCTCGGAAAGCCGGGCACGACGGATGGGTACTCGCGCGCGGGCGGAGGCGGGAGCTCGTCCGCGCTCCTCGTGCGTAACTGCGCCTGCACGCGCAGACGACGCACTTCTTCAAGCATGATGAAGATTCTGTTTTTCCTGCTCTCGATGTTGTTCATCAGCTCCGCGGAGTCGAGGTCGGCGAAATCGCGAACCTTGCCCGCGCCGGGGTTGCCAGCCTCGATGATGCAGAAGTTCTCGGGGAGCGCCGTGCTGTCGAACATCACCTCCTCGTCCGAGGACTTCGTCGTCGGCGACGCGGAGGAGCCGTCGGAGGAGGCGCGGGGGGAGACGCGGCGCGAGCCAGCGCGCGCGCCCGCGCTCACGCCCAGCCCGAGGCCGCGCACGGGGCGCGAGGTCGCCAGGGCGCGAGACGCAGTCGCGCTTCGCGCGAGTCGCGCGGGCGCGACGGCGCGGGGCGCCGCGCGCGCGCTCGCGGCGACGCTCGCGGTGGCCATCCTTCGCGTGGGCCTCCCTCGGGACGTGCGCGACGAAGCCGCGGGTGGAGACGCGGTGTGACTCGGTGAGTCCTCCCGACGATGCGAGCGCGAGTGAGGCGCACGCGCGGACCGCTCCTTCTTATCTGGAAACAGATCCTCGCTTTTGTGGTTTCGGCGCGTTCGCTGCGACGGCGATTTCCGAGCCCCGCGCGAGGAAGACGTCGGGAACGCGGAACCTCGAGACTGCATTCCGGAACAGAGCAGCTCGGTCTTTATAAAAAAGCGCTTTTGTTTCGACGCGTCAGATGTACCACGAGCTCTCTCCCTCTGGAATGCGATCGGCGAGCGACCCCGTGCCTTTCCCGCCTCCCGTGACTCGAGCCCGGACGACGTTCGCGCTCGCCTTCGAGGCCGTTCCCTGCGTTGCCGCGTTTACGTCGCCGTCGCCGAGCGACCCCGCGCCCTTCTCCGCCGCCGCCGCGCCCGCGCCCGCCGCCGCCTCCGCCCCCGAGTTGAGCTCCTGCTTCATGTCCAGCGCGGGCGCCGCGGTGGACGCCCTGCCCACCTCCCGCGCGGGCGCGCCCGCGACCATGACATGCGGCGCGACGGGCTTGAGCACTAACGACCCGGCGGCGATCATGGCGCCCTTGCCGATCTTGATGTTGCCTAAGATGGTGGAGTGCGCGCCGATCAGGACGTTTCGCCCGATCTTCGGGTGGCGATCGCCGGCGTCCTTCCCGGTGCCGCCCAGCGTGACGCCCTGGAGAATAGAGACGTTGTCCCCGACGACCGCGGTCTCGCCGATCACCACGCCCGTGCCGTGGTCGATCAAGATGCCTTTTCCTAACCGCGCCGCGGGGTGTATATCCACCGCGAACACCGTGCTTATCCGGGCCTGAAGCGTCAACGCGAGCAGCTTTTGCCCGCGGTTCCACAGCGCGTGCTGCACTCTGTGCGCTTGCAGCGCGTGGAACCCCTTGAGGTAGAGGAGCGCGTGGACGTAGGACGCGCACGCGGGGTCTCGGTCGCGTATGGCTTTTATGTCTTGTCTCAACGCCGATCTGACGAAGACCCCCTCTTCGTCGTCCGCGAAGAGCACGGAGTTGAAGATCTCCATGAGCTGCGTCGGGAGCAACGTCGAGTCGGCGAGGCGGTTGGCCAACACGAAGCTCACCGCTTGTTCGAGCGTGTCGTGGCTCAACACGCTCATGTACATGTACGAGGACAGCAGAGGTTCAGACGCCGCGTCCTTCTTCGCGAGCGTGCATATGATATCCCACACGGGGTCACCGTCGGACCACTCGTACGAACCCGAAATCTTGGCGTTTGATCCGTCGCGAACGTCGCGCGGAGTATTGCCCGCAGACGCGTCGGCGGTCCACGCCGGTCCCGAGAATCCCGGTACACCGTTCTGGACCGCGTCGTTCTCGCCTCCGCCGACGCCCCCGAGCCGCCTCTGCAGCTTGCTCTGCTCCCACGAGCTCGGCGCGCTCCCGCGGCGGCGGGAAGACACCGCGGCCGCGGCGATGGAGGCGATCGAGGACGGCGCGCTCGCGTCGTTCTTCTCTTTGTTCTTCTCTTTGTTCTTCTTGTCGGCCTCCTCCCGTACGTCATCCTCGTCGTCGCTGGAGTCGCTCTCGTCCACGCTCCCGCCCGTGAACTGCAGGTACTTCGGGTGCGACGCGTCCCACACCAGGTCCATGTCGAAGTCATCCTTCGACGCGTCCTTCGCGCGGGCGCGGACGGCGGCGCGGGGGGGAAGAAGCGACGCGCGCGCCCCGCGCCGATCGTGGTGTCGCGAATCCCGGGAGCACGACGCGTGAGACAATCCCCGGGCGGGGGCGGTCGGGGCGGTCGCGGGGCCGCGCGACGCGTGGCACCCGCGGCTCGCGCTCGAGCGCGCGCGGAACGCACCGCGCGCGCCGGTCGTCGCGCGAGCGGCCACGAGCGAGGTCGAGGACATCGCGGTCTCCGCGCGCCCACCCACTGCGAGCGCGTCGTGTCCGGAGGTGTACTTTATGGCGATATTCGCACGGGCTGCGGGCAGATCAAGCGCGTTCAGCGCGGGCGGCTCAGCGATCGCGCGCCAGCCCGAGTGTTGGAACGAAAACCCCGGGGCGACGACCCGGCCACTCTCAGCTGCGCGATCTGGCTGTCGCGGGTGCGCGTGGCCGGGTTCGAACGGGACCGCGGTCTCCGCGCACGCCACGCTTCGCCATGGGTCCGCTTAGACACGGCCTGCGCAGGCTCACGTTCGACCGGTTCGGCGCGTTCGGCCGAAGAGTCCTGCGCACGGACAACGCGTCGTTGCCGCATCTGCAGAACAAAGTCATCTTCGGCCGAGTCGAGTCTCGCAACGAAGACGGCTTCTACACCGTGGACATCGGGTTCAAGTCCCCTTCGATGTTCCACGAGAAGGAGCTCAAAAGAGGCATCGGCACCAAGCTCAAGGAAGAGCCCTTACCCGAGATCGGCGACAGAATCGAGCTGTACGTGCGGTACCTTCAGAACCCGATGGGGGAGATGGAGGTTTCCAACGCCGATCGCGTGCGTTCCGCGCGATCGGAAGGCGCGTGGCGTGAAATTTTACAGCATTACAGACTGGGGACGCACGTCAAGGGGCGAGTTTTAAACGCCGTCAACGGCGGGTACGCCGTCGGGATCGCCGGATTAGTGGCGTTCCTCCCGAACCAGTGCGTGCGGCCGCACCGCGGATCGCCCGAACCCCCCGCCGGCGAGCTTCTGCCGTTCAAGATTCTGGGCGTCACCGAGAACATAAAAAACGTCATCCTGGTGGGGCCCATGACCGGCGGCGCGGGCTCGAGGCGGGACGGGCAGG
>Ga0209251_1002306_pt1 | contig 13523 bp, 21 predicted proteins | sample SaaInlV_100m_DNA_6_FD_184665 | JGI IMG/M metagenome (GOLD analysis project Ga0209251, IMG submission 184665) | Marine microbial communities from expanding oxygen minimum zones in the Saanich Inlet - Saanich Inlet SI073_LV_10m_DNA (SPAdes) (version 2) | ecosystem: Environmental > Aquatic > Marine... | reverse complement strand
GTACATGCGCCTTAATACACTTCAAAAACTACACGACTGTTTGAGCACATTGGAACCAGCCATTGAAATGGAGGAGAACCTAAGAATGAAGGCTCTCCTCCCAATGAAAAAAATGCTGGAGATGAGTCGCTAAAGCGATTCAATCATTTTTTACGGCAATAACCAGCGCCAACATTCATCCAACCTGATTCACAAGCTTCACCATTGGTGGGCTGCATCTCGTAGTTAATCGGAGATACACAGGTTGTACCTAAAGTGTTCACATACCCCATCGGGCACTGGTTATGCCCAGCTGCCTTAGGAATTTTTTTCTGGGCGAGAACGGAAGTGGGGACGCTTAGAGCGCAAACGGACAGGGCGGCAAGTAAAAGCTTCATTGGGCGTACATCAAATGCGCAGTTTCACGTTAGTGACTTGCAGAATCCATGCAGCGATGAGGTCTGGGCTTGATAGAACGCACCGAATCAGGCCTGTACTGCCGGGCTGCTGATGCCTGGGTGGATCCATGGAAGCCGGTTCCGAGAGCCTTGATTACCCATGCTCATGCCGACCATGCCAGGCCGGGATGTGGCGAATACTGGGCTGTTGACTCAAGCGAAGCGGTCTTGCGGCAGCGTCTTGGCCAGAGCATCAATCTGCACCCGGTTCGTTACGGGAAAGAGTTTTGGCTCGGTCAATGCAAGGTGTCCTTCCACAGTGCAGGGCATGTGCTCGGGTCAGCGCAGATCCGACTGGAGTCGGATGGAAATGTCTGGGTCGTGAGTGGCGACTACAAGCGCGACCACGATCCCAGCTGCGCTCCGTTTGAGACCGTCGCCTGTGATGTGTTGATTACAGAAGCCACATTTGGGTTGCCCATTTATCGCTGGAGCAGCGGAGCCGAAGTCGCAAAATCAATTCGAGATTGGTGGCAGGCTGATCGGAGCCGGCCCACATTGTTGTTCTGTTACGCCTTTGGGAAAGCACAACGTCTACTGGCTGAATTAAAAGCAATCGGTGTCGAAGAAGAGGTGCTTTTGCATGGTGCGGTGGAAACCATCACTCGGCACTATCGCGAGGCTCAAGTTCCGATGACGCCGAGCCGGCCCGTCAGTGACTACCCACGCAAAGATTCTCTGAATGGCCGATTGGTTCTAGCCCCCCCATCTGCACATCGTTCCAGTTGGATGCGTCGTTTCAAGGCACCGCAAACTGGTTTTGCTTCAGGATGGATGGCTGTGCGGGGCGCGCGGCAACGACGTGGATATGAACGGGGGTTTGTGCTCAGCGATCACGCCGACTGGCCAGGTCTGATTCAAACCGTCCGGGAGTCAGGAGCCAAACAGGTGTACGTCACCCATGGACAAAGTGACGTACTCGCCAGATACCTACGTGAATGCGAAGGGATTGCTGCCGAACCGCTCGAGACATTGTTTGAAGGTGAACAAGACTGAGACTTCTGGATTCAGTTGCCGCCCTGACCAATTCCTGTTGGCAGAGGGGGGAAGTTCAAATTGGCTTCTCGGCCTTCAATCGCAGCCTTCAGCGATTCAATCATCATCGTGTTGCCGCTGTCTTGAATTGCTTTGAGTGCTGCCTCAAGACGCCGACGGCGGTTGCTTGGATCATCGCCAGAGCCTTGAGTTCCAATCGTCAGGTCAGGAGAAGCTATCGGCATTGATGCACGAACGCTTGAGAGTTGCTGGGCCAGGTTCTCCCAAAGAAGTGCCATTTATCCACCGAGATATGTGATCACTAGATGAACACAGACCTTGGCAATCAGCACTGGTTGATCACAAAACGTCTCGATCAGAATCCCCACGGAAGTCGGCGTCGGTCGACAAGATATTGAAAGCGCTGTACATCCCATGCAGGCCTTTCAGGCCCTATTCCAACAGCTCGACCAAGTCACAGGAACACGGGCCAAAGTTGGTTTGCTTGTTGAGCATTTCCGTTCTGTACCAGCAGCAGATGCCGCTTGGGCTCTTGTTCTTCTGTTAGGGAAACGAAGACGCCGGCTCATCACTGGCCGAAGGCTTCGCACGATCCTTGAGCAACGGGGTGGCATTCCAGAGTGGCTAGTTGCCGAGTGTCACGGTCAAGTTGGCGATTCAGCCGAAACAATCACCCTGCTTTGGCCAGCCGTGAGCACCAAAATCGACCTTGTGGAATCAAATCTCCCGACGCTTCCAGTCGATCAACCGCTGCACTGGTGGATGGACACCCTTCTTCCAACGATTAGCGGTTTCAAAGACGACAACGAAGCAAACGCTGTTCTCGATCTATGGCAGAGAGTGCCAAACGACCAACACTTTGTGGTTAATAAACTGATCACGGGAGGATTTCGGGTCGGTGTATCAACGGGGTTGATCAGTCGAGCAATTGCTGAGGCCTTTGATCTCGACATTGAACTGGTTGTCCAACGGTTAATGGGCGGCTTTGAGCCAACGGCTGACAATTTTCAACAACTCATCCTTCCTGCTAACGACGATGAACAACGATCGAAAGGCACTCCGTATCCCTTCTTTCTGGCTAGCCCCATCGATCTCCATCGACTTCAAGACAGCAAGCCTGATGACTGGCTTGTCGAATGGAAATGGGATGGCATTCGTGGGCAATTAATTCACCGAGGACATGGCACATTTCTGTGGAGTCGGGGAGAGGAACTCGTGAACGACAGTTTTCCGGAACTTATCTCGATTGGCGAGGCTCTACCGGATGGCACCGTTCTCGATGGAGAAGTGATCTGTTGGAAGGAAGAGGATTCAATACCACTAGGTTTCGACCAATTACAACGCCGCCTAGGTCGAAAACAGGTGGGCAACATTTTGAAACGGGAATGCCCAGTGCGTTTTATCGCTTACGACCTGTTAGAGCACAACGGACAAGACATCCGACAAGAGCCAATTTCACAACGGCAGCAAAAGCTACTTGAAGTGATCAGGACGCTGAAACATCCGGAGCACTGGCGATTACAACAAAGCCAGCACTGGCCCCTAAAAACATGGGACGAGCTCGATCGGCAACGACAGGAAGCAAGAAAAAAGCATGCTGAAGGAGTGATGCTCAAGCAACGCACATCCCCCTATTTGGCTGGTCGAAAACGCGGTAGCTGGTGGAAATACAAGCTTGATCCCATGAACCTAGATGCCGTTCTTCTCTACGCGCAGGCAGGACGTGGTCGGCGCGCGAATTTATTTACCGACTACACATTTGGCCTTTGGAACAATTCAGAAACACCTGAACTAGTCACCTTCGCAAAGGCTTACTCCGGACTTGACAACGCGGAAATCCTTGAGCTCGATCGCTGGATCAGAAAGAACACACTTCAACGATTTGGCCCGACGCGATCTGTTCGGCCCGAGCAAGTCTTTGAACTGGGGTTTGAAGGAATTCACCCATCAAAACGGCACAAAGCTGGAGTAGCCGTACGTTTTCCGAGAATTCTGCGCTGGCGAAAGGATAAGACTGCCCAAGAAGGAAACTGCTTAAGCGATGCAAAACAGTTGATGAACAACCAGAGAGAGGCATAACAATGCCTGGACGTTCGCCTGAAGTGGATTCAACCGATCAACTACAACCCATTCATAAATGGTTTAATCATCAGGGATGGACGCCACTTCCATTTCAGAGAAAAACTTGGGAAGCATATCTAGAAGGCAAAAGTGGCCTTATCCAAGTACCAACAGGGTCTGGAAAAACCTATGCAGCAGTAATGGGCCCCATCGCACGAATGTTGGCAGATACCGCAGATCGTAAAGGGATACGATTGCTATATCTCACCCCACTTCGAGCGCTGAGTCGGGATCTTGCACTAGCAATACGAGATCCAATAGACGTGATGAATTGGCCATTGCGCGTCGGCATCCGTAACGGAGACAGCAAAAGTAGTGAACGCACGAAACAACTTAGATCACCACCAGAAATATTAGTTACCACACCAGAATCACTCACTCTATTGCTCAGTAATCAGAAGGCGGAGGAGCTGTTCAATAACCTCGACACCGTGATCTTGGATGAATGGCATGAATTGATGGGAAGTAAGCGTGGTAGCCAAACAGAGCTATGCCTTTCATGGCTTCGCCAACAACGTCCAGGCCTACAAACCTGGGCGATCAGTGCCACGATTGGAAATTTGAACCAGGCCGCACTGCACGCACTGGGCACGAAGGGCAAACCTATGATGGTTGGAGGCGCACCGGCAAGAACAACCGATATCCGCAGCATATTTCCAGAAAAAATTGATGGCTTCCCTTGGGCGGGTCACCTCGGCCTACGAATGTATGAAGAGCTTGTAGCTGTTCTCAATCCGAACATCAGCACACTGCTGTTCACTAACACAAGAAATCAATCAGAACGTTGGCATCAATGTCTTCGTTTCGCCTGTCCTGAAATGGAAGGGGCACTCGCTTTACATCACAGTGCAATCGATCGTGGAGAACGAGAGTCCATTGAATCAGCTGTAAAAGCAGGAGATATTCGTTGGGTAGTTTGCACCAGTTCTCTGGATTTAGGTGTGGATTTTCAGCCAGTAGAACAGGTTGTACAAATTGGTAGCCCAAAGAATTTGGCTCGTCTTTTACAGCGAGCGGGTCGATCATCCCATATCCCAGGAGGGACATCTAAAGTATTATTTATGCCAACCAATGCACTGGAGCTTCTAGAACTAAGCGCAGTTCGACGAGGCTTAGAAGAAGGATTAGTCGAGCAAAGAAAACCACCAAATGCTCCACTTGATGTATTACTCCAACACCTAACAAGCCTTGCTTGTGGGCCAGGGTTCAATGCAGAACAAACCCTAAAAGCAGTAAAAACGAGTGCTTGCTATGAACATCTGAGCCAGGAAGACTGGGATTGGTGTCTCATATTTCTCAAAGAGGGTGGTGAATGCCTAGGTGCATACCCGAGATACAAAAAGCTTGAATGGAGTAAGGAAAGCAAGAAATATCATATCCGAGAAAAAATGATCGCCAGACTGCATCGATTCAATATTGGTACGATTACAGCAGCACCATCAATCACAGTCCGATTCATTCGAGGAGCTGTATTAGGCCATGTTGAAGAAACATTTATTAGCCAGCTAAAACCCAAAGATGTGTTCTTTTTTTCGGGACGACAACTCGAGTTTATTCGACTCAGAGAGATGACAGCCTACGTCAAAGTCAGCACGAAAAAAAGTCGTACAGTACCAGCATGGGCAGGAGGGCAAATGGCACTATCCGACCTGCTGACACATCACCTACGACAAGAAATAGATCGAGCCAGACGAGAAGATCTAGACACACCGGAATTAAAAGCATTAAAACCATTATTTGATCGACAGCAGGATTTATCTGTTCTACCAAAAACGAATCAGCTGTTAATCGAAACCTGTCAAACACGCGAGGGGAGCCATCTATTCGCATATCCATTTGAAGGTCGATTTGTTCACGAGGGAATCGGATTTCTGTGGGCATCAAGACTCACAAAGCTGAATCGCGGCACAATCACAGTATCTGTTAATGATTATGGATTTGAACTATTAGCACCAAGGAGCTACCCAATGGCAGAGCTTGTTGAAGAATATTCCGAGCTCCTACTTAATAAAGAAAATCTCGAGAATGATTTACAGAATGCACTCAACCTTTCAGAACTGCAACGACGACGTTTTCGGGCCATTGCACAAATCGCAGGTCTAATGAATCGTGGCTTTCCAGGATCAACCAAAAGCACCGGCCAACTCCAAATTAGTGCGTCTCTTTTATTTGATGTATTTAATCGACATGAACCAAGCAATCGATTACTTCAACAGGCTTATCAAGAAGTGATGCACGATCAACTAGAGCTCAGCAGATTGGAACACGCACTTACTCGGGCCGCTGAACAAGAATGGCTGCATGTCCAAACACCACGCCCTGGACCACTAGCCTTTCCATTGTTGGTCGAGCGTCTCAATTCACGCATGTCAAACGAGACTGTGCTCGAACGAATCATGCGCATGCAAAAGGATGCTCTGCACAAAGAATCTTAAGAGAAAAACTCATAACGTTAGTGAGTCAGATTATCAGATAGTGTAACCAAGGATCAAAGTCTTTTAATCCTCCTCCATGGCCGTCCATTTATATCTTGTGGTGTTGGGGGGGAGAATGAAGGGCTGCAATATCGAACTCCATGACGTCAGGTGGGTGGTGGGGGAATCAATTCAGGATACAATTAAGACACTGAAGAGTGAATGGTTTGGTGACAAAAAAGGGCTCCATATTGATAGCTACCGGAAAATTCTGCATGTAGATGGAATGTCCGTAGCTGTGGTTCATTCACCAACCGTGAATGAACCTACTGATGAATATCGCCTATGGTTTGTGAATCTTGGAGGATATTCAAGCCAATCCATGGCCGAGCAACATGAATTTGGCATTGTTGTTGCATCAACAGCTCAATCAGCAAAGGCCACAGCCAAGAAACGCTGGCTTAAGGGCATGACTCAAATCCACAAGGACGATCTCCACAAAATCAATGGAAATCCGCTTATTGATGATCTCTTACCGATCAATGGCAATGGACGCTGGCATATCCAATTAACACCCAGCACAACAGAGGTCTCAGTATCCGAGACACCAGACTGGACCGGCTACTGGCTGATCTAGGAACAGACTGCGCCGGATCGTGAGCTATCCATCGACGGTCACATCTGGACACAATTCGATGGAACAACACTCACAAATCATGCCCGCCCACAACACGGGCATCATCTTTCGCACACTTACAAAAACCAATATCAATACTAGTATCAAAGAGCTATTTATTATCAACGAAACCGTCAACCAAGCCGCGATCTCTATATATAGAGGAGATCGCCGGCAGTCATCGTTCATCGAGGCTATTATCAATATTATCTCCCATACGTAAACTTAAGCTATAATATTTCCCTCTAAATCTTAAATTCTAGCCTCAAGCATGAACACTGAATCAATTAGTCAAGAATCGATCAATGCCTGGCGAGATTATGTATTAAAGCAGATTGTAGGGAATCTTGAGACAAACAAAGAAAAGATTATTGAACAGTTTGAAAACGAGAACTCCCATGGCATTACAAGCAATGAGATCCATGAATTCGGATTACTAGATTTTGACATCTCGATCACGCTTCATCGTGACAAAAAAAATTCATTTGGCCTAGGTTTTGGTTTTTTCAAAGCAAATATTCTGCGGTAACAAAGCAATCAAACAGGCACAGTACAAATTCCATTCTGAGCTACAAACTCTCTAGGACAATAGAAATAAGTCAACTTACAACTCAAACAGACTATATAAGGCCTGGATTAAAGCCTATTAGATATCAATCGATATCAAATAATTGACAACGGAGGGTGATTTCGGAGAAAATTTTCATAACCGTATATCGTCGATGGACACTCAATCGATTTTGACCATCGCAACACCATTTTTGGTATTTGGTGCTCTGTTGGCAGTCCTCATATTGGTTTGGGATCGGTGAATCATTTATACGCTGGAATGTTTTGGACCCCCTATGCCGACTGGATCTATACGGTCATGAGCCTGGGAGGAGTCCTTTTGATTTGTTGGTTAGTACTTGGTCGGTCACCCAAGTAGTGAGCGAGGACTATTCAGCAGCGATACTGTCCATAACGGGCTCAAGCAGTACATCACGGGCATGATTGAAGCGCGTCATCATCTCGGGATCACCGCCTTTATCGGGATGATGTTGAACAGCAAGCGATTTATGAGCTTGTTTAACCACCGCCACACTTAAGCGACCTGTCAACGGCAAACCAAGACTCTGACGAGCCTTGATGGCATCAATGTCGGGATCGCGACCCAGCGGGCACTGCTCCCTCCGATGGTTCGATTTACGCGGCTTACGCCTCGCTTTTGAGGCTTTGGACCGCTTGGTGGTTGCAGCGCCAAACCCACCCGCTCCACTGTCGCTGCTAATCACACGTTTGTTGGTCACCGACTGATGAGACTGCAATGTCCCCTCACAATGCCTGAGCGCCTCACAGATAAGACAAATGCAATGGCCACCAAGCTGTCTTCAACAATTGTCGGAAACTGCTGAGTCGGGCAGAAACCAGAGTGGGTCAAACCAGTGCCAAGGGCATCGCCGCGGAATGGTCATAACCTCACCTAGAGGTAGCAGAACGATGCAATGCAGCCCAAGCCATAGGCTGGGTCTGTCAAATTTTTAAAGTGTGAAGGATCAACCAAGCAAAAAATAATTGAATCCAACTGAGATTTTTAATGGCATCCAGCCCGAGAATCATGAATTAATGCACATTGTGGTGATTGAATTAATTCATATCCCCGGCGAATACGGCTGCTAGTGGGCTCGAGAATCGTACTGAAATGCTGACTCTCAGATAATGCTTCTAACACCACATGCTGACCGATTAGCACAATTCGAAAATGCCATGGAAGAAGACCAGGAAGTGTGAACGACATGGACTGGCAGCGCACTTGTACATGCACATTGCCAAATAAATCAAAGGAGTCCATCCCATCCTTCATAATCATCGATAAAAAACCTGTAACTTAACCAAAACCTGGAATACTTAAGTATAAATACTTTCAAATTCCCTGCGATAAAACTTCAATACAGACAAGGATAAAACGATCCAAACAAATATGTATCATTGGAGTCGGAAAACAAGAGCGAAGAAACCACCTATCCTAAAAGGCTTAAAATTGATTTTCAACAACGAGATCACTAGCATCATGAACGAGTACGTTGCTGAGTATCCAAGGCCACCAAGAATTGAACTCATCTCAGGTGCATTAGAGATTTATATTCATGACGAAATTATCGCTAGAGATTGTGAATATATCAGAGTTTGTGAGACTTATCATCCGCCAAGCATCTATATCAAACCTTCAGCATTCACGAAAGGCACTTTGCATCAGACCTCAGGGCGACCATCATTTTGTGAGTGGAAAGGGCTTGCGACATACTGGGATCTGACAAGATCCAATGGAGAGAGCATTCGACAAAAAGCTGGCTGGAGTTACGCCAAGCCGTCTAATAAATATTCATCCTTAAGAGACTGGATTAGCGTCTACCCAAGATGTGTCGACGGATGTTATTTAGAGGGAGAAAAGGTTGTTCCCCAGCCAGGAGAATTTTACGGCGGATGGATTACAAGCTGGGTCAATGGTCCATTCAAGGGAGATCCAAAGCATCCAGAATTGATTTAAATACAAAAAATCAACGAAGAATAAAGTCGATGACAGAGCCAAAGTTCATTCCACCTTTGACGTACCCCGAAACGACTAAAGCGATGACCCCTGCATTCAGGGCCAAAAAAGCGATGCTGAGTTTGATTTCGTCCTTCATTGATTCATGATCGCTAACGGATAAGAGGTTCCGTGAGCTCAAAAAAGGGTGAAATGATAAAGAATGTAATCTCGTCTTCCGCGGTTCAATGAAACGAAGCCCCACTCTTCGTCAGCTAGCAAAACCATGAATCGCTAATGGGGTTTGTCAAGCGCGCTCGGGGAGTCGAGCCAACCATCGTCAATGGCTTCTAACCAGTGGGTCATGGTGGCAATGGCTAATTTTCGAGCCGATGCAAGGCCTGGCCAAAATAGGAGGGTGAGCAACGTGCCGCCAGTTGACGGGTCTGACACTTCAGCAGCTTCAATGCGCCGCGTTTCGGGATCAAACAACAGATGGAGGTGGGCATCTGATGTCTCGCTGAGTTCGACCACCATGGCAAGGTGTTGCATTTGAATCATGGCTGTTGGCTGCAGCTGATCGTCAAACAACTGATGGTCTACGGGATCGTCAACCCACCAGCTTCCATTGGGGCATTTGCGATCTTCACCTTCGATCCAGTCAATTTTGACTCCACCTGATAAAACAAGCTGATTTAAGACGTTGTCGATGGTTTCGATCATCCCTGACATCGATCAATATCCAAAACTCTAATGAGCTTGAAGCCAATCAGCACTTGGTGATTCGCCGTGGAACCCGCCCGAAGACGATAAGCATGGCCACCCAACGAGCGATGAGAATGCGGTTCTCCGTACACCAAGTGCTATTCAGACAAGTCGTTCGATTGATTAGAAGAGGAGTATGGAGTTATTTCTCATCATGACCTGGGCTTTTATCGCATGGGTTTTAAAAACGCAAAATCCATTCAAGAATTAAATTCGAATCTTTCGAACCATCGTCTCAAAGCCACACCACACCTATCAGCCAACGTGAATTGCACACATCAACTAAGAGCGATCAGACATCTGCTTGCGCAGATTTCTTAAAAGCAAGCACATCTCAAGATTCTCGGCTTCAAAATCACAGACATGCTCTAAAAGATTGCCATACCAGTCACCATAGTCTGTAGCTTGTGAGCACAGCTGTGAATCGCTATTCACTAGTTCCAGAATACGAAGAGCCGCTGAATAGATTTCATAATTCATTGTTTAATCCTAACTAGCACAAGATCCCATGGCAATCAGCCAAATCTGAGCACTCAGCCAGTAGATCGGTAGGCTCAATGTTCCAGTGATATACACCAACATGAGTAAGCCACGATCGCAGGAATCTTCTCAAACATCAATCCAATGGTCAAAATTATCTTTACTCATCGTAGTTATTCTCTGTCTAGGACTTGGAGCGTGCGCCACATACGAACCAAAGTCCGACGATAATGCACCAGGATTTCAACCAACAGATACGATGGATTCCAACAGATTGACTGACGAATTCAATCTCGAGTTAGGAGAAGGTGAATCGTAATTCCCACAGTACAATTAGCCCCCTTTCAAGATAATTAAATCGATTTTAAAAAATTTGAATACTGAACTGGAGTTGGAATCTCTCGCCCCTCGAAAATACATTCACAATACATTTCAATTGCATCTTCAACAACAGCAGAAAGACTGAAATTATCTTCTCCACGTTGTTGCGCGTCATAGCGCAAAGCAGCAATCTTCTCGGATGTATTTCGATCAATTTGGAGCCTTACCGACGAGTATTGAGCAGTGGGATTCAAATCTTTGGGTTGAGATTTAGATTTGACTTTTGACTTTTTAGAAGACAACAAAGTTCTAGAAGTGGTAATCATATTATTAATGATTGATGATATCTCGACAACTCAATGCCAGCGAATCATTGGCATGCACAGCCTAAAAAAACCATCAGAGGGGGCAAAAAGCCGACTACCTGGATTTCGTTGCAATAACCGCGAAAAATGGATCACCTTTGCCACCAAACAGCCCCATCACTCCATCCGATCGGGTGTCTTCAGCAATAATTTCAGGATTCATCCAACCTTGGGCCTTCAACACAGAAGACACATAAGTGAGATGGTCACCGTTGTCACCATCAGTCCAAACTTGAGGTGCCTTAGTGAAAAACATCCGGTTGGAGAAAGCGACAATCACCTGACCCATTGGCCGCGTGATCCGCAGAAGCTCGGCAGCAATGGCCTCAGGCTGCTGTAAATATTGCCATCCAGCCACCATTAAAGTTGCATCAATACTTGAATCTACTAACGGTAGAATTTGATCTCTATTTAAGTTTTGAACCCAATTCCTATCGAGCCGTGGGTTGGCGTTGAGCTCCTCTTCGTTTAATCCATGTCCAATGACTTCGTCATAGATCACATCATCCGGAAGGTGGCTGACCCAACTGCTCATCAGGTCGAGAACCACGGCACAGGGAGGGAGCTTCTGCCGATAAAGAGTTGTTAGACGCTCTCTAAAAGGGGCGTCTAAATGATGAACAAAACGCGGTTCATTATAAAAAAGAGCATCATCACTGCGATCAAGTTTGAACCGCTGAGACTCTTCAAGTACCCGAACAACTGTCATCGATCAACCGAGGTCGAGGTACCAGCGGACAACTCCAGTGAGCTGTCCAACAATTCCATATCCCGTTACTCGTTCAACAAGAATTGCAGCCATGAAACCCAGCATTGCCGCCCGCCCATTGAGAAGCTCAACCTCGGCAAGGGCTGAACGATTCCACGGACGAGCTGTGGTTAAGGATTCGCCGAACCGTTCTGGCGTCTCATACTTGAAGGCTTGACGGGTCATGGGAGCGAGCACATCCAGGCGACCTTAACGGGCGTATCCGGTCGACTGGGATATGCACTCCATTTCCCTTTCGAATCCAGGCGATCCATCCGCCCTGCATCACAGACAACTCGCATCGGAATCACCTTGGCTGTCCACTCCGACTGATCGGAACGTCGGAGCAACAGACCAGCTTCAATATCAACAACGACGCCACTCGAATCGGTGATTGCGGCACGCGGTGACCGCAAGTATTCGGCCGCCTGCAGCTTTGGACTCGACATGGCATCGACAAACGTCCAACCCTCACCAGGGAGATGCGTCTTACGCAACCGGCTCCACACGAGGGGTTCAGGCTCGGGCTGCCAGTTGGCACGAACAGGGCAGGAGATCAGAGCGACAAGCCCACTCAAGCAACACAGAACGATTGATCGACACGCCAACATGGGAGACCTGACTGGTTGAGAGACGCTGACACAGACACGAAGCAGCTTGATCGATTTGCTGCGAGACCACCCAAGGTCGAAGAAGATTTTCGAGCTTGTCCAGCAACTTGAAACGGAACATCCTGCCGACCTCTCCAATCAACTCAATGAGTTGACCGGAACATGGGAGCTGCGATGGAGTAGCTCGAGTCAACCATGGTTGAAACAATCACCAGGGCTTCTCAACCTACAAATCCTCGACCCCAACCAAGGCCGTGGACGCAACATTCTTCAATTGGGTGGTCCATTTGGACAGCTTGCAGGCATCCAGGTTGATGCAAACATCAGCGTTATTAGTCAACAACGGGTGAATGTGAGCTTCAAACGCGGTGGTTGGGCTGGACCAACCATTGCAGGACGCAAACTTCAGCTGTTGCGCTCCATCGAGCAAAGTTTCCCAGCTTGGCTTGATATCACCGTTCTGGATGATGCTTTACGGATCTGTCGTGGCAACGCTGGAACAATTTTCGCCTTAGTAAAAAGACCCGAAATCCGTCTTCCAGACTGGACTCTGTAGCTCACAGCACTCAATTGACTTTGACCAAGCAAAGACGACATTGATGGACAAGTCGGTTTCAAATCGCCAAAACGTTGGCAACCATCTGGGATTTAAATTCTGTATGATTGATTCACGTTGAACCGACAGCCGTCGGTTGCAGTTAGAGCCAGGTCACGCAACGGGGTCCTGGTCGCTGTGGAGACATGTATGTCACCTCTCGCCCTTGCTCAGCGCATTCAAAAGCGCAAGCATCGCCTCAATGAGGCTCAAATGGCACATTTACGCCAAACCGCTTATCGCGGTGTTAACACCACCGCCCATCAAGCGCCAACGCGTCAGTTTGAACAAACGAATATCGTTCAGAGCGGTATTTCTTACATCAACTGATTCAGATCAAAAGCCCCGACGGGGCTTTTTTTTTGATCATCGTTGAACGGGTAACGCTTTCAAAGAAGACTTGGAATAACGATGAAGCTTGAACAAAGGGGAGGCCGCCCCTCCCGGATGGAAGAGACGGCCTATCTCGCTCGTTTGTTCATCGTTCA
>Ga0209251_1002303_pt1 | contig 13538 bp, 7 predicted proteins | sample SaaInlV_100m_DNA_6_FD_184665 | JGI IMG/M metagenome (GOLD analysis project Ga0209251, IMG submission 184665) | Marine microbial communities from expanding oxygen minimum zones in the Saanich Inlet - Saanich Inlet SI073_LV_10m_DNA (SPAdes) (version 2) | ecosystem: Environmental > Aquatic > Marine... | reverse complement strand
ATCATCTTGTGGTAATTGACGTAAGAACCTCGGTTTGGGCTGTCATTACCTACCACCCAATGCATGTAATATATGACAACGTAGGCGGCAAGTATCCAGGTAGCCGTTAACCAATGAATCCACTTGGCAACACTGCCAAAACTGTTTTCCGTATTGCGAATCATTTCTCCTCCTTCCTGATCCCGGTGCTCGACAACTTATTATGTTTTTATGTTGCTATATTGGTGCGAACTATAACCCGAAATGTGGCCAATTTGTTGCTTTTACTCTGAGCGCTCTGGTAACCGCTGAGCAAATATCGAGAACCACTCAAACTTGCTGTAGAAATTCTTTTACCACCTCTCGGTAGTTGCGACTCACTTTAATACGATCATGCTCACCAATTAACAAAAAGTACTCTCCTTTTGTATGAGGGAAGATCTGTTTGATGTGCTTCATATTTACGACAGTAGATCGGTGCACTCTTTTGAACATTCCTTCATCGAGCTGCTCCAAAAGTTTTTTCATGGTGCTTCTCATGATGTGTGTTTCGCCTTCAACATGAACGCACATGTAATCACCAGCCGCATCGATCCAGGCAATATCATTTTGATCAATCAGGTTAATGCTGTCCCGATCCTTGATAACAATTTTTCCTTTAGATGAAACCGGCTCTGCTGCCTCAACATTATTTGAAGCAGCGGCCTCACGCCGTTCCATTTCTTCCAAGGCATTCAATACCTTAGCTTTAGACTGCTCTGCAGGGCTATCTACCAATGCTCGCTTAGCGGCTCTTTCAATGGATAGCTGAATGCGCTCCTGCTCTAGGGGCTTCAAGATGTAGTCCACCGCATGTATCTCAAACGCATCAACTGCGTATTGGTCATAGGCAGTAGCAAAAATAATCATGGGCGTCTGATCTGACTGAAGATTCTTGGCAACTTCAAATCCAGTCATGCCGGGCATTTGAATATCCAAAAAAACCAGGTCTGGTTCGAGCGTGGCAGCAGCCTCAAGCGCCTCGGTGCCATTTTTACACCGGGCGATAATCTCCACTTCAGGCATTTCGTCCAAGTAAGAACACAGAAGCTCAAGAGCCAATGGCTCATCGTCGACAACTATTGTTTTAAGTATCGTCATCTATCTCCCCAATTGAGCGAATGCTCGCTCTGCATATTATGCTTCAATTCCCTTCAGCTTATTCTGCTTCGTAAGGTATCTGGATCGTTGTTTTAAGCCCACCGGCGCTGGCAGTACTGAGCTCGTATTTATAATCATCAATGTAAAGCGCCTTGAGTCGGTCCGTCGTATTTTTCACTCCGATACCACGACCGTTTTGACTCCTGATTTTGCTCGTCTCGACGCTAGTGGATGAGCCAGTGTCGCTCAGCTCCAGAATCAGATCACTCGCTTCAACTCGCGCACGCAGCTTGATCGTGCCGCCGGACTCACTTTTACCAATGGCATATTTTAGGGAGTTCTCAATCAGCGGTTGTAGCAGGAGGCTGGGAACTAATGCCTGTCGTGCCTCTTCCTCCATTTGAAAATCAAGCTGCAAGCGCTCACCAAAACGGGTCTTTTCAATTTCCAGATAGAGCATCAATGCGTCAATCTCTTTTTCGAGCGCGATTTTCATATCTGGGTTGTTGTCGAGGGAATAGCGCAAAAACTGACTCAGCTGAACGATCATTTTTTGCGCCTTGTCTGAATTCTGAGTTCGAACCAAAGCATTGATCGCATTTAGGGTGTTGAACAAGAAATGAGGGTTCAACTGGTACCTCAGCATCATCATCTGTGCATCGCGAGCGACATTCTCTGCTCTCAGCCGCTTTATCTGCTCGGCACTGGTCGCCGATTCCGCCAGGAGTTTCATTTCATGCTCAGTCAGCAATAGCTGAAAGTATCTTATACCGTGATAGAGGCTGCCCCAGCCGAGAAAAATAAAAATCCCGCCAAAATACCAACCGCCGAAATCTGCCCAGACATTTTCTTCACCTGATATCCAGATAAAGCTAATCATCCTCAATACTGTCCAGGCCGCGGCAACAACTGCTAACCCCGCCAAACTTAGGCAGCTGCGAGCAAAAAGAGGTTTGTCCCAAATATAGAGATAAAAAGAACGCAGAGGCAAGGTCAAAACCAACCCCATGAGCCCTTGCAACAAGGTATGGGACACATGAATTAGTCCGTAGTGCCCGTACCAAAGCGTCAGCGTAAAAAAGGTAACCAGGCAGACACCGGACCAATAGATAGACTGGAACAACCAAAACTGTTGTTCTGGACTGCGATAGATCTTATTTAATACGCGCCTTACACCCGAATCAGGCATTTACTAGTATCCCCCAAGTAGATACCGAATTATGGTACACCTACGACAATTCTTATGCGGCATGAAATCCCTTTCGGCGTAAATTCGGATCCGTTCATCTTATTGCACAAGAGAATTCTTATCTCGTCCAAACCCCCTCCTGTCGCATCTTCGTTGAATCTAGATAGACGAAGCCTAAGATGATCAAAAATCCAACCTAAAATTAAAGACCATAAAGGCCAAGTTATGACTGACACCAAGGCGACTTCAGCAACCTATACCGTATCTATTGCATTGATCGTCGCGCTCGGCGGTTTTCTGATGGGCTTCGACGCCTCGGTGATTTCCGGCGTGGTTGGTTTTATTGAGCCTGAATTTGGCCTGAATAAAATACAGCTAGGCTGGGCTGTTGCCTCTCTTGCCCTGACTGCGAGCTTAGCCATGATGGTCGCTGGTCCCTTGAGCGATAGATTCGGACGTAAACCTGTTCTAAGGCTGGCCGCCCTACTCTTTTTTGTTTCGGCCCTGGCCTCAGCGGTCGCCCCCAGCTTCCTCACTCTGGTTCTAGCTCGTTTATTGGGCGGCTTAGGCGTTGGCGCTGCCTTGATTATCGCTCCCATGTATATCGCCGAGATCGCCCCGCCAAGATTAAGAGGCAGATTGGTGTCCTTTAACCAGCTCAATATTGTTATCGGCATATCCGTTGCCTTTTTTACCAACTATTTAATCCTCAAGTTAGGCCAGACAGATTCTTTTTTTACAGAGGTTCTGAAGATGGACAGCCTGAACTGGCGATGGATGCTCGGCATCGAAGCGCTGCCGGCAATCATCTATTTTTTCTGCCTATTTTTAGTTCCGGAAAGCCCCAGATGGCTGGTAATGAAAGGGCGAAGAGAAGAAGCCGTTCAAATCATGACTAAGGCAGCCAGTTTGGCCGAAGCTGAAGCCGAGCTGAAGTCCGTGGAAGCGAGTCTCGCAGACAAGCCACAAGCCATACCTCTCAAAATTTTATTTAGTCCCTCGATGCGATTGGTGATGACCATCGGAATCTCCGTCGCCATCCTGCAACAAATTACCGGCATCAATTCTGTCTTCTTCTATGCGCCAATGATTTTTGAGCAATCTGGAATTGGCACCGACGCTTCCTTCATGCAGGCCATACTGGTTGGACTCACCAATCTGATCTTCACCCTGATTGCCATAGCCCTAATTGACAAGGTTGGGCGCAAACCCCTCCTGGGATTTGGTGTCGTTGGTATTGCGCTCTGCATGTTTACATTGGCCTACAGTTTCCATACCGCGACCTATCGCTTATCCGAAGAGGCGATTGCGGAACTGCCCACACAAATTGAAAAAGCTCAGCTTCTGGAGGTTCAAGATGTTCTGTTCGAAGACGACCTGAGCTTCAAAGCCGCAATGCAGGAGCAGCTGGGTTATGACCAGGCTCTGGAATTTGAATCACAACTTATCCAATCATCTGCAGATATGAACTCAGGCCTCATTCTGCTAGCCATATTGGGCTTTGTCGCCAGCTTTGCCGTCTCTCTCGGTCCAGTGATGTGGGTACTATTTTCAGAGATATTCCCGAACCAGATACGGGGAGTGGCAATTTCCTTTGTGGGATTAATCAATTCCGGCGTGAGCTTTCTGGTACAGCTGGTCTTTCCCTGGGAGCTGGCAACTTTGGGTAGTGCAGCGACCTTTATGATCTATGGTGTTTTTGCCTGCCTCGGACTAGCGATCATTATGCGACGACTGCCAGAAACTAAAGGAAAATCCCTTGAGGAGCTCGAAGCGATATTGATTAAGACGAGTTGAGGATGGACGCCACTGTCTCTCTCTAGAGTCAATGGTCGCCCCATTCGCCTCTTTAATCTGTTGCTATACCTGACCTCTGCGTTGCTCTAGCTCAGCACGAATCTGATGGGCCTTCTCTTCTGTGATTGGGTAGGTCAGGATCATCCAGATCGCCAGAGCAGAGCTGACAATTGGAATCGCGACATCAAAGACTCTCATCATAAAGATGGTCTCGGCAGCCTGATTTCCGCCCAGAGCAACATCAAATCCTGTGGCATTTAACAGAAACCCGCCGGCAGCCAAGGCTGCAGCCATTCCCAGTTTAATCACCCACCAGTAGATCGAACCGAACATCCCTTCCCGGCGCTGATTCGTCTCCAACTCATCCATATCGCAAACATCCGCAATCATAGAGCCCATGAGAGTAAAGAGTCCGCCCAGACCGAAGGCCATGAGAGGAGTGGGAATTAGAAGCAACATTGGATTGTCCGGCGTGTAGCAAAACCACTTCAGGGCATATCCCAGAATGGATACACCTATAACAACAAAGAAAGCCCGCCTCTTACCAATTCTCGAGGATAGCCAAGTGGTCAAACCGATCACTAGAAAGGTTGATATAGCCCCCAAGGTGCCTGACCAACCTGCGAACTCCGCGCCCTGTACCTGATCACCACCAAAGACATAAAAAATAATGACATAAAACTGGAAAGAGGAAATCAGCATAAATCCGTTGAAAACCAGGAATGTTGCCGCGCAAAGACTTAGGAAGGGCTTGAACTTGATGGTTGCTGCGAATCCTTTAAAGAAGCCTGCAATACCAACAGGAAACTCTTCCACGTTGGTCTCTACGGATTTGGTGACACTTTCTTCGACTCTTTTTTCCACCACGCTAGTTGGCTGCGCGGCTTCCTTCTTGGTGTATCGCTCGCGCAAGAAGATTGCAGGAAGAATTCCGACACAGATGGTGAAAATGCCAATGATTATTGCCAACCCACTGGCGCCCTTGACCATATCACCACCGAAGAGAATCTGGTGCTGCATAAACCAGAGAAACCAAGGCGAAACCAGATAAGCGAGTTGCCCCATCACATTCTGCACACCCATCAATCGAGTGCGTTCGTGATAGTCCGGCGTTAGCTCATATCCCAGCGCAACCCAGGGCGTTGCGAATACGGTATAGGCGAGATAAAAAATAAGTGAGCCGATCAGAAAAAACCAAAAATAAAACATTTCACTGCGACCGACCGGCAGCTGCCACAACAAAGCGAAGATAATTCCTGCGGCTATTGCACCAAAAAAGATATAGGGCCGTCGGCGACCCCAGCGTGATTTGGTATTGTCGGAGATATATCCCATCAGGGGATCAGTGATGGCATCGGTCAAACGAGGCAATGCACCCAGCAAGCCCACTAGCGCGGGGTTCATTCCCAAGCCCAGATTGAGAATGATCGCCATACCGCCAATCGCGGCAGCCAATAGATTGTTTACAAAGGCTCCAGTGCCATAAATAATTTTCTGCGGCAAAGAAATTCTGTCTTCAGGTGCCGTTTCATAATGCTTATGCTGCTCTTCGGTCTGGCTCATCTGATGATTATCCTTTTCGGATTCTTGTCCGGTTTCTTGTTATATAGGTAATTGCAGAACATCTTCGGCTATTCAGCCGTCGGTAGATTATTCCCCTGCCCCCAGAGTTTCTGCACTCTTGCGCGATTATCGTGGCAATCGCAAGCAAATCTTCTCAATCAAATTCGCGCGCCTACTAATAAATGACAAGCCTAAAACGCCGAGCAGGGCCAGACTTGAGACAATTGGGACTGCTGAATCTAAATTGCTCTTCAGCTAAGGCGCGAATTAGTCCAAGCTTTAGACTGTCCGATCTGTCGAATGGATAGAAATTGAATTCGGCACCCTCAATTCCCGCTTATCTCAGCATTGGTGCCATTTACCTCATTTATATTGCCCATAATTCTTGGATTGGTATCTTTTTAGCCCATAAGCAGACTAAATCTGCACAAAAAATTTATTCCCGAATGTTGGGGGGCGACCAATAGAACTCGTTGACCGTTTCAGGTCACAACTCTAGGCCCAAAAAATAAACAATTTGATGAGATCGTAATATGCACTCAATTAAATTTTTGCATCAGGACATTCATGATGAAGGCTCGCTAAAGAATATGGTTAGCGAGCTTCTTTCTCAGATGGGTTTAGACGAAAAGATCGGCCAAATGAGTCAGCTTTGTGGATCTGGGGGTTGGATACCAGACCATCTTGCCGACGCCATTCGCGCTGGCCGTGTCGGCTCAGTGCTGAATGAGGTTGACTTAGACACCGTCAATGAACTGCAACGACTGGCGGTCGAAGAAAGCCGGCTGGGCATTCCACTGCTCAATGGTCGCGACGTAATTCACGGATTTAAAACCATTTTGCCAATTCCCTTGGGGCAGGCTGCCAGCTGGGACCCTACTATTATTAGCGAAGGCGCTCGAATAAGCGCTGTCGAAGCAGCTTCTGCGGGCGTCAATTGGACATTCGCACCCATGATCGATATCACTCGGGACCCCCGCTGGGGCCGTATAGCGGAATCCCTTGGTGAAGATCCCTATCTGTGCAGTGTTTTAGGTTCAGCCATGATCAAAGGCTTCCAGGGCGCTGATCTGGATGAAAATGGATCCATCGCAGCCTGTGCCAAGCACTTTGCTGGATATGGCGCAGCGGAGGGAGGCCGTGACTACAACACCGCAAATATCCCCGAGAATGAAATGCGTAATGTTCACCTACGTCCTTTCAAGGCCGCGGTGGACGCAGATGCAGCGACGTTCATGTCCGCCTTCTGCGATCTCAACGGTGTGCCCGCTTCAGGCAACTCCTGGCTTATGGATCAGATTCTGCGACAGGAATGGGAATATGATGGGTTTGTTGTCAGCGACTGGGAATCTATCGTTGAAATGACGGTACACGGTTTTACTGGAGACGATGAGCAGGCTGCTCTCGAAGCAGTCAATGCCGGCATCGACATGGAAATGGCCAGTTCGACCTATCGTGACCACCTAGAAAATCTGGTTGCCGCTGGCAAGGTGGACTTGAAGCAAATAGACAAGATGGTATCTAGAATTCTGGAGCTCAAATTCAAGCTCGGTCTGTTTAGAGATCCCTATACCAATCCTGAGAACTATCCGGAATTACTCAACGAGTCTCACCTACAAATTGCCAAAGAAGCCGCGGTGAAAAGCTGTGTTCTTTTGCAAAACAAAAATCGAGTTTTGCCTTTAAAGAAAACCGCATTGAACTCAGTTGCGCTGATTGGACCTCTAGCTGACGACGGCTATGAGCAGATGGGCACCTGGGTATTCGACGGCGACGAGGCAAACAGTATCAGCTGTCTAAGCGCCATAAAGGAGCTCGCCGGTAGCGAACTAGAAATTAACTACGCCAAAGGCATAGAAAGCACCAGATATAAAGATCAAGATGGATTCGCCGAGGCAGTTCAGGCGGCGGAAAAGTCAGATACCGTGATTATGGTGTTAGGAGAAGAATCCTTTATGTCCGGCGAGGCGCACTCCCGTGCCAATATCGACTTACCCGGGCAACAAGAAGAGCTGATCAACGCCATCGCAACCACTGGCAAGCCAATCGTATTGGTGGTTCTCGCAGGTCGTCCGCTGACGTTGGACAAAGTTGTAGATAAAGTCGATGCCATCTTGTACGCCTGGCATCCCGGCACAATGGGTGGACCTGCTATTGCCGATCTGATATTCGGTGTGGAGTCTCCTTCCGGCAAATTACCTGTTACCTTTCCCAAGGCGGTGGGGCAGATTCCTATTTACTACGCAACAAAAAATACCGGCCGTCCGCCTTCGGACGAGAGCTGCATTCAAATGGATGATGTGCCTGCGCGTGCACCACAAACATCACTAGGTATGGCTTCTTTTCACCTGGATGCAGGGTACAAGCCGCTTTTCCCCTTTGGTCACGGACTCAGTTATGGTGAATTCCACTATGTGAAGATCACTACATCCAGAAGCCACATTGCTCTGGGTGAATCCATTGATATTGCCGTTGATTTGATCAATACCGGGGAACGTCAGGCTGAGGAAGTTGTGCAACTCTATGTGCGCGATCTGGTCGGCAACGTCACACGCCCCATCAAAGAGCTGAAAGGATTTAAACGCATCAAGTTAAATCCCGGGCAAAGAGAGCGCGTGAGCTTTTCATTGCACACCGACGATCTAGCTTTTTACGACAGAAATATGCAGCTCATCACTGAGCCGGGACAGTTTCATGTCTGGATTGGCGGTAATTCCGAAGCGCCCCTTTGGGCAGAATTTGAAGTACACGAGTGAGCAAAGAAAGATGAATAGATTGATATCAAGCACTGCGCTTTTTCTAGTCGCTTTAATTCTTGCTGCCTGCACTGATACAGAGAATGCAGGTGCATCAACGGCTATTAAAGTAGAAATCGTTGAAACGGAGTCCGGTTACCAGCTACTCCGCGGTGGAGAACCCTATTTTATAAAGGGCGCTGGCATCGACGCGGGTGATTATGAATCTCTGGCGCGACATGGCGGTAACTCCTTTCGAACCTGGTACACCGGCGGAGGTGATCGCACCGGACAAGAAGTTCTGGATCAAGCTCATGCACTGGGTTTGACCGTCTCTATGACAATCGGAATGGGTGCAGAACATTGGGGTTTTGATTACGGAGACGAGGAAGCCGTTGCCGAGCAGTTCGAAAACGCCAGACAAGCCGTGCTTCAGTACAAAGACCATCCAGCATTGCTGACCTGGTTTATCGGCAACGAGCTCAACTACGACTACGTGGACCCACGAGTTTTTGATGCGGTAAATGAGGTGTCCAAGATGATTCATGAATTGGATCCAAATCACCCCACTACCACCACTCTAGCCGGCTATAGCCCGGAAAACATTGAAACCATCCAGGAAAGAGCGCCGGATCTCGATTTTATTAGCATTCAAGCCTATGGCTCTTTGGTAAAGCTGCCAGAGTGGTTTGAACGAGACAATTTCACCATGCCCTACTTTATTACTGAATGGGGCGCGGTGGGTCACTGGGAAGTTGCGCAGACTGAATGGGGCGCTCCCATTGAGCACAACAGCAGTATGAAGGCAGCCAATTACCTGAAAAGCTATAACGAAGTAATTCGCCCATTCCCAGAACAGGGTATTGGTAACTATGTGTTTCTCTGGGGCCAGAAACAAGAACGCACACCCACCTGGTATGGAATGTTTACTCCCACAGGTGAAGAGACCGAGCCCGTCGACGTAATGCATTATGTATGGAATGACGATTGGCCCGAAAATAGAACTCCCACTATTGAGACCATGGAATTAAATGCTCTCACAGCTTACGACAACGTCAGGCTCGAAGCGGGTCAAACATACGATGCACAGGTAGTTTCCATCGATCATGACTCAGACCCTCTAACCTACAGCTGGGAACTGCGCCATGAGAGCACATCGACCGAATCCGGTGGTGCGCAGGAATATATTCCCGAGCTCATCCAAGGGTTAATAGGAGTTATTGATGGCCCGCAAATAAGGCTTGAAGCACCAGAGGAAGAAGGTGCCTACCGTCTTTTTGTCTATGTATATGATGGCAACAACCATGCCGCACATGCGAATATTCCGTTTTACGTGACTAATCCATAAGAACAATAATCATGAATCCAGCTTTGCAGAACCCAGAGTTACAAAAAAAGGTCGAGGATCTCTTGTCTCGAATGACACTAGACCAAAAAATCGGCCAGATGACCCAAAGTGAGCGCATGGAGTGCACTCCAGAGGATGTTAAAAATTTCCACCTAGGCTCAGTGCTGAGTGGTGGTGGTTCTGCTCCGGGCGAAAATCGTCCAGCGGACTGGGTGGACATGAACGATGCCTATTGGGCTGCTTCAATGGAGGAGGATGAGAACCATCTCGCCATCCCTCTCATCTATGGAATCGATGCCATACACGGCAATAACAATGTATTGGGCGCTACCGTGTTCCCTCATAACATTGGCTTAGGTGCGACAAATGACCCTGAGCTTCTAAAGCGAATTGCCCAGATCACCGCAAAGGAGATATTGGCAACAGGTGTCGAGTGGACCTTTGCGCCGACCTTGGCAGTAGCAAGAGACAATCATTGGGGTCGTACCTACGAAAGCTATTCGGAAACTCCTGAAATTGTCAGCTCCTATGCCGGAGGTTTTGTGCAGGGTCTGCAGGGCGATCTGGGTGAGGATAGTGTTGCGGGCTGCGTAAAACACTGGGTTGGCGACGGTGGCACTACCAATGGTATCGATCAGGGCGAGACAACGGTCAGCCGTACCGAACTGGAAAGAGTACATATTTCTCCCTACTACCCTGCCCTCGATGCTGGTGTACTGACCGTCATGGTGTCCTTTAACAGCTGGAACGGTAATAAATGCCACGGACATCGAACCTTAGTTACTGAGGTATTGAAGAACCAACTGCAATTTGATGGTTTTGTCGTTTCTGACTGGGACGGTATCGATTACCTCAACGAAGATTATTTTCAGGCTGTGGGCCAGGGTGTCAATGCGGGAATCGACATGTTCATGGTGCCCGAGAACTGGAAAACTTTTATCCAATACCTGCGCAATCATGTTGAGCTGGGATCAGTTCCCATGAGTCGCATTGACGATGCTGTGCGCAGAATCCTGTCTGTGAAGTTTGCCTACGGACTCTTTGACAAACCCCGTCCTGCAGAGCGCAAATGGTCAAACCATGAAAGTTTTGGATCAGCCGAACATCGTGCCGTTGCCCGTGAGGCAGTACAAAAATCACTGGTTTTGCTTAAGAATGAGGCAAACCTGCTGCCACTGAATAAAAATTCCCGAATCCTAGTGGCGGGCAAAAATGCGGACAACAGAGGCCATCAATGTGGCGGCTTCACTGTGGCTTGGCAAGGAACCGACGGCAATACATTCATCGAGAGCGGTACTTCTATCTGGGAAGGCATTCAAGAGCTTTCTCCCACGGCAGTCCTTAACCCGGATGCATCAATGGTACGCACGAATCCTCAGGATTTTGATGTCGCTATCGTAGTAATCGGCGAACGTCCATACGCAGAAGGCATGGGCGACATCCGTCAGGGAGATGACGTAATTATCGAAGCCGGCTCCCAAATTAAAGGCTCCATGAAGGTACTAGAGCCCTATGGCAGTAGCCTGGAATTGGAAAAACTGCATCCAGAAGATCTAGCCACCATTCAGGAGATCACTTCGCAGGGTATACCCACCGTTGTGGTATTAGTGTCCGGCAGAACCCTCATCATCAATTCAGAGCTAAAAGAATCAACGGCCTTTGTGGCGGCTTGGTTACCAGGCTCCGAGGGGCAAGGGGTTGCGGACGCACTATTTGGTGACGTCAATTTTCAGGGAAAACTATCCTTCAGCTGGCCGAAGAAAGCCCGGCCTACCCTGAATCGAGGCGATGAAAATTACGACCCGCTGTTCCCCTATGGTTTTGGATTGCATTGTTCCTAGGCTAGCGCTAACTCCTGCTTACCAACAGATAAAGATCCTTTTAAAATCATTGGGTTAACCCTCCTCCTCGCTTTTGTATAAAGCGAGGATTTTTACAACTATTTTTGTCGAATTTACTCCTTTTCATTAACCTTTAGACCATCCAATACCCCTTCAAAGTATTCCGTTTTTTAATCTTTATCCGACTTGTCGCTCCCTTTGTCCACTTCAACGTAAATGGGCTCATTGTGGAAATTTTGTGGAGTAGCATCGAGATTGTTCGAAGTTGGCGTGCACGCAATATTGGTTGGTACAAATCAAATGTGCTCTCAGCTCTGCAAACTGGTTTAAATACATAGGGGTGGAAACCATGATTTTTCAAAAGAAATTTTTAGCAGGCAGTATTGCTCTTGCGCTTTTTGGCGCAGCAGCGCCTAGCTGGGCACAGGATGAGGAGGAATCAACAGCTCCTCCTCAGATTAGCGGTATTGAAGAAGTCGTTGTAACAGGCATTCGATCTAGCTTGCGCGACGCAATCGGCATCAAACGAAGCTATGTTGGCAACGTGGATGCGATCTCGGCCGAAGACTTCGGCAAATTCCCTGATGGCAACCTGGCAGAGTCTCTGGCTCGTGTTCCCGGCATCGCCATCGACCGATCCAATGTTGAAGGTGAAAAAATTGCCGTTCGAGGTTTCGGACCAGAATTTAACATGGTTACTCTGAACGGCCGCCAAATGCCAACAGCTCCAGGTATCTATGAAGGTGGTCGAGCCTTTAACTTCGGTGATATTGCTTCACCAGGTGTATCAGCAGTTGAGGTATTTAAGTCTGCTAACAGCGTGCTGCCTTCAGGCGGCATCGGCGCCACAGTAAATATGGTGACCACCAAGCCCTTGAATGTTAACGGCACTCTGCGTTCATTTAGTTTGAGCGGTGTTGCGGACACTACTAGTGAAGCTGGAGGGATGCCTCTTGAGTCGAATTTCCTTTACGCGACCAATCAGGACCGTTGGGGCTTTTCTTTCTCTGGGTCATTCCAGGAACGGCAGAACCGTGAAACAGGAACTCGCGAGAACAACTGGATCACTGTAAGTGAGCAGCCCGGTCGTGTTGATCCATTAAATCCGGCTTTTACCAACAATAATCAGCGGCCAGACGGTGAAACTTTCTATCAAGAGCCCTCTTCCTATCTGATTAAGGACAATGACCGAACGCGCATCAACGCACAGGCCACCTTCCAATATGAGCTTACCCCTGACTTGGTAGGAACACTTGATTACACCTATTCAAATGTTGATTTCAGCTCTGAAGGAATGCTCTTTGGCTCATGGCTAGGCGGTTGGACTACTAATGAAGCAATAATCAATGAAAATGGTGTGTTTACCGATGTAGTAGTAGGTGACAGAAGCTACGATCACGACGTGACCTGGCAAGACCTGGTAAACACCAATAAGTCTATCGGTCTGAATTTGGAATGGTCTGTCAGCGACTCCCTAACATTGGAGTTTGATACACATAGTTCATCTGCAGAAGTTGATGGTGGAGAATTGGACAACTCGATAGCCGCTTCGCCTAATTTTCAGACAAATATCAACCACACTAACGGTGGTTCTAGCGGCATTAATACCTTTACTTATGACGCCGAATTTCTTCCAGAGCACTACCTCTTATCCGGCGCAACTATCCGCGACGGCTTCAAAGAAAACGTGATGGACCAGTTTCAATTATCTGGTGATTGGATCAATTTAGATGGTGGGCTCGTTACATCCGTTGACTTCGGTATTTCTCATCTGGAGAGCACCTTTAACAAGCTTACTTACGAGCAAAGTTACGGCACCATGGGAGCATCTGCAGCTGATTTCGACGATTCACTGTTTCAGAGAACTTCTCTCGGCGGCGATTTCATGAACTCTTTCAACCCAGATATCGGTACTGAGTATTACTATCATATTGATCCACAAGATG